>Ga0079037_100002441_pt1 | contig 10239 bp, 6 predicted proteins | sample Mud3Dept4metaG_FD_71479 | JGI IMG/M metagenome (GOLD analysis project Ga0079037, IMG submission 71479) | Freshwater wetland microbial communities from Ohio, USA, analyzing the effect of biotic and abiotic controls - Mud 3 Core 4 Depth 4 metaG | ecosystem: Environmental > Aquatic > Freshwater >... | reverse complement strand
GCGGCGAATTCCGGCGCGATGATGTGCCCCAACTCGACGGCGATGTGCTTCGCTTCGCTCGGCTGCAGCGGGGTAAAGCCCCACGTGCCGTCGAGCGCGCGGTTATAGATCTCCAGGAAGGTTCTGATCTCCGCGGCGAAGCGCGAGCGGTCGAACCGACGCACCACGAGGTCCTCGCCGTCAAGCGCCGACATGACTGCGGGCTTGTAGCGATCGACCAGCTGCGCCAGGAGCGCAACATCCATCTCGTAGGCGTACATGTCCTGTGCCTTGTCGAACCCACACGCCTCGATCAGCGCGGCGTAGTAGCGAGGGTTGTAGGTCGTCAGGAACACCGGCGGGCTCCCGAAGCCGTCGATCAGCAGGCCGCAGGTGTAGTTGAGCGACGGATTGACCGGTCCACGCCAAGCGGTCATCCCGCGTTGCAGGAGCCAGGCACGGCCCGTATCGAATAGCGCGCGCGCGACCGCGACATCATCGACGCATTCGAAAAAGCCGAAGAACCCACGCTTCTCCTCGTACTTTGCATTGTGAATGTCGTTGACGAATACCGCGATCCGCCCAGCGACCTTGCCATTCCGTTCGGCAAGGAACGTCACCATCTGCGCATGATCGAAGAAAGGGTGCCGCCCCCAGCCCAGCAGCAGACGCTCCTGCGAGAGGATCGGCGGGACCCAATTGGGGTCGTTCGCGTAGATCGTCCAGGGGAGCCGCTGAAAGCGCCGCCGATCCCGCCACGATGTCACTGCCCGGACGGTGATCCCGTCGATCACTGGATCCGCCGATCGGCGATGACTCGCCGGCAGACTTCCGCGATATTCGCCGCCGCGGTGTTGTTCTGCAACGGCAGCAAGCGGCGCAGCTCTTCCGCCGGAAAGTCCGAATAGGTCTCCTTGCCAAGTGCCAGGCCGACGAACGCAGCGGACGAGTACTGGGTGATCAGCACATCGCAATTGGCAATCATCTCCTCTGCGCTGCCGTCCCTGAACGTCCGGGCGCCCGGGGCGTATTGCCGCACTTCCATTTCGGCCCGCACCATCTCCTCGTTGGGGTGAAACTTGAAGATCATCGGGCGGCCGTTGGCGAGGGCGACGGCATGGCGGATGAACGCGGGCCGATCCTCCCCGCGGAAGATCTCCCGCAGCGGCGACGTGCAGACGAGGACGTAGTGCCGGTGCGGGAACGAGTTGTCGCGATATCGCTCGCAATGGTCGAAGTTCGGGATGCCGGTGACGACGATCTTCTCCGCCCTCGCGCCCTTGCGCTTGAACAGGTCGCGGTATCCGTCGCTTGCCACACAGAAGGCACGGTAGAGGTCGCTCAAACCGGTCGCGGCAGTTCCGGCGATCCACCGGGGGAGGGAACGGTGCCGCTGAACAAGTCGGAAGGCCGAGGTCTCCGGATCGGTAATGCCTTCCTGCACCAGGACGATCCGATTGCCGCGGATATTTTTCTGGACGATGACATCGGAGCAGGTGACCACGAGGTCGTACGGGCCGCGCCTTCCCTGGTAGTCGATGGCGAGATCCGACGCATTCAGGTACTGGTGGCAGCGCTGCGCGAGCTTGGCGCCGATGATCGTGAACTCCAGGCGTTTCAGCCGCCGCATTGCCTCCAGCATGCCGTCACAGTAGAACGGCGTGAACGCCTGCTGGTAGTCGGTCAGGTGACGCGAGATCTGATGCATCTGCGTCGTCTGGTTCATCGAGCCGCAAATGAACAGGATGCGTTTTTCTGCAGTCATAGATCCTTGTCCCACCGTGTCCTGAACGTGCCGGCAACGAAGACGACCGCGGCGAACGCTGTCGTCACGCCGAAGAGCCGCAAGGTGGCCGCATCGTCGACGAAGATCATTGCCGCGCGCAACGCCTCGTTCACGTAATAGAGCGGGAGCAGCTTGGCGAACGTCTGCAGAAAGGCCGGCATCATTTCCACCGGAAAGAACGTGCCGGAAAGGAACATCATTGGAAAAAGGAAGGCATTGGCGACGGCAGACGCGCTTTCTGCCTCCTTGGCGAACGGCGTAAGCAGCATTCCGATGCCGACGAAGGCTATGACCTCGACGACGAGGATCAGCGGCAGCCAGATCCCGATGTGCAGTCGGACGTCGAACACGATGAAGCTGACCAGCAGGATGGCAGCTGTCGAGATGACCGACAGGATGAGTTGATAGACGATGCTCGACGCGAGCCAATCTGCGCGCGTGATCGGCGTCGTGGCGAGCTTGCGGAGGATCCCCTTCTGGCGCAGTTCCGCGTTCATGTTGAGCGCGTTCGACAGGCACGAGGTCATGATCGCCATCGCGATGATGCCGGGGACGAAGAACTCAATGAAACGGTAGCGTTCGGACAGGATTGACTGGGCGACGAGCTTGATCGCTGGGGGGCTGCCCGTCGCCTTCTGGTTGGCCGCGGCCACGATCGTGTCCAGGAGCCGGATCTTGGTGTCCACCGCCGTCGAACTCGGGTCGTAGACATACTCGAGCGGCACCGGGACGCCGGCGTTGGGGCCGACGACACGCTGCTTCTGCAGGGCCTCGAAATCCTTCGGGATCACGAGCAGCAGGTTCAGCCCATGTTCCCTTGCGTACTGCGTAGGGTCGACGGCGACCGGCACCGGCGTGACCGTGAACGCATCGCCGCTCGCGAGGATTTCGAGCAGCCGAGCTGAACCTTCACTGCGGCTGTTGTCCTGCACCGGCAGGTCGAAATTGAGATGCTCGGGCTTGGTGAAGATCGTGCCGAATACAAGCACGAGGATCACCGGGAAGGCGAACGTGAAGAACATCGCCGAGCGTTCGCGATAGAAGCTCTTGAGCCGTACGCTGAGATTGGCGACGATGATCCGGGGCGTCATGCGGCGCGGTCCTGGGAGCGGGCCGCGGGAGGTTCGGCCGTCAGCTTCAGGAACACCTCCTCGAGGTTGGGCTTGCGCACGTCGATGCCGCCGAGCGCCAGCCCGGACCGCTCCAACTCCTCGAGGATGCGGCGGACGTCCTCGGGCGTCTTCACCGGGACCCAGAGGCTGTCGTCATCTTTCAGGATCGGGGAAAAGCCCATCTTGCGTATCGACACCGCCGCGGCGGGGTCGATCGACTTCAGCGTCAGCCGCGTCTGTTCGGCGTGCTCCTCGGTCAACCTTGCCGGCGAGTCGATGGCGACTATCCGGCCGTTGGAGATGATCGCGACCGTATCAGCAAGGAGTTCGGCTTCTTCCATGTAATGGGTCGTGAGAAATACCGTCTTGCCGCGGCCTTTCAGTCCCTTCAGCACCTCCCAGACTTGCCGCCGCGCGTGGGGATCGAGGCCGGTCGTGGGTTCGTCGAGAAAGATGATCTCCGGGTCACTGACCAGCGCGACAGCGATCCCGAGGCGTTGCTTGAGGCCGCCGGACAGGGTGTTGAATAGGGCCGCGGACTTGTCGCGCAGATGGGTGAGATCCATCAGCGCGTCGATGTCGGCGCGGCATCCGAAAACGCTGGCGTAATACTGCAGAGTCTCGTGCACCGTGATGCGATCGAACGAGCTGAAGTTCTGCGGCAGCACGCCGATCCGGCGGACCACCTCGGCCTTGCGCTTCGTGACGTCCATGCCAAGCACCGTGACCGTTCCCGAGGTCGGCACGCGGATAGTCTCGATCACCTCGGCGGTCGTGCTCTTGCCGGCGCCATTGGGGCCGAGGAACGCGAACACCTCGCCCGACTTGACGCTGAACGAGATGTTGTCGACGGCCCTCAATGCGCCGTAGTGCTTGCAGAGCTTGTCGACCACGATGACCGATTCTGTGTTCGGCATGATGAGGCGCTTCGCTGGCACTGGGCAGGCGCGATGGCCGTGCTAGAGCTTCGCGAGTTCCTCCGCGATTGCTTCGACGGCGCCCCGGATGAGCGACTCGGTGTGATTGATCGTGATGAATACCCGTAGCCGCGTGGCCTGCTCGGGAACGGCCGGATGAATGATCGGCTGGACGTTGATGCCGCGACGGAACAGAGCGCGGGTGAGCCGAAGGCAGCGGACAGAGCTGCCGACGATGATTGGGATCACCGGTGTTCCCGCGGCGACCCCGGTATTGAGTCCGCGTTCACGGGCGAGTCGCAGGAAGAGGCTCGACAACTCCCGAAGCCACGCGACGCGTTGCGGCTCCCGCTGTAGAAGCTGCAGGGCGGACAGCGCCGTGGCCGCGTTAGGTGGGGAGATTCCCACGCTGTAGACGAACCCGGGCGCCGTGTACTTGAGGTACTCGATGAGTTCGGCGGATCCGGCGATGTAACCACCGCAGCTCGCGAGAGACTTGGACAGCGTGCCCATCCAAATGTCGACGCTGGAGGGCGCGACGCCGGCGTGTTCGCCGAGGCCGCGCCCGGTCTTGCCCATCGTTCCGAGCGAATGGGCCTCGTCGACATAGAGCATCGCGTGGTGCTTTTCCTTGATGTCGACGAAGCGCGCCAGATCGGGGTAGTCGCCATCCATGCTGTAAACGCCCTCGATCGCGATGAGTGCGCGGCGGTAGCTGTGGCGGATTCCAGAGAGCAGCACGTCGAGCGCGCGCCAGTCGTTGTGGGCGAATCCGCGGCAGGTGGCACCGGAGAGCCGCGCACCCTGGAGAATCGAGTTGTGGGCCAGGATGTCGTGGACGATCAGGTCGCCCGGACCCATCAGGTGGCCGATCGTCGTGACGTTGGTCGCGTGACCGGAGACGAAGACGATCGTCGCGGGCGTGCCGAGAAATTCGGCGAGCGCGTGCTCAAGGTCGCTATGAATCTGCTTTTCGCCGGATACGAGTCGGCTGGCACCCGCGCCGGTGCCGTAGCGATCGATCGCGCCCTTGGTGGCTGCGGTGACGGCCGGGTCGTGCGCCATCCCGATGTAGTCGTAGGCGCAGAAGTTGGACAGCGCCCGGCCGTCGATGTGAGCGAGGCCGCGCGTGCTTTCCGTCGGCGTGTCGTCACCCTGATCCACATTGAAGTAGGGGTTCGTTTCGGTGACGGCCAGCAGCATGCGCTTGTGGCGCTTGAGCTCCAGGTATTCGGGGAACAGCGCTACATCGTAGTTTTCCGCTGGAACGGCGCGCGCGGACACGTCGGAATGCGGATGATCGATGAGATGCTTTTGCACTGCGGCGGCGAGCTCGCCGAGGGTCGTCGCCTGGCTGTAAACGGTGTCCGGGAGGTGGCGTCCGAAGCTCTGGTCGAGTGCGGCAATGAGTTCGACGCGCTGGAGCGAATCGAGGCCGAGTGCCTCGATCGGTGTTTCGGGTGTGACGTCCGCGAGCAAATTTCCCGACAGAGCGAGCGCGTGCTGGCACACGGCGGCGAGCGCGGTGGACTGCGCCAGTGATGACGGCGGAATGGCAGGGTCCGAAGATGCGAGCCTGGACTGTGCGCTGTGCCGGGCGAGGGGCTTTAGCTCGTCGGCGCGGAATGCGGCGCAGATCGCGTGACGCTGGACCTTTCCGCTGGAGGTCTTGTCGATGGTGCCGCAGCGGACCAGGACAACGACATCGAGGGCGAGGCCGTGCTCTGCGAGCACCGCGGCACGAACCGCGTCGATGACCGGAGCCAGATTGGCGCTGCCGTCGCGAACGACTTCGTGCACGAGGGCAAGGCGCTGCGAACCGTGTTCCTCGAAAGCGAAGGCTGCGCCAAGGCCGGGTGCAAGCAGCGGGTGGCTGTGGCGCGCCGTCGCTTCGATGTCCTGCGGGTGATGATTGAGCCCGCGAACGATGATGAGGTCGTCGATCCTGCCCGTGATGTAGAGCTGCTGGTCGTGCATGAAGCCGAGATCGCCGGTCCGGAGGAAGGGACCGTCGGCGACATCGCTCAGCTGCGCATGAAACGTCGCTGCCGTTTTTGCGGGACTGCGCCAGTAGCCCTTGCCGACGGATTCGCCGGCGACCCACAGCTCGCCGATGCGGTTGGACGCCGCCCGCTCGCCGGTCTCGGGCTCGACAATGGCCACGCGCAGCGAGCCGACGGGCACGCCGCAACCGACGAGGTGGTGGGCGCCGGGTGCGCGGTCGGGCAACGGTACGACTACGCTGCGCGCGAGGGCATCGTCGTGAAATGCGCGCACCGTGGCGCCGCTTCCTGCCTTGGGTCCGGTGACCATGAGCGTTGCCTCCGCCAGGCCGTAGCACGGATAGAACGACGCGGCCCGGAATCCGCACGGTGCGAACGCCTCGGCGAAGCGGGCGAGCGTGGCCGGTGCAACGGGCTCGGCGCCGATGAACGCGACTTTCCAGGAGGAAAGGTCGAGGACCGCGCGCTGCTCCGCCGTGATCTTGCGAACGCACAGGTCATAGGCGAAGTTGGGTCCGCCGGAAACGGTCGCGCGGAACCGGCTGATCGTATCGAGCCATAGGAAGGGATTCCGGACGAACATTGCGGGCGCAATGATGATGTTCGGAATCCCGCAGTAGGCCGGAGTGAGGACGCCGCCGATGAGCCCCATGTCGTGGCAGGTAGGAAGCCAGAAGACAGCCTTCGTGTCGGGCCCGAGGTCGAAGGCGCTACTGATGGCACGCGTGTTGGCGAGAAGATTGGCGTGGCTCAGCATGACGCCTTTGGGCCGGCTGGTAGAGCCCGAGGTGTACTGGATCATCGCCAGCGAATCGGGGTCCGGATCGTGCTCGGTCCAGCAACCGGCATGGACGTTGGTGATCTCGTCGGTCGCAATCCAGCGGACCGCTGCGGCCCTGCCGTCGATTGTCTTCATATAGGCGACGGTGGCGGCGGTGCTGAGCACCAGGGGCGCTCCGGCGTCGCCGATGAGCGCGTGGAAACGATCGAGCGTTCGTGCCCGGGGCGGGTAGACGGGCACGGCGACACAGCCGGCGTAGAGGGCACCGAAAAAGGCGGCGATGAATTCGAGGCCGGGCGGGTAGGCCAGCACGACATTCCGACCCGCGAGCCGCGCGTCCTGGAGGTGTACGGCGATGGCCCGGGCGCGCCGGTCCAGTTGCGCGTAAGACAGCGACGCTTGCGGCGCATCGCCATCGAGCAGGTGCACGAATGCGACGTCGTCAGGGCGTTCCGCGGCAAGTTCGCGCAGGCAGCGGACGATGTTCCTGAGACCCGTTCGCGTGTCGTTGTGGACCCCCGGCGGGACCCGGAGCGCGGTCGGAGTTTCGCGCGTCAGCAGCGGAATGCCTCCCGAACCAGACAGCGGGCGGGCGATTTCGTTGTTCGGCAGATCGTCCTCGGCGTCGCCGACAGGATGGCGGTCGTGGTTTCGCACGGGATTGACCCAGTGCGGCCGCATCTCATCGATGGCGAACGCCGGCGGACCTTGGAGCGTCATTGCGGCGTGCCGTCGCGCTGCCGGATGGACCTTCGACGGACGGTCGTGCGCATGCCTCCCCCCGAGATGACTGACAAATAACAGGCTAGCTGGCACAGCGTGTGCAGTCAGTGCGCTATCGAACAGAACACGCGTCCGAACCCCCCGTTCGTCCGCTTCCCAACGACAAAGGTCAATGTTCGATACCGAACATACGGCGACCCGGCGGCGATGGGAGAATTGTTTGGCTGATGATCGATGGGCTTCGATCACTTGGTGCCGTCGTGATCAGTGCGCTTTCGGAGCGTTGCCCGAAGGATTTCTCGAGTGCGACGACCTCACATCCGGCAGGTGTGAATGGTTCGTCCGATGGGCGCGTCTCGTGCGCGGCCGCGAGCTGGGGCCGTTCGTCACGTACAGGGAGAAGTCATCGTGTCACTGCCCTCACTGCTTCCGAAACGCGACAGGAAGCCGAAACTCGCGATCTGTTTCAGGCGATCAACTTCGGTATTCCCACGTCTGCTTACTGTCCTTGCGGGGACGATGCTGGTTATTGCGGGCATGGGGATCGCGCCAGCGACCATGGCCAAGGACGGGAGCGATGCCGGCCATTGGGTCGGTACGTGGAACGCGAGCCCTCAGGCTGCCTGGTATCCGCTCGAACTCAATGGCCAGACCATTCGCCAGATCGCGCACGTGAGCATCGGCGGCACGCGGGTGCGCGTGCGTCTGTCCAACGCCTACGGTGCGAATCCACTGCTGATCGGCGCGGCGCGCGTGGGCCTGCGCAGCACCGGCGCATCAATCGTCCCAGGCTCGGGCCGGGTGCTGACATTCAACGGGTCGGAGTCGACGACGATCCCGGCCGGCGCGCTTGCTATTAGCGACCCGGTAAGTCTCAGAGTGCCCGACCGCGGCGACCTCGCGGTCAGTATCTACGTCCCCGGCAAAGAGCTCGCGGCGACCGAGCATTCGCTGGGGTTGCAGACGACCTATATCTCTTCTGCCGGGGATTTCAGCGGCGCCGACTCACTGCCGACGGTGACCACTACCGAGTCCTTCTTCTTTCTGACGGGCGTCGAAGTGGACGCCTCCACGACGGCCAGAGCGATCGTCACGCTCGGCGACTCGATAACCGATGGCTTGCACTCGACTCCGGACGCCAACAAGCGCTGGCCGAATCGCCTGGCCGAGCGGCTGCGCTCGGGCGGCAACAAGATAGCAGTGCTCAATGCGGGCATCAGCGGCAACCGGCTTCTGCACGATACGGTCGGAACTAACGCAGCGGCGCGTTTTGATCGTGACGTACTGGTGCAGTCCAGCGCGCGCTACCTGATCGTCCTGTTAGGCATCAACGACATCGGGTTTCCCGGAACCGCGACCGCCGACGACATCATTGCTGGCCATCGCCAGATCATTCATCGGGCGCATGCGCTGGGGCTGAAGGTCTATGGAGGAACTCTCACGCCGTTCGAGGCGTTCCTGCCCGGGATCTACTACACGCCGGGTGGCGAGGTAAAGCGCCAGGCCGTCAACCAATGGATTCGAACCAGCAAGGCCTACGACGCGGTGATCGACTTCGACAAGGCGATACGCGACCCGGGTAATCCGGCCAAGATTCGCCCGGCCTATGACAGCGGCGACAACCTGCATCCGAACGATGCCGGCTACCAGGCGATGGCCGACGCCATCGATCTGTCGTTGTTCAAGAGCCAGGGTTCGGGGCGCCCTGCGGTCACTGCGAAAACCCAGCCATCGCAGTCGGTCAAGCCGCAGACGAAGCTCTGCCCGTGCCCGCCTTGATTTGGCAGTGATCAATACGGGAGCCGTTCCTTGAGCTTCAGGATCGGCGCCTCGACAAAGCGCCACATCCCCGCCGCCAGCAGGACCGTCAGCCCGAATCGCGCCACAAAAGGAGGAAGGTCGCGCATCAGCGAAGAGTGCAAGGCGAGCCAATCGACCAGCGGCCACATGAAGAGGTGGATCAGATACAGGCCGTAGCTGATCTTGCCGAGGTAGCGAAAAGGTCCGTAGTTGAAAAAACCGAGCATCCAACGGTTGTCCGTTTGCCAAAGTCCCAGCACCATCGCCAGGAACCCAAGCGCGAGCAGCGTTTGCATGTGTGGTGGGTGCATGACGTGGTCGATCGACGGTGTCTCCGGTGGAAACAGCACGAACAGTGCAATCACCAGCGCGAGGCCGGCTGGAAACATCCATTGACGAGCCGCGGCGCGGATCCTTTCGGCGGCAGTTGACCTATCCGCTAACACCACGGCGCCCACCGCGCCCGCGACCAGATATTCGCCGCAGACCAGGGGAATCAGCCCATATGCCGCCTTGGGCAGGAACGCGGCGCAGAGGAAGCGAAAGCCGATCGACGCGCCCCATAGGGCGAGCAACCAGGACAGCCTCGCACGCCCCGGCCGCAGGAAGGAAAACAACAGCGGGAAGACGAGATAAAACTGCTCTTCGACGCACAACGACCAGAAGTGGATGCCGTACATCCGCGTCGGATCCCACGCCTTGTCCAGCAGTTCAGGCTGGACCCACGTGTAGAAGAAGATTCCCCAGTTCATTACGTACAGTGCAAAGGCAGGCAGGTAAGCGATGCCGACCGTGGCTGCCGCCAGTCCCAGCACGAGGTAGTAGGCGGGAAAGATCCGCAGCGCGCGACGCGCATAGAAGCTCTTGAGCATCTGCCTGCGCGGCCGGTTCTCGAATGTGATCAGGATTCGGGTGATCAGAAATCCGCTGATCACAAAGAAAAGCGAGACGCCATAACTTCCCCACCAGAAGTGCGTGACATCGCTGTGCACCAGAAACACCGGCAGGAACGCGAAAAACCGAAGCCCATCAATCTGCTTGCGATGTTCCAGCGGTTGCATGTGGCGTGAACTCGGGAGGAAGTAGCGCGAACACCGCGCGTTGATTTGCCTAGAGTGTGACGTGGCGGTGGTGCGGC
>Ga0079037_100002434_pt1 | contig 10245 bp, 5 predicted proteins | sample Mud3Dept4metaG_FD_71479 | JGI IMG/M metagenome (GOLD analysis project Ga0079037, IMG submission 71479) | Freshwater wetland microbial communities from Ohio, USA, analyzing the effect of biotic and abiotic controls - Mud 3 Core 4 Depth 4 metaG | ecosystem: Environmental > Aquatic > Freshwater >... | reverse complement strand
CGACTTTGATGATCTCATTTTTAGTAAGTTCATCAGTTGCATTTTCACAATTTGACAATGTTGATTTTCTGAAAAGTGCTTCTGATGATGGTGTTAAATTCATTGAAGCCTATATCACTCCCTGGGCAAATGCTTTTGGAGCCGGGTTAAACGGCAGCTGGTATAATACGGCAAAACCGCATAAACTAAGCGGATTTGATATTACATTCTCAGGAAATGTCGGGATTGTTCCATTATCAGAAGAATCATTTGATATTTCAACTCTGAACCTTTCATCTGCAAATTACTCACCTGTAACCGGATTAACCCCTACAGTGGCTGGTTCCCAGGATGGCGGACTTGAAATAACTTATTTACAAGCCTATAATTCAACTTCTTATCCGCTTGCAACTTTTAAGACACCTTCAGGAACTGCATGGAGATATATACCTGTACCAACTGCACAGGTTGGAATAGGATTGCCTCTGGGTACAGAGTTAAAAGTCAGGTTCATTCCCCGGATTCCGATTAAAGAGGGAGATATTATGTTATGGGGAATAGGACTGATGCACAGTATTATGCAATACATACCGGGAAATGATCTGATACCGGTTGATGCATCTGTTTTTGCGGGTTACACCAGGCTTAAAGCAAATGTACCTCTGAGTCTTCCCAATGGTTCTCCTTCCAATTATATAACATACGATCCTCTTTCAGATTTTAATGATCAGAATTTAGCTGCAATAGTTTCAGCATTGAATGTCAGTGCAATAGCTTCCTTAAATCTTCCGGTAATCACATTTTATGGCGGGCTGGGATATAGCAAAACCAGCACTATTGTAAATCTCTCGGGTAATTTCCCGACTCCGGTTTTAGTGACAACACCGACACCTCATTCTGAGTACAATGACAGTGGAGTGAAAGAAGGCCCGGACTTTCCTGAAATGAATATTGAAAACTTTTCCGGACTCAGAGTTAACATCGGCTTCAGGATTAAGATGGCGGTTATTACATTTCATGCCGATTATACAAGAGCTCAATATAATGTTTTATCTGCGGGTCTGGGAATATCATTCAGGTAATTAAAAAGATGACAACAGTGAAATCCCCGGGAGTACCAGTATCACCGGGGATATTTTTTAAATTCTAACTGGCATATTCTTATACTACTTAATATTTATTTACTTGCAGGGAATTATTTAAGTGGGTATAAATGGTGGAATCAAAAAAAGTATATTCAGGTTACAGGGCGTTACTTCAGGTGGCAAAGAATACTGTTGCTCCTGCCGATTTTATTAAGATAAGGAAGGCTCTGGATCTTGCAATTAAAGCCTGCGGCGGCAATATTATACTCACAGGTGAGCTGGAGATACTTCATGCACTCTCTGTCGCACGGATTATTGCCGGGGAGATGGGACTTGGACTTATCTCAATAATTACTGCACTTCTTCACGATTCATATAACAGACTGGATATCAGTCAACAAGAGTTGGAAAAAGAATTTGGAAAGAAAGTTGTGGAGATTCTTAATGGTTTTTCAAGGGTTACCAGTCTGGATTCAATGCAATCGTCATACCAGGCTGAGAACTTTCGTAAATTATTGCTCAGCCTTGCAGACGATGTGAGGGTTATTCTTATCAAACTGGTTGAGCGTCTGGAATATATGCGTAATCTTGATCTGGCACCGGAAAAAGAAAAAATGCCGCTTGCCTCTGAGACGTATTTTCTGTACGCTCCTCTGGCCCACAGGTTGGGCTTTTACAATATTAAATCCGAAATGGAGGACCTTTCCGTCAAATATCTTGAACCTGAACAATACAGATTTGTAGAAAACCGGCTTAAACAGACAACTGCTTCAAGAAACAGGCTGATACGCGAATTTTCTCTTCCTCTTCAGGAGAAGCTCGAAAAGCAAGGCTTTAGATTCACAATTAAAAGTCGCACTAAATCAATACATTCCATAATGCTAAAGATGAAAAAACAAGGGGTGGAATTTGAAGAGGTGTATGATCTTTTTGCAGTGAGGATCATTATTGACAGTGACAGCGAAAATGAAAAGTCAGATTGCTGGAGAGTCTATTCAATTGTGACAGATCTTTATCAACCAAATCCAAGCAGATTAAGAGACTGGATCTCGGTTCCAAAATCAAACGGATATGAGTCCTTGCATATCACCGTTGTCGGTCCCAGGGGAAAATGGGTTGAAGTTCAGATTCGATCGGGAAGAATGGATGAAATTGCAGAAAAAGGCCTTGCGGCTCATTTCAAATATAAAGGTATAAAAGGGGAGGGAGGTCTTGATACCTGGCTTACCAAAATGCGTGAAATTCTGGAATCGTCGGAAAAAGAAGATTCCACATTCCTTGATCAGGTCAGATCAGGACTTTATACAGATGAAGTGTTCGTATTTACTCCTAAAGGCGATCTGAGGCAGCTTCCGGCAGGGGCAACAGTTCTCGATTTTGCATTTGATATACACTCTGAAGTTGGTGCTTCATGTGTGGGCGGTAAAGTCAATGGCAAGAATGTCACTATAAAGTATGTTCTTCAAAATGGTGACCATGTTGACATTATCCGGTCCAAGAACCAGAAACCAAAGCGTGACTGGCTATCATTCGTTGTCACGAACAAAGCAAAAACCAAAATCAAGCAGGTTTTAAACGAAGAGAAAGTCAAGGCTGCAGCTGAAGGTAGGGAAATATTGATGCGACGTCTGAAGAATTGGAAAATCAACTTTGGTGATGCAGTAATACAAAAGCTTCTTAATCATTATAACTTTAGATCAGCCCAGGATCTTTATTCCTTCATTGAATCCGGAAAAATAGAACTCCTGGAAATTAAAGGAATCCTTCAAAAGGAAGAGACACCAGATTCTGTGAGCCAGGTCGGTTCAACTCCTGAAAAAGAGACAAAGGAAATTATTGAATCACAATATTCTGATTTTCTTATAATTGAAGACAGGATTGAGGGGCTCGATTATAAACTGGCAAAATGCTGTAATCCGGTTCTGGGTGATGCTGTTTTTGGATTCGTTACAATATCTGAGGGAATTAAAATACACAGAACTGGATGCCCCAACGCCCATAATATGATGGCAAGATATCCATACAGGGTGGTTGCAGCAAGGTGGACTAATACAAAAAGCAGTACATCATTCATTGCATCAATAAAGATTACAGGAGTGGAAGATATCGGAATTGTAAATAAAATATCAGAGGTAATTTCAGCCTATAGTGTCAGTATCAGGAATTTCTCTTATGATATGGAAGATGGTATGTTCGATGGTGTACTTAACCTGCTCGTGCCAAATAATGATGTCTTGTACGGAATAATCAGAAAAATCCATTCAATTAAAGGAGTCCTTAAAGTTAATCGTCAGAATAAATAATTCAGAGGACTATGTTCAACAGTATCTTTTATCAGGTTTTACCGGAAGCTTAGCCATTTTTTCAACTTCAAGTGAAGGGTAACCGAACTCTTCAACAACTTTACCAAGTATCAGGTATGTACCGCTGCCTTTAAAGGGATAGTCTTTAAGCGATTTTGGAAAATGCGTGGTATCAAAAAAATTACCTTCAGGATCAATGAAACATCCGAAGTTCATCCACTCTTTTCTTATTGTTTTGATATATTTAATGGTCACCAGATGGCCAACCATCCTCACTCTCTTTCCAACATTATTAATCATCATGCGTGCAGATACTTCTCCGCGGAATGATGTTTCGAGCATATCAAACCAGGTCATCGAAACCGGGAAGCTTAGAAGCTCTATCTCATCGTAAGCATTATCAAGTTTGTCCTGCTCCAGTTCCGGAAGTGAAAAATTCCTGACAGGGTGGGAGAACAGAGGCTTCATTTGTTCGGGTTTGCATTTATTCATCATCATATGAGCCTCCCACAGCAGCATTGCTTTGCTCTTTCCCGTGAATCTGAGTGCTCCGGTTCTGATAAGGAGAATCACCTGTTCAAGTCCGAGATTCATCCTTGTCACAAAATCGTTCAGATCCGTATATTGTCCTTCTCTCTGCCTGTTCTCTTCGATCGATACTGCAAGCTTATCCTCAATACTCATTATGTGAATGAATCCAAGGTAAATATCTGTACCATAAATTGTTGTCTTGTAATTGCTCTTGTTCACACAAGGCAGCTGAATGGTGGCGCCGTATCTTTTTGCTTCGTGTACATAGACCCACGTTCTGTAAAATCCGCCAAAATTATTTATAACCGCGACCATAAACTCGAGGGGGTAATGTGCTTTAAGATAAAGGCTCTGGAAGCTCTCAACAGCGTACGAGGCGGAGTGTGCTTTGGAAAATGAATATCCCGCAAATGACTCAATCTGCCTCCATACCTCCTTTGTCAGCTCATTGCTGTATCCTCTTTCACGGCAGTTTGAAAAGAATTTGTCAATAATCCTTTTCATCTCTTGTTTTGAGCGGTATTTTCCGCTCATTGCCCGGCGCAGGGTATCGGCATCTGCAAGATCGAGTCCTGCAAAGTGATGGCAAACTTTGAGGACATCCTCCTGGTAAACCATAACTCCGAAAGTTTCTTCAAGTTGTTCTTTCATTACCGGGTGTAAGTACTTGAATTTATCCGGATTATGAAATCTGAAAATATATTCCCGCATCATACCTGAACGTGCAACGCCGGGCCTTATTATTGAGCTGGCAGCTACAAGAGTTGAATAATCATCACACTTCAGCTTTTGTAATAGTCCGCGCATTGACGGACTTTCGACATAGAAGCATCCTTTTGTTTCACCAATTCTCAGGTACTCTTTTATATCAGGGTCATTCTTGAACTTCTGGATCGCATGAATATCAACGTCAATTGCACGGTTTCGGAGAATGATTTCAGCGCTTTCCCGGATATGTCCGATACCCCTCTGGCTAAGGATATCCAGTTTCTCAAAACCAATTTCTTCGGCAGTGTACATATCCCATTGGGTTGTCGGAAAGCCTTTTGGCGGCATATCAAGTGCAGTAAAACACGATACCGGCTCTTCTGAAATAAGAATGCCGCCTGCATGAATGCTGCGCATATTTGGGAAGTCAGCAATCTTAAGACCTGTTGAAAAGATTATATCGGTTATCTCATTACGGTTTGTTTCTGATGAGGGATTATCAATAATTGCATCAATTTCTTCTTTTGGCAATCCGTGGACTTTTCCCAGCTCTCTGACAATTGATCTCCCTCTGAAAGTGCTTATTGTACCCAGAAGTGATGTATGGCTGAATCCATACCTCTTGAAAATATAGTCTATTACTTCATCTCTCTCTTTCCATGAATAATCAATGTCAAAGTCAGGCGGACTGCTTCGTTTTGGATTAATAAACCTCTCGAAGTAAAGGTTTAGATCAATGGGATCAACATTAGTGATTTTCAGGCAATAAGCAACTATAGAATTAGCTCCGCTTCCCCTGCCAACATGATAAAAACCTCTTGCCATCGAATACCGCACAATATCCCAGGTGATCAGGAAATAGGCTGAAAAACCAAGTTTGTCGATTATCTCAAGCTCATGGCTGATTCTGTTTTTTGCCTCGAGGTTCTGCCGGCCATATCTGTATATCATTCCATCCCAGGCAAGCTTTTCAAGCAGAAGTTTATCGTCATACCTGCTGGCTGAAAAGATTTTTTTGTTTTTCTGACTCTCGAAATCAAATGATAAGCTACACTCTTCAAGCAATTTGTCGGTGTTTTTAATTATTTCAGGGTACTCTGAGAAGCTTTGTCTGAGAATCTCGGGAGAATGAAGAAATTCATTATCCCCGGCGCATTGCGACAGTTTCAGGTGACTGAGAAGGATATTATTATCGACGGCCCTGAGGCTTTTATGAATGAAAATATCATCATTATCATTGAAAGTCACAGGCTGCATTATTACCATCGAATACCTGTTTTTAGGGATCTGATTCAGTAACCTGTTTACCTCATTTACCTTTATTCCGATGCGTTCATTGTCAAACAAATTGCGATCCGGAAATTTCGTCAGAGGATAAATGATAAAGGCGTCTGAAAACGAAGGTGCAGGAAAGGGTACAGCTGTTTTTTCAAAATTAATTTTTGACAGGAATTCGTTTAGCTCTCTTAGCCCTTTATTATTACGTGCTAACCCTGTATATTGCAGGTCATTATCATTTCTGAATTCTATTCCTGCTATAGGTCTTATATCATATTTTTTGCATTCTCCTGCGAATTCAGGAATAGCGGTTGAGTTATTTATATCGGTCAGGGCAATAGACTCTATTCCGGCAGCTGACGCTTTCTGCACAAGCTGTTCCACGGACATAGTTCCGTAGCGCAGGCTGTAATATGTGTGGCAGTTTAAGTACATTGTCCAATATTGTTAGGCGTCAGACAACAGGCGACAGGCAAAACCCGACGCCCGACGCCCATCTAGTGTCCAAACCCGTACATCATATATCCCTTTAACCTTTCCTCCATCATTTTTTGCTCGTTAGCGGCATTTTCAAGCTGTTTCAGAGCTTTTTCTTCTCTTTCGCTGCTGGTCATAACTCCGGCAGCTCTTCGCACCGCATTTCGTCCGAAGCGCTTTCTGAGCTTATCCATAGCCAGATAGAGACTTATTTTCTCAGGAGTGTCGTCAAACATATCGAGTTGCTGGACACCCCGTACCAGATGGCTGAATCTGACGCCGATAAGCCTGATGAGCATACGCCTCTGGTAGAGTTTACCGAACAGCTCTTTAGCGATATCCGTAAGTACATGATCGAAAGCGGTATATGGTATTCTTTTTTGCAGGGTGTGGGTATCAAAATTTGTGTACCTTATTTTTACCGTGATGCAGGAGGTGAGTTTCTCCTGTTTTCTCAGTTCATAGGCAATTTTTTCCACCATGCTCACCAGCAGCTGGTTAAGCCGTGCTATATCAGTGGTGTCTTTTTCAAATGTGTGTTCGGTACTTATGGATTTTTGTTCAGAATAGCTGATCACAGGTGTGGAATCTATTCCATTGGCTCTCTTCCATACTTCAATACCGTTTTTCCCCATCAGTTTTTCGAGCATCTCCACCGGGATGTTTCTCAGGGTATATATGGTTGCTATTCCCATCGAGCGAAGTACGTGATATGTCTTCTGTCCGATCATTGGTATTTTACTTATTGAAAGCGGATCGAGAAAGGGGAGGACTATCTCTTTTTTTACCTCTATTTCTCCATTTGGCTTTGCCTCACCGGTTGCAATCTTTGATACGGTTTTGTTTATGGAAAGTCCGATTGAAATCGGCAACCCGGTTTCTTTTATTATATACCGGCGCAATTCATGTGACCACATATAGCATCCGTAGAAACGGTCCATGCCTGTGATATCGATATAATGTTCATCGATAGACGATTTCTCATAAAGTGGTGATCTTTCAGCAATTATCCCGGTCACTATATTCGAGTAGTTGCTGTATGCTTCCATATCGCCGCGGATTATTATCGCATCGGGACACATATTTCTGGCCATCTTCATTGGCATTGCAGAGTTTACCCCGAATTTTCTGGCTTCATAGCTGCAGCTCGATACCACGCCACGGTCCGACATGCCACCTATTATCACAGGTTTGCCGATTAGCCTGCTGTTCTTCAATCTCTCAACCGATACGAAGAAGGTATCCAGGTCAAGATGCAGTATTGATCGTTCTATGTTGCCTGCCGGGAACATGTTAAAAGTGACTTTTTTTCTTAAATAGTTTGTTTATCTCAGAATTATGTTTTAGTTTTGATTAAAAATTAATCAATTCTTTGATTACAATATAATCAATTTTATTATGTATTTCGCATCCAACATAAAATTTTTAAGAAAAAGAAGGGGCAGAACACAGGATGATGTTGCTGTTGCCCTTAACCTGAAACGTTCCACCCTGAGCGGGTATGAGAACGGTGTGGCCCAGCCGGGGATTGAAATCCTGGTTTCATTTTCGCGATACTTCAATATGTCAATCGATACATTGCTGAAGATCGATATATCAAAACTTTCTGAAAGTCAGCTTGGCGAACTGGAAAGGGGATATGATGCATATATCAAGGGAAGTAACCTGAGGGTGCTGACCACTACAATTAATTCTGAGAATCTTGAAAACATTGAACTGGTACCAGAAAAGGCCAAAGCCGGTTATACCACAGGTTATGCTGATCCGGAATATATCGGAGAACTGCCAAGATTCAGGCTTCCATTTCTTTCAGACAAAAGGAAATACAGGACTTTCCAGCTTAAAGGAGATTCGATGCTTCCAATACCTGATGGTTCATGGGTTACCGGTGAGTTTGTCCAGGACTGGGGTCAGATAATAAACGGAAAAGCTTATGTTGTTTTTACTATTAACGACGGAATAGTATTCAAGGTGGTTGAAAACAACCTGAAAACCGAAGGGAAACTGGTCCTCTATTCACTTAACCCTGTTTATGAACCATATGAGGTCCATATTAATGAGGTAAAGGAAATATGGAAATTTGTCAATTATATTAGCAGTGAGCTGCCTGAACCTGTCCTTCCTGAAAAACAACTGATTCAGGCTGTTGCAGCTATGAAAAACGACCTTGAGAGAATAAAAGCAAAGATAGGTAAGGATATTTCTGATGTAAAAGAAGTTCACTGATTTCCGTGAACTATCAGTAGCCTTGTAAATAAAAACTCTGTGTCCCTCTGTGCTTCTCCGGATTTCCTCAGTGTAAGTTCTTTTTGTTACACAGAGAAACACAGAAGTTCCACAGAGAGACCCAGAGTTAAAATATCTGGATTTCTCCTTGTCGCTTATTCCTTGGTCAGATCGATAATAAGCTGAATGATCTTTTCATTCTCTGTCTCAGGAATTTTGCCTTTATAAATAGCTCTTACGACTCTGTTTTTGTCAACTATAATAACACTGTAACTGTCTCGTGGCAATCCCCAGGTGTTCAGTAATTCACCTTTATAGTCAAACAGAATAGTAGTATCATATTTCTTTGCCTTGTTTCCGGCAATCATACGGATAAGTCCATTGGGTTTCCATGTCGATTTTGTATCGACAATGCCAAATCCCTTGAAGTACTCCTTATCTATCCTCTTGTCAACATCAGTTGCTTTATCAATTGCGTCATTAAAAGGATCATTAAGGTCCGATTCATCAGGATCAACATAATTGATCTGAAGAACTTTACCGGGCCAGGAATCCATTGAAAATTCCTTCTTATCTGCGTCCGGAAAAACCCATTCAGGTGCTTTCATGCCTATTTCAAGCTTGGCACCTGTCTGACCATGGATCGAAATCATTGTCAGAGAAGCGAATAGAAGTGTGAAGATCAGTTTTTTCATACTCATTTTTTTATTATTAGAATCGAAATATATGAAATTTTTATTACAAACTAATTTTCAAAGGTTTTTTACATAAATCCCGTTAACAATATTACTTTTGCAGTCTTATTTTTTCTATGCAATCTATAAGAAATATTGCGATCATTGCACATGTCGATCATGGAAAAACCACCCTGGTTGACAGGATAATACAGGAATGCAAAGTTCTGGACCAGAGAAAGGTGGCAGGTGAACTTATCCTCGACAGCAACGATCTCGAACGGGAAAGAGGGATTACAATTACTTCCAAGAATGTTTCTGTCAATTATAAAAATGTTAAAATCAATATTATAGATACGCCGGGACATGCTGATTTTGGTGGTGAAGTTGAGCGTGTCCTTAAAATGGCCGATGGTGTTTTGTTGCTCGTAGATGCTTTTGAAGGACCAATGCCGCAGACGCGGTTTGTACTTGGAAAAGCAATTAACCTTGGACTCAAACCAATTGTCGTTGTAAATAAAGTCGATAAAGAGAACTGTCGTCCGGATGAAGTGCAGCAGGATATATTTGAACTGATGTTCAACCTTGATGCTTCAGATGATCAATTGAATTTTGAGACGGTCTTCGGTTCATCGAAGCTCGGCTGGATGAGCCGTGACTGGAAAAAGCCGACCATGGATATTACATATCTGCTCGATACCATTTTGAATCAGATATCCGAACCATTATATATTGAAGGTACAGCCCAGATGCAGGTTGCTTCACTTGATTATTCAAGCTATGTTGGCCGTATCGCTATTGGCAGGGTTTTCAGAGGTGAAATTAAAGCCGGTACAGATTATACCTTATGTAAAAAAGAAGGAGAAATAAGAAAGGTCAGGGTTAAAGAGCTTTTTGTTTTTGAAGGTCTCGGAAAAGTCAAAACTGAATGTGTCAGATGCGGGGATCTGTGCGCCATTGTTGGACTGGAGGATTTTGAGATAG
>Ga0079037_100002433_pt1 | contig 10246 bp, 7 predicted proteins | sample Mud3Dept4metaG_FD_71479 | JGI IMG/M metagenome (GOLD analysis project Ga0079037, IMG submission 71479) | Freshwater wetland microbial communities from Ohio, USA, analyzing the effect of biotic and abiotic controls - Mud 3 Core 4 Depth 4 metaG | ecosystem: Environmental > Aquatic > Freshwater >... | reverse complement strand
ACACTGATACTGCTGTTAATGATCTCGCTCATTTTCATGAATACAGGATATACGGGATATAAATCAGCTGCCGCCGAAGATATTGCAGGTATTTATCCTTTAGGGGCCGTTATGGCTAAGATCTTATCCGGAGTGTCTGCAGAGGGTTTCCGTTTGATGTACGGGATATCATGGTGGGCTCACATACTTCTCATCTTCTTTTTCGCTAACTATCTTCCCTATTCCAAACATTTTCATGTCTTCATGTCGGTGCCGAATGTATTTCTTTCACGGCTGGAGCCTCTGGGTAAACTAACCAATATGGACAGCATTACCAGGGAGGTGAGGCTGATGCTGGATCCCGATACTGCCTTTGCACAGGCCACTGCCGGACCTCCTTCAGAAAGATTCGGGGTAAAGGATGCAGAGGACGTCAACTGGAAGAACTACTTTGATTCCCTGTCATGCACTGAATGCGGCAGATGTACCTCTGTTTGCCCGGCAAATATTACCGGCAAGAAGCTCTCTCCAAGAAAGATAATGATGGATCTGAGGGCAAGGATGAAGGAAAAGGGTCCCCTGATGATAAAAAAAGGAAGGGATTATAACGATAACAAGTCTTTGCTTAGGGATTATATAACTGAGGAAGAACTCTGGGCCTGTACAACATGCAATGCATGTGCCGCTGAATGTCCGATAAATATCAGTCAGCCTACCCTGATCATCGACATGCGAAGGTATCTTGTACTGGAAGAAGCATCTGCCCCCGGTGAGCTGAGAACCGTTTTTAACAACATCGAAAACAACGGCGCTCCCTGGCAATACTCTGCTGAAGATCGCCTTAACTGGGCCAAAGATCTCGGATTTGATATACCTGTAATGTCCGGTCTCTCAGCCGGCGGGAAAAAGCCTGAATATCTTTTCTGGGTTGGTTGTGCCGGTGCTTTTGATGACAGGTATAAGAAGGTTGTCAGGTCATTTGCGAAGATACTCAACCATCTTGGAATAAGCTTTGCCGTGCTGGGCAGGGAGGAGACCTGCACCGGTGATCCGGCCAGGCGTGCAGGCAACGAGATGCTTTACCAGATGCAGGCTTTGCAGGTCATTGCAACATTGAAAGCCTATGAGGTAACCAGGATAATTACCGTATGTCCTCATTGCTACAACATTTTCAAAAATGAATATCCCGATCTGGATGGCAATTTTGAGGTGATTAACTACCTGCAGCTGCTGCGAAAGTACATTGAAGAAGAAAAACTTAAGATTGATATTTCATCATTAAACAATATTTCAGTAACTTACCACGATCCTTGTTACCTGGGCAGGGCAAACGGGATCTATGATGATCCGAGACTGATTTTAAGCAGGCTTAACGTCAGTTTAACGGAAATGCACAGGAACAGGAGCTTTGCACTTTGCTGCGGGGCAGGAGGCGCACAGATGTTCAAGGAAGCTGAAAAAGGTGAAAAGGAGATATTCATTGAGAGAACCGGGGATGCACTTGATACAGGAGCTTCCGTTATCGCATCAGCATGCCCTTTCTGTATGACAATGCTTACTGACGGACTGAAGTACAAAAACAAGGAAAATGAAATTCAAAATTTTGACATTGCTGAACTGGTTGCAAAGTCACTTAGATTGTAACAGATATATAATGTAAATAAACTATTAAAACCCCCTTTCTTATTTCCCCCTTCGCTTTTGCGTAGCTTCAGCCTTCGGCCGTCGAAGTCGGCCTTCGGCTGACGAAGACAGCGAAGCAAAGCAAGGGGGAAAGGATTACCGAAACATTAAACCTTCCCCCTTGGGGGAAGGTAGGGTAGGGGGTGCATTTTAATAGAAAAAAAGTTTCTTGGAGGAAATTATTAACAAAGAGAATAATGGAAAACAGAAAGATCCTGAAAAGCGGTGAATTCCTTGTGAGCGAGATTGAAGCGAAAGACATATTCATACCCGAGGAGTTCAATGAGGAGCAGCGAATGATTGCCCAGACTTGCCGCGATTTCCTCGAAGCAGAGGTTTATCCTCAGATGGCGGAACTTGAGAAGGGCAACAGGGAACTTATGAGGACCATCCTGAAAAAGGCAGGTAATCTGGGTCTTATGGGAATTTCTGTCCCTGAGGAGTTCGGAGGTTTTGGCCAGTCATTCGTTACACAGATGCTTGTGGCGGAAACAACCGGCGCAGGGTATTCATTTTCTGTTGCCTATATGGCCCATTGCGGTATCGGGACAATGCCAATACTCTATTACGGAACCAAGGATCAGCGCGAGCGTTACGTTACAAAGCTTGCCACCGGTGAGCTGCTCGGTTCATATTGCCTCACCGAACCTGGGGCAGGCAGTGATGCCAACTCCGGAAAGACTGGTGCAAAACTTTCCGAAGACGGAAAGCACTACATCATCAATGGCCAGAAAATGTGGATCACCAATGCAGGTTTTGCCGATACCCAGGTGGTCTTTGCCAAAATAGACAACGACAGAGTGCTGAGTGCCTTCATCATTGAGAGCAGCCTTCCGGGAGTTGTGATCGGTCCGGATGAGCACAAAATGGGAATAAAAGGTTCCTCAACTGCCCAGATATATTATAACGATGTCAAAGTGCCGGCAGAGAATCTCCTGGGCAAGAGGGGAGAAGGTTTCAGGATCGCATTGAGCATACTCCACATGGGGCGCATCAAGCTCGGCGCCAATGTCCTGGGTGCTGCAAAAAAAGCAATAACCGACTCAGTGAAGTACGCCAATGAACGGAAACAATTTGGAGTCCTGATTTCGACTTTTGGAGCAATCAAACACAAGATGGCAGAACAGGTTATCAGGCTGTTTGCCTCAGAATCAGCTGTATACAGAGTAAGCAGAGATATTGATGATATGATCGGGAAACTGAAGCAGGATTGCGGCGACACGGGCCGTGCATCTATTGAAGCCATAAGTCACTATGCTGTTGAGGCTGCCATCCTGAAGGTTGTCGGATCGGAAATGCTTGATTTTGTTTCTGATGAAGCTGTACAGATACATGGCGGTATGGGGTACTCGGCTGAAATGGATGTGGAAAGGGGCTACCGCGATTCCAGAATAAACAGGATATTCGAGGGTACAAATGAGATCAACCGCCTTCTTGTTGTCGATACTGCAATTAAACGTGCAATGAAAGGTGATTTCGACCTCTTCGGCAAAGCTGAAACTCTGTTTGCTGATCTGGATAAAATCACTGACGGGGAAATTCAGGACGAGAATTACTTTTCTGAAAAATCCAGGTATATCAGCAATTTCAAGAAAGTGATCTTGATCTGCATTCATGGAGCAGTGAAGCAGTTCCCAAAAAACCTGATCAATGATCAGGAGGTGCTGAACAATATTGCTGAGATGATGATGGATACATACGTTTCCGAATCACTGTCTCTCAGGGTCTGCAAAATGGAAACACTGGGAACAAACATAGCTGTCTGCAAGGATATTCTTGATGTCAACATATATGATACCGCTGATAAGGTCAGAAAATCAGCCTGTGACGCAATCTTTTCATTCGCTGACGGAGAAAAGGCAGATCCAATGATAAAAGCAATAGAAATTTTGACCAGGGTCAGGGGAGTAAATGTTAAGGCAGCAAGACGACGGATAGCTGATAAACTTATCGGTGATAATTCATATAAATTCTGAACGAAACAAAAACTACATAATGTTTAAATCAGTAATAGCAGCTTTAATTTTTGCCGGAGCATTAATTCTGTTCGGGTCGTGTGAAAAATATTCATTCCTTGTCGGGACGGTGAATCCGGCCGATTCTGTCTATTTTCAGACCATGGTTCAGCCAATATTTACTGCGAATTGCATTACGTGTCACAGAGGGTCAAGGGATCCGGACCTTAGAGCTGGTAATTCCTATGCTTCTCTTACATCGGGAGGATATGTTGATCTGCCTGCAGAATCGAGCAAACTCTATTCGAAAATAACCTCCGGCAGTCATACTGCATTCACTTTGCCCGAGGAAAAACAGAAAATATTAATATGGATCACCCAGGGAGCGAAGAATAACTGATCGGCTTAAAATATTATAAAACGACATATAATGAAAAGGACTTTTGTATTTCTGATGTTTTCAGCCTTAACGGTCTCGTTACCGGCACAGGATGAAGCAAAGGTTGTTGAGAAATCAAAACCGGTAAGATTCACTTTCGGGACCTCTATACTTGTCGATAACCATACTGTAGCCACACCATACAAGGGAGGCATAGAGCTTGAGATACATCACCGCTTCAGCCTGATCGAAAACTATCAAAACCTGTTTGGCATTTACGGGGCGGCAAATACCCGGTTAGGACTTAATTACGGGATCACCGACAGGATAATGGTGGGGGCCGGAACAACCAAGGATTATAAGCTTCAGGATATCCAGTGGAAATATCTCATACTTCAGCAGACCGAGGATAATAGTATACCCCTGTCGCTGTCGTATTATGGCAATATGGTCCTGGATCTGAGGAAAGATGACGCATTCGGACCGGAGGATTCCTATCGGCATATCCACAGATTGTCATATTGCACCCAGATCATTGCTGCCAGAAAACTGAATGAAAGATTTTCTGTGCAGGTTGCCCCGTCGGTGATATATTTCAATTCTGTTCCGCGATATTCCAATACATCTGGTTATAAAAATCTGAACTTCGGTTTGTCAGCAGGTGCCCGGGCAAATTTATTCGGAATACATGCTGTCATATTAGAGTATGATCAGCTTCTTACAAAACAGGAGCTTGAAACTCAACCAAAACCAAATCTGGCGATCGGCTGGGAGATAGGAACAGCGACTCATACATTCCAGTTGTTTGCTGCAAATTATTCACAGATAATTAACCAGAGAAATCTTGTGTTCAATACAAATGATTTCGCAAAAGGTGATTATCTTATAGGTTTCAATATAACCGTAAGATTCTGACATATCTGAATAATGAGATTATTGATCATCAGGTTATTGCTTCTGGTCTTTCTTATCCCTCCTGAATTATCCTCATATGGATCCAAAGCGGATAAAGGGTCTGTAGTGGACACTGCTTCTTATATTTCTCCATTTTTTGATGATAACGAGAGATGCTTCAGGTGCCACGGACAGGAGAAATATGAATATGCAAATGAATCCCTTGGCAGGCAGGTTAATGCGCTTATGTGTTCCGACAGGATAATGGACAGGAATGAATTTTACGGGTCGAACCATAGAAGTTTCAGCTGCACCGACTGCCATTCAACGGAATATGTCAATTTCCCGCACCCGGGAGAGCTTCGCATGGAGCTTAAATACAACTGCCTCGATTGCCATGGAGGTGACGAAACTTTCTCCAGCTTCAGTTTTGAGGAAATAGAAGCAGATTACAGGCAGAGTACCCACTTCAAGCTGGAGGAAGAAGGATTTACATGCTGGAAATGCCATGATCCCCACAGCTATAAGATCAACATCAGGGACAGTAAAAATCTGAAAGAAACCATCCTTTATGACAATACGATCTGTCTGAATTGCCATTCTGACTTCTCCCGGTTTCAGCTTCTGACCGCCCGGGAGGAGATAAATATTCTGGAGAAACATGAATGGCTGCCCAACCAGGCTTCCCATTTCAGTAGTGTCAGATGTATTGAGTGCCATACAAGGATAAATGACAGTATTCTTGTTTCCCACCTGATCCTGCCGAAGGAGGAGGCAGTAAGGCGTTGCAATGAATGCCATTCGAAAAACTCCCTTCTGATGGCGTCGCTATATAAATTTCAGTCAAGAGAGCAGCGCAGTGACGGATTTCTTAACGGTATCATGCTCAATGAATCGTATGTGATCGGAGCAAACAGGAATGTTTATCTTAATAGCATCAGCATTGCACTTTTTGCTGTTGTAAGCCTGATAATGATTGTACATATTGTTTTCAGATTAATAAGAAAATAAACTAAAACAAAGAGAAGATGTATCTGTATCCGGTTTGGGTGAGATTATGGCATGTTGTAAATGCGATCCTGGTAATAATCCTGATTATAACCGGCATCAGCATGCAGTATACCGATAAGGAAAATTATGCATTGATCGTCAATTTTGCCAGCGCGGTCAAATGGCATAATATTGCGGCTTCCATCCTGACAATCAGTTTTATATTCTTTGTCATAATGAATATGAGAACAGAGAATGGGAAATATTACAGATTAAACAAAAAGAATTTCTTTTCGGATCTTGGAAAACAATTCAGGTATTATTCATTCGGGATATTCAGACACGAAAAGCCCCCGTTCCCCGTTTCCCTTGAAAGAAAATTCAACCCTTTGCAAAAATTCAGTTACGTTCTCGCGATGTATGTTGCAATGCCACTCCTTATCATTTCAGGACTTGGCCTGATGTTCCCCGAAGTGACAATAAACAAAGTATTCGGAGTAAGCGGGCTTATCCTTACCGATATTCTCCATATAACTATGGGATTTTTTATTTCCGTGTTCCTTTTGATTCATATTTATACCTGCACCCTCGGTTCCAGGCCGTCATCCCTTTTCAGAGGCATTATCACCGGATATCATGAATCGGATGAACAGTAACTGAGATTTTGGAAGGAAATAAAACATTGCATGTCAGGCTGGTATAGCGCGCCTGATAGTTTTGCACGAAAATTGTAGTATTAACCAGAAAAATCAATTGTATGAAAAAATTCAAAACATTATTAACAGTAACTGTAGTTACGATCTTTACATTATCACTCATCTCATCCAGTGCCATTGCCCAGCCAAAACCATGGCAGGTACCTGATGAATGTAAAACCATGAAAAACCCGGTTGCCAAAGGCGATGCAAGCAACAAAGCCGGAATGGTACTGTATACCAAGCATTGTGCATCATGTCATGGCAAAACCGGTCTTGGTGACGGTGTCAAGGCAAGAGCCCTTAAAGAGCATCCCGGTGACTTTTCGGGTGCTTCTTACCAGAATCAGGCTGACGGTGAACATTTTTATAAAACCAAGTTCGGAAGAGGCGAAATGCCGAAATATGAAGGGAAACTATCAGATGACGATATGTGGAACATTGTTAATTACATGAGGACTTTCAAAAAATAAATCTGTTATTTCTGACAGTAATTGTCGAATAAATGTTACATGAGGCTGTCTTAAAAGGTGAAATCCATTAACCGCAAAGGACACAAAGGATTTACGCAAAGCTCGCAAAGATATGTATAACAACAAATTAACTTTAAGAACTTTGCGTCTTTTTCACCCTCCAAAGCGAAAGCGAAGGAGGGCTTTGAGTTCTTTGCGGTTAAAGAAGACTTTTAAGACAGCCTCATATTTCTTTTACTGTTATTATATTTTAATATCCTGCTGCTGTTAAGGCGTCTAATGAGTTCTGCAAAAGGGCTTTTGAATACTTGTAGTTATGAATTCCGAGGCTGTATTCACGGAGGCAAAGCTGGAAGTTGATTAGAGCACCAATATGGACGTTTTTCAGACTGGGAAATGTCTGCAAGGTATTGTTGTAGTTTTTATCGGTCTGGGTCCAGCTGCCGGATGGTGCGGGGTTTTTCCAGACACCTGATGGATTTGTTGAGGGATCATAAATATCAAGGTAGCCATCAAAGTTACCGGTTGTCATACCTGCCCAAAGATTAGCTTCCCCGTCTGATTCGCTGTGAAGAATTGGAATTCCGCTGCCTACTGCATTTATTTTAGCGGCAAGAGAATTAAGCAATGTTTTAATATTATTTCTTGAAAGTTTCCAGAAGGTATCTGAATCCCTTGTAATAGCTGTCGAATGGCATCCGGCTACATTACACCCATTAAAATTCCAGTCGGTTGAAGAGCCTAACACTCCTTCGGTACTTCTCATTTTAAAAGTGTGCCCGCCAGCCCTTCCTTTTATAGTAACCATATGGCAATCTTTACAGGAGGCCGCACTTGTATGGGCTGAATTCGCATATGCAACAGTTCCGGTAAAATGAACACCACCTATCCCTGCATAAACCGCACCTACAGTCCCATAATGTACATGTGTTCTGTATGAAGGTATTACTTTATTTGGAGCTGCATTTCCGACTGCCGCATCATAGAAAATTCCGGCCGGGTTGCTTGCTAATGCATCATAATCAACAATATCACCGGTTGAGATTGTGCTGCTGGTTGTAAGCGGGCGCGGTTGATGACATTTCACACAAAGATTAGACATCCCATTATCCTGGGGGAGGTTGATCGATTTTGATCCTTTCCACATGGTCATGGAGACAGCGGCTGTATTTGTTAAAGGAAAGAAATCAGTCATCGCATATGTGGTGTGGATTTTACTATGACAGGTGAAACAACTCAACTTTCCATAGGCAATGGAAGTAGTTGCCACATAATCGTTTGAATATTTTCCTGTGCCGGTGTTTTGAGTAAAAGTTGCCGGGATATTATTCGCACAAACATATTTAAATCCTTCTGATTCATGGCATGGAGCACAAGCTATGTTTCCGGCTTCCTCGAATGCAGCTTCCCCATACTTATGTTTGGAAAAATCAAATTCCACGACTTTCGGGTCAACAATTGTCTGATTATGACATTCCTTGCATGTTTCATTTGCATCTTTTCCTGCTGGCCCCACAGGCCCCTCACAAGAGGCAAGGAACACACTGGTAATGATTATCAAAATTAAAAGGATGTTTCTGATTTTCATGATTTTTCTGCTAAAGTTATTAACCGCGTACAATCTACAAAAATCCATTGTGAACTTTTTAAAAGTTTATATGATATGTGCAATATATAAATTATTTTCAAAATTATAATGTTGAAGTTTAATGCATCGGGTAATTTAAAGATAATTATTAGCTTTATTGTTTTATGTGATGATTTTTAAAGGATCTGAACTATAATTCAACTAAGTTAACTGTCAGATAATATGAAGATTCTGAAATTACTTTTCTCACCGGTTTTCATGGGTTCGCTATTAATAGTTTTTGCTGTTGCCATGGCTGTGGCAACATTTATTGAAAATGACTTTGGCTCAGGTGCAGCTTACAGCAGGGTTTATGATACCAGGTGGTTTGAGCTCATACTGATCCTCCTTGCTGTCAATCTGACAGGACAGCTGATAAATAACCGGTTATTTACCGGAAACAGGATGACAGTGGCACTCTTCCATCTTGCATTTATACTGATGATCATCGGTGCCGGGATAACAAGATACTTCGGGTGGGAAGGATCAATTCATATACGTGAGGGAGAAACATCCGCCAGCTGCCGCTCAAATGTCCAATACATCGGATATAAGGTAAAAGATACAGGCGGAGCAATCATAGCTGAGCATTCGGAAGAATTCAATGTGCACTCCGCATCAGCCGGAAGGTATAAAAAAAAGATCAGCGCAGGCGGTAAGGATTATGAGCTGGTGCTAACCGGAATGATGGATGATGCAATTGTTTTTCACCTTTTTTCCGGAATAGAACAGGAGACAATCTTTCTGAAGGAGACTGAGACGGGACCTGCAGCAACCGGTTCATGTACGATGGATGGGAGGGAATTTGAGATCACTTATGGCGCAAGAATAACTGAACTTCCCTTCAGCCTGATGCTTAACGATTTCATGCTTGAAAGATACCCGGGTTCGGACAGCCCCTCCGGGTATAAAAGCGATGTTACGCTGATTGATGAGGCAAATAACGTAAAAAAACCATTCGTGATCTTTATGAATAATATCCTCAAATATAGAGGTTACAGGTTTTATCAGTCATCATATGACAACGACGAAAAGGGAACGATACTCTCGGTCAACCACGACAGGACCGGTATGTTGGTGACATATACCGGTTATTCCCTGCTGTTCCTTTTCATAGTCCTTTCACTTCTGAACAGGAATTCCCGGTTTTACAAAATACAGGCAGGAGCCTGGTATTCACCCCTCAGGAAAGTGATCCCGGTTTTCGTCCTGTTCATCCTTTTTTCAGGATCCGGTGCAGCAAATGCCCAGCAATTAGTGCCCGGCAGGGACGCATCCGACAGGTTCGGGAAAGTGCTTGTACAGGATCAGAAAGGCAGAACAAAGCCTTTATTCACTTTAAGCAGCGATATAATCAGGAAAGTCACGAGGGAGAACAGATTCAAAGGGCATTCATCGATGCAGGTTTTTCTTGGACTTTACCTCGATTTCGAACACTGGAAAGGAGTACCTCTTATTAAAGTGACTAACAAAGACTTGCAGAAGAGCCTCGGGGTCAGCGGCAATTTTGTTTCTTTTTCCGACCTGGTCAGGATGAATGAGGGAGGTGCATATAAGCTTGCTGAGGCGGT
>Ga0079037_100002431_pt1 | contig 10247 bp, 10 predicted proteins | sample Mud3Dept4metaG_FD_71479 | JGI IMG/M metagenome (GOLD analysis project Ga0079037, IMG submission 71479) | Freshwater wetland microbial communities from Ohio, USA, analyzing the effect of biotic and abiotic controls - Mud 3 Core 4 Depth 4 metaG | ecosystem: Environmental > Aquatic > Freshwater >... | reverse complement strand
CACCAGCTGCGGCTCGCCTGGACCCTCGCCCGCGTTCTGATACAGTTGTAGGCTCACCATGGAGGTCGTGCTGCACCTTCCGGTGGTGCCGAACGTGGAGCTGGTGGCCGCCAAGGCCGTCGAAGCCCTTGGCGGAGCCCTCGGGATGTCCCAGACGCGTGTCGAAGCCGCCTGCGTCGCCATCGTGGAGGCGTGCCTGAACGCCATGGAGCACGGTGGCGGCGAGGTCGTGGTCCGCCTGTCCGGCGAGAACTCAGGCGGCCGGTCGCAGCTCGTGATCGAGGTCGAGGACCACGGTCGCGGGTTCGACCCGGCGAAAGCGCCGCGCAGGACCGTCGCGCAGGTGCTGGGATGTGCGTCGAAGAGGGGCTGGGGGCTGACCCTGATCCGCGAGCTCATGGACGAGGTGCAGATTCGATCGCGGCCGGGCCAGACGCTGGTGCGCATGTCCAAGTACGTGGAGGGCGGGCCATGAATGAGGAACAGATCCACCTCACTGCCGACGTTCTTTCCAACGGGGTCGGTCTGATCGCGGCTGCCGGCTACATCAACAACGAGGGCGGCCAGGCGATCGCCGACGCCGCCGGCGACCTGATGGAGCGCGGGTGCGGGACCCTGCTGATCGACCTCGAAGGGACCCGGATCATCAACTCGATCGGCGTCTCGATCCTGCTCGAGATCATGGAGAAGCTGCTCGAGGAGAAGGGACGGCTCGCCTTCTGCAGCCTCACGCCGACGATCTCGAAGACCTTCGAGATCATGGGTCTGGTCCAGTACGCGACCATCTACCCGGACCAGCAGTCCGCACGCGCGGAACTCGAGGGCCATGCCTCAGGCTGATCTTCTCCGCCTCGCCGAGCTCGCCCTCTCAGGTCACGTCAGCCCCCAGCTCAGCGAAGAGGTCCTGAGGGCGGTGGTCGAGGACAGCAACTCGCGGGCCGGTGTGCTCCGGCTCGGCGATGAGGTCCGGGCGAGCTGGCCGCGGAGCGTGTCCCGCCAGGTCGAGGACGCGACCGCGGGCTGGACCGAGATCCCGTTCGGCGGCGACGGATCGCAGTGGCGGCTGCGGCTCCTGGCGCCCGAGCGTCTGGAGCAGTCCGCGCTGGGCGCCGCGCGCATCGCGCTGCGGGCGGTCGAGCTGCGGGACGAGCTCAAGCGGACCCGTTTCGACGAGCGGTTCCGGCTCTGGGAGCTGGAGACGGTGCGCTCGATCGCCAACGACATCGGCGGCATCCTCGAGTTGGATCGGCTGGCTCGAGAGCTGATCACTCACCTCGTCACCCTGCTCGGCGTCCGCTCGGCGGCGGTCTACCTCGGCAGCGATCCGGCGACGGCCGAGGCGGTCGGCAGCTTCGGCCCCCTCGTCCTCCTCCCCGAACAGCTGGCGCGGGCCTGGGAGCAGGGCCTGTCCACGGACGACGTCCTGGCGCTGCCGCTGGAGTCGAAGGATGGCACGCTCGGCGTGCTGGTGGCTGCGCACAAGGAGGCGCGCGCCGGCACCGAGCCGTTCGCGGACAACGACGTCCGCGTCATGCAGCTGTTCGCCGTTCAGGTGACCATGGCGATCGAGTACGCGCGGCTCACGCGCGCCTCCCTCGAACGAGAGCGGCTGAAGCGCGAGCTCGAGGTGGCGGCCGAGATCCAGTCCCACCTCCACCCGCAGGTGTATCCCGAGTTTCCGGGCTTCCGGCTCGCGGCGCGCTCGTCGCCGAGCCGGCAGGTCGCCGGAGACACCTACGACGTGCTGGTCGACGATCGCTGGCTGACGGCGATCGTGGCCGACGTCTCCGGCAAGGGGGTCGGCGCCGGCTTGATCGCCGCCGGCATTCACGCCTCGGTCCGCCTGCTCTCCCAGACCGAGGCGTCGCTGTCCGGCCTCGCCTCGAGGATCAATGCCTACCTCGTCGGCGCGACCGAGGACAATCGCTTCGTCACCTTCGCCATGGTCCGGCTGGACGCCGACGGCGGGCTGCTGGCGGTCAACGCCGGACACTGCCCGGTGCTGATCCGCCGCCGCGACGGGCGGGTCGAGCAGATCTCATCGTGCGGCCTGCCGCTGGGGATCCTCGCCACCGCCGGCTACTGCGAGTCGAGCGGCCGCCTCGAGCCCGGGGATCTCCTGGTGCTCTTCACCGACGGCCTGACCGAGGCCGAGAACCTGGACGAGGAGGAGTTCGGCACCCAGCGGGTCGAGCAGGTGGTCGCCGGACTTCGGGAGCCGAACGCGGAGTCGGCGTGCCGGGAGCTGCTGCGGGCGGTCGACGAGCATGCCGGCGGCAAGCCGCTCCAGGACGATGCCACCCTGGTGGTCGTGGAGCGACTGGCCGTCGGTCCCTAGGCGATCCTCCCGAGCCCGCTTCCGCTTCCGCGCCCGCTTCCGGATGCCTGCCGCCCGAGAGTGCGCCGGGATCCGCGGCCTCGTGGGCAAAGCTCAACACGCCGCTGTCTCGCGCCGAACCAACCGGACCGGCCATCCTCCGGCTGATTCCGGTCGCCCGGCCAGGATCGCGTCAAGCAGAGGAGGGGCTGAGTCGTTCTTCGGAATCGGGCGCGGGCGCGGAAGCGGAGACGGAGACGGGTGATGACGCCCGCGTTACCCGCGATGCTCGACCATCCCCGCCGACAGCAGGTCCATGAGGGGCGCGTGAAAGCGGGTCAGGTCACCGGGGTCATCGGCCAGCAGCCAGCTGTTGACGATCTCATCGACCGCGCCGAACACGATGTTGGTGGCAAAGCCCGGGCTGACGTCGCGGCGGATCTCGCCCGCCTCCTGCCCCTCCGCGATCAGCGACCGCAGCAGCTCGAAGTACTCGCCGAGCCGCCCGCGAGTGATCACGTTCATGAACCGCCGCGAGTGGCGGGTCTCGATCTGGATCACGTGGGCGAGAGCCCGGTCGCCGGCCAACGTCTCGAGGTGCAGGCGGACGACGATCCGCAGCTTCTCGAGCGGGCTGCCGACGCCGGCGATCTCGGCTCGCGCGCGCTCGATGGCGCGGCTGAGCACGTCGTCGAAGACGCTGACCAACAGGTGCTCCTTGCCCTCGAAGTAGAGATAGAGGGTGCCGTCGGCAACGGCCGCGGACCTGGCAACATCCGCCATCCGCGCGGAGAAGTAACCCTTGCGCGCGAACTCGTCGATGGCCGCCCTCAGGATTCGTCGTCGTTTCTCTTCGCGATGGTCGGTTGGTTGCGATTCGCCGCTATCCTGCATCATGCATCCCTCGGCTGAATGAATGCTCATTCAAGGTTCGACCTTGCGCCCCGCGGTGTCAAGTGGGGGTTTCGGGGCGGGCGTCGGGCCGGCGTCCGGCCGGCACCGGCTCGTCGCGAGGCGGGGGCCCGTGCGCCTTGTGCCTTCTCGATCCTGCAAGTACCATGGCTCGCACCGGTCGGGAGGTGGCCATGGCCGCAGGCGATGCTCGGGCGCAGGAGGAGCGGGTCCGGGTCTTCAACAGCTATCGCGGGCTGTTCGCCGATGCCCCGATCCGGTTGATGAGCCGGACGGTCAGCACCATGCGGACGATGGGCTACGACGACCTCGCCACCGCCATCGGCGACCTCGACTGGCGGACCGTGCCGGCAGATGACCCCGAGGACCCGACGCTGCGCGAGCAGTGGGGAAACCTGCTCTCCTCCGCCTTCGACCACATCAGCGGTTGGATCGCCCAGCTCTCGCACCAGCCCTACAGCTACAACCTCGACTCGGTGGGCTACCCGGCGGTGACCACCGCCTGGTCTGGGCTGTGGTCGAGCCAGCTCGGGATCAACTTCAGGAACACGCCCGGGTCGCCCCCCCAGATCTTCATCCTCCACGGCGGCAATCAGGCCGTGCAGGCGGCACTGCTCGGGGTCGCCGAGGCCCACCGTGAGCGGACCGGCCAGGCGACCGCGCCGACGATCCTGGTGCCGATCCCGACCTTCTCGTGCCCGCTCGACCAGGTCGCCCTCCAAGGCATGCGGGCGGTGCTGCTGCCGCCCCGTGACCCGGGCATGGACCCGCACCCCGACGACCTCGACCAGGTGCCCGACGACGTCGACGTGGACGGCGTCTACATGATGCCGATCAACAACCCGACCGGCCGCACGGTGCCGCCCGAGCAGCTGCGGCGGTTCATCACCGCGGTGCTCGACCGGTGGCCTCATGCCGGGATCATCCTCGACTCGGTGTACGTGCGGCTGCATCCCCGCGACCGCGAGCTGATCAACTGGTTCGACGACGACCCGCGCTTCGCCGAGTCGCTGCTGATCGTCGACTCGCTGTCCAAGACGCACGGCGTGACCGGGCTGCGAGCGGGAGCGATCCTCACCCGCTCCGAGCGGCTGCGCGGCGGGGTCATCCGGTACTCGCAGAACATCGAGGCGGGGCCGTCGTGCGCCGTGCAGGCGGTCATGCTCGCGCTGCTGGCGCCGTTCGCCACCGGCGACACCGAGCTCGCCGCTCATCGCATCCGGCTCCAGCTCCGCATCGGCCGTCACCTCCAGCGTCGGCGTCGGCTGCTGCTCGAGCGCGCATTCTCCGACCACCGCGATCTGCTCCACGAGGAGCAGCCTCTGCTGCCCGACCCGGTCGGCTTCGACTGGGAGGGCTCGATGTACGCCGATCTGCAGCTGTCGCAGAGCTGCCTCGACCTCGCGGCGGCGCGCGGGGTGTCGCCGACAGTGGCTTTCTACCTCGCCACCGGCATCGGCGGCGTCGCCCTCGACGGCTTCTGCCGGAGCCGGAACCTGGAACGGCACGGCCTGGTCGTCAACGCCGGCTCGCCCGAGCTGCGGGCGCTTCAGGAGCGCGCCACCCGCTACGTGCGGCTGAGCTTCGGGATGACGCCGCCGCCGGGCTGACGAGCCCGCGGTCGGACGAGGTTGCAGCGAATCGCCGGCGGCCGCCGCCGGCCATGGCAGCCGGCGCCGATGCCCGCCCTCCGGCCGGTGGCCTCTGCTAGACTCCGACGACTCAGAGGAGGGACCATGCAGCGCCGTACCTGGCAGGTCTTCATCGTCGCGCTGACGGTGGCGGCAGCCGCGCTGGCGGCGGACGCGCCGCGGCCCTGGCACATCATGGTGACGAACGACGACGGCATCGATGCGCCCGGACTGGAAGCGGTGGTGCGGGCCCTGGCTGGCGACAGCGGCTACCGCGTCACCGTGGTCGCCCCGGCCGAGAACCAGAGCGTGGCCAGCAACGCCCACATCACGCGGCGCGACGTCGCGCTGCGCCCGCACGCGTCGATCGCGGGAGCGCCGGCGTGGTCGGTCGATGCGACGCCCGCATCCGTGGCCCGGCTCGGGCTGACGGTGGTGGTGGCCGACGACCGGCCCGACCTGGTTGTGGCGGGGATCAACGCGGGCGAGAACGACGGCCTCGGGGCGTGGACGTCGGGCACGGTGGCGGCCGCCCGCGAGGCGGTGCTGTCCGGCATCCCCGGGATCGCGCTGTCGCTGGAGCTGGACTGGGACGACCCCCGCCCGGACTTCGACGCGGCCGCCGCCTGGTGCAAGCCGGTGATCGACGCAGTCCGTGACCACGGCCTGCCGCCCGGGGTCTACCTCAACGTCAACGTGCCGCGCGACACGGCCGCGATCCGCGGCTACCGGCTCGCGCGCATGAACCTCGCACCGCCGGCCGTCGCCCGCTTCGAGCCGGTGCGCGAGGAGCCCGGGGTGCGCTGGTTCCGCAGCCGGTGGCGCCCGCCGACCGACGGCGAGCCCGGCACCGACAGCGCGGCCCTGGACGCGGGCTGGGTGGCGATCGCGGCGCTCGGGATGGACCAGACCAGCTACCCGGCGATTCCCTTCCTGCTGACCCTCGCCCCGGTCGAGCCGCAGCGGCCGCCGCGGGTCGAGGAGAAGCTGCAGCGGGCGCCGCACGCCGGCGAGGAAGCCCTGTCCGAGTGACAGCGGTGAGTCCGCCGCCGGTCTCCCGCAGGCGAGGGGCCACGAGGTTCCTGTGAGGCGCTGGATCGAGCGGATCACCCTGACGCCGGGCCGCGAGGCGGCGGTCGCCGGGGCGCTGGCGCTCGCGCTGTTCGTCGCCGGCACCGGCGAGGTTCCGATCTTCGGGCGCGACGAGGCGCGCTTCGCCCAGGCGGCGCGCGAGATGCTCGACCGTGGCGACCTGGTCGTGCCGACCTTCGCCGGCCAGGGCCGCTACCACAAGCCGATCCTCCACTACTGGTGCACGATGGCGAGCTACCGGCTGCTCGGCGTCAACGAGCGCGCGGCCCGGCTGCCGTCGAATCTCGCCGGGGCGCTGGTGATCGCGGTGGTCGCGGCGGCCGCGCGCCGCCGCTTCGGCGCCGGCGCCGGGCTGCTCGCGGGTCTGCTGCTGGCCGTGACCCCGGTGGTCTGGGTGGAGGCGAGGGCGTGCACGGCAGACATGGTGCTGCTGTTGCCGACGCTGGTGATGATGCTCGCCTTCGAGCGCCTGCTGGCCGGTGATGGGGGGCGGCGCGACGCGCTCCTGTTCTGGGCCGCGATGGCGGTGGCGATCCTCGCCAAGGGCCCGGTCGCGCCGGCCTGGGTCCTCTGCACGGGCCTCGCGCTGTGGGCCATGGGACGGCGCTGGCAGCGATGGGAGGTCGCTGCTGCGGCCGTGCTGCTCGGGCTCGGCTGGTGGCGGCTGGGGCCGCTGGTGCTGGCGGCGCCGGCGGCGGTCGCGGCCCTCGAGCTCCTGCGCTCGCCCGACGGCCGGCAGGCGGTGGCGCGGCTGCGGCCGGGATGGGGCCTGCCGGTGCTGGTCGCGATCACGGCCCCGTGGGCGGTGGCGGCGAGCATGGCGACTGACGGCGCCTTCCTGCGCGAGGCGATCGGCACGCACGTCGTCGCGCGCGGGCAGACGGCCTTCGAGAGCCACGGCTTCTTTGCCGGCTTCTACGTCGCGACCGCGGTCGTGACCGCGCTGCCATGGTTCGGAGCCCTCGTCGAGAGGCTGCTGCCGGTGCGGCTGTGGCTCGCCGACCGCCGGCAGCGCTTCCTGGTGGCCTGGCTGCTCGGCCCGCTGGTGCTCCTGGAGCTCTATCAGACCAAGCTCGCCCACTACTGGATGCCCTCGTACCCGGCCGCGGTGCTGCTGGTGGCGGGCTGGCTGGCGGCGGCGCCGCCGCCGCGCCGGGTCGGCGTCGCCGGGCGGATTCTGCAGGCGGTGGGCGGCGCGGTGCTGGCGGCGGCGCTGCTCGCGGTGCCGCTCACGATCCCGGTGCCGTCGCTGGTGCCGGCCGCAGCATTGGCGGCCGCCCTGGTCGCCGCGGCGACCGCCGCCGCGGTGGCGCTTGCCGGGCGGCGGCCGGCCGCCGGCGCGGCCGCCGGCGCGCTCGGACTCGGCCTGGCGCTGCTGGTCGTCGCCGGGCTCTACCTGCCCGAGCTGGGGCGGCACGCCCTGGGGCCTGCGGCTGCCCGGAGGGCGGTCGAGCTCGAGCGCGACGGCGAGAGGATCGTCGTCTTCAAGCCGCGTGACGAGGAGATCTTCTTCTACCTGCCGGTGAACGTCCGCGCCTGCCGCGATGCCGGCTGCATGGCGGCGCTGCCGGCGGCGGGCGGTGACTGGCTCGCCGTCGCCCGGCGCGACGACCTCGAGCTGCTGCGCGAGGAGTGGCGGGCGGCGCAGCTGGTCGAGGTCGACCGGGTGCGCGGCGTCGACGCCGGGCGCGCACGCTGGGACGAGCAGGTCCTGTTCCGGGTGGTCCGACGGGCCCGAGCGCACGGGGGAGGCGCTGCCGGCGGCGTTGACAGGCAGGAGGTCCACCCCTAGAGTTGGGGTTCGCGCGGCGCCCGGCCGGGCGCCTGGAGGGGCTTCATGGGCCGTCGGATCACTCGCAAGCAGCTCAAACAGGACGAGTTCATCTCGACTGCCGACACCGCGGTGCACTGGCTCCTTGCCAACTGGCGGCCGTTCGCCCTCGGGCTCGCGGTGATCTGCTTCGTGATCGTGGCGTGGTGGGGCGGCACCCGGTGGACGGGCTCCCGGTCCAAGCACGCCTCCTACCTCCTCCACCAGGCGACCACGGCGGTCGATGCCGCCGAGCAGGGCGGCGATGCGGCGGCTGCCGAGGCCAAGCTGCAGGAGGTGATCGACCGCTACGGCCGCACCGAGCAGGCGGACATGGCGCGGGTCCTGCAGGCGCGCCTGAGGATCGATGCCAACAACGTCGAGGGCGCGCGGGCGCTGCTCGTCGATGTGTCCGAGCGGCGCGGCGGCGACGCGATCGGTCGGGTCGCGACCCTCGACCTGGTCCGCCTCCAGATCGCCAGCGGGCAGGCGGCCGAGGTCGCGCCCCAGCTCGAGGCGATGGTGTCGGGCGAGGATGTGCGGCTGCCCCGGGACGTCGCCCTGTACGAGCTCGGCGAGCTGTACGAGTCGAACCAGGATCCGACGCGGGCCCGCAGCTACTACCAGCGCCTGGTCGACGAGTTCCCCGAGTCCCCGTACCGGCCGCAGGCCAGCCAGCGGCTGGCCGAGCTCGGTTAGCCGCGCCCGGCGGCGCCGGGTCGACCCGCGATGAGCTTCGTCGAGGCAATCATCCGCAAGCGGGACGGCGGGCGGCTGACCCCCGAGCAGCTCGAGCAATTCGCCCTCGGCGCCGGCTCCGGCGAGCTGCCGCCCGAGCAGCTGGCCGCGATGCTGATGGCGATCTGCATTCGCGGCATGGATGCCGACGAGACGCGCTGGCTGACCGAGTCCATGATCCGCTCCGGCGAGCGCTGGCAGCTCGGCGCGGCGCGGCCGGACGCGGTGGACAAGCACTCCACCGGTGGCGTCGGCGACACGGTGTCGCTGGTGTTCGCCCCGCTGCTCGCGGCGGTCGGGGTCCCGGTGGCGATGATGGCCGGACGCGGCCTCGGGCACTCGCAGGGGACGGTCGACAAGCTCGAGGCGGTGCCCGGCTTCCGGTGTGACTGGGAGCGCGACCAGGCGCTCGCCCTGATCGATCGGGTGGGCGTGGCGATGCTCGCCCAGACCAAGCGGATCGCGCAGGCCGATCGGGTGCTGTACGCGCTGCGCGATGTCACCGGCACCGTGCTGTCGCTGCCGCTGATCGTGGCCTCGATCATGTCGAAGAAGCTGGCCATGGGTGCGGCCACGCTCGTGCTCGACGTCAAGTGTGGCCGTGGCGCCTTCCGGCACACGCCCGCCGAGGCCCTGGAGCTGGCCCGGGCCCTGCTCGAGCTCGGCCGCGGCATGGGCGTCCGCTGCGAGGCGATCCTGACCGACATGAACCAGCCGCTCGGCCCGGCGCTGGGCACGGCCTGCGAGGTGCGCGAGGCGCTCGCGGTGCTCGGCGGCGGCGGCAGCGCGCCGCTTCGCGAGGCGACGCTAGCGCTCGCACGAATCGCGCTCTCACTCGCCGGCCGGGACGCCACCACCGCCGACCAGGTGCTCGCGCAGGCGCTCGCCGACGGTAGTGCGCTGGCCGCCTGGGAGCGGCTGGTGGAGGCGCACGGCGGCGATCCCGACCCGGAGAGGCTCGCCCGCCCGCGGCTGCGGCGCGAGGTCACCGCCGCGCGCTCCGGCTTCATCACCGGCGTCGCCGCCGCCGACCTGGGCTGGGTTGCGGTCGATCTCGGGGCGGGACGGCGGTCGCGCGATGAGGCGATCGACCACGGGGCGGGCCTGCTCGTCCACGCCCGCATCGGCGATCGCGTCGAGGCCGGCCAGCCGCTCGGCACCGTCCTGATCGGCGAGCGCCCGGTCGACATCGAGTCGGCCGAGCGCCGCGTGCGCGACGCGTTCGAGATCGGCGACGAGCCCGCCGAGCCGCCAGCGCTCATCCTCGGCACTCCCGACACCCTCACCACTTAGATGCAAGATCCCAGATCCTCACCCAACGCTCTCTGAGGTCCCGCCCCGGTTAGAGTCTCCCCGTCTCCGTCAGGCCGACAAGCTGCCGCCCCAAGGGGCGGAGCCCGTGGAATCCGGCGCGTACGAAACGGGCGGGACGAGGTTCCCACCCCTGGAGTACAGAAAGTGCCAAAGTGTCGGCCCTGGAACCGGGGCCGGTGAGTATGAGGCCATCGCGCCAATCCACCAGGACGAGGTCATGGATGCGGAGACCGTGGACGAGGAGTGAGTTCCGCGGCCCGCAGCCAACATGTGTTGGCTTCGCAAGTCGGCAGATTGGCGCGAACCCCTACGGCACCGTGGCGCTCCACGCCGAGGTGTCGCCGGACTCGAAGCCGTCAAAGAAGAGAAAGACCGTGACGAAGGCCTCGAGCGGCCCGATCTCCTGCTCCAAGGTGTCGCTGCCGCCATAAGC
>Ga0079037_100002430_pt1 | contig 10248 bp, 6 predicted proteins | sample Mud3Dept4metaG_FD_71479 | JGI IMG/M metagenome (GOLD analysis project Ga0079037, IMG submission 71479) | Freshwater wetland microbial communities from Ohio, USA, analyzing the effect of biotic and abiotic controls - Mud 3 Core 4 Depth 4 metaG | ecosystem: Environmental > Aquatic > Freshwater >... | reverse complement strand
CGTCACAGACGAGAGCGCAAGGGTGACATGCGCCGCATCTGGATACTGCGCATCAATGCCGCCGCCAGAGCCGGTGGAATCTCCTACTCCCAGTTCATGCATGGCCTGAAAGAGGCCAACGTCGAAGTCGACCGCAAGATGCTGGCAGACACAGCCGTTAGAGATCCCCATGCCTTCTCTCAGTTGGTAGCAGTCGCCAAGGGGGAGAAAACGGGCAAGTAGTCGATGCTGAAGCAGCTTGAGGAACTCAAGACCAAAGCGGTCAGCGAGCTCGACGGCATAGATAACCTGGGCGATCTGGAGAAGTGGCGGGTCCGTTACCTCGGGAGAAAGGGTTCTCTCACCACTGTCCTCAGGGGATTGGGAAATCTGTCAGTCCAAGAACGCCGCAATGTCGGCGCGGTTGCCAACGAGCTTAAGGCCACGCTGGAATCCCGCTTGCAGCAGAAGCAGGAAGCTCTGCAGAGCCAGGAACTCGTTGACACCATCGAGCAGACCCGCATCGATGTTACTCTGCCGGGCTACCCTGTCTCCATAGGGCGCCTCCATCCGACCACCCAAACGCTTCGGGAAGTCTGCGGCGTCTTTGCCTCTATGGGCTTCCAGGTGGTGGAAGGGCCGGAGGTGGAGTGGGATTACTACAATTTCGAGGCACTGAACATCCCCCAGGATCACCCGGCCCGCGACATGTGGGCTACCTTCTGGGTGGACACTGAAGGCGCAGGACGGTCCAGGCTGCTTCGCACCCACACCTCCCCGATGCAGATCAGGCTAATGGAAAAAACACGCCCTCCGGTAAGGGCGGTGGTGCCGGGCAAGGTGTACCGCTACGAGGCCACGGATGCGACCCACGAGTTCATGTTCTATCAGGTTGAGGGTTTGGCAGTGGACAAGGGCATAACCATGGGTGACCTGAAAGGCACACTGTTCGAGTTCGCCCGCCGTCTCTTCGGCGCGGACAGGAAGGCGCGCTTCCGCTGCGACTATTTCCCCTTCGTTGAGCCTGGAGTCGAAATGGCCATCGACTGCTTCGTGTGTCAGGGTGCCGGTTGCCGTCTGTGCAGCAACACCGGATGGATCGAGATCCTGGGCGCCGGCATGGTTCATCCTGACGTCTTGAGAAGAGTGGACTACGACCCTGAGGTCTACACCGGGTTCGCCTTCGGCATGGGTGTGGAGCGCATTCCCCTGCTCAAGTACGGCATCGACGACATCCGCCTCTTCTATGGCAACGATCTGCGATTCTTGAGGCAATTCTAGCAGGGCAAGGATAGATGAAGGTCCCGTTCAGTTGGCTGCGAGAATATGTCACCGTCTCCTTGAGCGCGAAGGAGGTAGCCGAGCGCCTGACCATGGCTGGCATCGAAGCCAACGTGACCGAGACCACAGGCCAATCCTGGAACAAGATCACGGTGGGCCAGATACTAGCTCTCGAACCCCATCCCAACGCCGACCGCCTGCAACTGGCCACCGTCAATCTCGGCCAAGGACAGTCGAAGGTCGTCTGCGGAGCCACCAATATCCACGTTGGCGACAAGGTGGCTTTCGCCCAAGTTGGAGCCGAGCTCATCGACGGGCATTCCGGCAAACCGGCCAAGCTTAAACCCGCCAAGATACGCGGCGTCGCTTCGGAAGGCATGGCCTGCTCGGAGAAGGAACTGGGCATTTCTGAGAACCACGAGGGCGTGCTGGTGCTGCCAGCGGACGCCCCGCTAGGCGCTCCCCTAGCCGAGTATCTGGGCGATGCCGTATTCGACCTCGAGGTCACGCCGAACCGCCCCGACTGCCTGTCTGTCCTGGGAATAGCCAGAGAGGTGGCTGCCCTGACCGGACAGGAAATGCGGTTGCCATCATCCTCCTATGAAGAGGCGGGGCCGGAGATTGACCAGCAGGTCGGCGTGGAGATAGCCGATCCTGACCTGTGCCGGCGCTACTGCGCCAGCCTGATCGAAGGTGCCAAGATCGGCCCTTCGCCGGCCTGGATGCAGCAGAGGCTGACCGCCTGCGGCATGCGGCCTATCAACAACGTCGTGGATATCACCAACTACGTTATGCTGGAATACGGTCAGCCACTGCACGCCTTTGACTTCCGCAAGATCGGCGGCGCCAAGATAGTCGTTCGCCGGGCTCGATCTGGCGAGAAGCTGACCAGCCTGGACGGTGTGGACCGGGAGTTGCGTCCGGACATGCTGGTCATCGCCGACCAGGCCACCACGGTAGCCATTGCCGGCGTCATGGGCGGCGCAGACAGTGAAGTAATTGAGGTCACAACGTCTATCCTCCTGGAATCGGCGAATTTCGACCAGGTGAGTATTCGGCGGACGTCGTCCGGACTGAAGCTGCGCAGCGAAGCTTCAATGCGGTTCGAAAGGGGCATCAGCCCGGAGTTGACGGTGCCGGCCCTATGGCGAGCCACAGGGCTCATGCTGCAGATCGCCGGCGGGACAGCCGCGAGGGGCATGGCCGATGCTTACCCTGGGAAGAAAGAGGCGAAGGTCATAAGGTTGCGCACTGCGTCTGTCAGGCAGCTGCTGGGTCTAGAGGTGAGTCAAGAACAGATCATCAACGTACTCACTTCCCTCGGATTCCCGTGTGTCCAGGCGGGCTCGGAGAACACAGCAGTCACCGTTCCTTACTGGCGCACCGACGTGAATGAACCTGCCGATCTGGCCGAAGAAGCGGCCCGTATCATGGGCTACGCCGCCATTCCTATGACGATGCTCAGCAGCGAGTTGCCCCAGCAGCAGGTAGACACCCACTTGGCCTTCAGGGAGCAACTGCGCGACCTCACGGTGGCCGCCGGCTTCCAGGAGATAATCACCTATTCTCTGACTAGCCAGGATAAGCTGACCAAGGCGGCCAGTCCCGAGAACGCTATTCGTGTGGCCAATCCCTTGAGCACGGAGTTGGAGTATCTGCGCACCAGTCTCCGGCCCGGCCTCCTCTCCACACTCGCGGCCAATCAGAAGTATGAGGATGGAGGCATCCGGCTGTTCGAGATCGGCCGGGTGTTCCTGGGCAGAGGGAACGACCTGCCCGACGAACGAGAGGTCCTCGGCGGCGTGGTCAGTGGGCCCCGCGGGGCGCTGTCATGGCTGGGAGAAAAGGGGCAATGTGACTTCTTCGATGCGAAGGGGACGGTGGAGTCCGTGCTCTCCAGGCTGGGCATCGAGGCCGACTATGAGGCCAGTGGTCAGGAGAAACTCCACCCAGGGAGAGTAGCCAAGGTCGTAGTCGGGCAGACTGTAGTGGGCATCATTGGAGAGCTGCACCCCAAGGTTGCTGAGAGCTTTGACCTTTTGCCCCAGCCAGTAGCTCTCTTTGAACTCGATATCGAGAAGCTCCTGTCCGTCGCGAAGGAGAAGCGGGGCTACCACCCACTCTCCCGTTTTCCCAGATCGGTGAGGGACATCGCAGTTCTTGTGGATGTGCAGGTGCCCGCCAAGAAGATGCTGGAAATCGTCCGGAGCGTCCCGCTCGTAAGCCAGGTGTCTCTCTTCGACCTTTACTCCGGGAAACAGGTGCCTGCCGGCAAGAAGTCAGTGGCCTTCCGGATAGCCTACCAGTCAGATGCCCGCACGCTGACAGAGGAAGAGCTGGAGGCTGCCGAGAGTGACATCTTGTCTAGGCTCGCCAAAGACTCGGGCGCTACACGGCGCTCTTAGTCCGCTCCTGATTCCACCGCCGGTTGACTGCCAATGAAACCATCCGGTGCTTTCCCTGCCTGGCCGTTTTCGGACCGCAGTTCATGCAGCCATTTGGCGGACGCCACTTCGCGATCCAGGACATAGGTCACGTAGCCCTGCATCAGGTCCTCGATCTCTGTAGCCAGGCGCGGCTTGAGTCTCAGCCTAGCCAATGCCGGGCATTCGTTCTGCGTGAAGAAACGCAGCACTTTCACACAGTCCACCGATGTAGGCCGATCAAGACCTTCCTTGCCTCTGCAATTCGGGCATAGGAGTCCGGCGGCCGCCGGACTGAAGTAGTTGGTGGTGGCCTCCAACTTGCGGTGACACAGGGCGCACTCCCAGAGTTCGGGCAGGTAGCCGGAGCAAGCCAGAGAGTGAAACTCGAAGTAGCGAAGGACAAGGGCCGGGTCCACGCCCCCGGCAAGTGAGCGAAGAGCATTGAGGAGCAGGCGAAAGAGAGGCTGGTTCTCAGCGCCTTCGGCGCTGAGGCGGTCAGTCAAGTCCGCCACGTACAGACCACAGGAAAGCAGCCAGAGGTCGGACTTGATGCTCTGGAAGGAGTCCAGGGCCTCGCATCCGGACACGACGTCCAGGGTCCGTCCCTCGGCCAGCATCATGGTGCAATAGGTGAGCGGCTCCAGGTGTCCGGCCAGCCGGCTCTTGGGCCGCCTCACCCCACGCGCCACGGCCCGCAGCTTGCCCCGGTCAGGGGTACAGAATGTAAGGAGAGCATCTGCTTCCCCAATGTAGGAATGCTTCAGCACCACTCCTTCCGTCTTGTAGAGCCGCGACATGGCCCCATTGTATCATCACCACCAGCCTCCGGGGACCGGGCGACTCTACGCAGAGAACTCGGCGTCTATAGGTAAACGTTGTTCGCCTGTAACTAGGGGCAACATTGCCGGTCTGCTATAATCACCCCATTGGCTAGTACCTAGTCTATAGAAAGGAGAAGACAAGATATGCTGAAAGAGTTCAAAGAGTTCATTATGCGCGGCAACGTCATGGACATGGCAGTCGGCATCATCATCGGCGCGGCGTTCAGCGCCATCGTCAACTCCCTGGTGAAGGACATCATCACGCCGGTCATAGGCCTCATCTTCAAGGCGGACTTCACCAACCTCTTCTGGGTGATGAGGGAAGGGGAGACCACGGGCGGACCCTATGACACATTAGCAGCGGCCCAGGCTGACGGCGCAGTGACGATGAACTACGGCAATTTCATCAACTACCTCATCACCTTCCTCATCGTCGCTTTCGTGATCTTCCTTATAATCCGTGCCATCAACAGAATGCGCCGATTGGCCGAGAAGCCGAAGGAAGGAGCGGCACCGACAACCAAGGACTGCCCCTTCTGTCTCTCTGCCGTTCCCATCAAGGCCACCCGCTGCCCGCATTGCACATCTGAATTGAAGAGCGGATAGCGCCAGGTCTTCCCGGTTGTCCGTCTCTGGTGGCTAACGAAGAATCCCGCCTTGCCTAGATCCGGCAAGGCGGGATTTGCTATTGTCTCATAGGACACGCCTCATGGAGACATTTCCGTGATGTTCTCGGGGTGGTTCGAGAACTAGACTTGAGGTTCCAGTGCTACGTTGGATTAGGCATGACTTGTCGTGGGGGACAAGTAAATGAGAGATGTGATGCGTAGAGTCCACGATGAGCGTGGTTTCACCTTGGCAGAATTGCTGGTGGTGCTGCTTATTCTGGGTGGCCTGTCCGCCATTGCCGTGCTGTCCATTACAAGATTCCTGGGTAGCGGCACTGCCGAAGCTGCGAATATCGAGGTCCACAATGCCCATACCGCTATTTCCGGCTGCATGGCTGACGCAGGCGCAGGGCAGTTGGACACTGACGTGTCCGTGAACTGGGATGGCAGTGACGATGTGATAACGGCTACGGGCGCTGGAGGAGTGGTGTATGATGCGGCGGATTCCCTTCGGGGCAAACGTCTGAAGGCCACGTACACGGTGAATCCGTCCGGCGAGATCACGGGAGTAACAGATCAAGAGTGGTCGGGCGTCGTCTGGGAAGACGGCCGCTGGAAGAAAGAGAAGAAGGACAAGTAGAACGAGTGCGGCCCGAGTCTCTACGATGCTGCTGGCGGCTGGCGAGCCGCCAGTTCCGTATCTGGCGACCGGCGCGGCAGCACATCCATCCGCGATGCATGACCCGGCAATAACAGCATAACCTCGAATTATATTCTGTCTGCCTCCCGGACATTCCCGCCAGAGAAGCGGCACCCTGACTTAGTCCTGATGAGGTCTGCCAAGCGTGCGCATGTCCCTCAGCTCCAGTTGAGAAAAACTTGAGAAGTCCTCCGCTCTCCGGGGTACGCAGATGTGACAATCCTGATATAGTCTGGGCGGTGATGGGTGATGGATGTCCACCCAGTTGACAAACGTTTGCTTTTTCAGGGAGTCATTCTGTCACATTTATGTTATACTGTCTCGCTGTGGAGGAAGACCCCATCAACCGACCGACGCGGAGTGTTGGGGGGAGGGGACCAGGCGACTGGGCGTCCGGAGAGCGGACAGCCCTGTTTTCGTATGGCCAGAGTGAAGGCCACACTCCCTGCGAGACTCCACTCCTTTCCAGGAACTCCCGTTCATTCAGGGCGCGCTCCTCCGGCTCTGCCTCAATTAGGGAAGCCAGTCATTCATCGCGACGTTCTGGTGCCCACACGTTGCGACCGTGCTCTCCTTCATTCCAGGCGTGGCAGAGCATTTCAGGACAGCGCTGGGAGCTCACCTGGAACCGGATCGCTTCGAAGGAGTAGATGCTATGGCCGCTGAAGGCTCGAGTATAGAACTCCCCAGACGCATTGAGAGGCTGGTGGAGCTCACCTACAACCTCTGGTGGAGCTGGCACCCCGAGGGACGAGGACTCTTTCGAAAGCTCGACTACGGTCTTTGGAAGGCCGGCGGGCACAACCCCGTCAAGATACTGCGCGAGATCGCTCCTGAGAGACTGAAGGCCGCCAGCACCGACCCGGCTTTCCTGGCCCTGTACGATTCGGTGATGGCCAGCTTTGATGCAGACATGGCAGCTACTGACGCGTGGTTTGTATCCAAGCACAAGAGCAAGCTAGCCGGCCCTGTTGCCTACTTCTCTGCCGAGTTTGCCATACACAGCTCACTTCCCCTGTATGCCGGCGGGCTCGGTATTCTAGCCGGTGACATCTGTAAAGAAGCCAGCGACTTAGGGCTTCCCATGGTGAGCGTGGGTCTGATGTACCCGCAGGGTTACTTCCACCAGCGGATTACAGTCGACGGGTGGCAGGAAGAGATCTACTCACGATTGGACTTCGACAAGGCACCGGTCCTGCCCGTGTTCTCCTCGGGTGGGGACAGGATACTGGCCAGTGTCCGGTTAGGCAACAGGCTTCTACTGCTCACAGTGTGGCAAGTCCGGGTCGGAGCCACGACGCTTTATCTGATTGACACCAATGTGGAAGACAACTCCCCCCACGACCGTGACTTATCTGCTCGCCTCTACATTGCCGATCGAGAGGTACGCATCCAGCAAGAAATCGTCCTGGGCATAGGTGGAGTGCGAATCCTGAGAGCACTGGGTATCCAGCCGTCGCTATGGCACGCCAATGAAGGACACACCGCTTTCATGATGCTGGAGCGCATCAACGAGAAGGTCGCCGCGGGTATGGCTTTCGAAGAAGCGCTGAGAGAGATACGGGCAACCACGGTCTTCACTACTCATACCCCGGTGCCGGCAGGCCACGACGTCTTCTCGACCGATCTGGTGGACAAGTACCTGTCTGACTACTACGCCCAACTGGGTATCACGCGCGAGTCTGTTCTCAAGTTGGGTCAGTCAAGCCACAACGATGGCGGCTTCAATATGACCGCTCTGGCTCTGGCCACCAGCGAGCACTGCAATGCCGTGAGCCTGCTTCATGGTGTGGTAGCGCGCAGGATGTGGCAAGGATACTGGCCACGGGCAAAAAAAGAAGAGGACGTGCCCATAGTCCATGTCACCAACGGCGTCCACGTGCCAACGTGGGTGGCCCCGGAAATGAACAAGCTGTTCGGGCAATACTTAGGTGCCGACTGGGTTGAGAGGCACGATGATCCGGACCTCTGGTCCCGCGTCGCGGACATTCCGGACGAGGAACTTTGGAGGGTCCGCCACAAGTTGAAGCTCAAGCTGGTGAGTTTCATTCTGGAACTGGCCCAGAGGGGTTGGTCCAGTCGCACCGTGGAAGCCCAACAGGTGGTGGCAATGGGTGCTCTGCTCCATCCGGAAGTGCTGACCATCGGATTCGTCCGGCGCTTCGCAGGATACAAGCGGCCGGCGCTGATTTTCCATGACCTGGATCGCCTGAAGCGCATCGTCAGTGATCCTTGGCGCCCAGTCCAGATCGTGTTTGCCGGCAAGTCCCATCCAGCCGATTCGCCATCCAAGTGCTCACTGCATGGCGTCTGCACCTCGGCTGCTGATCGTGACTTCCAGGGCAAGATCGCCTTCGTCAGCGATCATGACATGCATTCAGCACATTACCTGGTGGCGGGGGTAGACGTGTGGCTGAACAATCCCCGCCGCATGCAGGAAGCCTGTGGGACCAGCGGCATGAAGGCCTCACTCAACGGGGTACCTCATCTAAGCGTGAGCGATGGCTGGTGGCACGAGGGTTACAATGGAAGCAACGGCTGGAGTATCGGCGACGGCGTTCATCCTAACGGGCCAGAAGACGAGGACCGCATAGATGCGGAGTCGCTGTACACCATTCTGGAGCAGGAGATTGTGCCGCTCTTCTACGAGAGGGATCGTAACGGGGTTCCTCACGGCTGGATTCGTATTGTGAAAGAGGCGATTCGCTCTGTGGTGCCGGTGTACTGCGCACGGCGCATGCTCAAGGACTACACCAACCAACTGTATCTGCCGCAGCTATCCGCTCAGCCTGCTGGTCGTCATGAGAAATCGTCAGCACCGGATCCGCACTAGATCTCGTGGCGACCTCCCGCAAGTCCACCTATTCCGACTCCACCTGGGATTCTCGCTTCGCGGCGTAGCTCGCTCTCAAGCGTTGGTGCTGTGTCAGCAGCTTCTTCCGTAACCGGATGTTCTTAGGTGTCACTTCCACCAACTCGTCATCCTTTATGAAGTCCAGGGCCTGCTCCAGACTCATCTTGACAGGAGGAGCCAGCTTGACGGCTATGTCGGAGGTAGAAGAGCGGATATTGGTCTGCTTCTTCTCTTTGCAGACGTTGACCGGGAGGTCATTGCCACGGGAGTTCAACCCCACTATCATGCCTTCGTAGACCATCGTGCCTGGATCAATGAAGGTAGCCCCGCGTCCCTGCGCGTTATTCAGGCCATAGGTCACAGCCACACCTTCGGCGGCAGCCACAAGCGCCCCGCTGCGTATGGAGACGATCTCTCCCACCCACGGCTCGTAGCCCAGAAGGAGTGTATTCATGACTCCCTCACCTCGGGTCGCGGTGAGAAAAGCACCGCGGAAACCGATGAGACCCCTGGTGGATATCTGGAACGCCAAGTGCACATTGCCCTGCCCGTCATTCCGCATGTCAGTCAGCCGGGCTTGCCGCTTGCTCAAGATCTCGGTCAGGATCCCGACATACTCGCTGATCGTCTCGATTTCCAGCGATTCCACCGGTTCGAGTAGGACATCGTCCACCACCCTAGTGATAGCCTCCGGCTTCGAGACCTGGAACTCGTAGCCCTCGCGGCGCATGGTCTCCACCAGTATGGCCAGGTGCAGCTCACCACGCCCTGACACCAGAAAGACGTCAGGGCTGTCCGTTTCTTCGACTCTGAGACTGATGTTAGTCTCCAGTTCCTTGTATAGCCTCGTCCGCAGATGGCGCGAAGTGCAGTACTGGCCCTCCTTGCCAGCAAACGGCGACGTGTTGACTCCGAAGGTCATCTTGACGGTGGGTTCACCCACCTTTATTCCGGGGAGGGCTTCCGGTTGTTCTCGACTGGTTATGGTGTCACCGATGCTCACCTTATCGAAGCCGGTTACGGCCACTATGTCACCCGCCAGGGCTTCATCCACTTCCAGACGTTCCAGTCCCAGATAGGTGAACACCTGGTCGATCTCGTGATGTGAAACATTGCCTTCGCCATCTACGATGGCCACGGCGTCATGCGGAGCTATCCTGCCCCGGTGAATCCTGCCGATGGCGATCTTGCCCTTGTAGTTGTCATAGTCCAGATTGGAGACCATCATCTGAAGCGGCCCTTCTTCGATGATAGGCGGAGGTACGCTCTGGAGTATGCACTCAAACAGAGGAACCAGGTCTTCGCCTTCGGCGCCGGGTTCGGTGATTGCTATGCCGTCTCTGGCACTGGAGTATAGCACCGGGAAATCCAACTGGTCCGCGTTGGTGGCCAACTCCAGGAAGAGATCCTGCGTGAGACTGACCACCTCCTCTATCCTGGAGGTCTCCCTGTCTATCTTGTTGATGACCACGACGGGCTTCAAGCCCCTGCTCAGCGCTTGGCGCAGCACAAACTTGGTCTGTGGCATTGGCCCCTCCACGGAGTCCACGAGCAGCAGACAGCCGTCAGCCATGTTGAT
>Ga0079037_100002429_pt1 | contig 10251 bp, 9 predicted proteins | sample Mud3Dept4metaG_FD_71479 | JGI IMG/M metagenome (GOLD analysis project Ga0079037, IMG submission 71479) | Freshwater wetland microbial communities from Ohio, USA, analyzing the effect of biotic and abiotic controls - Mud 3 Core 4 Depth 4 metaG | ecosystem: Environmental > Aquatic > Freshwater >... | reverse complement strand
CCGGAAAAATACATGAACGCGGTAACAGCGGTTTCCGGGAGCGGGCCTGCGTTTATTGCGTATTTCATTGAAGCAATGATTGAAGGCGGAATAAAAACAGGGCTAAATAAAGATGATGCCTTCACTCTTGCAGTGCGGACTGCAGTCGGCACAGCGCAATTGCTTGACTCAGGCATGAGTCCTTCTAAACTGAGAGAGATGGTCACCTCTCCGGGTGGCACTACTGCCGCAGGGCTCATGGCCTTTGAGCAAAAAGGATTCAGAGATACCGTTACATTCGCCATAGAAGCAGCCAAAAACAGGGCGGATGAGTTGGGGAAAGGGAGGGGTTAATGTTCGTTTTCGGCAATCTTTTTCACGCAGTCGCATATATCCTTGATACGCTCTTATCAGTCTATATGTGGATCATAATTATTTCGGCTCTGATAAGCTGGGTAAATCCTGACCCTTACAATCCGATTGTACGGTTCCTGCATTCAGTGACCGATCCCGTATTAAGACCCATCAGAAAAAGGCTCGGATTTTCTATGGGCATTGATATATCGCCGATGATCGTCATTCTTGTCATAATGTTTGTAAGATATTTCATAGTCGCATCCATATTTGATATGGGAGCGAGGATGAAGTGACTAAAAGATAAATGACAAATTACAAGCGCCAAAAAACAAACAAATTCTAAATTACAATGACATAAACTTCAAACATAGTAATTGGAATTTGGTGATTGGAATTTATTTGTTATTTGAAATTTGAAATATGTAATTTTTCATCGTCAAGCAGAACTGATAATATGTAACAAAAAATTATATTTAATATAACAATAGGGGGTAGTACATGAGAATTACACCGCTTGATATTCAGCAGAAACAGTTCGCAACGAGGTTCAGGGGTTTTGATATGGAGGAGGTCGATTCCTTCCTCGAATTGATAAGGGAGGAAATGGAGGAGCTTCTTCGGGAAAACGCGAACCTTAGAGAAGAGGCGAGACGGTTTGAAAAGCAGTTAAAGGAATACAAAAACATTGAGGTCACCCTGAGAGACACCCTCGTAAAAACCCAGGAGATGGTGGAGGAATATAAATCAACCGCGATAAAAGACGCTGAGCTTATCAAAAAGGAAGCTGAATTAAAAGCAGATGAGATTGTCAAAGGCGCCCAGGAAAGGGTCGTAAAAATACACGAAGACATAACCGACCTGAAAGGCATCAGGAGACATTTCAAAGAAGAGGTCAGAAGACTGATAGAAAGCCATCTCGGCATGCTGGAGTTTGACAAGGAACGCGAGAAAGAAATCCCGGATGAAGTATAAAACACTAAAAGGCCTGCAGGACATCCTCCCCCCGGAGATCGCGCTCTGGCATCACATCGAAAACAAGGCAAGAGGCATTTTCCATAACTATGGCTATCAGGAAATCAGACTGCCCATCCTGGAATCAACAGATGTTTTTATCAGAAGCATCGGCGAGACCTCGGATATCGTAGAGAAAGAGATGTATACATTCCAGGACAAAGGTGACCGCAGTGTTACCCTCAGACCTGAAGGGACCGCCTCCTTTGTAAGGGCATATGTAGAACACCATCTTTACAATGAACCTGCCCCTCAGAAATTCTACTATATGGGGCCGATGTTCCGTTATGAAAGACCGCAGGCCTTCAGGTACAGGCAGTTTTATCAGATCGGCGCCGAGGCCATGGGCATCGATGATCCCAAACTCGATGCCGAGGTCATAGCCATGCTTTCAAAAATACTTGGCAATATAGGGCTGGGCGGACTTAATTTTGAGGTCACTTCCATAGGATGCAAAAAATGCAGGCCTGACTACAGAACGGCCCTGAAAAGTTTTCTGGGAACTAAAATAAACACATTCTGCGTTGACTGTCAAAGGAGATATGACGCAAATCCTTTGAGAATTCTTGACTGTAAAGTCCCTTCATGTATTGAATCAAGAAAAGGCTCACCGCCTGTCCTGGATTATTTATGCGGGGAATGCAAAGACCATTTTGAAAGCCTGAGGGGTTATCTCGAGTTACTGAAAGTGCCTCATTCAGTTAATCCGAATCTGGTCAGGGGACTTGACTACTATACAAAAACCGCGTTTGAGGTGAGCAGTTATAATCTCGGCAGTCAGAGCGCAGTAGCCGCGGGTGGGAGATACGACAGTATGGTTGATGAGTTCGGCGGCCCCCCTACCCCCGGTATCGGCTTTGCCATGGGGATGGAAAGAATTATACCGCTCATTAAAGATTCGCTGAGTGAATCAGCAGGGCCGGACCTCTTTTTTTGCCCCCTGGGAGCTGCTGCTGCTGAAAAGGCATTTTTACTGACCGAACAGTTACGGACAGAGGGTTTGTGGGTCGAGATGAATCATGAAAGCACATCTGTCCGCAGCCAGATGCGCAAGGCCAACCGCATAGGGGCCAGAAATGTTATTGTCATTGGTGATGAGGAACTTAAGACTAAAAAGATTGTAGTAAAAAATATGATAAGCAGGGAAGAAATCAGCGCTATTCTTGAGACAAAAGAACTGTTAAACTTAATCAGCAGCAGAAAATAGATGTTATTCCGGCTCAAACCGGAAACCTGTTTCCCGTGTAATTGCATATGGCTGATCTGATACATGATTGCACAGGGGCCATCCTGGCGGGCGGCGAAAACAGCCGCATGCCTTTGTTAAAGTCCTTTATTGAAGTCGCGGGGCAAAAGATCATTGAGAGAAACATCAGGATCACGACTCCGCTTTTCAAAGAACGTTTCATTGTCACAAACCAGCCTGAATATTATTCCAGCCTCAACATACCCCTGCTGGGCGATGTATATGATGTGCGCGGGCCGATGACAGGAATCTTCACGGTCCTGTTAAATGCATCAAACAACTGGGTGTTCATCTCTGCCTGTGACATGCCTTTCCTGAATAGGGACCTCATGGTATATATGGCCATGAAAAGAGCCGGGAAAGATGCGGTTGTACCTTTGTTAAACGGAAACCTTGAACCGCTTTTTGCATTTTATTCAAAGCGGCTCCTGGACAGGATGGAAAAGGCCGTCCTGTGCGGCAGGAAAAGTTTGGGAGACTTTTTGAGAAATAAAAGAGTACAATATATAACTAAAGAGGAAATAGAAAAGATAGATAGTCATGCGGCATCTTTTGTTAATCTGAATTCTCCTGAAGATATTGAGCGTTATTTACAGCAGAAGGACATAATAAGATTCAAAAGAAAAGTTAAAGGGGGGTAACATGTTTGGTTTAGGAGCAACAGAGCTGATTATAATTTTAGTAATAGTAATTATTCTCTTTGGTGGATCAAAGTTGCCGGAGATAGGAAAGGGGATAGGAGAAGCCATAAAGAACTTCAAGAAATCCACATCAGATAAACCCGAGATTGATGTGACCCCCAAAGACAAATCCAGGGACACCGAGGCGAACAAGGAAAGCAAGTCATAAGTGGAATTGCAGAAGGCCTTTGCTGAAATCAACCTCAATGCCCTCTCGCATAATCTGAATGTTGTCAGGAATAAGACAGGAGGAACCACCCGTATCCTCGCTGTTATAAAGGCCGATGCCTATGGGCATGGCGCCGTAAACGTAGCCAAACATCTCATTAAAAAAGGCGTCTCAAAACTCGGGGTAGCATATACGAACGAAGGGATATCTCTCCGGGAAGCTGGAATTACCGCCCCTGTCCTTGTGTTTTTCGACAGGGAAAATATTGACGCCTGCCTTGCATACAACCTGACCCCCACGGTCTTTGATCTTGAGACGGCGAGGAAACTCTCGGCCGGGGCTTACCGGCTGAATAAAAAGATACCGATACATGTAAAAGTCGATACCGGCATGGGCCGCATCGGGTTCGATATCAGGAAGGCATTTGAGGCCATAATAAAGATATCTTCCCTGAAAAACATAAAACTCGAGGGGCTCATGAGCCACTTTTCAGAGGCCGACCTTCAGGACAAGGATTTTGTCAATTTACAGCTGAAAAACTTTAAGTCCCTGGTCAAAAAACTGGAGCATAATAAAATCCGATTCGAGTTTCTTCATATGGCAAACAGCGCAGCGGTATTAACGATGCCTGATGCACACCTGACCATGGTGCGGCCCGGCATTATGCTTTACGGCTATGGTTGTTGTGAAAGTGAAAAATTAAGGCCCGTCATGAGTCTTAAGAGCAGGATAGTCTTCCTGAAAAAAGTACCCGCCGGGACACCGATAAGTTATAACAGGACCTTTATCACAAAAAGAAAAAGCACGATAGCTACTATCCCTGTCGGATACGCTGACGGATTCAACAGAAAACTTTCAAATCAGGGAGAGGTCCTCATAAACGGCAGGCGGGCGCCGGTAGTGGGCAGGGTCTGCATGGACACCACCATGGTCGACGTCACGGATATTCCCGGCGTAAATTATAAAACTGAGGTTGTGCTCCTGGGACGTCAGGGCAGGGAACAAATTACTGCTGATGATATAGCAAATAAGACAGGGACCATCCCGTATGAGGTCCTCACCTCCGTCGGACAGAGGATAAAAAGGATCTACCGGTAGATTTAGCTGTTGTCTTCTGAATGATATACCGAAGAATTGTCTTTATTGAGTTCTTTGACGAGGGTAATCTTCGATCCGTACTTTAATTCTTCCACCCTTATGTCATCAATATACAGCCGCATATGTCTCATGACACTGTCTGTAAATGTCAGATCCGGTTGCGACGTCAATATCTCCACAAAAAACACATTGTCCTTCACGATGAATTTCATCTGATAATTTCCTTCGGAGGAGCCGTTCTTTGAGAGTACAGCCGAAAACAGATCAATAAGGGCAACCTGCAATTGACCGGCGGCATCCGGCGTGATCTTGTAATACTTCGCAACATGCTCAAGTGATTTAAGGGCAACAAGCTCGGCATTGGGGGCCGCAGGAATGACAAGGTCAAAAGTCGGGGTCTTATCCATCGTCACATGCTGCTGTCTGTCTCCTGAGATCGAATCTTTAATCTTGTCCCATGGTTCTCTGACAATCTCCTTCTGATAAAGCCCCTTTATCAGATCAAATAAAACCAGGTCGTCGACCAATTCAAGCGCACTGAACCCCGTCTCGAGAATTCCTGCATTGTGGAGGAGCCCCAGTATGCAGTCAATGTCTTCCTGTTTAATAGAAAGCGCTTCCGAAAGACTTGAAATATCATCAGTGCCATGCTCACACAGATTGAAAAGTAAATTAAGCGAGGGTTTTCTTAACTCAAACCGCTGGATGTACGACTTTAATATAGAGGTCCAGTACGTATAAATCTTGCCTTTTGTTATCTCCCTGATATATGTCTCCGAAAAGTCATCGTGCGAAAGAGACCTTGATGTCTGACGCGCCGCCTGTACAAAACTCTTTATATAAAAAGGATTGCCGCCGAACAGATCAAGGAATACGGTCATGTCTGCTTCACAGCTTAATGCATATCGGTCACAGAGCGAACGGAACAATCCTGAAGAGTCATGCCTTTTCAGACCTCCCAGGTTGATTATTTCGAGGTGCTCGCCAAAGGACGTCTCTTCAAAAAACATCTTGTGGAGCTCTGCATTAAATCCTGCAATAATATGCGGCGAAAAGCGGAAGCTTATAGGGTTCTCAAAAAGCATCCATAAATCCTTATCGTAACCGCGCTCACTGAGTTCAGATAATTTTCTTATCTTGTGGAAATCATCTATCATCACAACAACCGGCATACCCGTATGACGATAACTGTAATATGGCAGGGAGATCACATAAGAAAACAATTTGAGAAGGTCGCCATCCGCCCTTACCTGAGAATAGCTGTCAATAATGTCTGAAACCCAGTGCGCGTCTGATTTGGCTGCAATTGCCCTTAAATCATCCAGTGCATAAATGCCTGTATGTATCAAGGATGGATCTTTTCTTATAAAAGCCAGGTAATGAAGGAGAAAACTGGATATGTAGTCTCTTGAAAAACTCTCTACAGAAGCAAAGGCTGTTTTTATTGTATAGAAAAAAGGGACGGTGTTATTCCGGGAATTGAAAAGATCATTATAGAGATGCTTCAGAAGCTCTGTTTTGCCTATCCCCCTTTTACCGAGCAGGATAATACTGCCCGCATCGCCTGAACCGGCGCGTGAGGCAACATTGGCAAGAATATCCATCTCGCTGTCTCTTCCTAAAAAATATTTCGAGGTAAATTCTTTTAAAGGCATTTTAACTCAATCAGAGGAAACGTGCTCATTTATACGCAGCCGTTCCTACAAATACACCACCCTGTTCCCTCCGCCCTTTTTGGCAAGATAAAGGGCCTGGTCGGTTTTTTCAATAAGTTCCATAATGGACGACGCATCATCGGGAAAGGTCGCCAGCCCCACGCTTATTGAGAGCGGCATTTCAATATTGTGCTCATTTAACGCCTTGTCGATTTTTTCCTTCAGCCTGTTGGATATCTGTATGGCATCGATCTTTGGAGTCTGCGGGAATATCGTTACAAATTCATCACCGCCGAACCTGGCGGCAATATCGATGGTCCTGAGCGATTTCTCCATTACGTGTGCAAGGCTTTTTAACAGATTGTCTCCGGCAATATGGCCGAAGGTGTCATTGTATTCCTTGAACTTATCGAGGTCCAGCATCATAAAACTGAACGGATGCTTATATCTGTTGTAACGCGTAATCTCCTCGGAAAGCCTCCGGTTAAGATATCGGCGGTTATATATGCCCGTCAAATGGTCTGTTATGGAAAGTTTCTGAAGCTTTTCTGTCTGCTTGTATAAGATGCTCCGTTCGATGGCAATCGCAACATTGTTTATAAAAGACTCAAGCAGGTTTAAATCCTCCGCATTAAATACGCCGCCTTTGATCTTATCGGACAGATTCAGCACCCCGGCAAGTCTGTCTTCTATCTTTATGGGAACACTCAGAAATGATTTAGTCCTGTAGCGGGGCCTGTTCACCTTTCTGATCCTCGGGTCCTTTTCAATATCTTCTACAAGGATGGCCCCCCCTCTCTCAAGCACCATGCCGGAGATGCCTTCGTCTTTTTTAAACCTCATGTGTTCCTGGACCATATCATCGACACTTCTTCTGGCCTCTACAACGAGTTCGGATGTTTCACTGTCCAATATCATCAGTGATCCTTGCTCTGCGTCAATGAGTTGCAGAGATTTTTCAAGAAGTGTGTTTAAAAGCCTCTCCTTGTCCAGGATAGAAACAATAGACCTCGTCACATCCGATAGATAGGTCAATTTTTCATCCGCCTTCCTGTTTTTGGCGACTGCCTGACGGAGGTTCTGGTTCTCAATATTAAGCTGCACGTATTCCCTGAATGAATTTAAAATCTTCCTGTCTTCACGGGAGAATTCCCTGTCAAATATTCCAATGATCGCATTAAGCTCATCCCCGCTGAATACAGGGAGAAAATATGCAGATTCCATTTCCCTTAATTGGCCGGGAGGGAATACTTCTCCTGAGTCCTTAATAAAAACAGGCGATCGGGTATCCCTCATTACATTGACTGCAGGATTATTTTTATCGAGGGTCATGTCAGAGATTATTATCTTATGTTTCCCCACGCTATATGTTGTCTGAAATACAGCCCCATCTTCACTTGACTCAATAACAGCTGCTGAGGACTTGCCGAACACGAAATCAATTGCGTCTATAACATATCTGTACATAAGCTGTTGATTCTTTGATAAGGTCCCGAATACCTGGCTGTCGAAGAGAGATGTCATACGCAAGAGCTTTTCTTCAAATTTGTGTCTGTCCTCAACATTCCCAAGCTGCCTGTTTATTGCCTGATAAATATAATTTGAAATGTCCGCTATTGTATCTTTATCAAGTAAATCAAACGGCGCGGTAATCGACAGTTCAGGCAAGTTATTGTCCCTTATAATCTTAAGGAAACCACGGAGGTCTTCATATGCGGCAAACCCCGCCCTTCCAACAATAAATACCTTCTCATGAGATCTCTCGACCGGGAATGAAAAACAGGTCAGCCCCGCCTGGCATTTAAAGATATTGCGTCCCTCGGAACTAAATAAACTATTGCACGAGGCAGGACAGTCAAGGCTGCTGGATTGAACTGATCTGCTGTAGTTGCAGAAGGGGTTTTCATTAGCAAGAAACAGCTGAACTCCATCTGTGTTATACCCGCTCAACTCAATATCCGCCATTTTGGCAAGCTCATTGAAATACTCTATCCACTTGCTTGACGACAAAAGCATATCTAATGTCACTTCACTCCCATGTTCGTCTGGGCCTGATGAATGTACACTAATATCGTTATCTTTAGAAGACATATCTTTTTTAACTTTGGATTTAATAAACGCTATATTAGTACTAAAGAAGATTGGACAATCGTTCCCTATCTTTCCTCTTTGCAAGATTTCAGCCAAATTTATAACTCCATAAATCCATTACATTTTGCTCATACTGTCAGGCTATTCGTGTAAACTACCCCGACATAATAATGATATTGCAAACTATCATTGCTAAATTATCGTTTAAATTTAACAAGGTAGCAGGCGTAAAACTGTTTTACGATATTTATCAGCGAGACCCCTTTCGCTCATGAACCGCACCGGCATAACATAATATTGTTTCCGAGGATAGCATTTTTTAAAAAAATTAATCAATGAAAAATCAATTCATCTGTCCCTGCTTCCCGGTAAGCCTGAGAGGATCGAGTACCCGATTTGCTTCTGACTTGCTTAAAATGCCCCTTTCAACAGTGACCTGCTTTACTGATTTCCCTGACTTATATGCCTCCTTGGAAACTTCAGCAGCAGAAGAATATCCCACAATAGGATTCAGCGCAGTTGCCATAGCGAGCGTCGCGTCAGCATAATAATTGCATTTTTGCACATCTGCCTCTAGTCCATTAACACATTTATATGTAAACGCATTAATGCCATTCGATAAGATCTCAATAGAAAAAAGCAGGTTGTGGGCGATCATCGGCATCATGACATTAAGGTCAAGCTGTGACGCCTGAACTGCGTATGTTACTGCGGTATCATTCCCCAAGACCTGAAAACAGACCATATTCAGCATCTCGGCCATCGCCGGATTTACCTTACCCGGCATAATCGATGATCCTGGCTGGACTGCTGGCAGACGAATCTCTGCCAGGCCTGTACGAGGACCCGAACCCAGCAAACGGATATCATTCGCAATTTTGGTAATAGTAACCGCTGTCCCTCTTAATGATGCACTCAGTTCAAGGGCCGGGTAGACATTCTGAATCCCCTCAAATAAATTCTTGCAACCTCCAAAATCGATCCCGGTTATCTTCCTTATCTCATCGATAACGCATTTTCTAAACCTCGGGTGTGCGTTTATCCCTGTACCAAGGGCGTTGCCTCCAATGGGTAACTTCAACAAAGACTTCGACGCATTTTGCAGCCGAAGCAAATCGTTGTGCACCGACACCGTATAACCGCTAAACTCCTGTCCCAGCCTTATCGGTACGGCATCCTGCAAGTGTGTTCTGCCGGCTTTGACAATTTTGTCGAAATCTCCTGATTTGGTCATGAGCGCACTCTTTAACGTCTTCAATGCAGGGACCAGATCATCCCTTACAGCCTCAAATGAGGACATGTAAATACACGTCGGGATGGTATCGTTTGTTGATTGGGCCATATTAACATGATCATTTGGGTGAACGAACCTGTAGTCGCCTCTTCCCCCGCCCAGCAATTCTTCGGCCCTGTTTGCTATGACCTCATTTGCATTCATGTTCTGGGATGTCCCTGCGCCAGCCTGATAAACATCGACTACAAACTGGTCATCATGCTTCCCATGAATGACTTCCAGAGAGGCCTTTTCAATGGCTTTAAGCATTTTTTTACCGAGGAGCCCAAGGGAACCGTTTGCCCTTGCAGCAGCGAGCTTGACTGTCCCCTGCGCCTTAATAAACCGCCTGGGAAGCCTGAGCCCGCTCACCGGGAAATTGTCCATGGCCCTTTTTGTCTGCGCTCCATAGTAAACACCGTCCGGCAGTTTTACTTCTCCAAGAGTGTCTTTTTCAATCCTCAATTTCTCCTTCTCCTCTCAAATATGGTTCTTTGTGATACTGAGAAAAATAAAACTTAGTTTACCACAATAATTATTTTTATCGAAAAAAAACTGTAAGCCCCAAAAAAGATATAGGAGTTTGTCATTTCGAACGAAGTGAGAAATCTTGCAGGGTTACAATAAAGATTCCTCTCACCCTTTGGGTGTTCGGAATGACAGACATAACAACAGGTTAAATGTCTATCTCT
>Ga0079037_100002428_pt1 | contig 10252 bp, 24 predicted proteins | sample Mud3Dept4metaG_FD_71479 | JGI IMG/M metagenome (GOLD analysis project Ga0079037, IMG submission 71479) | Freshwater wetland microbial communities from Ohio, USA, analyzing the effect of biotic and abiotic controls - Mud 3 Core 4 Depth 4 metaG | ecosystem: Environmental > Aquatic > Freshwater >... | reverse complement strand
AATAAACAACGGTATCCAAAACTCATAAAAGTCGTTTCCGTCTCTCATTTCATCTCCTCTAGGTAAGCAATTATATTCTCTGCTTTTTCAAGCGCATACCTCAGCCCACCCTTGCTATCTTTGAGAAAAAAACTAATGGTACTCATACATGTCTTTAGTGCATCACGCAGAAGAGCATTCTCTTTACGCAGAGAAACATTTTCTTCTTCGTATTTCAAAAGGGTATTATATTTCTCGTCCGTTATAAAATAGCCAGAAAACTGACTGTGTGCAGGGAATACCAAATAAACTCCGTCATCGTCCATCTTCATCCTCCAGTTCAAACAGGAGTAAAAGAATAATCAATAGTCTCATTTATTCTCCAGATGGATACTCATTCCACTCCTCTTTATCGAGCAAGCGACCAGCGGCTTTTTTGCCGATACGCCATTTATGCGCCTTACTCATATCTTTTTCAGCCTCATATTTACCGCCAAAAGCCTGAGATGGAAATAAATACTCCCCCCACTGCTTAAAGAAAAATGGCACCCCAACCTCTTGACACTGATCGCGTACCGATATAGCCCAATCGGGATGCATAGGTCTTGCCCTTGGTCCGCTCTCGCCGCCCATAATAATCCAGTCAATCTTCGTAGAGTCTTCAGAAAAATATTTATCCTCGTTGTATGCACAGAAATCAAGGTTTCCAAGTTGAACAACAGAACGTCTTTCCGTTCCAGTTAACGAGTCAAGAATCGGATAGCTACTATTGCCAGACGGAATATTAGTAAAATCAATTGGCCCAAGCGCAGGCTCATAACTTACAAACCTTATGCGGGCAGGAGTCTTTAGTAATAATGGTATGCGCTCATTAGCAGTTCTTTGATCTTCCACGCTTACGCCAAGCCATACATTCGGAAATGGATAAGTTATCGTGGAACCAACTGTAATTACACTAATTTCAGAATGCATTCTTTCTGGGCGCTTAGTTAGGATCTGATAGGTATGCTGCCTAGCCTCACGCATAACTTCAAATACGCGTTGAATAAAATCAGACGGAACATCCTCATGGAAGAGGTCACTCATTGAGTTGACAAATACCCGTCGCGGCTTCTTCCAGTGTAAAGGAATTTCTAGACGATCTTCATGCCATTGTACATCGGTAAAATTTCTTTCACCCCAGAACCGACGAGCAATAGTTTCGGCATAACAGTTCTTGCAACCCGAGCTGACTTTCGTGCAACCAGTAACCGGATTCCAAACCTCGTGAGTCCACTCAATTTTTGTTGTCATTATCCGGATCTCCAATATGCATAAGCACGATTTCCCTGAGAGCAGAAAGCGCCCAATGATAATATGGAGACACCTTTTGCGGATCAGCTTCCTCCATCATCGCGACTAATGCTATCATCATAGTAACCTGATTCTCCAGAATTATTTGTATCATGGGATCAACGACCTGCGTTTCCGCTTTCTCTTCTTCCGCAGTATTCTCAGAGACATCCCATGACTCCATCGCTTCTTTATAGGTAGCTTTCGTCGGACCCTCAAGCCCACAAGAGCCGCAACGTATACGAAATACAGAAGCTGTTTGCATTGTTGAAGACATTGTTTGTGAATAGTTGAAAACACTCAAGTTCATGGACTGACAATGCGGGCATATTCTCTTGATGTTACTCATCTGTTTCCTCCTCGATCTCATGATTTCGCCATTCTTTCTTTTGCCTTTTCACTTCTGATATACAACCTTCTGGAAGAGTATTGAGCCTGGCTATACTCAAATGATAGCCAGGCCGTTTTGTCTTACCACATTGACAGATATACTCACCAGTTGAAGTTCGATAATAGTGACACATTCTACCTCGCAGAATATATATAACGTCCTTTGATCTTTTGGGGAGCTGTCACAAACCCATTACGATCCGTAACAATCACAGTGAATGTGCCACGACATCTGGGGGTTTTGCATGGAGTCCACTCCACATCATAACTTACAGGATATATAGCCGATGGAGTTATCTCTCCGCCACACCAAGGACAATAGCCTGTACGTCCGAAGTTTAGATTAATGGATCACCTTCCAGATCTTCGTCTTCGTCATCGCCATAATCAACACCATCGTCGTCCACATCTGCCAGGACTACAGGCTCAAATATTTTCTTGGTTTCCTCTATATGATCGAGCAATCTCGCGCTCAGTTCTTTGACCGCACCTTCTTCATCGTACATAAGAAGATCTTCGCGATCCTCAAAGCGGAAAGAGAACACGCCCCTTGATGGTTGTCCCCAGGCGCTGATCAATCCAAGACTGGCAGACAGGATAATTAGATTAGAAACACTGGCGGTCCAGTTATCTGGCAAATCATATGCCTCAACCAGTTTTTGTTCAGTAGTAAGTACATTCTTCGACTTCATTGTGATCCTCCTAAGAAATACTATCGAGTTCTCGGATCTCTGCTAAAACAAGATCCGACTTGAAATATTCATCTATTTTCTCAAGCCATTTGCGGATATTGGGTTTTCCTTCAGCGGCAACTAGAAAGTTTTTACAGTGTCGTTGCCCTCTTTTAGTATGAACAGATACATTGCATCGTGGATGCAATAACACACAGTTTTCCCTAGTGAATGTAACTGACGGTGGAATATCACAGCCCATCACGTCACCTCTTGTGATCCATACCTCATGCATCATGGGTGCAATACCAATTATCGGAAGACCGCAGAAAGCACATACGGGCTTATACCCATCTTTTGTAAAGACTGTTCTCTTTGGATCCGAGACAAGTTGTGTCTTCAGACGATTGCGAACATCAAATAAGTCGTTCTGCTTCTGCGATGATTTCACGCCCATAATCAGATAGCCTCCGTGGGTGAACATTGGGAACCATGAATTGATCAATCAAATAACTGGCAACCGGGGATGTCAATGACTTTGTAGATACTATATCATATCCGGTAAGATCCTTCATAAAAGAACCTACCAGAATGCGCAGGACACCAATGCGGTGCTCATGAGTTTTTTCTTCAAGACCCTGATTGATAAGATTGGCAAGTGTTCCGACCTGCTTCGCCGTAATGTATATAATTCTACACCGATTTGTACGAAGTTCCCAGTTTATTGCGGCAATCTCATCGTGAATGTTCATAGCAAGCCTTGTGATTTGAGCAATATTTCTCCAGATGGAGTAAGCTTTCTCGACCGCGCCTTTCTATTCGATGGCATCAAATAATTTTCCTCAGTAAGTATGTCTGCTATTTTCCATACATATGCGGCGGTTACTCCAATAGCATCCGCCACCTCTTGAAGAGATGAGCCACTGGTGAGGCGCTTCAGCACGTAAATCTCTCGTTCATCTAGTGACATAATGATCTCCTGTTTTATTGAGCACCCCAAGCGAGACTCGAACCCGCATTAGCAGCTTAGAAGGCTGTCGTTCTATCCGTTGAACTATTGAGGCACTCGATTTTATCATTCTATTACATTACCAATCCACCACGATCAAGCAACTCAAGTGGAGAAGTACCATTATTGAACTGTTCAAGCAATTCAAACAGTCCCTGAGATTTAATAACCTTTCCCCAACTGCTAACGTACTGCACCGATGAGTGCATATCATTAGCAATTGTGGCTATCCAAACAATTCCTTCCTCATTCGAAATCAGATGAAGAAAGACACGATCAGAATTTTCGCGATAACTAATATCGGTATCTTGGATTATCAGTTTTGGCATTGTTGTTATTATCCTTTAATTTGGAGTTGAACACACGTATGGCTTCTTGTCTATCAGCTTCGGGGATATCAACTAAATAGGTACCACCATATCCCATATAATAAGCCTTGCGTCTTGGCGCTGGTCCGAATTTCTGCTTCAGGAAATTCACAATTAGCAGATTGTCTCTGACAATATAGGGTATACCACTTAGAACGAATACGGCACCCTCTTTATAGATTTGCTTTGGCATTGCCAAACTTATCATATGGTCACAGCTCTGTTCAAAGTTACTGGTTTCTTGACTATCATCAAGACCAGGGTTGAAATCCTTACGCTCTATTACATCTCGCTTGGCTTGTGACGAGATCATTACCGGACATCGAAGCGCCAGGTCCTTACAGCGGTCAACTACCTCCATGAATCCTTCTCTTGTTTCCAGATTCGGACTACGCCGGACTCTCTGCAAATAGTCTATGACTATAAGATCAAGACTCAATCCGGCTGTGTCTTCCATCCATACCACAGCCTTGCTTACATCATCCATGGACATACGTTCTCTACGACGATCCTTTACCGAGTGACCAACAAGCCAGATAGGAAGAGACTCTCTATGCGCCGCGCCTTCTCCACGGATCTTATCCATATCTGCCTTAGTGATATCACCCTTGAATATCTTAGAAGCATCTATTCCCACAATCCGACTAAGGTCTAGAATAGTCTGCTCTTCAACAGACTGCTCCCAAGTAAAATAGGCAATACCATGCATGTAATCAGGATGACTTTCTTTGTAGGCACGAATTTTATAGGCATGCTGATTCACTATGTAATTCATAAAGGAACTTTTTCCATTACTGGTATAAGCAAGAATGCCTACCAACTCTCCTATACGCCACGGACTTAGAAAGTCGGCAGTATCTGGAATCCCTTGGAAAATACCAGTCTGAGGATTGGCAATTCTATCTTCAATGACATCAATTGTCTTTGCGACAACTCTTACAGGATCATAGATGTGCCCATCAATTTTCTCTATCAAGGTCTATGAACTCCTTATCCTGATTGAGTACAACGAAATCAAGGTTTCGCATACCCTGCTCTCGCGCTTCCCAGTTTTTCATTCGGCTAGCATTTAGTATCAAATTTTCTACGGCGGAGAAAGTAATGGGGACAATTACCTTATCCTCATTCTTTCCTCTAGCCCACTCGTAGCATGACTCTACCCAACCGCGTGGAATAGTATCTCGTTCAATTCCACGACAAATCTTTTTCCACTTGCTTTTCTCTTGAGTAGAAGCAAAATATTTCCTATTACCACAAACCTGAAATAGTCTAGTCAGTAACTCTTTTTCGCCCACATCGCTCATGTTACGATATTTTGGAAGGTTCCCACCTGTCTTGCGTGAGTATCCATCCATATCAATATCTTCATACTGCAACTCATCCATAAATTGATTTCCTCATACGTTGCGCATCTGAGTCATCGATATAAAACCCAGGGTCAAGATTTATTATTAGATTCAAGCAGGTACGCCTAATGTGCTCTTTATCAAATCGATTGATAGGAATTGCTACAATGCATTCATTAGTTGTATTTTTACGAACATAGATATAGGCAACAACTTCTGGTTTCTTGTGCGGCTCTCCAATATATGGAGCATTATCCATTACTTCGATCCAAGCTTCCGAAAGAGGAATTTGTCTTCTTCTTGAAATAACGGTAGCCTTCTCTATAAGAAATGCCAGAAGTGCAACCGCAAGCTCTTTGGCGCTTTTATCTCCAAGCCTTACAGCAACACCACCTTCTGTAAATCTTTTGACAATAAGATCCATAGCATCACGGATCTCTTTTGGTGAATTATCATAAACATCCAGCCATGTATGTTCAGTAAAGGGCTGTTGATAAACTGCACGTAAAGACTTATAGCGTGGCATTATTTTTCCCTTTCATATTCTATTCTAGTATTTGACGTAAGGAATAACCCCGTCTTTGTCGGTATAGGCAACGCTCCGCCAGCTTCCTGGAGAGAGGATAAGAACTGGTATTCTGGGCTTATATACTTCACTAAAGTTATCAATCCAGAATACCAGGGATCCATTTACAATCTCTATACCATTTGCCTCTACAAAAATGTTGGCATTATGATCCACGGCTCGAACAACAAACTTATAGATTTCTCCGTGGCATGGCATTATTTACCCTCCGAAATATCAAGCCATTTCTTTGGAAGTACATAACGTGCTCCCGCAATTGTATAATAGGTACGACCATTACGACTATTAGCCACAAGCCAGCCGCTCCGTACCATGCTACGAAAGGCATAATCTGCGGAAGCGGTACTAGAGAACCAACCGTATGCAATCAAGTCTCTATGTGTAGGAAGTCTTCCTCCATGATTTTCTGCAAAGCAACAAATGAAATAGTAGAGCCTACGATAGTGCCCAGGATCTCTTCTTTTACCCATCTCATTCTTCCATTTCCGTTGGGGGCATATATGGAGGTTCGTCTGGAATCTTATCTTCCTCCTTCAGATTCTTCCAATCGGCTGGATCATCAAAAAACGGAAGCATTTTTGCAATAGTAAACTCATTGATCCTCGGCGGGAAAAAGGGAATACGCGAGGCAACAAATTCCGCCATAGGGAGTCTTTCATTTGGCGCCCTAACCAATCTAATTGATATAGCCGCGACTTCAATCAGGGCCGGATTACATCTCGGAGAAATATCGGGGCCATATTTACGTTCATGTGCGGTAAGTAATAGACAGTCACAGTATTTACTCAGGGCAATAATAAATCTACGAAGTTCATCGCGTATCTTTCCCCAAGTAATTTGAGATACTTTATCTGATGCTGCTTGAGAGTGATAAAAATTAGCTGTCCACTCTGCCCATTGCCCACCAGTATCAATGAGGATAGTACCATAATGAGGTTTCTCGTTCTTTATGCGAGAGAATTCTGCATTAATAGATACACGATCAAGACATTCTGCTCGGGTAAATTCTGAACTAAGAATACCCATATCTATAAGCCGACCCTGATTCATGTAATACTCTTTGGAACTATTTTCCGTATCGATTGTATGCACTGGTTGCCATGGGCTGTTCAATCCCGCCAGGGTTTTACCAGAACTTTTCTTTCCCCATAATAGAGTTGCCCCAAATGGAGCACCAGACTTGAATTTATCTATGTCCATTTTTTATCCTCCGGTAAATATATTTTAGTTGAAATTTTTTTACTTGTCAAGATACGAATAATCGAGAGCAGCGTGCTTCTGCATCTCTTCTGGAAGGACTGGTCGGGTTAGCTTTATAGAATCTCCAACGACCGCAAGGGTTGGCTCCTTGTATCTATAAATCCAAGAGAACTCAGTCCTCTTATAGTCTGAGTCAAGGCGCCACCCAATATTCCAGAGTTTCCAAAACTTGATAACCAGATCCCGTGTAGCCATCCTTATTATCTGAGTGAATGCCGGATTGCTCACTTGGCAATACCATAGCATTTTCCCATAATATGGATACGACTTGGGGATAACCAATCCGTAAAAGGATATAGCTGACTTCAAGTCTTTAAAAGCAATCAGCTTAGAGCCATACAGGGCTGGCCTTACCCATTCACCTGGGAAATATTGGACCGAATATTCCCATTCCATTAATGACCGATATGTGATGTCTTTGTTGATAGCCGCATATATAACCTTGACAAAAGTATCAGCCACTCATGCTCCTATCTAACTGTTTTCTTTTAGTATAAGTTTCTGTCCTTTTACTTCTATATCTTTTGGAAGAGTAAGAAACCAATCATACTCCGCTTGGTACATCTTCGAAATCCCAATCAGGATACCAGCTTGATGGCATGTTGATAATGCTAAATTCAGAATCCTGACCGCGTTCTTTTTGTCGTCTAGTTTCGACATATGTCCTCATCTTTCTTTGTAAACATTCTTCAAGCCCAGGAATATTCCTGGCATCGTCTTGAATAATATATCCGTTGATGCTATTATCTTTTAGTTGCCAGTCCAGTATACGAGGAGCATCAGCAAAGATAATTCTTCCACCACTATGAAGTTTTACTATTAGGTTTGTTCTATCACCACAATATATATGTCCCTCGTCAGTTCCATCAATCATCAACCAAAAATTATTTACGGCACTCAGATAATCTTTTGCAACAACAACGACGATACCCCCGGCTATCGATATTGAATATAGATATAGATCTAAGAAACTATTCATCTACCATATCTCCAGAAGTCTACCTTGCTGTACTTCTTCCCTTCTATTAACCATGCAGTTCCTGTCCAAGATGCCCGCATGCGCATGCCACTTACTAAAACTAAGTAATCTCTAGCAACTGGCGGTGGCTGTATCTGCCCGGGTATTTCCTCCCCAGCAGACATTATCTTATCATAAACACTCTTCGTATCAGTCATCATTTTCATTTTCCTTTTCGATCACCCATTCTCTTAGTAAATGTCCGCCAGGCCAACCTTTTGGATCACCAGAAAGTTTAGTCGAAAGAGCTTGATCAATATCATTGTTATAGTAACAAAATCTATATCCACATTCTTCTAAGATTCTGCGCACCTCTTTACTCTCAGTCTTATTAATCCATTCGAGCAAATCATATACGCCAATAATAATCTCATCTCCAAATGTTACTCCAGCTTTCCATAGCGCCTTGATACAGTAAGGACAGATCTCCGCTTTCGTTTCTGGATCTCTCGACGGTGACAATTTGCTATCACAGATAGCACAACAATCGTAATCGCCATGTGCCATTTCAAATCTCCTTTAGCTCTATGACTTTTTCAATCTCAACAGTATCGGTGTAGCCAGATGCTTCCATCAGGCTCATAAGTTCCATGGTTGTACTATCTACTACTCTCCACCATTCATTATTATGTCGTACAAACCAAGAAACTATACAAATTACAGAATGTCCCAACGACATGAACCTCATCATTTTATATCTACGATCCGCCTCCTTCATTACGCATACCTGACGCATAGTGCCAGTGTAAAGAGGCTTAGTTGGATTTTCAATCCCGTCTTCAGGTTGAGTATTTCTGGTATAACAACTGTAATTCCAGCCAACTTTAGTTCTTGGTGTGATTCTTTTAGTAGCCACGAATCTGGTAGTCATCAATCATATTCCTTCCGCCAACGTCCATCTCTATATCCCCAATGCCAATCTTTCCCACCACGTCCAGGCGCCTTATATTTTCTGCTTTCGTGCTCAACAATTACTTCATTTTCTTCGGGAACACATACAAAGGTCCACGAATTCCATGAAACTTTGTTCTTAAATACAACACGGTTATCGCCAGCATGGTAGCCAGCCAACCAGTTGTTAAGATCACCAAACAGCGATGTTTTTGTTTTCCGAAATATCCAGATAGTTCGCTCAAATTTTGGTTCTCTTGAGTTCACTATCCAATCGGTGGCAACAGCAATGCTCCCTTCCCAATCAATCAAGTAGTAATTCACTATCCCTCCGCTCTCTAAAAAAGTAATATCCATCATGGTATCCTGTTGCATACCCAGACGCATTATATTCTGGATAAGTCAGCGCTACCATGAGTGGTTCTAGGCCCATATATCTATCAAGATGTCCGTCTCGATAGCCATTACTATAATAATCAACTTTATGGTTTATTGTAGTAGTAAGGCTCATCTCAATCAAACCATCCTTGTGGACGCGTCCACTGCTCAAACCCATCCTTTATTCTAAGCGTACCATAATTGTAAAGCGATAGTATGGTAGGCTCTAAGCCGAATACATCCACGGTCGGAGTAGGATTCGACTCTTTATAACAATTATGTAAATCCCTGACAACTTCCATTGTACTTTCAAATGGACCTCTAAGTTTCCATCTGTTTTCTTGGGCATTGTTATAGTAGTATTTCATATCATCACCAATCCTCTTCATTATGTGGTATGGCTTGCAGATTAAAACCACGAATAATCTCTACACCACCATCTGACTCCTGAGAATAAGAATCATAGCTAAACCAAACGAGAACCAATACAACAACAGCAAATTCATACGGTAGAGATGCTGGATCTTGGCGTATTTTGTAGGGTAGCCTATAACTTTTACTGCGCTCCTCAACAGAAATTTCGAGTTCCTTCTTGATAATTTCCCACAATGGAGTAATTGTTTCTTTGCCATCTCCAAATATATACTCATAACCTATAGCGCCTACATTATCGACAAATCCACTGAATAGATAATGATCAGACAAAGCAGTTGTGCTAATAACTTGAACATAGGGTTTTACTAATGCGCCTTCCCGAAAGTCTGGACCCCAGAGAAGCTCTTCATCATTCTCTTCTGGAGAAAACTCAAATATTCCATCATCTTTCAGGTCACTATAATTTTCTTCTTTGAATCCAGGCATGAATACACGTACATCAAACTTGACAAGTTCATTCCAGCTTTGATCGTCCATTATCATTCTCCTTTGCCTTTCTTATAAGATCGAATTGCTGAATATAATATAAAAAGCTATCGGTTTCTATAATCCAACAATCACCAGTAGCCTGCGGAATATACCTAACTAT
>Ga0079037_100002427_pt1 | contig 10252 bp, 10 predicted proteins | sample Mud3Dept4metaG_FD_71479 | JGI IMG/M metagenome (GOLD analysis project Ga0079037, IMG submission 71479) | Freshwater wetland microbial communities from Ohio, USA, analyzing the effect of biotic and abiotic controls - Mud 3 Core 4 Depth 4 metaG | ecosystem: Environmental > Aquatic > Freshwater >... | reverse complement strand
GCGAAGCCGCGCGCGAAGAGCCGGCGCTGGCTGGCACGCTCGACGACCTCGAAGCGGTACTTGCCGAGGTTGGTGTCGTCGATGCCGCGCGCCGGGTCGCCCGGCCAGGGCAGGGGCTCGGCCACCACGCGCTCGAGCGCGAAACGCTCCCCGCGCGCGTCGCCGGAGTGGGCGAGGTCGAGGCGCAGCGTGCGCGGCGCCTGCGCGGCCGCGGCCGGGATCGCCGCCAGGAGGACGACGAGGGCGGCGCGGGCCGGGGCGCGCCGCGGGCGGGGCGATGCGGCGCCCATCAAGCCGCCGGCTCCGGCCCGACCCGGGCGGCGCCCCGCCGCGGGAGCTGGCCCATGAACTCGTGGATCAGGGTCGCGAGGAGCTCGCGATCCGGCTCCGAGAGGTTCGCGAAGCGCAGGCCGCACCCAGGCGGCAGGGCGCGCACCCGGCCCGGCCCGTCGCAGTTGAGCCAGGCCACCACCGCGGCACGCTCGAAGAGGTCTGCTCCACCCGGCAGGCGGAAGGCGACGATCACCGCCTCGCCCAGCTCCGGCAGCGGATCGGCCGTGATGAAGACGCCGTTCGCGCTCAGGTTGCAGACGCTGCCGCGCGCCAGGCCGCGCGGCCCCGAGACCACGCACGGGGTGACGAACGGGATGCGCACCTTGTCCGGCTGCGGCTCCGGGCGCGCGAGCTGCGGCCGCGGCTCGCTCTGGAAGTTGGCGACGAGGGTCGAGATGCGGCGGACCTCCTCGGGCCCCAATCCGGTGAAGCGCACGCCGCAGCCGGCGGGCAGCGCGGTCGCGCTGCCCTGCGCGCCATGGTTGATCCAGGTCACGGTCGCCTCGGAGGCCACCGGCAGCTGGCCGTCGGGCAGCAGGAAGCGCATCCCGACGCGCGTGCCCGGTTCGAGCGGCGGATCGACGTGCACGTAGGCGCCGAGCAGCGAGAGGTTGCACAGCATCCCGTCGCGCCTCTGGCCGTCGACCTCGAGCGCGCAGGACTGGACGTAGGGGATCCTCGTGAAGCCGCTTCGCGGTTGCCGGTACACGCGTCAGTCCTTGGAGAAGTAGTCCTCGCTCTGGTAGCTCCCCGTGGCTTCCTTGACCAGCTGCATGAGCAGGTCGTTGGCGAGCGTCGAGGCCCCGATGCGGAACAGGTCGGGCGTGAGCCAGGCGTCGCCCAGCGTCTCCTTCACCAGCACCAGGAGGTGGAGCGCCTGCTTCGTGGTGCGGATGCCGCCGGCCGGCTTCATGCCCACCTTGCGGCCGGAGGCGAGGAAGTGGTCGCGGATCGCCTCGAGCATGACCAGCACGACTCCCGGCGTCGCCGCGGGCTGGATCTTGCCGGTCGAGGTCTTGATGAAGTCGGCGCCGGAGGCCATCGCGAGCTGCGCGGCGCGCCGGACGTGGTCATAGGTGCCGAGCTCGCCGGTCTCGAGGATGACCTTGAGATGGGCGCGGCCGCACGCCTGCTTGACGCGCGCGATCTCGTCGGCGACCCGGGCGGTCTCGCCGGCCAGGAAGGCACCGCGGTCGATCACCATGTCGATCTCGTCGGCGCCGGCCTCGACCGCGCGCAGCGCCTCCTCGAGCTTGAGCTCCAGCGGCACCAGGCCCGACGGGAAGCCGGTCGCGACCGAGGCGACCTTCACCTTCGAGCCCGCGAGCGCGCGCTTGGCCACCGCCACGAGATTCGGGTAGACGCAGACCGCCGCCACCGGGCCGACCTCCGGATGGCCGGGCAGCGGATGGAGCGCCTTGCCGCACATCTGCTCCACCTTGCCCTCCGAGTCCTTGCCCTCGAGGGTGGTGAGGTCGATCATCGAGATGGCGAGGCGGATGCCCGCGCGCTTCGCCTCCTTCTTGATCGAGCGCCTGGCGAGCGCGGCCGCGCGCTCCTCCACGCCCACCGCATCGACGCGCGGCACGTGCGAGAGCTCGGGAGAGGGCGCCGGCACGCCGGCAGTCTATCCGACCCCGCCCGCGGGAGAGACGCCCTCCGGCGCCCGGCGCGGCTCGAAGCCGCGACAGGCGAGGACCGGGAGCATCGGGTAGCGGGGGTACCCCGGCTCGGCATCCGAGCGCGCGCAGCGCAGGAACTCGGAGCGGGCCGTGCCCAGGCGCCGGGCATGGCGGCACTCGCCGCACAGGCCGGGCTCGGGCGACTTCATCGCGCCGGCCCGCCGCCGCCCTCGAGCCGTCCGGCGAGCAGCGCCTCGACCGCGCGCGCCGGGCCGAGCACGACGAGCTCGTCGCCGGGCGAGATCACCGTCGCCGCGTCGGGCGCGATCCACTCCCAGCCGTCCGCGGCGGGACGCCGGATCTCGACCACGCGCACCCCCATGCGCCGGGGGAGCGACGCCTCGGCAAGGGTGAGCCCGCCCAGCTCGGCGGGCGCCGGCACCGAGCGCAGCGCGAAGTCGGGCGGCAGCTCGACCGCGGCCCCTTTCGACCCCGGCTGGTCCGACGCCACGAAGGTCGAGAGCACCGCCGGACGTCCCAGCACTTCCTGCGCGTAGACGGCGAGCAGGTCGCGCTTGGCGAGCACGCCCCGGTAGCGGCCCTCGTCGTCGAGCACCGGCAGGCGCTCGAAGTCGCTGCGCGCGAAGACCTCGGCGGCACGGTGCAGGCGGTCGGAGCCGCGTACCGCCTCGGGCGACGCCACCATCAGCCCGCGTGCGTCGACCGCGTCCAGGCGCCCGGGATCGCGCAGCGCGTGCTTGATCTCGTGGAGCAGCACGCAGCCGAGGAGCCGGCGCTCCTCGTCGACCACGAACAGCCGCTGGCGCCGGGCGGTGAGGAAGCGGTCGAGCACCTCGGCGTAGGGCTGCCCGGGGCGCAGCGTGTCGGGATCGTCGCGCGCCATGTCGTCGACCCGCAGGCCGGCGAGCGCCGCCTCCTCCATCCGCCACGCCAGCTCGACGCCGCGCCGCTCGAGCGGCTCGGTGTAGATCGAGTAGGGATAGAGGCGCTTGGCGATCAGGCTCGACACGATCGAGGCGAGCATGAGCGGCAGGATGAGGTCGTAGTTGCCGGTGAACTCGAACAGCATGAGGATCGCCGACAGCGGCGCGTGCGAGGCACCCGCGGCCACCGCCGCCATGCCGACCGCCGCGTAGGCGCCCGAGGAGCCGGTCGCGGCCGGGAACGCGACGTGCACCAGCTCGCCGTAGGCGCCGCCCACCAACGCCCCGAAGCAGAGCGAGGGCGTGAAGTGACCGCCCGGGCATCCGCTGCCCGCGGTCAGCGCGGTGGCGAGCAGCTTGAGCGCGGCGATGCCGGCGAGCAGCTGCAGGGCGAACTTCTCCTGCAGCGCGCCGGTGATGGTCGAGAAGCCGTTGCCGAGCACTTCGGGCATCACCATGCCCAGGCCGGCCAGCAGGACGAGGCCGAGCACCGGACGCGCCGCCTCCGGCACCACGGCGAAGCGGCGGAACAGCCGGGCGAATCCGCGCACGCCGAGCACGAACACGACCGCCGCCACCGCGCCGACCACGCCGAGCCCGAGGTAGGCGAGGATCTCCTGCGGGCCGACCAGCCCGTAACCGGGCGCCGCGTAGATGGGCGCCGCGCTCTCGGCGGCGCGCGCGAGCAGCGTGGCGATCACCGAGGCGACCACGATCGGGCCGAAGATCTCGAGCGCGAAGCTGCCGAGCACGACCTCCATCGCGAACAGGGAGCCGCCGATCGGGACGTTGTAGGCGGCGGCGAAACCGGCCGCAGTGCCGCAGCCGAGCAGGATCTTGAGCCGCCGCGACGAGAGGCCGGAGCGCTGTCCCAGCCAGGACGAGACCGCCGCGCCGAGGCGCAGCATCGGCCCCTCGCGCCCGAGCGAGCCACCGGAGCCCACGGTGGCGATCGACGCCGCCGCCGAGTAGAGGACCGGCTTGAGCGCCACTCGTCCGCCGTGCAGCGCCACCGCTTCGACCAGGCTGGAGACGCCGTGGGCGGCGAGCGGCGCCCGTGCCATGCGCTGCAGGAACGCCACCATCAGGCCGCCGGCGGCGAGCGCCAGCACCACGCGCCAGCCCGGAAGACCGAGATCGCGCACCGAGAACTCGAAGCTCGGCGAGAAGCCCCAGAGCAGGACGCGCAGCCACTCCGAGAGGCGCTGCACCAGGATCGCCAGCGCGCCGGCGACCAGGCCCACGGTCGGGATCAGGACGAAGAAGATGCGGTCCTCGCGCGTCGCGAGCGCGAAGCGCCGCGCCAGGAAGAAGTCGATGCGCCGCGCCACCAGCCGCAGCAGGCGCAGGGCGCGCATCAGCCGCTCGTTCATCGCACCGGCGAATGTATCAACAGCGCGGGCGGCTACTCGTAGCGCAGGGCCTCGGTGGGGTCGAGTCGCGCCGCCCTCCGCGCCGGCAGCCAGCACGCCGCGACCGTGACCGCGAGCGAGAAGGCGGCGATCGCCAGCGCGTCGACGGCCGCCAGACGCAGGGGCACCGAGTCGAGGAAGTAGACCTCGGCGATCTCGGGCCCGAAGGAGAGGACCTCGAAGCGCGTGAAGCTCCACGAGATCGCCCACGCCAGCGCGAGACCGAGCGCGGTGCCGGCCGCCCCCAGCGCGCCGCCGTAGAGCAGGAACACGCGCGCCAGCCCGCGCGGGGACAGGCCCAGCGCGGCCAGCACCCCCAGGTCGCGCATGCGCTCGCGCACGAGCACGACGAGCGTCGAGGCGACGTTGAAGGTGGCGACCACGACGATCAGGCCGAGCAGCAGGAAGAGCGCCTGGCGCTGCAGGTCGAGGGCGGCGAACAGCGAGCCGTTGAGCTCCTGCCAGGGCACGACCAGCGCGTCGGGTCCCAGGCGCGTGCGCAGCGCCTCGGCGGTCCGGCGCGCGACCGACGGGTCGTCGAGCGCGACTTCGAGCACGCCCTCGCCGGCGCCGGGCAGCCCCTCGAACGCCGCCGGCGGCACCGCCACCCAGGCGCGATCGAACTCCGAGAAGCCGCTCGCGAAGGTGCCCGTCACCTCGAGCGTGCGGAAGGCGAAGCGGGGCCGGCCGCCGGAGAACGAGAGCACCGCGAGGCGGAGGCGGTCGCCCGGCTCGACACCCAGGCTCTCGGCCAGGCGCACGCCCAGGCGCGCGCCCCAGGCGCCGCCCGCGCGGCGCGCGCTCTCCCCGGGCGTGGGCGCGAGCGGGCCGGCGCCCGGTGGCGCCGCGCGCAGGGTGACCTCGGCTTCGGCGGAGGCCGAGGAGAGCACGCCCTCGAGGTAGCGCACCCGGTCGACGCGCGCGACACCCGGCACGGCCGCGATCGCCGCCGCGGCCTGCCCCTCCCCCTCGAGCGCGCGCACGTCGACCAGGATCGCGGCGTTGGCGCCCACCAGGCGGTTGACCAGGTCCTCGCGGTAGCCGGTCATCAGCGCCATCGCGATCCCGAGCGCGGCGACGCCCAGCGTCGAGGCGCCGAGCGCGGCGCGCGCGCTCGAGCCGAGCAGTCGGCTGCGCGGATCGACCAGCAGGCGGCGCGCGAGCGTCCAGGCGAGCGGACCGGCGAGCGCGCCGTGAGCCATGCCGGCGTCAGCCGACGGCGGGCCGGGCGCGCAGCTCGGCCAGGAAGCGGCGGAACAGCGGGCTCGAGTCGTGCGGGCCGGGCGCCGCCTCGGGGTGGTACTGGACGGAGAGCACCGGGCGCCCCTCGACCGCGAACGCCTCGACGGTGCCGTCGTTGAGGTTGACCTCGGTGGCGCGGCAGCCGGCGGGAAGCGAGTCGGGGTCGACCGCGAAGCCGTGGTTCTGGCTCGTGATCGCGACCCTCCGGGTGGCGAGATCGACCACCGGCTGGTTGCCGCCGTGGTGACCGAACTTGAGCTTGAAGGTGCGGCCGCCGAGCGCGAGCCCGAGCAGCTGGTGGCCCAGGCAGATGCCGAACAGGGGCATCCCGGCGGCGAGCAGCTCGCGCACGCTGTCGACGATCCCGGTGAGCGGCTCCGGATCGCCCGGACCGTTGGAGAGCACCACCCCGTCGACGCCGAGCTCGAGCACGCGCGCGGCGGGCGTGGAGGCGGGCACGACCTCGAGCTCGGCGCCCTCGAGAGCCAGCGAGCGCAGGATGTTCGCCTTGCATCCGAAATCGTAGACCGCCAGCCTGAAGCGCGCGCCGCCCGGCGCCGCGGCGGGAACCGTGCGCGGCGAAGGACAGGTGACCTCCTCGACCAGGGCGCGGCCCGCCATCGAAGGGAAGTCGGCGAGCTCGGCGACCAGCGCGGCGACCTCGCTGCGCTCCGTGGTGATCACCCCCCGGAGCGCGCCGCGCTCGCGCAGCCGGCGCACCAGCGCGCGCGTGTCGATGCCGTCGAGCGCGGGAATGCCGTGGCGGTCGAGATAGCCGGGCAGCCCCTCCTCGCTGGTGTGGTTGGAAGGCTCGCGCGTGAAGCGGCGCGCCACGAAGCCCTCGACCCAGGGCCGGCCCGACTCCGCGACCTCGGAGTCGACGCCGTAGTTGCCGATGTGCGGCTGGGTCATGACCACGATCTGGCCTCGATAGGAGGGATCGGTCAGCACTTCCTGGTAGCCGGTCATCGCGGTGTTGAACACGACCTCGCCGAAGCGGGTGCCCGCGGCCACCGCGTCGCCGGCGAAGACGCTGCCGTCCTCGAGCACGAGCAGGGCTTCCTGGGGGCGCATGGCGGGCATCGGCGGGCGGCTATACTAACAGGCGACCCGGAGCGGAAAGGGGTTCCCATGCGTCCGATCGGCCGACTCGCTCTCGTGCTCCTGGCAGTGCTCGCCGCCGTGCCTGCCTTCGCCTACACGATCCACCTCAAGGACGGCTCGCAGATCCTCGCCAAGGAGAAGTACGTCGTGCGCGCCGGCCGCGCCTTCATCAAGCTCCCTTCCGGGACCGTGACCGCGATCGCGATCGACGAGATCGACGTGCCGCGCACCGAGCAGGCGAACGTCCAGAACCTGGGCTCCGCGATCCTGATCGAGGACGGCAAGGCGAAAGGCCTGGCCGACGCGACGCCGCCCCCGAGCGCCGACGCCCAGCTCGCCGACTTGATCCGCAGCGGCTCCGCCAGGGTGCGCGAGATGGCCGCCGCGCCGACCACCGCCGGCGCCGGCAGCGGCGCCGTGGAGCGCCCGCGCGGATTCTCGGACGTGGCCGCGACGACCTCGGCGGGCGTGCCGCTGCGCGACTCGGCCCTCGGCGCCCAGCTCAGGTCCTTCATCGGCGCCCGTGGGCTGCCGGTCGAGGTCGTCCAGGGCTCCTCGGCCCGCCGTCCGATGCTCGTCTACGAGACCGACTCCGAGGGACCGGTCTTCCGCGCCCTGCTCGCCAGCGCCGCCGCCCTGATCGAGATCCGGAGCCAGGTGCCGGGAGCGCTCGAAGGCGTGGACGTGCTGTGCCGGACCGCGGACGGGAGTCTCGCCGGGCGCTTCGAGCTCGATCCCCAGCAGGCCGCCGATCTGCTCGCCGGACGGATCGAGATCACCCGCTACTTCGTCGAGAACGTCCTCTTCTAGAGACGCTTCTCCCCGGGCGGCGCGGCCGGACGGCGGACGCGAATGTCCCCTTTCACGCGCGCATTGCGTCCGAGTCAGAGGATGACGATCTCGACTCCGCCCGGCCGCCCGCCGCGCGGGGACGGCACGCCTGCTGCGGTCCCGCACGCTCGTCCGGGCGAGCGACGCGTGCGCCAGGCGGTCTTCGCCCTGGCCGCGCTGGTCGCCATCGCGCCGGTCCTGCTCGTGCGCCGTCCGCCGGTCCTCGATCTGGCGCCGCAGGCCGGCCAGGCGCGGCTCCTGCTCGAGACACTCGGCGGCGACGGCTCGGGGAGCGAGATCGCCTGGCTCGCGCCCAACAAGATCGCCTACCCGCTGCTCGTGCTCGGCTGGCTCGGCGGCGGAGAAGCCTGGGGCGCCCGCCTCGGCCTGCTCCTGTGCATGGCCGCGGCGCTCGGCGGCATCCACCTCCTGGCGGCGCGCTTCGGCCGCCCGCCCGAGTCCGCGCTCGCGGCCTCGGTCTTCCTCTTCTCGAGCGCCCTCTACGGCGGGTTCTTCAACTTCGCGATCGGCGGCCTCGCCTTCGCGCTCTGGGCCGCCGAGCTCGAGCGCGACGAGCGCGCCCCGGTCCGCGCGTGGCGCAGCGCGCCGGTCGCGCTCGCGCTCGGCGCCCTGCTCTGGGTCTCGCACCTGCTCTGGCTGCTCGCCGCCGCGGCGCTCACCGTGCTCGAGCTCCTCGTGCGCCCGGCCGCGCGCCGGACCCGGCTGCTCCGGCTGGCCGCGCTGGCGCCGTTCCTGGTCGCCGCCGCCGTCTGGCAGGCGACGGTGGCGGACCCCCAGTGGCGGACCGGCGTGACCTACCGCAGCCCGCCGCTGCTGCGCGCGGTGGATCCCGACTTCCTCCTGCCCGAGCTGCTCGGCGGCGTGCGCGGCGCCCTCGAGCCGGCGACGCTCGCGGCGCTCGCGGCCTGGTGCGGGGCCGGGCTGGCCTGGCGGCGCGCCGCGGCGCCGGCCGGACGGGTCTCGCCCGCCCTGGCGCGCATCGGCCTGCTGCTCGCCGCCGCCGCGCTGGTGCTGCCCACCTCCTTCGGACAGACCGCCCAGCTCGCCACCCGCTGGCTGCCCTGGGCGGCGCTCTGCGCGGTGCTCGCCTGTCCCCCGCCCCCGCTCGCCCGCCGCGCGCGCCTCGCCCTCGCCGGCGCCCTGTTCGCCGCCTTCGTGGCCGTCACCGCCGCGATCTGGACGCGGGCCGAGCGCGTCGAGCTCGCGCACTTCGAGACGGCGCTCGCCGGCGTCCCACCCTCGACGCTCCTGCTCGGCCTCGATCTCGAGCGCGAGAGCCGCTGGTTCCGCCGCGCCGCGACGCCCAACCTCCACCACTACGCCGCCCTGGAGCGCGACGCGCGGCTCGCCTTCGGCTTCGACCAGCTGCCCAGCTCGCTCGTCCTCCGGCGCGGGGCGTCGGAGGACCCCGGCTGGGACTACGGCCGCCCGACCTACCTGTTCAGCCTGCGCGGCGCGCGGCTGCGGCCGTTCCAACACCTGCTCCTGCACGCGCGGCCGGCGGCGCAAGCCGAGTTCGGCGAGCGCTTTCCGCGCTGGCGCCGGCGCGCCGGCGCCGGCCATTGGCTGCTGTGGGAGAACCCGAGCCCGGTGGACGCCCCCGGGCCGGGACGCCGCCGGCCTCAGCTCGGCTCGGACGAGAACGCCTCGGCGGCGGCGTCCAGGTCGAGCACGGAGGCGACCGTGCGCCCGGTCCGGCGCTCGAAGCGCTGACGGTACGACTCGACCTCGCCGACCGCCTCGTCGAGATAGATCCGCTCGACGCGGAAGAGCGGCACGAACATGGTCGCGAGGCCGAGCGACGGGCTGCCGCGCGAGACCTCGATCATCCACTCCTCGAACATGTCGAGGCTGATGCCGCGGAAGGTCACACCCACCGGCTCGAGCGCCTCGAGCAGGCCCCAGAACTTCTCGGTCGGGTTGACCAGGTGGACCATGACCAGCGAGCCGGCTCCGAGTCTCACCGCTCCTCCTCGGGCGCCTGCGCGAGCTCGACCAGCACGCCGCCCGCGCTCTTCGGATGCACGAACTGCACGCGGCTGCCGCCGGCGCCCGGGCTCGGCGCGTCGCGCAGCAGCTCGAAGCCGGCGGCGCGCAGGCGCGCGTCGTCCGCGGCGACGTCGTCGCTGGCCAGGCAGACGTGGTGGAGCCCGGGCCCGCGCCGGGCGATGAACCTGGCGATCGGGGACTCCGGCGAAGTCGCTTCGAGCAGCTCGATCCGGCTCTCGCCCACGCGCAGCATGGCCACCCGCACGCCCTCCTGCGCAACTTCCTCGACCTGGTCCACCGCCAGGCCGAGCTCCTCCCAGAAGCGGCGCGCCTCCGCGATCGAGGTCACCGCCAGCCCCAGGTGGTCCAGGCGTCCGATCATCTCCCCTCCCCGTTCCCCCCGCGCCCTTCCCCATCGCCCCCCGGCTCGGACGCCAGCACGCCGCGGAAGAGCTGGTCCGCGATCGCGTAGGGATCCGTGCGCGCCTCGAAGCCCCGAGCGAGCGCGGCGTCCAGACCGGCGCGCTCGCGCGCGGCGGCGAGCACCCGGTCCTTGAGGATCGTTTCGACGCGCAGGCGCAGCTGCGCGCGTCGCCGTTCGGCCAGGCGGCCGCTCCGCTCCATCCAGGCGCGGTGGCGAGCGATCGCTTCGAGGACCTCGGCGATCCCCTCCGCGCGCGGGGCGACCGTCTTGAGGATGGGCGGCAGCCAGCTCGTCTCGTCGTGGTCGGCGAGCGAGAGCACGAGCGCCAGG
>Ga0079037_100002426_pt1 | contig 10252 bp, 8 predicted proteins | sample Mud3Dept4metaG_FD_71479 | JGI IMG/M metagenome (GOLD analysis project Ga0079037, IMG submission 71479) | Freshwater wetland microbial communities from Ohio, USA, analyzing the effect of biotic and abiotic controls - Mud 3 Core 4 Depth 4 metaG | ecosystem: Environmental > Aquatic > Freshwater >... | reverse complement strand
GTGCACTCGGCGATGCCGACGCGCGAAGCGCTGCGCCGTTGCCCCGACGCTATCGTGGTTCACCCGCGCATCGGTCACTACAGCGCGGTCTCGCAGCAGATCTTCGCCGTATTCCACGAGTTCACGCCGCTGGTGCAGGGGCTTTCGCTCGACGAAGCGTTTCTCGACGTGACCGCGAGCGAGCGAGCGCTAGGCAGCGCAGAGCACATTGCGCGTGAAATCAAGCGTCGCATCCGAGAGCGGACGGAACTCACGGCGTCCGTGGGTGTTGCGCCCAACAAGCTGGTCGCCAAGATCGCATCCGACCTGCGCAAGCCGGACGGCCTCGTCATCGTGCGCGAAGCGGACGTGCGCGACCTGCTCGACCCGCTGCCCATTCGCAAGCTGTTCGGCCTAGGCGCGAAGACGGCGCCTAAGGTGGAGGCGCTCGGCATCCACACGCTGGGCGACCTGCGCCAGGCCGCGCCTTCGCGGCTGCGACCCCTGTTCGGCCGCTACACCGAACGCCTGCAGCAACGCGCGGCCGGAATCGACGATCGTCCGGTAATTCCGGATGTCGACGAAAAGCAGATCAGTGCCGAGGAAACCTTCGACACCGACATCGCCGATCCCGCGCGTCTGCATGCCGAGATCGTCCGATTGGCCGACAAGGCGGTCTCCCGGCTGCGCGCGAAGAAGCTTACGGGCGGTTGTGTGACGGTGAAGATCCGCCGCGGCGACTTCACGACCTATACGCGCCAGCGGCAGGTGGAGCCGCGCACGCAGGAAACGCGGGTCGTGGCGCGGATCGCGGGCGAACTGCTCGAAGGGTGGCGCAAGACGCAGCCGCAAGCCGCACTGCGGTTGCTCGGTGTCGGCGTCAGCGACCTCGGTGAAGAAGTGCAGGCCGACCTGTTCGGCGCGCCGGAGTCAACGCGCAACCGTCAGCTCGATGCGACCGTGGATGCCGTGCGCGAAAAGTTCGGTTCCGTCGCACTACGACCCGCCAGCACGATCGTCAAGCCACGGGGGTGAAGGTCGACACGCGCGGTCGCCCGCCGCAGGAGATGAGGGGTGAGCGACGGTCGAGGATCAGGCATGATTGGCGTCCCCCGCCGTTCACGGCAGGCCTAACCCCGCATGTATACGAGCTTTTTCGGCCTCCAGGAAAAACCGTTCGCGATCACGCCGGACCCCCGCTACCTGTACCTCAGCGAGCGGCACGCCGAAGCGTTGGCGCACCTGTTGTACGGCATCAACGAGGCGGGCGGCTTCATCCAGCTGACGGGTGAGGTCGGCACCGGCAAGACGACCGTGATCCGCAGCCTGCTCGAGCAGCTGCCGGGCCATGCCGAAGTCGCGCTGATCCTTAACCCGCGCATCACACCGCCGGAGTTCCTGCTGACGATCTGCGAGGAGCTGCACCTGCAGGTGCCGGCCGAAAGCCGCAACAGCACCAAGGCGCTGATGGACCTGCTTGGGCACTACCTGCTCGAAGCCCATGCGCGCGGACGCCGGGTCGTGCTGATCGTCGACGAGGCGCAGAACCTGAGCTTCGAGACGCTCGAGCAGGTGCGACTGCTCACCAACCTCGAGACGGCGACTACGAAACTGCTGCAGATCATCCTGATCGGCCAGGAAGAACTGCGGACGCTGCTCGAGCAACCGGACCTGCGCCAGCTTGCGCAACGGATCACGGGCCGCTACCACCTGAGCCCGCTTTCCATCGATGAATCAGCGGGTTACGTCAAACACCGCATGCGAGTGGCGGGCGCCACGGCCGAAGCCTTTACGCCGGGCGCGCTGCGCGAGATCCATCGGCTGAGCAATGGCATTCCGCGCGTGATCAACGTCGTCAGCGACCGTGCCCTGCTCGGCGCGTTCACGCGCGAAGAGCATCGGGTCGGCGCCGCCTTCATTCGTCAGGCGGCCTCGGAAGTGTATGGCCGGCCGATTCCTGCACCGTGGCTGCGCTGGACCACGGTTGGCGCTGTCGCTGCGGCACTGGCCCTGGTCGCGTTCGGCGCGTGGTCACTGTTTGGACGTGACGAGACCAGGATTGCTGCGACAAATACTCCGGTGGTCGCTCCAGCGGCCGGCACTGCACCAGCGACAGCGCCGGTGGTGCCCTCCCCGCCCGCCGCCATCGTGCCCGCGCTCGATCAACTGCTGGCGCAGAACGCGAACGACACCACCACCGAGGCCGCGCTCGCGCGGCTCTTCAAGAGCTGGAACATCACCTACACGCCAAACCGCGGTCGCGGCTGCGAACAGGCCACCGCACAGGGTCTCGAGTGCCTGTTCCAGAAGGGCTCGTGGGCGCAGCTGCGCACGCTGAATCGCCCGGCGATCCTCACGCTGACGGATGACGTCGGTGGCACGCACCAGGTGCTGCTGACCGCGCTGACCGACGAGGCGGCCACGATCGAACTCGGCGACAAACCGCAGAACCTGCCGATCGCGACGATCTCGCGCTATTGGTTCGGCGATTTCCTGCTGCTGTGGCGGCCACCGCTCGCGGTGGTGAAGTCACTGGGACCCGGCATGCGCGGCGCCGAAGTGCGCTGGCTGCGCGAGAACCTGCGTGCGGTTCAGGGCCTGCCCGAAGCGCGCCCCGCCAGCGATTTTTACGACGAAGAGCTCACGCGCCTGGTGCAGGATTTCCAGCGGACGCACCGGCTCAACGCGGACGGTGTCGCCGGCGTGCAGACGCAGATCGTGCTCGACACGGTCCTGAACCCTTCCGGTTCACCGACGCTGGGCGGCCCACCTGAGCGGGCGGGAGGCTGAGCCATGTCGTTCATCCTCGACGCACTGCGCAAGTCCGAGCACGCACGCCAGCGCCAGACGGGACCGGGCCTCGCAGAGGTGCCGATCGCGCCGACGAAGCCAAGAACCAACGCCTGGGCTACGGCAGCGATTGCACTACTGGTCGTGAACCTGCTCGCCGTCGGCATCCTGTTGCTGCGACGCGCGCAGAAGGAAGACGCTGCAGCGTCGACTGCGCCGGTACCTGTCGCGAGTACTGCGCCCGGCCCTGCGAATCCCGCGTTGGTCGCGTCGCCGCCGACGGTCGGAACACCCGTCACGCAGGGCGCTGCGCCGGCACGGGCTCCCATCGAAGAGCCCGCGGGTCCGGGTGGACGCAATCCGCTGGCGGACGAAGTGGGCGATGCGTCCAACGCCATCGAAGCCTCGTCGCAATCTGCAGCGGCCGCCGTGCCGGCGGGTCCGCGGGCCGTCGTGAGGAATGGAGGGGCGCAGCGTGGTGGCTCGGTTGTCTATGCGCCAGTACCCGAGGCGTCCGACCCGCCGTACTCACCGCCGCCCGAACAACCTGCGGTGCAGCAGGCAGCGCCGCAAGCTGCAGCCATGCCGGATGCCGACGAGGTTTCGGCACGGGGCGGCGTGGCCGCACTGCACCTCGATCTGCACGTCTATGTCACGCAGCCGCAACAGCGATTCATCTTCGTCAATTCGCGCAAGTACAAGGAAGGCGACACGCTGGCCGAAGGCCCGCTCGTCGAGCAGATCACGCCAGATGGCGCCGTGCTGAATTTCCGGGGCAGCCGGTTCAAGCTGTCCAACGACTGAACTGAGGGGAGTCGGTCGCCCGTGAATGCTGTAGCCGTCACTGCCGACAGCCTGGACGGGCTGCGGCTTAATTTTGCGCTGCAGGCGGGCATCCTGCGGCTGCTGTCTCGCCAGGAACACCTGAACAAGATCAACGTGTTCCCGGTGCCTGACGGCGACACGGGCACGAACCTCGCGCTCACCGTGAACGCAGTGCTCGGTGCGCTGCGCAAGTGGCCCGACCGGCACGCGGGCAAAACGCTGACGCGCGTAGCCGATGCCGCGCTCGATGGCGCGCGCGGCAACTCCGGGGCGATCCTCGCGCAATTCTTCCTCGGCCTCTGTGATCGTGTCGGCCACCTGAACCAGATCGACCCGACGGATTTCGCCGCGGGCGTCGACGGCGGCGCCGAGTACGCCCGTGAAAGCATGAGCGAACCGCGCGAGGGCACGATCCTGACGGTGCTCACGGCGTTCGCGCACGCCGTGCAACGGGCGCGCAAGGACGGCCTGCACGATTTCCGCTCGGTCCTCCGCCAGGGTGTCGCTGCGTCCCAGGTGGCCCTGGCGCAGACGACGTTCCAGCTTGAGGCGCTGCGCAAGGCGAACGTCGTCGACGCGGGCGCGCAGGGATTCGTCGAGCTGATCGAGGGCGTGACCGACTATCTGGAAAGCGGCTCCGACGCGGAGCCGGCCGGAAGCGCGTCGCCGCTGGTCACCAGTGCGTCCGAGGAGTTGACGGCCGGCAGCGGCGAGGACGAACTCGAGTACCGGTATTGCACCGAGTGCGTCGTCACGGGCGAGCGGATCGATCGCCGCCACCTGCGGGAGCAGCTCTCGACCGTCGGCGGCAGCCTCGTGGTCGCAGGCTTGCAGCGCAAGGTGCGCGTGCACATTCACGTCAACGATCCCGCAGAAGTGTTCCGCGTGGCGGGACAGTTCGGCGCGGTATCGGGCGAAAAGGCCGACGACATGCAGCGCCAGCAGCACTCGGCGCACTCGACTGACCGCCGTGTCGCGATCATCACGGACAGCGCGGCGGACGTCCCGGAAGAAGAACTCGACCGGCTCGACATCCACATGATCCCGGTTCGCGTGCACTTCGGCGACCGCAGCTACCTCGACAAGGTGGGCATCACCTCGGACGAGTTCTATGCCGAAATCGAGCGCGGCACCGAGCCGCCGAAGACATCCCAGCCGCCGCCGGGCGATTTCCGCCGGCAGTTCGAATTCCTGGGTTCGCACCACAGCGCGGTGGTCTCGATCAACCTGTCGAGTCGTGTAAGTGGCACCTGTGCCGCGGCGCAGACGGCGGCGGCTCGCACCGCCACGCACGGCACGGTCAGCGTGATCGACACGGGCAACGTGTCCGCCGGCCAGGGCCTCATCGCCATGTATGCCGCGGAATGCGCGGCGGCCGGTTACGACGCAGACCGCATCATCGCCGCGACGAAAGCCATCCTGCCGCGGACACGCTCGTTCGGCGTGGCCGGTTCGCTCGAATATGCCGTGCGCGGTGGTCGCGTGCCGCGCTGGGTCAAGCGCATCGCCGACGCGTTGCGCCTGATGCCCGTCCTGCATAACGACCGCAACGGCAAGGTCACTGCGGGCGGGGTGCTGTTCGGCCGGCATGACCTGAAGTCGAAGTTCGCGCGCTGGGTGCGGCGGCGCATGCGAGACGACGTCACCTACCGGCTCATCGTCGGCCATGCCAACTGCGAAGCAGACGGCCAGTGGCTGCTGCAGGAACTCAGCCTGCCGAACGTGGCGTACGCGCAGCTGGTTGCAATTGGCAGCGCGCTCGGCGCACACGGCGGACCGGGCATGCTCGTCGTTGGTCTGCAGGAATACGAGGCGCCGGGGTCAACTCCATGAAATTCGAAACGCTGTCCGTTCACGCAGGGCGCGGACCCGACTCAGCCACCGGCGCAGTGCGCGAGCCACTGCATCTCTCGACCACGTTCGAACGCGGCGCGGACGGCACCTACCCGCACGGTTACGACTACACGCGCAGCGGCAACCCCAACCGCACTTCGCTCGAGCGCGCGATCACGGCGCTGGAAGGCGGCAAGGACGCCATCGCGTTCGCCTCCGGCTCGGCGGCGACGCTCGCTGTCTTTGCGCTGACCGCGCCCGGCGGTCGCATCGTCTGCGCGTCGGACTGCTATTACGGCACCGCCAAGCAGCTGCGCGACATCGTGCCGCGCTGGGGCGTCGACGTGGAGTTCGTCGACGTGACGAACCTCACCGAGGTGTCACAGGCCCTGGCAGTGCCGACGAGCCTGCTCTGGTTCGAAACGCCGTCGAATCCTCTGCTCCGCGTTGCGGACATTTCAGCCCTCGTCGATCTGGCGCACGAGCGGGGCACGCTGGTCGGAGTCGACAACACTTTCGCGAGCCCGGTGCTGCAGCAACCTCTCGCGCTCGGCGCCGACGTCGTCATGCACAGCACCACGAAGTACCTGGGCGGTCACAGTGACGTGCTCGGCGGCATCATCGTGACGCGGGAGGCTGGCGCCGAGTGCGCGGCGTTGCGCGCGTACCAGGCGACGGCGGGCAGCGTGCCATCCCCGTTCGACTGCTGGCTGTTGTTGCGCAGCCTGCCGACGCTGCCGTTGCGCGTACGGGCGCAGGCGGCGAATGCGCTGGCAGTCGCGCGATTCCTGCATGCGGACAAGCGCGTCGAGAAAGTGCATTACGCGGGCCTGCCCGATCATCCCGGTCACGAGATCGCATTGCGACAGATGACGGGAGGCTTCGGTGGTGTACTGTCGGCTGAAGTGCCAGGCGGGCGCGATCGTGCGCTTGCGGTAGCCGCGAGAACGCAGTTGTTCACCCGGGCGACGAGTCTCGGTGGGACGGAGAGTCTCATCGAACATCGGCAGTCGATCGAGGGTCCGCACAGCCGGACGCCGCCGGGACTGTTGCGAATGTCGATCGGGCTCGAGCACGTCGACGACCTGATCGCGGACCTGGATCAGGCATTGGACGCCTGATCGCTGCGACCCCTAACGCTGCCCGGCATCACGCAAACCAGCAACCGCTCAAGGCTTCGCGATCGGGCGGCCCTTCGCGACCCACGCGTTCATGTCGCCTTCGAGATGCGAGAGGCGCGAATACCCGTTCGCGGCCAGCACATCCGCAGCGAGCGCCGAACGCCGCCCGGACTTGCAATAGATCACGACGTCCTTGTCCTTCGGCACTTCCGCGAGCCGGGATGCCAGCTGGTCATGCGGCACGTTGACCGCGCCAGGCACATGGCCTTCTGCGTATTCCTGCGGCGTACGCACGTCGAGCACGAACAGGTGATCTGGATGCCGGGACTGGTGTTCGAGCAGCGCCTCCTGGCTCATTGGTGCGACCGCCACCGCAGCGGAGGCCGGCGCTGTCGCAACAGGTTCGCCTGCTGTCCCGATCGTCATTAACGCGACCGACATTGCGCCGACAACCAGCAGTGCAGCCAGGGCACGCCTGGCTTGGAGCAAACGTCGCGCATCCGGGTATCGCTCGTGCGAAATCGCACGACTGACGGCGCCAACTTCAGCACGGCGACAACTACGCGACGGGTTGTTCCAGGTCATGAGGGGTGCCTTGTTTCGAGTGGAATCGCGTCGCTCATTTCGCCGGCGACGAGGCGGTGGCAGCGTCCCAGCGCTGCGGCACTTGCTGGAGCTTCGTCATATCGTAGCCGAGGTCACGCACGCGTCGTTCCAACTGTGCGTAATCGTCTGACGACAGCACAGGGGTACGCGACATTATCCAGACGTAGTCCAGCGCGCTGCGCGCAATGATCGTCTGCGTGTACGCCGGATCGACGTACGCAATCAGGTATTCGGCCTTGATCGGCCAGATGAACTGCATGCCCCAGATGGCGTTGCCGGTGCCCTCGCGCACGAACCCGCGCGGTCGCATCACTTTCTCAGCCCCATCGAACGCCCCGTCGCGGTAAGTGAACGTGGTCGCGATGCTGCCGTCCTGGTCGAGACGGTATGACTCGATCGCGTTGTGCGCCCCGACCTCGAACCGCGTCGGGATGTTTGCGATCACGTACCAGTCGCCCATGAAACGATTGATGTCGACGTCCTTCGCGACGGGAATGGTCGGGGCGCCACCGCACCCGGCAAGCAGCGCGACGGCGGGCAGGCAGGCGGCCTTCAGGATTTTGCGCATGTCGATGGGACTCCGCGGGTGGTCAGAAGTTTCGGCCGGGGACACGCCGCAGATTCATGTGTCAGCAGTGGTGACGTACGCATCCGCTTCGATTTCGACGAGCATGGCCGGATCGACCAGTCCGCTGACTTCCACCATTGCGGAGGCCGGGCGGATCGCGCCGAACACGTCGCCGTGCGCACGCCCGATGGCTTCCCACTGCGCAATGTCGCGAACGTAGACGCGCGTCCGGACGACGTCCTCCAGCCGCGCACCTGCACGCTCGAGCGCCGCCTTGATGTTGGCGAGCGCCTGGCGCGTCTGAGCGCCGGCATCGTCACCACCGACGAGCTGGCCATCCAGGCCCGTGGCCGTCGTGCCCGACACGAACACCATCGGTCCGACCCGGACCGCACGCGAGTAGCCGACGATGGGTTCCCATGGAGTACCGGTCGCATAGTTGGTGCGGGTTGCAGCGGTCACAGCGAACAACTCATTTCTGTAGATTCCCTCGATAGCGGCTCGCGAATACCCTTGATTAACTGGGATTCGCGCCGTATTGTTAATCGTCATTTTACTCGAAGGCAACCGATGGCGACCCCTCCGGACCGAGTGCCGCTCAACGCCCTGCGCGTCTTCGAGGCCGTCGCCGCGCACCTGAGCTTCACCGCGGCGGCCAAGGAACTCGGCGTCACCACTGCTGCAGTCAGCGCGCAGATCAAGGCGCTCGAAGCCGACATCGGCGTGCCTTTGTTCCGTCGTCACACGCGCGCCGTGGCCCTCACCCAGGAAGGGGCAGAACTGCTGCCGGGCGTCCGTCGCGGGCTCGAGGAGCTGCGCCGCTCGGTCGAACGCATCCGTCGCGAGCGCGTCGGCGGCATGCTCAATCTCAGCGTACCGAATGAATTCCTGCAGCGCTGGCTATTGCCGCGCCTCGGCGAGTTTACGCGCCGGCACCCCGAGATCGAGGTTCGATTCGGGCCGCCACGTGCTGCAGGCCTCGACTTCGGTCGCGACGATTTCCACGCGGCCATCGTCTACGGTCCCGGCCAGTGGACCGGCCTCAAGGCCGAGCGCCTGCTCGACGAATACGTGTTTCCCGTCTGCAGCCCCGCGCTGCTCGCCAGGTTCGGCCCGATCGAGACGGTCGCAGATTTTGCGCGCTACCCCCTGCTCCACAGCCGCACGGAGCCGTGGCAGGACTGGCTGCGCCGGGTCGGCGGCGATACGACGCGCGCCGACTCCAGCCCGCCGATGGAAGATTCCGCGGCCTCCCTCGTCGCCGTCGAGCAGGGCAAGGGCGTTGCGTTGGCCCGCTGGTCGTTGGTGGCGGCCGACATTGCAGCCGGTCGCCTGGTACGTCCGATGCTCCCAAGTGTGCTGCAGCGAAATGCCTGGTTCCTCGTGGCGCCTCCAGCGAACTTTTCATTGCCGAAAGTCGTGCGATTCCGCGCGTGGTTGCTCGACTGCTGCCGCGAGTTTCCCCCGCCCGTGGGCGAGACCCTCGGCGTCGAGTAGGCGCCCGGTCGCGCCCCCTCTTGGCGGGCAGCGCAGGTTGGCGTAGCGTGACGTTAAACCCGGCCAACGTCGGGAAGGGGATTCCACGCCATGGCAGGCCTGCTCAAGCCGCAACGGCCCAGCCGCCGTTTCCACGCCATCAGCATCGTTGCGGGCCCCAGCCCCTGCGCCCAGGTCAAGGCGCTGACGGGCACCCGCCTGCTTTCGCTTGAGGCGCCGCGACTGCCGCTCGTCGGCTGCACCAATCCTGGCGGATGTCGGTGCAAGTTCCAGCACCACGAAGATCGCCGGGCAGGTCCAAGGCGCTCGGGACTGCGTGCACCGAGACGAGACGACTGGTCGACGGGCGGCAACCGACGCCGCTCGCCTGGCCGGCGCAATTTCGACTCCGCCGACAAGTGATTCACAGCTACTGCAGGCGCAGCGTGACCTGCAGCGGCCGATGGTCGGAGCCCACGTAGGGACCGATTTCATGCCCGGTGACGCACCCGCGCCGCGGCACCAGCACGTGATCGATCGGCAACGCGAGCGGCCAGAATCCCGCCTGCCACGTCGGTCGCCATGCCTCGCCGTCGAAGGCGTCCCGCAATCCTGACTCGGACACCAGCCGTGCGAACGCCGGCGCGTACGGCGTCAGGTTGAGATCTCCCAGCAGGATCGTCGCCCCGGGCTGGGTGAGCGCGAGTGCAGCCGCCTGCTGCAGCGCCCGGTCGCGTGCAACCTGCAGTTCCGGCATCACCGGCCATCGAGCGTGCAGCGCAATCACCTGCAGTTTGCGACCATGCACGACGACGTTCGCGACCAGCGACGGCATGCCGTCCCCGGAGAAGTCCACGGACTGCACGTCATCGATGGGCCATCGACTCAGCAGCGCGATGCCGTAGGGATCGTCGCGCGGCATGAACTCACGGTACGGATACTTGCGCACGAGCGGCTCGAGCGCGGCCACCCACCGCGGCGTGATTTCCTGCAGGGCAATGATGTCGGCATCGCTGCGACTCAGCCAGGCCACCAACGCTGCGTGGTCGGTGTT
>Ga0079037_100002425_pt1 | contig 10252 bp, 8 predicted proteins | sample Mud3Dept4metaG_FD_71479 | JGI IMG/M metagenome (GOLD analysis project Ga0079037, IMG submission 71479) | Freshwater wetland microbial communities from Ohio, USA, analyzing the effect of biotic and abiotic controls - Mud 3 Core 4 Depth 4 metaG | ecosystem: Environmental > Aquatic > Freshwater >... | reverse complement strand
GGCTGGCAAACACGCCGCGCCCTTCGCGACGCAGACTTCATCGTCACCAGCAGCGAGCACGCTCGCGGGGAACTCACACGCCTGAGCGGCTGCCCTGCCGAGCGGATCACCGTCATCCACGGGGCGGCGAGCGAGCAGTTCAGAGAGACTCGCGACCCTGTGGCGCTCGAGGGCGCCCGCCGGAGGCTGCTGCGCCGGGACCGGACGATTCTCGCGGACGGGATCAAGAACCCTGCTGTGCTTGTCGAGGCCTTCGGGATGCTTCCGGACGCCGTCCGCGCGGACACCGAACTGCTGTTCTTCAGCAGGGAGCCATCACCGCGGCCCGCCGTCGCAGCCGCCCTTGCGAATCCCGGCGTGAGGTTCCTGCCGCGCCCTGGCACCGCGGATCTCGTTGCGCTGATGAACCTGGCCACGGTGTTCGCGTTTCCGTCCTGGTACGAAGGCTTCGGCCTGCCCCTCGTCGAGGCCATGTCCTGCGGGGCTCCGGTGGTCGCGTCCGCTCGGGGTTCGATTCCTGAAGTGCTGGGCGGCGCGGGCCTGCTGTTCGACGTGGAGCGGCCCGCCGAACTCGCCCGCCACCTTCAGGCCGTGCTGGAGTCCGAGTCCCTTCGACAGGATCTGCGGGCGAGAAGTCTCAGCCGGTCGCTGGACTTCTCGTGGCACACGACCGCCGCGCGAACGCTCGAGCTCTACAGCCGCGCCGCGATTGGCCGGAGCTCCGGCGCACTCCCATGAACATTCTCTACGTCAGCGACTCGACGACGGTCAGCGGCGCAGAAGTTGTGCTGTTCGGGTACCTCGACCGTTTCAGACCGCCGGAGCACCATTGTCACGTGTTCCTTCATCACGCCAACCGGCGCCTCCAGGCCGAACTGGATCACCGGCAGGCCGCGTGGACCGCGACGAGCGGGTACAGCCGGATCCTGCTCGAGACGCGCGCGCACCCGGGAGCCCTCGGACATTACGGCGCCTCGTTCCTCAAGGTTGCCAGAGACATGAGGCGGGTCATCCGCGAGAGGCAGATCGATCTGGTGCATTCGATTTCCTATCCCGCGTCCTTGTACGCGGCGTTCGCGGCCAGATGGTGTGGCGTTCCCCAGCTCTGGCACGAGCACAACATCAAGCGGATCCACGCCGTGAACAGCCGGCTGTACCGTTTCGCGGCGGCCACGTGCCCCGCCGTCATCGGTCCATCGAAGGCCGTGACCAGCAATCTGGCTCGTGCTGGAATCGCCGGTCACCGCCTCCGCACGGTCTACAACGGCGTCGATCTCGGGAGGTTCGACGTCGATGAGGAGGCGGTCGCTGCCTGCCGAGGCGAGTTCGGCCTCGGACCTTCGGGGTGTGCGATCGGCCTGTTCGGCCAGATGCTGCCGTACAAGGGGCACCGCACGCTCATCGAGGCCGCACCGGCGATCCTCCAGTCCGTGCCGCAGGCCCGCTTCTTCTTCGTCGGCGCCCTGGAGAACCCGCCGTATCAGGACGAGTTGCGGAGAGCCATCGAGGCCGCGCGCCTGGCGAAGGCCTTCACGTTCCTCGGATGGCGCCGCGACATCCCCGTGGTGCTCCGCGCGATGGACGCCGTGAGCGTGCTCACCACCACACCAGAGCCGGCCGCCCTGGGCCTCATGGAGGCCATGGCGGCCTCCAGGCCGGTCGTAGCCACGCGAACGGGCGGAACGGCGGAGATCGTCGTCGACGGCGAGACGGGGCTGCTCGTGCCGCCCGGCGATTCCTCCGCGGTGGCCCTGGCCTTGACGGGCCTGTTGAAGAACGGCGGCAGGATGGCGGCTCTCGGCCGGGCGGGGCGGCTCCGCGTGGAACGCGAGTTCACGCTGGAACGACACCTCGCGGCGATGGAACGAATCTACGGCGACGCCTGCTCCGCCGGCTGGCGCGCGCAGTCCGCGCGCGCCTCGTCATAGACGCCAGTCAACCGGCGGCCGATGGCCGTCCAATCGTGGCAGCGCCGCACGTAGCCGAGCCCAGACTCGCCGAGACGCCGGGCGAGGCCCGGCTCTTCGAACACCCGAAGCACGTGTTGCGCCATCTCCGCCGGCGTGGCGCCAACCAGAAGATCGTGCCCAGGTTCCGCGGCAAGGCTCGCGCACACCTGGAGCGACGTGACGACAGGGACGCCCGAGGCCATCGCTTCGAGGACCTTGTTCTGGATGCCGGCGCCGTAAACCATCGGCGAGACCGCGACCGTCGCTCGCGCGAAGAGCGGCCGCAGGTCATCCACGAAGCCGGTTACTTCGATTCTCGTATCGGTGGCCAGCGCCCGCAGGCCAGCGGACGGGTCTTTCCCGGCGATGATCAGCCTCGCTTCGGGCTGCCGCGCCCAGACCTCGGGCATGACGCGCTGCGCAAGCTCCAGCGCAGCCGCCTCGTTGGCGTGGTAGCTCATCTTCCCCGTGAAGATCACCGTGGCGGGCTCGCGCGCGGCCGATCCCGGTGCGAAGTACGCCCAGTCGACCCCGTTCGGCAGGACGTCGATGCGCGCCTCCGACGCGGGGCCCGCCAGCTGTACGAACGCATCCTTGTCCACGGGCGACGTCACGAGCATCCGCGGGAACCGATAGGGCACCCTCGCTTCGAAGCGTTCCGTGCGGCGAAGATCCAGCCTGGCGGTCAGGCGCTGCTGCCAGCGTGCGGCGCTTCGCGCGGTTTGCTCGAACAGGTGCGCGATGGAATCGACGGCGTCGAAGACGATGGGAATGCCCTCGAGTCCCTCAATCAGCGTGACCCCGCGAAGGTGCTCCACATGAAGAACGTCGAATGCCTCCGAGGCGAGCAGGGCCGCCAGGTGGCCAGACGCCCCCGCGTGCGTCGAGTAGGCGGCCTGCAACGGCCCGTGCCCCACGATTGCCAGGCCTGCGTTCGCCAGCGTGCGGCTCCTCGACAACGGGAACTCGTCGACCCGTTCGCAGACGTCGCGCAACGGCGCGTCGGGCGCCCAGGCGTCCTCGGGAGGGCGCAGCATGACCAGGTGCAGGCGATGCCCCAGCCTGGCCAGCGCCCTGATCAGCTCGAACGGCCGAACCCGGATCCGGGACGGCACGTAGGGAACGACGAAGAGGACCCGCATGACGGTCACCGCCGCGGCGACAGCAGGCTTCCCCACCACAGCCTGATGGCCCCGAGCTTCACCTTCGACTTGTGCGGTTCAGGCCGCAACTGTTTCAGGCAGCCAGCCACATAGACGAGGCTGACGAAGAGCGCCGTGGCCAGTCCGCGGTTCTTGCGGTAGTAGCGCAACCGGGTGTCCATGAAGTAGATGAGCGAGCGGTCGCTGACCTGCGAGCTGCTCTTGCCCAGGTGATGGACCATTTCGGCGGCGGGCACCGAGGCGACGGCCCATCCGGCCTTCCTGGCGTTGAAGCACCAGTCGAGTTCCTCGGCGTAGAGGAAGAACTGCTCGTCGAGCGGGCCGATCTGCTCGATGACAGCCCGGCGAATCATGAAACACGCTCCGTCGACCCAGTCGACCTCCCTCGCGTGCGGCGGATCTGCCACGAAGGTCTCCGGCCCGGCGAGCGCCTTCATCGCCTTGCCGACGTTCTTCGACTGCCGGATCTCGGAGAGAACCGTCGGGAAGGGATAGCCGCACGACTGGAACGATCCGTCCGGAAAGAGGATTCGCGGACCGCAAATGCCGGTTTCGGGGTGCGCGTCGAGATAACCGGCCAGCGTGGGGATAGTGTCCGGCCGGACTTCGGTATCGGGATTGAGCAGCAGGATGTAGCGGCCCTTCGCGCGCCGGATGGCCACGTTGTTCGCCGCTGCAAACCCCCGGTTGTCCGGGTTGCGGACGAGCTGAGCCGACGTGAACTCCCGCTCGACCATCTCAGCGCTGCCGTCGTTCGACCCGTTGTCGACGACGACGATCTCAATCGACACGCCGGCAGTTGCCAGTGCCGCCCTGATGGCGGCTCGGAGCAGGTCGCGCGTGTTGAAGCTGACGATCGAGACCGTGACGTCCGGCTCCGTCATCACCGTACCACTATAGCAGGGCCGGCTTCTGACGCCGGGCGGTCTCGACGACAGGAATCGTGGCGGAACGCGTCAGGCGGCGGGATTCATGTTGACCGCGACCACGGGTGTCTCGGCCGTGCCCCGAGCACCGACGCCGTCGATCTCGATCGACGGATCCGCAGTGAGGCACTTCTCGCGCGTCGCGAGGCATGCGATGTGCCCGGCCACGGTGGTCAGGTCTTCGATCTGCTGGACGCTCAGCGAAGGGATGCTGAGCGAGTCGGCGGTCATCGCGCGCAGGGGGCCACCGTCCGCGCCCGTGATGCCGAACGTGATCGCGCCGCGCTGGTTGGCGTACTCGACCGCCCTGAGGATGTTCCTCGACCGGCCGCTCGTGCTGATGCCGACCACCACGTCGCCGGCCTCCATGAAGGTGCGTAGCTGCTCGACGAACACCTCTTCGTACGCGAGGTCGTTGCCCGCGGCCGTCAGTGCCGCCACGCTGTCCACGAGTGCCATGCAGCGCAGGCGCGCCTGCCCGGGCCTCGTGGTCAGCTTCGAGAAGTCGGTCGCCAGGTGGGAGGCCGTCGACGCGCTGCCACCGTTGCCGACGAAGAACACTGTCCGATGGCGGAGGTAGGTGCCGTGGAGCAGCTGCGACAGGCGCTCGACCGCCTGCAGGTCGAGCAGCCGCAGTGCCCGCGTCAGTTCCGAAACGTAGGTGCTGGAGTCGGTCCACATGACGAGACACGTCCTTTCAACCGCAACCGGAGCGCGCTGAGAACGGGGCCCGCGCGGGCCGGGCCGGTTCGCCCGGACTCACGGGCGCCAAAACCCGCGGGCGCCATTCCGGCGCCGCGTCGACTCACGTGAGCGCCGGTCTAGAAGGCACCCGTTCCGCGAAACACTTCCACCGGCGTCCGGAGCAGGATCCAGAGGTCCAGCCAGACGCTCCAGCGCTCGACGTACTGCACGTCGAGCTCGATCCGGCGCTCGAAGGTCGTGCGCTGGCGGCCCGACACCTGCCAGAGGCCAGTCAGGCCGGGTTTGACCGACAGCAGGGTGGGAACGTGCACACCGTACCGCCCCACTTCCTCCGGCGAGAGCATTCGCGGCCCCACCACCGACATCTGGCCCAACAGCACGTTCAGGAACTGCGGAAGTTCGTCGAGACTGAACTTCCTGAGAAACCGCCCGATGGGCGTGACGCGAGGGTCCCTCTCGAGCTTGAAGTTCCGCTCGAACGCCTGCCGGAGTTCAGGGTCTGACGCCAGGATCCGGTCGGCATCCACGACCATGGTCCTGAACTTGAACGCGTCGAACTCGACGCCGTTGAGACCGGCGACCCGGCGCCGGTGGATGATAGGACCGGGGCTGGTCATCCAGACTAGAATGGCGACGGCCAGCATCAGCGGCGATGCGGCCGCGATGGCCGCCGCGGCCAGCGAGCGGTCCAGAAGATCCTTGACGAGCCCGTTCGAGCGGCTCTCGAGTGGAAGGCCCTTCCCGCCAGTCCGCTGGCCGCCCGCCACGGTCGGCGACACAGCAGCAGCGCTGTCCGGGGCTGCCTGGGCCTGCGGGTTCGGCCGCACGACGAGCGAAGTAGCCGATGCCATGAGTCTCTGTTCTTGCAAGCATTGAACGGGCCATCTGCGACGCGAATGGCGAAAACCCTTATAACATGTTGAATTGACGCGTGTTAACTGATATCGCAAGCACGGTGAAGTGGTCGGCGGCAACACCTGGAAGTCTGCCGTCTTGCCGACAAAAGTCACCCTGCACAGCGTTGCACACAATGGTCCGCCCCCGGGTCCGTTCCCGCCGGCAGGCGGCCGGCCCCCGGGCCGGGGAGGCAGGGCGTTGAACGCAACGACGACTGGGACCGTCGTCGGGCTCTTCATCGCGGCGTCGTTCGGCCTGCTCTGCCGGCGCGACATGCGGCGCGCGGTCATCGCATTCGTGGCGCTCGGATGGGTGCCCTTCATCCGGGTGTTTGAACTCGCAGGCTCCCGGATCACGCAGAGCCTCCTGCTGGTCGAGGTGCTGTCAACCGTCATGATCGCCGTCTGGTGGCTCGGCAGAGTCAGGCCGCCAAGGCCGCCGCTCGCGCCGAGCGAGGTCAACCGGCCGCTGCTGCTGATGATTCCTCTGTCGCTCCTGTCGCTGGCGTGGAATCTGGGCGGCGTTGACCCGAACGTACCGGCCCAGAACGTCAAGCTCATGGTCTCGCTTGGCCAGGTGTTGTTGATCGCCTGGCCCGTAGGGCTCTACTTCGTGGCAGCCAACGCCATTCCCGACACTCGGACGATGCGGACGATCGTGACGCTCGTCGCGGTGATGGCGCTCCCGTCGCTGAGCCTGGTCTTCCTTCCGGTCGAGTGGCGTTCGTACGTCGGCTGGAGCATCTACTTCGGCCTCGCCGCCTCGCCCCTGTGTTTCGCGGCGTCGTTCGATACGCGAGCGCCCGCCCGAAAGCTCGGCCTGTGGATCCTGGCGGTGTCGCCGCTCGTATACGGCATCGCGATCGGCAAGGCGTTTCTCTATGTCACGACGGTGATTGCGCTGATGGTCGTGGCGTTCCTGAAAGGCAAGAAGAGTCTGCTGGCGGCGGCTCCGCTCGCCCTGGGCCTCTACCTCTTGGTAGTCGTCGCATCCGGCTCGTTCGTGCCGTGGCCGGTCGGAGAGTTGATCGACATCGAGCAGAAGCAGCAGAGCTGGGGAGGCCGGTCGGGCCGCGTGGCGCTTGCCGCAGACAGCCTGAGGATCTGGGCGAGGCATCCGATCTTCGGAGTCGGTCCGGGCAACAGCTGGCCCTACATGCATCGGTACTCCGTCATCGACACGCCACACAACCAGTACTTGAATCTCCTGCTCGAGTTCGGCATCGTCGGCCTGGCTTGTTTCCTCTGGTTCATCATCGGGGCGTTGAGAACGGGCGTCGACGCCCTCAGGCGCGCGCGGGACCCGCTCCACCGCACGCTGGTTACCGGCTGGCTGGGCCTGTTCAGCGGCATGGTGGTCAGCGGGCTGACGGGGGATTTCGTCTTCCACAGCATCCGAAACGGAGGGCTCGACCTGTTCTCGGCGTTCTACCTTCAGTGGATCTTTCTCGGGATGGTCGTCGCCGCGGCCGAGATCGAGCGGGGCGGTCAGTGAGAGCCTTCCTGCTGGCGGGCGGCAAGGGCGAGCGGCTCCGGCCCCTGACCGCGAGCATGCCGAAGTGCCTCGTGCCGATAAGAGGTACGCCTCTGCTCGGGATCTGGCTCGACGCCTTCGCTCGGCAGGGGATTGACGACGTGCTGGTCAACGTGTCTCAGTTCCCTGAGCAGGTGGAGGACTTCGTCGAGGGCAGAGCCGGCCGCGCCCCGAGGGTTGTGATCGTCCGTGAGGCAGCACCGCTCGGCAGTGCGGGGACTGTCGCGGCGAACCGCGCCTTCGTGGACGGGGAAGAGAGTTTCTGGATTGTGTACTCGGACAACCTCACGAATGCGGCGCTGGCGCCGATGCTGGCCTTTCACAGGGTGCACCGGGACGTCCTGACGATGGCCTTGTTCAGAACGCCGGAACCGCAGTCGTCGGGAGTGGTCAACCTGGATCCGGACGGCTCTGTCACCGCGTTTCACGAGAAGCCGGAGCGGCCGTCGGGCAACCTGGCCAGCGCCGGCATCTACCTGGCCCGCCAGGCGCTGTTCGAGTCGATCCCGCGCGGCGGGGCAATCACGGACTTCGGGCACGACGTCCTGCCACTCCTGGCGGGTCGCATGCGCGGGTACGAGATCGAGGGCTACCTGGCCGACATCGGAACGCCCGCCCGGCTCGCCAGGGCCGAGGCCGAGTGGCCAGGGTTCTGAAGGAGCTACATGGTCATCTCGAAGACGCCGCTCCGCGTGAGTTTTGCAGGCGGTGGCACCGACTTCCGTGAGTATTACCGGGAGCGCATGGGACGGGTTGTCTCGATGGCGATTGGCCGCCACATGTACGTGACGGTCAACAAGCGCTACGACAATGCGATCCGCGTGGCGTACACGCGCACGGAGACCGTCGAGCACATTGGCGAGCTGCAGCACGACTTGATCAGAGAAGCCATGAGGATGTCGGGCGTCACGCGGGGCGTCGAGATATCTACGATCGCGGATGTGCCCGCTGGCAGCGGGCTCGGCTCCTCATCCAGCCTGGCGGTCGGGGTGCTGAACGCCCTCTACGCGTATCAAGGACGGTACATCGACCCTGGCGTTCTCGCCCGTCAGGCCTGCGAGATCGAGATCGACATCCTCGGCCGGCCGATCGGGAAACAGGACCAATACATCGCGGCGTTCGGCGGCCTTCAGATGATCCACTTCCATCCCGACGAGACGGTGTCGGTCGAGCCCATCGTCTGCCGGGCCGCCACACGCCGCCGATTGGCCGAGAACCTCCTCCTCTTCTACACCGGCGTCTCCCGGGAGAGCGGGTCCGTGCTGACCGAGGCCAAGGAGCGGATGCGGCTGCCGGGAACGGCGAGGTCCGCCCTCGACGGGCTGAACGATTTGGCGGCCCTCGTTGCCCGGGAAGTGTCGCTGGGCCGGCTCTCCGAATTCGGCACGCTCCTCCACAAAGGCTGGCTGCTCAAGAAGCACATGGCTTCCAACGTCAGCAATGGAGCGCTCGACCGGTACTACCGCCTGGCGCTGCGGGCCGGTGCTGGCGGCGGCAAGATCTCGGGGGCAGGTGGTGGCGGCTGCCTGCTGCTCTTTGCACCCAAGCGGGCGCATGCGGCCATCCGGGCGATGGCCGTGCGTCAGGGTCTCAGGGAATTCCCGGTCCAACTCGAACCCGACGGCAGCAAGATCATCTACTCCGCGTGAAGGCGGCAGAGGCGGTCGGCCGCGACTGTGGCGGCCCGGCTGCGATGCGTCGCGATCAGCGGTAGACTTGCAGCGGCCCGTTCGCAGTGAGGTCCTCGATGGGCGCAACGAGCACCGAGATTGGCGCCCCGGCCGCCAGGCCCGGACTGGCAGGCGGAATCCTCCGCTCCCTGACGGGGCCGTTCATCCTCATCTTCCTGCTTGCGTTCGCGGTCCGGGCCGTCCTGCTCGCCTTGTGGACCAGCAATCACGACGGCTTCTATCGGCTCGGCGGCGAGATGGGGAGAGTCGCCTTGTCGCTCCTGCGCACCGGACAGTTCGCGGATCCGTACATGATCCCGACGGGGCCCACCGCACACCCTCCTCCATTTTGGCCGGCACTCCTGGCCCTCATCTATGGCTCCTTCGGGATGACGGCCACGGCCGGGTATGCGGCGGCGCTGGTGGGGATCGGCAGCTACTCCGCGCTTTACGCCCTGCTGCCGAGCGTTGGACACCGACTGGGACTGGGCAGACGGGCGGGAGTCGTCGCCGGTGCCGCCGGCGCCCTGCTCCCGCTGCAGGGCCTGGCTGAGGCGACTGGCGTCGGGCTCACGGCCCACATGTCGCTCGCATTCGCCGCGCTGACGCTCGCCTTCCGGCGCCGTTGGAGCGCCGGGCGCCGCTCCGCCGCCGGCTCACTTCTGCTCGGCGTGGGGTGCGGAGCGGCCTTCCATCTCCTGCCCCCTCTGCTCCTGGTCGTGCTGGGCTGCGTGACCTTCGAGATCTGGTGGAAACGCGACCGCCGCACATGGCTCCTGTGCGCGTGCGTCCTGGCGGGCGCGGCGCTGACCTGCGCGCCCTGGACCTGGCGCAACTACAAGGCCCTCCACGAGTTGTTCTTCATTCGGAGCAACTTCGGCCTGGAACTCCGCATCGCCAATCACGCCGGCGCCGACGCGAACATCGAGGTGACGTACGAACACGAGCCGGTGTTCCGTCACCCCAGCGTGAGCCTGGCAGAGGCACGCCAGGTAGGTGACCTCGGAGAAGCGGAATACATGCGGCGGGCCAGGAATGAGGCGCTCGAGTGGATCAGCGGTCATCCGGCAGAGTTCCTGCGCCTCACGCTGATGCGCGTCCTTCACTTCTGGTGCGGTCCGCTGCGCTACCCATGGCTGGCCGCGATCTTCACCACGCTGACCGTGCTGGCGCTGCTGGCGCTGCGCCGCATCCTGCCGACGCTGGCCGCTCCGGGCCGGGCGGCGCTCGTCGTCCCGCTGGCGGCCTTTCCGCTCGTCTACTACGTCGTCAGCTACGTGCCGCACTATCCGGCGCCCCTGTCGTGGATGCTGCTTCTGTTGGCGGGATACGAGGCGCAGGCATGGTTCGCCCGCGGGAGTCATCAGACCGGTGAGCCCCCTGCCCCTCTCGCCGGGAACGCGCCCAAG
>Ga0079037_100002423_pt1 | contig 10254 bp, 12 predicted proteins | sample Mud3Dept4metaG_FD_71479 | JGI IMG/M metagenome (GOLD analysis project Ga0079037, IMG submission 71479) | Freshwater wetland microbial communities from Ohio, USA, analyzing the effect of biotic and abiotic controls - Mud 3 Core 4 Depth 4 metaG | ecosystem: Environmental > Aquatic > Freshwater >... | reverse complement strand
CGGTAAGGGGATAATCCATACCAATACCCGCCTGCGTCGATGAACTCCCAGCCCAGAAACCTATAATTAGCGTACCCGTTCCATCCGGCGGGGTTATCGCTAATTCCGTCATCGCGATGATGATTTCCGGGGCAGCCGACAGTCCATGCGAAATTGTCGTGCTGGTATCGCTATCAAGTTGTGCGTGGACAATATTGGCTTGAATGTCCCCACCCAGTAACAGCGTTGAAAAATACCATGCAGCGGTTGCCGCTGGATTCCACGTTACTTGCACGCCATTCGATAGCCAACTTGTAAGGCTCGCTTTTGGTGTAGCATTTGACGACTTTAAAAATTCACTGTCGTCAGTTCGGTTAGAAGTCGAGGCAGTAACAGTACCACTTGAGTTGTCATTGAAATGTCCGTTCAATGACATCTGGTGTGTGGTTGACCCGTCGTAACAGGCCATTCCAGAACTGTACTTAAACGTAGCTAGGGTCGAAGTTGCTGATCGACTGCTGAATGCAGCAATTGCTGCTTTCACATCACTACTGAACCCCGCCGAAGAGTCCGTCACGTCCTGCGTGTAAGGCGCAGTGCCCGTATTTGTAGTGGTGGTGACGACTGCCCGCTTGAGTGCCATGGTTCTATTGCTCCTTACCGGGGCTTAACGTATTCAATGCCCAAGTCATCATTTGCCAAAGTACCGTCGTAGACACGGAATTGCGCCTGATAGATCGTCGTCGTCTTGATCTCATTACCATCGCTATCAACAGTCTTCACCCATGGCACGTTATCCCATAACGGTACATAGGTTCCAAACTTCGTATACCCCACCTGCCCGTCCACCCACTTGCTAGTTACCGCATTCCATTCAGATACAGTATGCGCGTAACCAACTCCAATACCATTCAAACCATCACCATTAAGAACACCGTTGTTATAGGCAGGCCGCCCCTGCGTGTCATAAGTTTTGACAAATGCGCCCGCAGTAGTAGAGTCCTTTCTCCATGCCTCAAACCTGCCAGTTTCGGGATGCTGGCGAATCTTCAATACCCAGTCCGTCCATTCATCAAACTTTAATACAGGACGCACACTGGAGTACTGATAGGTATTAGGATTCAGCACCGGGTGCGTGCGGTTTCGCATGGCCGTCAAGTACCACGTCACCGAGCCACTAAGACTCGCAATATTGAGAGTTATCCACGGATTTTTCTCATTATCTGCGGCTGAATTTTCTCTGCACGGTTCATGATGGCACTGGAAGATAATTGGGAATGTCTCTTCACCCGAAGGAGTTTCCGTAAAAATACGTTTCCACGTACTTGGAACGTATACACTGAATCCAATCCAGTAATCTCGCGCCCCTACAACGACATTTGACAGGCCGTTAACCGTAGCTGTCACTTTAGGGAAGTTAGCAGGGTTTGCCCACCGTGTTTCAGAACGCTCATTAGTGCCTTGCCCCAGACTATTCGTTGTCAGGTCACGATTCACAAAAACCTTGACAGCACGGTTTGAATTGGGCGAACGCACCGGAGAGGATACGATGGTCGAACCTTCCGAATTTGTTTGGTCTGCCAACGGATTCCAGTTCGGATCATCAGCGTTGAACAGGAACGCTCCAACAAATGCGTTGTTGAGCGTCGAGACATTAACCCCGGTGTATTCCTGTGCGATTTGCCCTGCTCCACGATTTTTCCAGACTGTGTTCGACGTCCGGCTTTTGGGATTGCCTGCAAACCAGACCTTCATCCCTACCGTTGCATTGACCGCAGCCGTTAGTTGAATCGTATTGGATGATACTTGTCCGGTTGTGGCATCGCGGCTGATCGAGGCAATTTGACGAATCGAGACATTATTAATGTCAGTTCCAATAGCGATATAGTCGTTAGCCTCACCAAAGTAACCGAGATTCCACGTAGTTGCATTCGCACCGTCATAGAACCATGTAGCATCACCCACGGTCAGGGCCATGCCGGTGCTGTTTGCAGTGACGGTCGTCAATGGTTCCGCATCCTGATAACCGCTCCCTGTCGTTGGCGTCAAAGCAGAAAACGTCCTGCTGCCGGGAGCTTCGCTGGTGTTAGCCCACGTTACCGTCACACCAATGTCATTGCCGTAAGCGCGAGCGGGATAATTTGTCTCGATACTGGCGAGGCTCGCTTCGAACGTACCAATAACCGATCCAGACACACGGATTTTCCATCCGCCTTCACTGACGCCTGTAAACACGTTATCCGAGAAGATACAATCTCGTAACTGTGTAGGGCTGGCAAATGTTCCACTTGCAGTCGTATCCAGCAACCAACGATTGGCAAATCCGCGAGTCGGGATATCCCCAGTCTGCTGGACAATGTTGTTCTTGATGTGGTGATTGGAGAACGCCAGCGGATGCTGAGCGGCAGGGTTATACCCTGATGTACCACCAATCGACCACATGGTCGTGCCCCAGACCTTGTAGGCGGTATTATTGTAGACGCGGATGTTGTAGAAAAACGGTGTCTGGTTGTATAAGTAACCGTCGTTATCACCGCGCCATACCCCCGCGAGCCAACACTGGTCGGAGTCTGCGTACAGATTGCCGCGCAGGATCAGCCCACTTGTCGCGCACTTGTGGTTGCCTGATTCGCGGTCGTCATAAAAACCCGCACGATCCCAGTACACCCCTTCAGCCAAAATTGGGCCAAACAGCCACGGCATGAAGTTCTTATCATCCCAGTCGGACTTGTCTCCAGCGTTCAGGATGGCATGGCGATAACCGGTACTACCATCTGGTATGACCGTGGGCCAATACCCCCAGAACTTGCCGCCGCGTAGTACCGAATATGCTCCTCGCATGAGCAACATGTTGTGCCCACCGAAATACTTGAAATCGCAGTCACGGAACAAAACTCGCAGGGCGCTGTGCGTAATACCGTCACCCGCAGCTTCGACCGCCGCCGCCGTGCGCTTGGTATTCAGGTGCTTTTCAAACACGCAATTGTCAAACGCAATGTGGTGTGCCGTACGATAAAGGTCAATGTTGCCGTAATTTTTGCCGCCGCTGAACCGACATTTCTTGAACCATAAGTACTGTGACGTACCGAAAATCTCCATTGTCCTATCGTGCGGGTAGCCCTTCGGATTGGTATATGTCCAATCTCCGGTATTCCCAAAGCACAATCCTTCAGCGGTCTGCCCGTCAAACACCCAATAATTTGAATTGGTGATGCTTAGCAGTGTCCCAATGGTTGGCTTACGTACAGTAATCACGTCACCACTACGGGCACGAAGCGTGATTGGTTGGGCTGACGTACCGCTCTTACTGCTGATCGTCAATCCTTCTGCATAAGTCCGCGAGCCATTTATACCGGAAGGATAAGCATTAGCCCACACTTCAATGACGGTACCAGCGGACGCAGCGTTGATTGCTGCCTGAATCGTCGTGAAATTGCCACCAGATGGAGCAACGATGATCGTAGTTAAAGATACGGGTGTAACAGAACATTCGTGTTCTGCATACAAACCATGTGGATCAGTGGCGCGAATTTTGATCAGATCAACCACAACTATTCCTCAACTACCGTTCATCCTGTAGGACGCGTGATGTGCAATAGTGGATCTGCAGTAATTGCCGCCTGAATATCTGCCCAAGTATTCCCTGCGGTAGTTACTGTCGTGTTCCAGCTTAAGTGTGTGACCTTGTTGGTCTGCGACCAATTAATGATGTTCCACGGCGGACCATTGTTATCCTTACCGCCTAACACAGGCGCACTGGCAATCTGATGATGCGCCATCCGTCCACGTAAATCACCATAGACAGGCGGTGTCTCGCTGCCGATATCTGTAGTCTGCCCTCTGAATATCTTGACGCCCATGGTGTCTATTGCGTCGGGTGTTCCAAACCCACCCCCCGTCAGAAAAGCATTGTTTATCAGTGGAGTTACTTCTCCAACCAATGAATTGACGTTGCATAGCACATACGTTTTTGTAAATGCCGCCGCCGCCGCCGACATCAGCGCCTGAAGCTGCGTAGAGTATGCCGATCTCGTATAATCACCTAGCTCTGTTGGTTCTGCTCCCGGTGAAGATTCAGACCATGTGACTAATTCCAGTGCGGGATGTGAGTTATATCGTGTGGCAAATGCCTGCACAGCAGCGATAAAACGCGCCATGATTGCTGAACGCCAGACAGCCATGATCCACCCTGATGGAGCAGCGGCGGTAGGTGTGGCGTATTTATTGCCTACTACGTTTAAATCACTTGGGCAAAGACATCCGATATCAGCCTCAAACCCCTTGTAATTTATCTGGCAGATCAATTGCTGCCCATGCAGCGATGCTTCCGCGAACAAGGCATCAAGCTTATCCCAATAGTAATCGGAGCCTGATGTGTTGAACGCACCCCATGCGATGTTGACGTGCGCTCCGCGCATTGCCGGAAGCGCCCGTGCTTTAGTCAAATCGGAAAAAACCTGCGTCCAGTAGGCATTCTGGTCGCCAGTATAGTTTCCTTGAGCCTTGATGTAGTGACCGGGGGTCCACTTAAAACCAGAAGTAGCACTGGGGTATTCACTTGGATAAGTGGGCACATAAGACGAATTCAAATTCGCCCCGATGTAGGTCATTAACGGATCAAACAGTACACCCGCTGGATAGTAGTACCAGAAGCCATAGTTCATACCCCAGCTTACCGCCGTATTAATCAATCCACTGGCGGTGTATGTAGCGTCGATCATTCCCGTAAATTGGTCACCAACCTGAATACCAATCTTGCCGGTGTATACAAAATCGCCCGACGTACCATTGATGTATTTGCGCCCAGCAGTGGGGTCGAGGTATGTCGAATCTGGCCCCCCCACTATCCAGTCGGAGGTACGGCAAGCATCGAGCACTCGTTTAAAATGCGACGCAAGATTCGTCGGTGAAATGGCGTTGATGTACTGAACGATGTTTTTATTCGGCATCGCTGCCCGTGCCGCCGGTATCAGGCGTTCAAGCTGCACAACGAGTTTTTCCGGGGTGTATTCCGCTGCCGTCATTTCGGCGGTTTCTGTAAGTCCTGTTGCGGTTTCCCCGGCAATGATGCCTTCAAACTTCGGGTTAGTGTTGTACTCCACGCCAAGCCGCTGAATCAGCGCAATCTTGCGGTCCATGACGGCCTGATTCCAGATTTTTGCCATCAGGTCATTGGCGGGTGAGGGGTCAAAATAAAGACCCCCTCCGACTCCAAACTCCGAGCCACTGAGATATGACGGAAGCACCGTGTAATCCGCTACTCCAGATGCGTCAAAATCAACCGTTTGGATATGAACAAACAAATACTTGTCGCTGTTCAACGCCGCTAACGTACTGTCGATTACACTAAAATCGTAGGTACCGCGAGACGGTTCCATCGTCGCCCAGTCAACTCGTAGCACCATTCCCCGAATGTAGGGGCGTGTCGGAGAATTCACTTGCGAAATAACAGTCGAGATATGCGCTGCGTCAGGCTGTGCCTTTGTTGCCAGATAATGACCGGGATTCCAACGGATCGTATTTGCTGTGGTCGTTACTTCCAGATCTATGCTCACGTCTGTGAATAACGTACCGTCTTTAGCACGGACTGTTATTTTTCCAGTGGTCCCCGCTGCTGTGTTAAGAACAGTCACCGCGCCAGTTGCCGGATCGACTGAAACTCCTTCACGAGTCTGTGGCATCTCGTAAGTGACTGGATCACCATCAGGATCGACCGCAGTAAACTGCAGGACGCCGCCCGTGGAAGGCAGGGTAACTGGAGAAGTCGGGACAACCGTGAACACCGGGGGATAGTTATCGAGTGTAACTACACCGGTCTCGGAATTGATTTGATAGTTCGATGGCGCAGAAGCCAGCGTAAATGTCAGGGTATCGCCATCAGGATCTGAAGCAAACTGCCCGAAATCATACGAACTGCCACGGATCAGTGTTATGGCTGAAGGGGCACCTGTGAAAACCGGCTGGCGGTTTGTTTCGACAACGGTATGGAGGAATTCACGAAAACTCTCGTTATACCCCGCTGTATCCTCACTCAGTGAGACTATGATGCTTTGATCTGCACCAATGGTGACGGACGACGCCTTGGTCAGCACCCCATTGGAATCAAGCGTATAACCGGTCGGCGCAGTAGCGAGACGCCAGACCGGTACTACTACGGACGGTAAGGTGGCGTACTGGGCAAGATTGAAGGTCGCCTGAATACCTTCGTTGGAAGACCCCAGCGAATAGGGAGAGGTGGGGATCGCCCAGCCAAATGTAGTTCTGGCACGATCCCCGCTAACGTACGACCTAACGCCTCCGCCCATGACTCTGAACCATTTCCGCGCTACCTAGGTTCAGGTAATCGGGATCTGGAACCAGCCATTCGTACCCACGTCGATCAGGAACGTGTTCCCCGTGGCTACGGTAATGTCCGAGCCATAGTCGAGGTAGCCAATCAGCGGCTTCGACGGCGACGTCTGGGTGTCGTTGAACAGCACCACGTACCGGAACGGACCCATGTTGCCCGTTGCCGTCAGGGTCAGGTCGGGGGTTACCAGACGCCACGTACCGGAACCCGCCGAGGTCTCTTCCCACGTCGCATTGGTCGTGATGGTCACGCCGCCCGTCGTGTAGCCGGTGCCACCCGTGATCTGGGTGATATCGCCCAGTACGGCATCCGCCGACTGGTCGACACCCGTACCGGCGCTGCTGCTCACCAGTGCAATCTTGAGCGTGCAGGTATCCAGATTGTGGAAGCCGCTGCCGAGATCGAAGCCAAACTGGTCGAAGAAAACGAAAGTTGCCATGAGTATCTACTCCTACGCGATTTGAATGATGGAAGACCCAGTCCCCGCCGTGGGGAACTGAATCGTAAAGGTTCCTGCGGACACACTCTTGTCACTGCCGAAAGCCAGCACCGCAACGGACTTGTTGCCGTTGGAAGAGTTGTAGATCAACGCACCGTTGGCCGTGAAAGTCGCAGAGTTCCACGAGGTGTTGGAGAAGTTAATGTACGCCGTCGTGGAAGGCGAGCCGCCACTGGTCGGTACTTGCGAGACCGTCAGAGTATTACCGCCTGCGACATAGGCGCTACCCCCCGTATTGGTGATCTCGTTCGTCGCGGAGTACTCAGTCGTAGCCGCATTCAGCGTGGCTGAAGATGTGTACATCGCAAGCTTGAATACGTCCTGCGTGTTACTCACTAGTGCCCGGTTGGACGTGTTGAAGTTGTGGCCACCACTCAGGATGTCCACTTTGAAGCTGTTGGTCATTGCCTGAGAAATAGGCATCAGAGTCTCCTGATCAAGTTGGCTATGTCTTCAAAGCCATTTTTGGTGAGCGAACCAATGATGGTGGTGCGCTCCGATTCCTGCGCCTGTTTGAAGGCGTGAACCAGAACGGCACGGATGTTTTCACGGAAAGCCCGCGCTTGATCGAGAATGGCTGGATGACTGTTCTGTCCAACGTGGATGATCTTATCCACGGTCATATCCGCCAATTCTTCCGGCGTATGCCCACGGTAATCCGCCGTGAAGACATTCACTGACCCAACGCTGACTGCACCGCTGTTCGACATCATCATGCGTTCCTCATGGGGCGGTACAAGTCGCGGGTATTCTTGACTTCCCCAAGGGTCTTGAGCAGCGCCATGCCTTCTTGGTACTTCTGCTCGTAACCATCCAACAAGTCTTTCTCGCCCTTCATGTAAAGATACGCCTCGCGAAGCGTGCCGTACAGCAATACATTGTCAAAATTATCCCCGAGCCACGAGGTACTCGCTGTAACGATGGACTCAGGATAATAGAAGTAGTGGAGATGGACGACATACCCGACATCCGGCGTCGGGCCGAGCAGGAGGGTGTCTTGATCAAACTGCGCGTAGTACTCAGGCTTACCTGTCGAGGCAATGGCTGGAAAGGCTTCGCGAATGAACTCCACGTCCTTGCACAGCAAGTAGGTATGTTCACTGGTCGTCGGATCTTCTATTGAAATGGAATACGTCGCCAGCCAATCGATTGGCAGGGTCATGAAGCGATTGTTCGCTGTCAATCCACCGGTCTTGTTGCGCCGCAGGACCGGCAGCAAGACTGTGTTGTAGACCCGCTGTTCTGCCAGCTTGACGAAATTCGGGATGTTAGCGACGAACGATTCTTCCTCGTTCTCGCAGTACCGTTTGACCAGATCAGTGAGCGTGGCGTAGTTCATGCTGATTATTCATCCCACGTAAGATCCCGGCTGGCTTCCAGCCCGGTATCAGGGCGGGGATTACGCAATCCCTCAGGATCCACCACGGGGTACTTACCGAGCATGTTCTGCGGATGATCCGCGTCCCAACAGGACTTGCACGCAAGCATACCTGTAGGTTGCTCATTGGATATAACTTCCTTGAGCGATAATAGCTTGTACTGGAAACCGCAGATGTCGCAGACACCTAGTGCATGTTTTCCAGTGGCAAACTTGTTACTCATGTCAGTACAACCGTGGCACGATCCGTAAGGTAGCCTTTTCGCGGTCTTCCCCCGCTGCCATCATCCATTGCTCGTCGTATTCAGCCTTGAGTTCCATCCTTCGTTCGATGCCCCCCGGCAGCTTAAGGGATAGATAATAGGCTAACCCAGCGATGAGGCAGGGCAAGAACCGGAAAGGGATATCCTGCCCGTTGATGCCAGTTCCAACATCTTGCATGCGTCGCATACGCCAATAAGCAAGTGTGTAGTTACTATTGTCTGGAGCAGGCCACAGGACAATCCGGGGAGATACCGCAGTACCCGTAGAGTCATCCGCTCCAGTACGCCGGTCGACCAAGATCTGAGTAGGTCGTCCGGTAGCGTTCTTATTGGGGATGGCGGCGTAATCGCTGATCGAAATCCGCGATATATTCGTGTCAATCTGGGTTGCCCCGGTACCAATCCGAAGAACATGCTCCAGAAGATCCACGGTATCAACTGGCAAGCTGTACGCCGCCGTATTCATCGTCAACGGAACCGTGCCGGACTCAATCGTCCACATGTTGATGCCACGATTGGCCCAGTCCAACAGCAATAGATTCAGGGAACGTCGGGCCGTCCTGAGATCGTAACCCGACCGCAGTTCAGCGCCGCAACGCTCAAAAGCTTCCTCGACGATGCTGTTCAGGTCGAGATTGAAGCCGGTCGTGTCAGTGGTGTTAGCCATGCTTACTTCTTGAATTTCTTAACCTTTCCACCACACTTCATGCCTTCCGGCTCACGCGATTCAAACTTCTTCGACTCCTTCTTCTCGTGCTTCTTGGAGTCCATCTTGCCCTTGCTGCCACACTTAGCCATGGTGTTTTCCTAGTAAAATTTACCCTTGGTCTTGCCCTTTGCGCAGCAGCCGTCACCACGGACGAAGCCGCCTTTGGCGTAGTTACGATACCCCAGCGTCTTACGGGCCTTAATAGCTGCTTCCGCAACCTTACCTAAAGCCTTGTCACTTAGCTTCTTGCTTCCGTTTGCGTGGAACACAGCCGAATCTAATGTGCTATCTAGCTGGTTGTACCTAGGCTTGGGAGGCTCGACAAACTTCTGTCCCCGACGATCCTCGATATTAGTACTCTGGCGGCGACCTTTGGTATCCATTTTGGCTTACCGGAACTTGCCCTTGGTCATGCCCTTTGTGCAGCAGCCGTCACCACGAACGGAGCCGCCCTTGGCGTACTTCTTCGGAGGAAGATTTTCTCGCGGCGCAAGATCATTGTATTTCTCGCGCTTGGCGTCCTTTTTCTTGGCTTCTTCAGCCTGCTGTTTGGCATTCTTATCCGGCAGGTTGCTGCGCGGAGTCAGGTCATCGACCTTACCGCCGTCGCCAAATCTATTCACTTTACCCCCGCGCCTGTACTTCACAACTTGTCCAGTGAACGGATTGACGTAGGACTGTCCACTAGTATCTACAAGTTTAGGGTCAAGTTGTTTCCTGACTATCTTGTCTGCTTTCGCGCCAAGAGGGTCCAGCTTTTCCAAATACTTACCAATCCCCGGTGTTTCGTAGGGATGAAGCAATGTTTCCAGTACATTCCAGCCCATTATCGTGCCCTCTTCTTGGCTTTCGGATGGGATGTCGGGAGATCGAGTTTGCCGTGACGAACATCCTGCGTATTGACTTCAGCCATCTTGCCGAATTGTCGCTTTTTCTTTTTGTCTTCACGGACAAATTCTTTGGCAACAGCCACGCTGGGACCACCCCCACCGGGCATTTTCCAGCCATGAGCAGCGGCTCGCATCAACTTGGCTTGCTTGGCGGTTTTACTTGGCATCGTCATCTCTCACAGAAAGA
>Ga0079037_100002420_pt1 | contig 10256 bp, 8 predicted proteins | sample Mud3Dept4metaG_FD_71479 | JGI IMG/M metagenome (GOLD analysis project Ga0079037, IMG submission 71479) | Freshwater wetland microbial communities from Ohio, USA, analyzing the effect of biotic and abiotic controls - Mud 3 Core 4 Depth 4 metaG | ecosystem: Environmental > Aquatic > Freshwater >... | reverse complement strand
CGCTTCGGGAGAAGCGGGTCCACGCCTACTTCCGGCGGATCTCCGCACGCCTATGTCCCTGTCGAGATGGGAGGAGATCCTGAGGACTCCCCCCAGGTTTTCATTCGGGACAACGTGGAAGGAGGAGAGTATCTGTGCGACCAGGAGATGCTGGGAATCCTGGCCAGCCAGGGAATGGCCAGGATCGTGGACCTCGAGCGTTTCGGCGTTCCATTCGAAAAAGAGAATGGCCGTTTCAAGACCTCGCGGACAATGGGGGAATCCTATCCGAGGGTGGGGCGTGTGATCGGTGACGGCAGAGCCCTGATGGACGGCCTTCGGGCTGAAGTCCTGAAGAGGGGCGTACGGGTCCTGGAGAACATGGCTGTCATCCATCTCCTGAAAGACGAGGGCAGGGTCAGGGGAGCCCTGGCGATCAGAAGGCAAAACGGGGAGCCTCTTCTCCTTGAAGCCCGGGCGGTGATTCTGAGCGCCGGGGGCACCACGGGTATTTATGGCCAGTCGAGCGCCAATTTCCTGGTGAGCGGCGATTCGTACGGGCTTGCCCTGCGGGCAGGCGCGGGGCTGAAGAACATGGAGTTTCAGGAATTCACACTCGTCCCGGCTCCTTTCGGCAGACCGATTGCCACCGCTGCGATCAAAGGAATCACGGCCGCAGGCGCCAAGTTTTACAACGAACAAGGGGAGCGGTTTCTCGAGAAGTACGACGCGGAGCTGATGGAACTTTCCCTGCGCAGCCGTCTGACTGTGGCGGTCGCCCGGGAATACGCACAGGGGCGGCAGGCCCTTCTGGATGCCACGTTCCTCGAGAAACCCGTTTCTCACCTTCCCAAGGTGGAGAGGGCCGGTTTCAATTGGAGGCGGGATCGCATTCCTTATGTCGTGGCCATCCACGATTCCCTGGGGGGCATCATTACGGACTCCGAAGGGCGAAGCGAGGTCCCGGGGCTTTATGCGGCAGGCGAGGCCGCGGGCCTCCAGGGAACCTTCGGCGCAGACCGGGCGGGCGGGGCCATTCTGGCCTGTCTTGTTTTCGGCCACCGCGCGGGCGCAGCCTGCGGGGCGGAACTGGCGGGAAAGGAGAGGGGCACGCCCTGTGGAAGGGACGCGATCACCGGAGAGGCGGAGAGGTATTTCGAAGGGCTCAAAGATCGAGCGAGGGGAGTGGGCGCGGAACCCGGCGCACTCAAGGCCGAGGTACGGAGACTGTCTGACAACTGCATCGGGGTCATCAGGAACGGCGATGGCCTCCTGCACTTTCTGAAGGAGGGAACTCGTCTCTTCGATCTCAGCAGAAGACTCCCGTGGAAAGACCCTCCTGCAATGATCGAAGCCATCGAGGCGTCGTCCATGGTTCTCACAGGCCTCGCTATCGCCGCTTCCGCGCTGGAGAGACAGGAGTCACGAGGGCATCATTTCAGGGAGGACAGGCCGAAGAGAGACGATGCCAAGGAACTTCGCTGGATCGTCGTCAGGGGAGGAGATCCGGAAGGGATTCAGGTGACGTCATCTCCGGTACCTTTCGACCGGTATTCTCTCAAACCCCCGACCCGGAAGGGTGATGGGTCGAGGTCCGCAGGAGAGCCAAGCGGATGAACAACAGAGAACTCATCCGGGACGTCTAAGGCTTTCGGTCCTTGTCCATCTTGCTTCCCTTGATCAGAATCGGATCGACCTTCGCCCAATGGGTATCTCCACTCTTAAATTGGATTCTTTCCTCGTCTGTCGTAGAAGTGAGTTGGAAGGCACAATAACTGTCTCCAATCACCTCGCAGGCGGTGTGGGTCAGCTTTTTATCCGGATCGGAGGCCATGCTCTTTGCGGCATCCACGTAGCAGTAAAGGCATCCCAGTTCCTGTTCCCCATATTCCCGGAAGGTCTTGGCCAGAATGCACCCGTGAACGCGATAACGGGAATAGTCGAATTCTTCTTCTGAAGACGTCGTCTTTTCTCTTACGTCGACAAATTCCTCTTCACCGTAACGATACGTGTCGTGGAACCCGTAAAAGGGAAGGTCCTGGTGGCCCGCTTTGTTCCTTTCTCCCACCCTTCGGCCATATTCTATCATGGCTTTCACGATGGTCTCTTTGCCCTTCTTCTCACCCAGTTCCTCGACAAGGACCTTGGAAAATGCCAGATGCATCAGGGCCAGACGGACGCCTGTGATCCTCACCTGTTCTGCCGCCTCCCTCAACGGGACCCTCTTCTCTTTCTTGGCCATCCTCTTCACCTGCTCCTTACTTGTTCCAGCGCACGACCAGATCTCTTATCACTCTCGACGTGGAGATCGGTTCCAGCAGGATGTCCCCCTGAACCGGTGTCTGGCACAAGAGGCCCGACTTCCCGTTGATCTTTGCAGTGCAGCGTGCACAGATCCCCAGCACGCATCCCGCATGGTCGTAATACGCAATCGAACTGTCGAGATGTTGATAGATGTAGTCGAGCGCGTTCATTGCGCTCATTCCGGGTTCAAAGGGGACTTCAAAATGGCTGTAGTAGGGGCTCTCGTCAACAGCAGGATCATAGCGAAACACCTTCACCTTGATCACGTTCGACTCCATTTCATTTGCCTTTCGATGACTCTTGCTCTCGTGCATCAATGGTTGCCGCCCACCGGCGAGTGTGCTTCCATCATCTTCTTCCACATGTCGAGATAGGGGATAACTCCCTTGGGAGCGGTGAGGGTGGTCATGACGGGCGGCCTCGTGCTGAGCCCGAGTGTGCCGCCGGTACAGGCCACAATGGTCTCGCAGAGCCAGTCGTCATTGTTGGTGAACGGGAAGTCTTCCCTGCAGTGGACACCCCGGCTCTCTGTCCTGAACAGAGCGCTCCTGGTTGCAGCCTCGAGCAGATGGACGATATTCTCAAGCTCCAGGGCATCGAACCATTCCTTGTTGTAAATTCGGTTTCGCTTGGCGGCCAAACGAGGCAGGTCGTCTTTTTTCGCCTTCTCCAGGAGTTGGAGAAATGAGGTGAGCTCTCCGTGGTTGCGCACGGGGCCCAGGTGGGAGTGAGCCTTCACTTGAACCGCTCTTCTCATCTTGGCCGGGCTTTCCCCCTTCTCTCTGAGAGGGTTTTCCGCCTTTTCTTCGAAGTTCCTGAATCTGTGCTGATCCGGAGCGGCCGGTGTGGTTTCCCGGGTGTATGATGCGGCATTCCAGCCCGCATCCGCACCCTGGACGAGCATCTCGGTGATGGCAGAACAGACCCGGTTGGCCCCGAAGGGGCCGAGGGTGCACTCGCCCGCTGCATAGAGACCTTCGACCGAGGTCTCGAATCGCTCGTTCACCACGATGCCGCCGTCAAAATACTCCGCGACAGCACCCACCTCGATCTTCTCACCGTTCTTGAGCTTCAGGGCGAGGTCCGTCAGATCGAGAGCCTTGTATTTCCAGCCGGGGAAATAGGCCATGGCGCGTTCTTCAAGGAGGGGCCAGGGCGTCGGGCCGAGACTGTAGTAGACCCCTCCCTCCGGGGAACCCTTTCCCGCACGTACTTCCACAGCCGTGGCATAGGAAACAAACCCTTTGTTCCATTCCATCCTCGTCCCTTTTTCCACGACGAACGGATCGTAGGTGTTGAGGAAGGCTTCGTTCCTGTTGTTCGTCAGCTCCCCTCCCAAGAAGCTGAGGATATAGCCGGCAAGACTTCCGCGCCACATGGGGGGCGACAGCGGAATATTATTGCAGAAGGTGATGAACTCCATGTTCCCGATTTCAGCGCCGGCCCTGTTGGCGATGGCGATTCCGTCTCCTGAAAGATCCCTCATCCCTGCGTTGGGCCAGAACGCCTTGTGCCAGCCTCCTGTGGCTACGACCACGGCCGGGGTGTGGAATCGGATGAATCGACCTGTCCTGAGATCGAGCCCGAGGGCACCGGCGACCCGGTGGTCGTCGGTCACGAGATCGAGGATCATGGTGTCACCCATCATGTCCACGCCCACGGTCTTTGCCTTCCGGTGCAGCGCGTCTATGATCTCGATGCCCGTGGTATAGATCGCCCGTTCCTCCGATTTCCGGATCTTGATTCCCCAGTCGATCAGTTCTTTCAGTCTCGCAGGGGCTGCTGAAACATAGTGATCCAGCAACCTCTGGTTGTTCAGGTAGAATCCTTGATGGACGATATCGGAAAAGAAGGTCTCCGGGCTGTCGTTGGGTTCTCCGGGGAATCCCATCCGGCTGAGGGTTCGCCCGTCAAGCGTGAAGTCCGCGCCTGCCATGGGCGTCGCCCCGCACCGGGCCAGGGGGCCCTTGCTCACCAAAAGAGCCTTGCCCCCTTTTTCTCTGACACCGATAGCGGCTCGGAAAGCGGCGCCGCCTCCACCCACGACCAGCACGTCCGTCTCGACTGCGTTTGCACTCATTTGACCTTCTCCGGGATCTATCTCAAGGAGAGAAAAGGCTTTTCCATCGGCAGACCTAATATACGTTGGCGGGTTGAGGTGTGTCAAGGAGAGCTACGGGAGCGTTGTCATTCGCGGTAAATGGCTGTTTTCCCGGTTGTTGCGGACCGCATGTTTATAGTTTACTATTTCCTCTGTTGTACCCTTCGTTTTCCGTTTGATTCCGGGTGAGGACATTCTTGTGGTTGAAGCCGGCGCCCTCCGCGCCTACGGATCGACACTTCATATGGGTAGTGATGGAATCCCCCTCACTCCCCACGAGTACAGCGAGCTGTTGACCCGGTTGACCTCCGGCAGGAATGTGGCCGTGGATTACTATTCGGTCGGTGGTATCGTTGCGGAGTTCGAGGGGCAGGCCGCCCGCATGCTCGGAAAGGAGGATGCGGCGATCCTTCCCTCCGGGACCATGGCCAACGTGCTGGCCCTGGAGGCCCTTGCAGGCCGGGGTGGCCGGGTCATCGTGCCTTACGAGAGCCACATTTATCGTGACAGCGGCGATGCCGCTCAATGTCTGGCCGGATTGAACCTCATGGCTGTCCCGGGCGGATTCCCCGGCGGAGAGGACATTCGAGTCTTGGTGAAACGCTCGAAAGAAGAGGGAGAAAAGGTCGAGGTTCCCATCAAGGCGCTGCTTTTGGAGACTCCGGTGCGACGGCTTCACGAGAGCGCCTATGCTCCGGATCGGTTTAAAGACGCCATCGGTGCGGCAAGAAGCGCCAATCTCCGCCTCCATCTGGACGGCGCCCGCCTGCTCATGTGGTCCGTCTGGTGCGGCAAGAGCCCGGCAGAGTTGTGCTCGGCGTTCGAGACGGTCTACGTTTCTCTTTACAAAAGCTTCAACACGCTTTTTGGAGCGGTGCTGGCCGGGCCCGGCGAAATCGTCGACGGCGTGCGTCGATGGCGGAGACGAAACGGCGGCGGCCTGCCCCAGATCTGGCCTGTAGCCCTCGTGGCGCGGTATTTCATGGATGGCTATCTGGAAAGGCTGACCGCGGCCAGGCAGGTGGCGGACGTTATTTTTTCAGGCCTGGATTCGCTGCCCGGTGTTTCCGTTCACAGGCCGCCGAATGCGACCAACGCCGCTCTGCTGACCTGGGACGGTGCCACACTCGAAAGGGCCCGTGCTATGAAAAGGACCCTGGAAGAACGCGGAATCCACCTGCCGGAATACAGTGAACCGGACAGCGGCTTCTGGATCAAGGTGAACGAGACATGGAACAACGTCCCTCCGGATGCAGTCGTCTCGTTCTTCCGTGAAGCGCTTTTTCCTTTGACCCGGGTTGCGTGACGGCTTGAAGAACGGTTTGGGTTGAATACAACAAATCAGAGGAGGTAGATCACATGAGAAGTGGAAAATGGTTGTTGGTCGTCCTGACCGCGTTCCTGTTTCTGGCAGGAGCAAGCCTGTCCATGGCGGAAAAGGTTCTCCGAACCAATTTGCCGGCCGACCCGTCTCAGACCGATCCGATCACGGTTTCCGAACTCTATGCGGGCGATGTCCTGGACAACGTGTACGAAGGGTTCACGGATATCGACAAGGACGGCAGGGTTACTCCGACCCTGGCCGTGAGCTGGGAATCGACCGACGGCGGCAAGACCTTGAAGTTCAACCTGCGCAAGGGCGTCAAATTCCACAGCGGCAATCCCTTCACCGCCCGGGACGTCAAATTCACCTTCGAGCAGCTCTTGATCCCGGACAATAAGGGCGGACTGGCTGCCCCTTATCTGAAATCCGTCACAGGCGCCAAGGACATCTTGGACGGGAAGACGAAGGAACTGTCCGGAGTCAAAATCGTGGACGACCTGACGGTGACGGTGACGTTTGACACGCCCAGCGTGCAGTTTCCCATCTTCCCCTTCCGGTTTATCGACAGCGCCCTGATCAGATCCCGCGGCCTGGGAATCCTCAAGGATACCTCCGTCGGCACCGGTCCTTTCAAATTCGTCCACTGGAAGCGGGGCCAGGAAGTGCGTCTGGAAGCCAACAAGAACTACTGGGGCCAGGCTCCTCAAATCGACGCGGTCGTTTACAAGATCGTCCCCGAGCTGGATACGGCGCTCAACATGTTCGAGGCCAAGGAGTTGGACCTGGTCTTCATCGACCGTGGCGCTTCACGCCGCGTGCTTCGCGGTTCGGAGTACAAAGACAAGCTGCTGACGGCGCCTGCGGCTCAGGTTCAGTTTTTTGGGATGAATCAGAACCTCTACCCTCCCTTTAAGGATATCCGGGTGCGAGAGGCCATGTGTTCTGTCATCGATCGCGAGGCCATGGTCCAAGGGATCTTTGACGGCGCGGCCTTTCCGCTGTACGGGTTCGTCGTCCCCGGTTTCCCCGGCAGCAATCCCAACATCGCGCCGTTGAAGACAGATCTCGCAAAGGCGAAGAAACTCCTCGCCGACGCCGGGTATCCCGGCGGAAAAGGGTTGCCTCCGATCAGCATTACCGGAACGTCCGCCAATAAAGAGGAGCTGGCCTATTTTGCCGATCTCCTTCAAAAACAGTTGGGCATGACCGTGGAGATCAAGACCATGGAGCGGGGCAATTTTATCAAGGCCATGAATGTGGGCGAACTGCCCATGATCCACTGGGGATGGTCTGCAGATTACGCCGATGCCGCCACCTTTCTGGACGACATGTGGCACAGCAAGAGCCCCTACAACCGGACCAAGTGGGCCAATGCAGAGTACGACGCCCTGATCGAAAAGGCGCGAATGACCTTCGACGCGAAGGAGCGTTACAGGATTTACAATCAGGCCGAGGCCATCCTCCTCAAGGACATGGGACAGTGCCCCACGGTCATGCGCAAGATGGTAGCGGTGGTGTCCCCCAAGGTCAAAGGCGTCATCCTGACGCCGTTCCGTCTGCAGAATTTCAATACCGTCAAGATTGACGATTAGGCGAACAGGTCGAGGAGGCCCGCCCGATGTGGCAATTTGCCTTGAAGCGAACGGCCGGACTCGTGCCCGTGTTGTTGGTGGCGGTCCTCCTGACCTTTATCGCCATCCAGTTTGTTCCCGGTGACCCCGTTCAGATCATGTTGAGCGACCATTCGGGCAACGTGGAAATGGAAAAACGTCTCCGGGCGGCTTACGGACTGGATCGACCCCTTTATGAGCAGTTCTGGCTCTACTTGAAACATATCGGACGGGGCGACTTCGGATATTCCTACCGGTACACCAACCACACCGTTTACGAGATCATCCGTCCGAGCCTCTACACCAGCCCCATCCTCGCTGTCGCTGCCCTGCTGATCACGTTGCCTCCGGGCATTTTTCTGGGGGTATTCGCCGCCCTCAGGCGGAACCAGTGGAAGGATACGGGGGTGATTCTGGGGCTGGTGACCGGTATCTCCATCCCCAATTTCGCGCTGGCGGCGTTTCTGATGTACCTTTTTGGTGTGAAACTGCGGCTCCTTCCAGTCGCCGGATGGGGAAAGCCGGTGAATCTGGTGCTGCCGATCCTGGTTCTCGCTGTGGCCCCGGTCGCCTACCTGGCCCGACTGACACGGACGTATATGCTGGAAGTGCTGCAGAACGACTATGTGAGGACCGCCAGGGCCAAAGGGCTGCGGCACCGGTTGGTCATCTACCGGCACGCGCTGAGAAACGCGCTGGTGCCGCTCTTGACGACCGTCGGCCTGATCTTCGGCGGCCTCCTTTCCGGCACGTTCGTCGTGGAAAAGGTGTTCAACATTCCCGGCCTGGGCAGCCTGGCCATCGATTCGATTTTTGCCAGGGACTATCCGGTGGTGATGACCATCGTCCTCTTATTCACGGCCTTTTACAGCGTGATCAACCTTGTCGTCGATCTCCTGTACGCGGTAATTGATCCGCGGATCCGTTTAACATCGAGAGGCCCTTGAGGTTTAACATTCTTATGTCCGATGCTCCAGAAAACCGTCAGGGGTTCCAATCCGATTTCTGGCTCAATTTCAAGCGCAGCCGCAATGCGGTCGTCGGCTCCGTCATCGTGACGATCGTGGTGCTGATCGCGATATTCGGCCCGTCCGTGGCGCCATACAACTCCACCCACACCGACATGTTTTCCACGTGGGCTGAACCGGGCGGCAAACATCTCCTGGGGGCCGACGGCCTGGGGCGTGACATCCTGAGCCGCATACTGGTCGGAACACGCGTCTCGCTCACCGTAGCGGTGGTCGTGCTCGCCGTCACGCTGCTGGTCGGGACCTCCCTGGGGATGATTGCGGGCTACATCGGCGGCTGGATCGACAACCTGATCATGCGCTTCGTGGACATCGTCTTTGCATTTCCGGAACTCATTCTGGCGATTCTGGTGGCTTCGATCATCGGCCCGGGAACCCTCACGGTGATTGTCGCCCTGGCCCTGGTCTATTGGCCGGGGATCGCCCGTATGACGCGGGCCCTGGTCTTGTCCCTCAAATCCGAGCTCTTCGTCGAGGCCGCCGTGGCCTGCGGCACCCCGACCCACAAAATCATGCTCAAGCACCTGTTGCCCAACATCATCGCCCCGCTGATCGTGCGTATGTCCGTGGGCGTCGGATTCCTGATCATGGGGGAGGCGACGTTGAGCTTTCTGGGGATCGGTATTCAGGAACCTCGACCCACGTGGGGGGGGATGATCCGGGACGGTCTCTTCGAACTCCGGACCGACCCTTACCTGGCCCTGTTCAACAGCGCCATTCTGGCCTTTACCATCATCGGATTCAACCTGTTGGGGGACGGCCTGCGTGACATTCTGGACCCGAAGGTGCGTGACAAATGAAGGAGGCCGTTCTTTCCGTCCGGGATCTATCCGTCTCTTTTTCGACGCTGAGAGGCAGTATCAACGTCGTCGATCGATTGAGCCTGGAGATCGCGCCCGGGGAGATTCTCGGCATGGTGGGAGAGTCCGGGTGCGGAAAATCAGTGACCGCGCTGGCCATCATGCGGCTGCTGGGCCACAGCGGCGTCATCGACCAGGGGAATATCGTCCTGTCGGGGAAAGATCTGTCTTCCTGCACCGAAGACGACATGCTGAAGATTCGCGGGGTGGATGTTGCCATGATCTTTCAGGAGCCCATGACCAGCCTGAACCCGGTCTTCCCCGTCGGCTTCCAGATCGCCGAACCGCTCATTGAACATCTGGGCTATTCCAGGCAAAGGGCGATGGACGAGGCGGTCCGGTTGATGGAGCAGGTGGGCATCCCGGAAGCCCGGGCCCGATCAAGCGAGTATCCTCATCAGATGTCAGGAGGGATGCGCCAACGCGTGATGATCGCCATGGGGCTCGCCTGCCGGCCCAAACTGCTCATTGCCGACGAGCCCACAACCGCCCTGGACGTCACCATCCAGGCCCAGATTCTCCGTCTGCTGATGAGCCTGCGGGATGAAATGAACATGAGCATCCTGCTCATCACCCATGATATGGGCGTGATTGCAGAGATGGTCGACCGCGTGATGGTCCTGTACGCCGGCCAACTGGTCGAGCAGGGGTCGGTAAAAGATGTCTTCTCGGCCTCCCGACATCCCTACACGCGATTGCTTCTGCAGTCCATCCCGCGGGTGCATACGAAGAAGGACCGTTTGCCCACCATCCAGGGCGTCGTCTCCTCACCGAGCCAGTACCCGTCCGGTTGCCGCTTTCATCCGCGTTGTCCGCTCGCTCTCCCCGCCTGCGAAGAGACGCCGCCTCCGTTGGATCAAATCGGGGAGGGACGGATGGTCCGATGCATCCGGGCCGCCGAAACCGCGCTCCTGGCCGAGAAGTGGGGCAGGGACCGATGACAGACCTTCTGCAGGTGACAGCCTTGAGCAAAGAATTTTGGGTGGGCGGAGGACTGCTGAAGGGCAGGGCGCGACGGCTCAGGGCGGTTCAAGAGGTCGATCTGAATCT
>Ga0079037_100002419_pt1 | contig 10259 bp, 7 predicted proteins | sample Mud3Dept4metaG_FD_71479 | JGI IMG/M metagenome (GOLD analysis project Ga0079037, IMG submission 71479) | Freshwater wetland microbial communities from Ohio, USA, analyzing the effect of biotic and abiotic controls - Mud 3 Core 4 Depth 4 metaG | ecosystem: Environmental > Aquatic > Freshwater >... | reverse complement strand
CCTCAAAAGAGAGAGTTCGGCATTGTCTTCCAATCGTATGCCCTCTTTCCCAACATGACCGTCGAAGAGAACATTGCTTTTGGCCTGAAAGTCCGGAAGATGCCCCAGAAGGTCATTTCCGAGAGGGTGGACCAGATGCTTGACCTCATCGGCCTTCGTGACTGGAGGAAGCTCTATCCTCCCCAGTTGAGCGGCGGACAGCAGCAACGGGTGGCCCTGGTGCGGGCCCTGGCCCCGAATCCCCAGGTCCTGCTCCTGGACGAACCTTTGAGCGCCCTGGACGCAAAGATCCGGGTGCGTCTTCGGGCGGAGGTGAAACGGCTTCAGCAGGAATTGAAGAAGACGATGATTTATGTCACGCACGATCAGGAAGAGGCCCTCTCCATTGCGGACCGGGTCGTGGTGATGGAAAAAGGAAGGTTTCAGCAGGTGGGCAAGCCGATCGATATTTATAAATGTCCCACTTCGAGTTTTGTGGCGGATTTCGTGGGGACATCGAACTTTTTCGAGGGAGACCGGATTGACAATCGGGTCAAGGCTGCGGCATGGGAATTCAAGATTGCTCCGTCAGCCCCGTGTTTGAGCCGGAAGGTCAGCCTGGCCATCCGGCCCGAGAAGACGGAGGTGTTTCGTCCGGGAGAGGTTCCCCGCGATGTCGAGCCTTCGAACCTCATCCCGGGCAAGATTGAAGTCGTCACCTTCCTGGGAGCGGCGGTTCGCCTGGTGGTGCGCATGGGAGAAGAAGAGGTGATCTCCGATGTCATCGAGAAGGAGTTCGAACAGAGGCAACTGAAACAGGGAGAAGAAATCTTCCTCTACTTCCCGCCTGAGGCGTTCCTGGTTTATCCGGCAGAAGAGGGACGCGGATGAACCGTCAGACAGGTCCCACGGAATCCTTTCAACATTATCCCGCCCCATCCATGATCGTCAGTGACCGCTGGCTTACCGGCGTGACCACGGTGTTTCTGCTTGCCTGTCTCACCTTTTTCATGCTCTATCCTGTTTATGACATCTGCAAACTGAGCTTCTTCCGGGACGGGCTTTTCACCCTCAGAAACTATGCCGGGTACTTTACCAATCCGCGGATTTTCCGTTCCCTGACCAACAGCCTCTATGTGTCCATTGTGACCATGATCATTACGACCGTCGTCGCCTTCTTCTTTGCCTACGGGTTGACCCGGACCACGATCCGGGGGAAGGGGATGTTCTACATGATTTCAACCTTTCCCCTGATTGCCCCGTCCATCATCCAGGGGCTGGCGTTGATCCTTCTCTTCGGCAGAAACGGTCTGATCACCCGCTACCTTCTTCACACCAACTGGAATATCTACGGCGCGACGGGGATCATTGCCGCAGAGTGTCTCTATTGTTTTCCCAATGCCCTGTTCATTCTCTACACGACCCTCTCGGCCGTGGATACCCGCCTGGACGAAGCTGCGCAGAGTCTGGGCGCCTCCGCCCTGAAGACCTTTTACAAGGTGACCCTCCCTTCGGCCAAGTACGGAATTGCAAGCGCCGCAGTGCTGGTCTTTAACCTGACGATCACCGATTTCGGCGTCCCGGTTGTCATCGGAGGAAACTACAACGTTCTGGCGACAGAAATTTATCAGCAGGTGATCGGGATGCAGCGGTTCGATCTTGGGGCCACCATCAGCGTCATTCTCCTCATTCCGTCGGTGGGCGCCTTTCTTCTGAACTACTATCTCACCCGGAAGAGTTATTCCCTCATCAGCGGTCAGGCTCGGCCCTTTCTTCAGCCGTCGCGCCCCTTCAAGAAATGGGCGTTCACCCTTTACTGCTGGGTCCCCTGTCTCTTTATCCTCATTGTTTTCCTCACGGTCTTCCTGGGGTCCTTTGTCAAGGTGTGGCCGTACGATTTCTCCCTGACGTTCAGGCACTATGACTTTCCCTCCCTCGGAGGGTATGCTCCGGTCTGGACCCCGTTCTGGGAATCTGTCCTGAAGGGCGGATGGAAAGATATCCTTGCTTACAAGTATGGCCCCATCTGGAACAGCCTGTGGGTGTCGATGATTGTCGCCATCGCGGGGGCTTCGTTGACCCTGCTGGCCGGCTACATTATCGAGAAGAAAAAGCCGATCGGGGACCAGGTCCTCTACACCCTGAGCGTGCTGCCTGCGGCCATTCCGGGTACCGTGATGGGATTGGGCTACATCCTGGCCTTCAACAAACCCTATTTTCTTATTTATGGAACATTCTGGATCATCATCATCAACATCATTATCTGCAATTTTACACTGGGCGTTCTCTCTTCCATCGCCAACCTGAAACAGATCGACAAATCCATGGAAGAAGCGGCAGTCAGTCTCGGAGCCAACCCTATTGTGACGTTCACGCGCGTCGTCTTCCCTCTGACCAAGACCGCTTTTTTCTCGAACATGGCCTTCTTTTTCATGAGGGCGATGACAACCATCAGCGCCGTCATCTTCCTGGTTTCGGCCAGGGTGAAACTGGCAGCCATTGAGATCATCTTTCTCGACATCGACGGCCGGACGGCCAGTGCCAATGCCATGTGCACGATCATCATCGTTCTCGTCGTCGGGATGCTGGTCGTGATGAGGCTGGTTACCGGGAAGACCGGTCTGAAGGGGATGAGCACATCCACGTGAGGCTCGTTCGGAGCAGGGCGTTCGGAGTTCGGGGTGCAGGCGGGCCGAACGCCGAACGGCAAACGCCGAACGAATCCGGATTTATAGGGGACTCGTATGCCGGATACCTTCCAGTTGGAACCGGGAATTCCAAAATACATTCAGATCAGCAACTGGCTGACCGAGATGGTCCAGAAGGGACGGTACGCCGTTCGCGACAAGCTGCCCTCCGAATCGAAACTCTCCGAGCTCTTCCAGGTCAACCGGAACACGGTGCGGCAGGCCATTGCTGACCTGGTGACCAAGGGAATCGTGCAAAAGAAGAACGGGGTGGGGTCTTTCGTCCTGGACCGTCCCCTGCAACCTGTGAGGTATACCCTCCAGCACATTTCCAGTTTTACAGATGATATGAACCGGATGGGAATCATTCCCCAGACCAAGCTGATTCACAAATCCGTCATGGAAGCCCCACCGGAAGTGGCGGAAAAATTGATGCTCGGGAAAGAAAAACTGGTCATCCTTACGGAACGGGTCCGTTTTGGAAATCAGGTTCCCCTGGTGATCGAAAGGAGCTATCTTCCCTACAAGGAATTCAAAGCGATTCTGAAGATGCGACTGACGGGCTCTCTCTACCATCTCCTGACGAAGCGTTTTCACGTGAAGCTCCACCGCTCCATTCAGACCTTCCGGGCGATCGCCCTGTCGGGGGAAGATTCGGAATTGCTTCGGGTTTCCCCCCTCTCTCCTGGAATCTTCCTGGAAAGCACGATCTATGATTCCGAAAATATTCCCGTGGAAGTCCTTCATGCCTATCATCGGGGAGACAAGTATGTCTTTGAGGTGACCTCCGGAAGATACCGGTACGACCTGGGGGAACTGAAGAAGGCTTGACAAAAAAATTTTTTTCTGATAGCTGTATAGATAGGTAGCTAGGTCCGCAGGCTGATGAAAAACACCCATCTGCAGCGTTCCACTCACCCTTCCTCATTGCGGCGTACGTCAAAGTACGCCTCATTCCTCAGGCTTTCGTGCGCCTTGCATCTGGGCGTTTTTGATCAGCCTGAGATGCTTTTTAAGTGGGGCGAGGAGCTATATTCTAGAAACTAAAATTAACTCTTCGAATTTGTTTGGGATTTTGAAAATTCATCTTTTGCATAAGGAGGGTGTTATGGTGGATTTGAAACGGTTCTTAGTGCCCTGGATCGACCAGGTCAAACCCTACGACACGGAGGATCTGGTCATTGCCTGGTCGAGGCCGGAGTTGAAGCGAATGATGATCAACGAGAATCCGATTCCCCCTTCGGAAAAGGTGGTCCAGGCCGTTGTCGAAGCGGCCAAACTCGGGAACCGGTACCCGGACAACGGGCCCCGTCTCCGGGCCAAGATCGGGAAGCGCTACGACCTGGGGCCGGAGAACGTTTATATCAGCCACGGGTCCTCAGAGATCATCGACATGATCATGCGGCTGTTCGTCACCCCCGGGGATGAGGTCCTGCTTCCCAACCCGACCTTCTCTCTCTACGGGATACGGGCGAAGTCGCTGGGAGGGACCGTCGTCACCGTCGACCTGACAGCGGACCTCGAGTACGACGTCCCCGCCATGCTCAAGGCCATCACGCCGAGGACCAAGGTGATTGTTGTCTGCACCCCCAACAACCCGACCGGGAACTTTATCCCGGATCACGACCTGATGAAGATTGTGGAGATGGGTATTCCCACGTTGATCGATGAAGCGTACCTGGAATACCACCCCGAGCACGAATCCAAGGCGCCCTTGATCCGGGAGCACAATCACCTCATTGTCGCCCATACCATGTCTAAGGCTTACGGCATGGCGGGCATCCGGTTCGGATACTGCCTTGCCCACGAGACCATGATCGACTGTTTCAAGAAGATGCAGATCCCCTGGAACACCACACTCCTCTCCATGGCCGCGGCAGAGGCCGCCCTCGATGAGGAAGAGGAACTGAAACGGAAGGCAGCCTATAACAATGTGGGGGTGGAGTATCTGTGTAATGAACTCGCAAAGATTCCGGGGATGAAGCCTTATTTTTCTCACGGAAACTATGTCATGATCGACGCCACCGACACAGGCGTCACAGGAAAAGAGATCGTGGATTATGCGTTCGAGAAAGACGGGATCATGATCAAGGCCTTTGCTCCCTTCCGGGGTCGGAGCGGATTCTTCCGAGTCGCCCTCGGGACGCATGAAGAGAATACGCTCTGCGTGCAGTCGATCAAGCGGTTTTTTGCGAATCGGAAAAAGGAGAAGAAGGCATGAAGAAGAGTCCACTCGAACGACTGATGGAAACCCATCCCGACATGGAGATCTGGTGGGATTCCTCTCCGCTGATCTACTCTTCCTGGGCCGAAGGTCTGGTGAAGAAGGCCTCTCCTGACCGTGCCAAAGACCTGGAGGCGTCACTGAAAAGACTGTTCGATCCGGAGCACCCCGAGAAGACACTCTTCCGCGGGGTGACTACAAATCCCCCCCTCTCTCTTGCGGTTCTCAAGACCCACGGGTCCGCCTGGGAGCAGGTGGTCGACACATTGATCGAAAAGCATCCCCGAGTGGAGAAAGAAGGTCTCTTCTGGTTGACCTATAAGGAGATCGTCCGCCGTGGCGCAGAGATGTACCGGGGGCTCTTTGAACGATCACAGTACCGGTACGGATATCTCTCGGGCCAGGTTGATCCGCGGGACTTATACAACATGGAGAAGATGATCGCTCAGGCGCTGGAGCTGGCCAGCCTGGGTCCCAACGTAATGGTCAAGGTTCCCGGTACGAAGGAAGGCTACGAGGTGATCCGGTTTCTCACATCGAAAGGGATTTCCACGAACAACACCCTCACGTTCGTGCTTCCTCAGTTGATGGCCTGTGCCAATGCCGTGAAAGAGGGGGTGGAGATCGCCAGACGGAATGGGGTGGACCTGAGCCGATGGAGGTCTGTGATCACTCACATGACGGCACGTTACGGAGACCTGGGGGATTTGAGGAAAGAAGGGGAGTCCCTGGGCTCGCCTCTTTCAGAGGCGGATGTCCGATGGGCAGAGCTTGCCATTTTCAAGAAGGCCTACCGCCTTCTCAAGGAGAGGGGTTATCCCAGTAAGATGCTGATCTGTTCGATGCGGATCAGCCCCATCATGGATGGGAAGAAATACTGCTGGCACCTGGAGAAATTGGCGGGCGGAAGCATTGTGATTACGTGTCCTCCAACGTTTATTGAAAGCGTATACGAATCACTGGAGACCACGGAATTTCGACCCCAGATCGAGGAAGAGATTCCACGGCCGGTCCTGGATAAGTTGCTGAAGATTCCTTTTTTTGAAAGGGCCTATCGCGAAGACGGGTATACCCCCGACGAGTTCAATACGCACCCTGTCCTGGTGAAAACGAGAGATGAGTTTTCGAAAGCGACGGAAGAGATGGTTGGGTTTGTCGCCAAACGGCTCGCAGCGAAGTGCAGTTGAAGCCCATGTCGCTCCTCCGCGTGAGCGGATCGGGAGATCAGGTTTCCCACTGCTGACGAGCGCACAGGAGGGAAAAAATGATCATCGGCGTCCCGAAGGAGATTAAGACCGGCGAGAGAAGAGTGTCGATGACTCCCCAGGGGGCAGATGCCCTGGTCGCTCATCACCATCGGGTCCTGGTTGAAAAGGGAGCGGGTGAGGGGAGTGGTTTTTCAGATAAGGAGTACCTGAAGGCCGGGGCGGTCCTTGTCGACAAGAAAAAAGAGGTCTGGGCCGAGGCCGAGATGGTTGTCAAGGTCAAGGAACCCCTGGAGCCGGAGTTTGTACTGATGAAACCGGGGCAGGTCCTCTTTACGTACCTGCACCTGGCTGCAGACAGGGATCTCACTCTCAAACTCGTTGAACGGCGGGTCATTGGAATCGGGTACGAGACGGTTCAGGAGAAAGACGGGTCCCTTCCTCTGCTCCGACCGATGAGCGAGATTGCAGGAAGGGCATCGATCCTCGCCGGGGGGATGTGCCTGGAGGCCAGGCACGGCGGAAAGGGTATCCTCCTTTGTGGTGCCTCGGGGGTTCCCCCGGCCAAGGTGGTAATCCTTGGCGCCGGGGTGGCGGGGGCGAATGCCTGCAAAGTCGCCACGGGCATAGGCGCCCGGGTAAGCATCCTTGATATTCGTCCCGAGCGGTTGAGCTACCTGCACGATATCACCCAGGGACATATCACCACGTTCATTTCGAACCGCATGACGATCGCGGAGGAGATCCGGGATGCGGATCTGGTGATCGGATCCGTGCTCATCCCGGGCGCCCACGCGCCGAAATTAGTCACCCGTCCCATGCTGAAGAGGATGCAGCCGGGATCCGCCATCGTCGATATCTCTGTCGATCAGGGAGGGTGTTTCGAAACGACCCGTCCCACCACCCACGAGGATCCTACGTACGTTGAGGAAGGGATTGTCCACTATTGCGTGGCGAACATTCCGGGGGCGTTCCCGAGAAGTTCCACATTGGCCCTGACCAACGCGACCTTCCCTTATGTTCTTCAACTTGCAGGCAAGGGGTACAAGAAGGCCCTGGAAGAGAATGAAGCCCTGAGAAAAGGCCTCAACGTGATCGACGGGAGCGTGGTCTATCAGGGGGTTGCAGAAGCGTTCGATCTGGTGTGCCGAGAGAACCCGTTTTCTCCCCGTTCTTGAAAATTCTTCTCCGATGTGATAAACCATTGCTACTTCTCCACGGACAAGTGGCGGTGGGACCTCCGAAAAAGAAACAACTCATTGTTGCCATTGACGGCCCCTCAGGTGCGGGAAAGAGCACGGTGGGGAGAGCGCTGGCAAAGCGCCTGGGGTACACGTATATCGACACAGGCGCAATGTATCGAACCGTGGCGCTGATGGCAAAGAAGCGGTCCGTTGATCGAGAGGATGAAACCAAACTCACCCTCCTGGCTTCATCCCTTCATATCGTCCTTTCCCGCAAAACGGAAGAACTCCACGTCCTGTGTGACGGAGAGGATGTCACGGAGGCGATCCGTTCGCCTGACATCAGCCTCCTTGCTTCGGACATTTCAAAAAAGCAGGGGGTGAGAGAGGCCCTGGTTCAAAAGCAGAGGGAAATGGGGGAAGGGGGAGGGGTGGTCCTGGAGGGAAGGGACATCGGGACCGTCGTCTTTCCTAACGCGGAGGCCAAGTTCTATCTGGACGCCAACCCAGAGGAGAGAGCGAAGAGGAGATTTGAGGAACTGGCCGGCAAGCAGGCCAACGTCGAATTGAAGGAGACCCTTGAAGAAGTGCTGAAGAGGGACAACAACGATATGACCCGAGCCATCTCTCCGCTCCGGAAGGCAGATGACGCGGTGTTCATTGATTCGACCCGGCGATCGGTGGAAGAGGTCGTGGAGGAGATGGCCCGGGTGATCAAGCGGCGCGCCGCCGAGGAGGGATGACGTGAAACTTCTGGTCGCGAAATCAGCCGGTTTCTGTTTTGGTGTCAAGCGGGCCATGGACATCGCGCTTGAAGCCTCGAGAAAATACCCGAAGCGCCTCCATACGTTAGGTCCTCTGATCCACAACCCTCAGGCTGTGGAGTATCTTGAGAACCTCGGGGTGAAGGCCAAAGAACGCATCGAAGATCTCCCCGGAGGAACGGTGATTTTCCGTTCTCACGGGGTTTCTCTGCAGGATCTCACCAAGGCCAAGAAGAGAAACCTACGCATCATCGATGCGACCTGTCCCATGGTGAAAAGGGCTCAACGCTTCGCCAAGTTTCTCCACAAAAACGGGTATGCCCTGATGATTGTAGGGGACGCGGACCATCCGGAAGTGGAGGCGATACGGAGTTATATCGAGGAGGATGTGCATGTCGTCAGCAGCGCTGAATCAGCCAGACGCCTCGGGCCATGGGAAAAACTGGGGGTGATCGCCCAAACCACCCAATCCTCCAGTCTCTTTAGAGAGGTGGTTGCCTCCGTTCTCGAGAAGTCGAAAGAGGTCAGGGTATTCAACACGGTCTGTCAGGCTACAACCCTTCGCCAGAGGGAAGCCATTGACATCGCCAGGAAAGTGGACTGCATGGTTGTTGTCGGCGGATACAACAGTGGGAACACACAGCGGTTGGCTTCGATCTGCAAGGAGGTGCAGCCCCGCACCTACCATATTGAGAAGGCCGGCGATCTTCGTCCCAGACGGCTGGCCGGCTGCGGCCGGATCGGGTTGACGGCAGGGGCTTCCACCCCCCACTGGATTATTGCGCAGGTTGAAGCAAAACTTCAAAGCCTTAAGGACTCGAAGTCATAAAAGGTTTGTAATTTTTGGAAGAGTGTGGTATATGAGATTGGACTGTCGGAAGAAGGGGGCTTTTTGAATGGGAAACAACGAACCGAAGGACGTGTCGACTCCTGCAGAGGAGGAGACGACGAAGATTTCAAACGCCGAAACAGGAGAGAAAAAGGCTGCCGAAGGGCTTCAACGGGGAGATGAATCTGAGAGTTTCCAGGCGCTCTATCAGGAAAGCCTTCAAACATTGGAGGAAGGCCAGATCCTGAAAGGGACGGTGATCGACATTACTCCGGACCATGTCACCGTCGATGTGGGATATAAGTCAGAAGGGCAGATCCCGATACGGGAGTTCCTCAGGCGGGATAGAAAAGTTGACGTAAAGATTGGAGACCTGATCGAGGTCCTCCTGGAGAAAAAGCATAGCGAGGAAGGGTTTCTTGTTCTTTCAAAAGAGAAGGCTGACAAGGTTACAATTTGGAGGGATATCAGCCGTTCGTGTCGAGAAGGGGAGGTGATGGAGGGCGACATCGTGGCGAAGGTCAAAGGAGGCCTCTCCGTGGAACTGGGCGGAATCCTTGCTTTTCTTCCCGGATCTCAAATTGATTTGAAACCCATCCGGGACCTTGACGCGATGATCGGGAAACGGTTCCGTTTTAAAGTGATCAAGTTCAACCGGAGGCGAAACAATATCGTTCTCTCACGACGCGTACTCCTTGAAGAAGAACGAAAAGTTCAGAGGGGAGACACCCTGAAGGATCTCAAGGAGGGAGAGACGGTTGAGGGCACCGTCAAGAACCTGACCGATTACGGCGCCTTTATCGATCTGGGCGGCGTGGATGGGCTGCTCCACATCACGGATATCGCATGGGGAAGGATTGGACATCCCTCAGAGAAGCTCACGGTAGGAGACCGGATCAACGTGAAAGTGCTTCACTTCGACCGGGAGAAAGAGAAGGTTTCCCTGGGATTGAAGCAGATTCTGCCCGACCCCTGGGAATCGGTCCCGGAAAAGTATCCCCCGCAATTACGAGTCAAGGGCAAGGTCGTGAGCACGACCGATTACGGTGTCTTCGTCGAACTGGAAGAAGGGGTGGAAGGGCTCGTTCACGTCTCCGAACTGAGCTGGTCGAAGAAGACGAAGCATCCTTCAAAATCCGTACGCGTGGGAGAGACCGTGGACGTCATGGTCCTCGACTGCGATCCGATCAGGCGGCGCATCTCCCTCGGAATGAAACAAGTCGAGCCTAATCCCTGGGACGTGATTGAACAGAAGTACCCGACGGGCACGCGTGTCATCGGGAAAATAAAGACGGTGACTGATTTCGGGATCTTTGTTGGGTTTGATGAGGCCGTGGACGGCCTCGTCCATGTGTCGGAGATGTCGTGGACGAAGAAGATCAAACAT
>Ga0079037_100002418_pt1 | contig 10261 bp, 7 predicted proteins | sample Mud3Dept4metaG_FD_71479 | JGI IMG/M metagenome (GOLD analysis project Ga0079037, IMG submission 71479) | Freshwater wetland microbial communities from Ohio, USA, analyzing the effect of biotic and abiotic controls - Mud 3 Core 4 Depth 4 metaG | ecosystem: Environmental > Aquatic > Freshwater >... | reverse complement strand
AACTCGCCCATCGCCGAGGAAGAAGACGAGGACACCGACGTCATCCGCCAGCAGGTCCCGGGCGAGGCCGTGTGCTGGTTCAACGGCCAGGAATACAAGGACGGCACCTACGTCGTGAGCGGCTCGCAGCTGCTGCAGTGCAGCCGCGGGGTCTGGATCGAGTCCGCCGCCACGGATCCGCGCAACCTCTAGACCGGGCTTCGCACGGACCGGGGAGCCCCGAGGCCGACACCGTGCCGGCCCAAGCGAGTCCTTGCGGGCGGTGTCGGCAGCGGCGCAAGATCGGGCCGTGGTGATTCGAAGCGAACCCACAACCGCACCTCAACACCAATAGGGCCGACCCGATTCGGCTACAGGGGGATCGAGACATGAAGACCAGCAAGGCCATGGCCGGCTTACGGCCGCTCGCAGTGATGACCGTCCTGGCGATCGGGCTGTCGCCCGGCGCCTCAGTCGCCGACAGCAGCTCGTCCGAGCTGCAGTTCAGCGCCGGGGCTGCACAGACCTATGTCGTCCTCTACAGGCAGAGTGGCGTATCCCGCGACGCCGGAGCCGTGATCGCGCAGGCCGGAGGCACGCTCGTCCAGAGCTATGACGCGATCGGCGTCGCCATCGCGCGCTCCAGCAACGTGCATTTCGGCAGCAACATGATGCTCGACTCGCGCGTCGAGGGCGCGGCTGCGACGACGAACTTCGGCACGCGGGCGGACATCGTCGAAGTCGAGTCCGCGGAGACCGCGGATTCGACGGCGGCAGGGCCCTGGGACACGGAGCCGCTGGCGTGGCGGCAGTGGGACATGCGGCAGATCCACGTGCCCGAGGCCCACGAGATCAGCTCGGGCAGCCCGGCGGTGATCGTGGGCAACATCGACACGGGCATTGACTACACGCATCCGGACCTGGCCCCCAACGTGGACTTCGACAGGAGCGTGTCGTGCATCGGTGGCGTGCCGGACCAGAACCCGGATGCGTGGTTCGACAACCACTTCCACGGCACGCACACGGCCGGAACCATCGCGGCCGCAGCGAACGGCATCGGCATGATCGGCGTCGCGCCGAACGTGAAGATCGCCACCATCAAGGCCGGCAACGACGACGGCTACTTCTTCCCGGAGGCGGTCATCTGCGCGTTCATGTGGGCGGCGAATAACGACATCGACGTGACCAACAACAGTTACTTCGCGGATCCGTGGCTGTTCAACTGCCGCAACGATGCCGGGCAGCGCGCCATCTGGAAGGCTGAGCAGCGCGCCATCCGCTATGCGATGTCGAAGGGCGTGGTGGTCGTGGCGGCGCAGGGCAACGAGAACATCGACCTGTCGAAGCGCAACGTCGACAGTATCAGCCCCGACTTCCCGCCCGGCTCGGCGGTGGAACGCGAGGTGACCAACGCCTGCGTGGTGGTCCCGGTCGAGATCCCCGGCGTGATCGGTGTCACCGCCAACGGGTACTACCAGCAAAAGGCCTATTACTCGAGCTATGGTGTCGGTGTCGCCCAGCTGACTGCACCGGGAGGCGACAACCGCTTCCAGAGGCCGCAGCCTGTATTCCCGAGTGGCAGCATCCTGTCCACGGTCCCCTATTATTTCTGCGGCGGCCCTGGCTCCGCCTGCTACGGCAGCGCGTCGGGAACCTCCATGGCCTCGCCCCACGTGGCCGGCGTCGCAGCCCTGATCGTCAGTCAGTACGGCAAGTTGCCGCAGGGCGCCGTGCAGGCCCAGCTGACGGGGACGGCCGATCCCTTGGACTGCCCGCCGAACCCGTTCGTGCCCGGAGGTATCGAAGCGTACTCGGCGACCTGCACGGGCGGCAGCGGCTACAACGGATTCTTCGGCCACGGCCAGGTGAATGCGCTCAACGCAGTCACCAACACCCGATAGGCTGGATCCGCTTCCCGGGCCGGGTTGCCGGACTAGTCCGGCAGCCCGGGCGCCGGCGGCAGCCAGAACCGGACGACGGCCCCATCGCCGTCGTCGCGGTTCCCCGCTTCGAGCGTGCCGCCGTGCGCCTCGACGATCTCGCGGCACAACGTGAGACCGAGGCCGCTGCCAGAGGTCTTGGTCGAGTAGAACGGCAGCAGTGCGTTCGCCAGCACTTCGGGGCTCATGCCCGAGCCGCGGTCCCGCACCTCGACGCTCCAGCCACCGCGGCTCAGGCCAACGCGGACCTGCGTCTGCCCGGGCGGTGAGCCGGCCTCGGCGGCATTCTTCAGCAGGTTGATCATGACCTGCTCGACCTGCGACTCGTCGAACCACCCCGCGACGGGCGGCAGGTCGCCCTCGACCTTGAACGGGCTCACCGCCTGCAGCGAGCCGACGAACCGGCGCCAGTCCACGGCCGACGGGCGTGGCCGCGGCAGCTTGGCGAAACGGGAATAGCCGTCCACGAACTGCGACAGGTGTGACATCCGCTCGTCGATGGCGGCGAACACCCGGCGCAGTTGCGCCGGCTCCGGATGCTCGGCGAGGCGCTGCCCAGACTGGGCGAGCGAGGCGATCGGCGCCACCGAATTGTTGATCTCGTGGGCGATCACGCGGATCACCTTCTTCCAGACCGCCACTTCCTGCGCGTTCATCTCGCGCGTCAGTTGCTTGAGCAGGCGCAGCCGGTGCGGCTGGCCGTTCAGCAGGAACGCGCGGTGCGAGACGTGGAAGACCTGCTCTTCGCCGCCGAGCGGCGCGGTGAAGAGCCGGTCGTGCTCGCCCTCCAGCGCCTCGCACATCGCCGGCGGCAGCGACTCGAGCAGCCCTGCGACCGCGAGGCCCTCGAGCTTGCGTCCGCCGCCGATGAGCTGGCGCGCCGCGAGGTTGGCGTACAGGACCGTGCCGTTCGCGTTGGTCAGCAGCAGCGCCAGCGGCGAGGCCTGGATCACCGTGTCGAGCAGCAGCTCGCGCTGGTAGAGATCCTGGCGCTGCGCCCGCAGGTCCGCGCCCAGGCCGTTGTAGGCGGCGACCAGCCGGCGCAGTCGCGCATCGTCCCTGGGCTCGCCGATGCTCATGCTGTAGTCGCTGTCGTGCAGGCTGGTCAGGCCGTCCGCGAGCGCGTCGAGCAGCAGCTCCTGGCGCCGCAGCGGCCGCCGCAGGGCAAACGCGAGCGCACCGTAGGCCAGCAAGGTGAACGCCATCGCAATGAGCCGTGCCGGCCACGACAGGTCGGCCAGGGCGAGCGCGCCAATCGTCAGCGCGCCGAGCATCGACAGCAGGATCGTCAAGGTGCGCGGGCGCATGCCTCAGCGCCCGTCCGTCGGGCTGGCAGCGATGCCGAGCTTCTCCATGCGCCGGTACAGGGACTGGCGGGACAGCCCGAGGTCCCGCGCCGCCTTGGCGACCACGCCTTCGTGGCGAGACAGCGCAGCCTCGATCTCGCCGCGGTCGGGCTCGCGCGCCGCCGCGGCCGCATCGCCCGCACCGCCGCTGCCGCCGGACGGAAGCACGAGGTCCTGCGCGGCGATGCGGTGGGACGCCGCGAGCAGGCAGGCGCGGCGGATGCTGTTGCCGAGCTCGCGCACGTTGCCCGGCCAGTCGTGGCGCAGCAATGCGCGTTCCGCGTCCGGGTCGAGCTCGTAGCCGGGCTCGAGGAAGTGTCGCGCCAGGGGCAGCACGTCCTCGCGCCGCTCAGCGAGCGGCGGCACCGCCAGCTCGATGACGTTGAGGCGGTAGTACAGGTCCTCGCGGAACCGCCCCTGGCGGATCGCCTCCGCCAGCGGCGCGTTGGTCGCCGAGAGGATGCGCACCCGCACCCGCCGCGTCTGGCTCGAACCCAGCCGCTCGAACTCGCCGGTCTGCAGCACGCGCAGCAGCTTCGCCTGCCCCGCCATGGAGAGATTGCCGATCTCGTCCAGGAACAGCGTGCCGCCGTCCGCGGCCTCGAAGCGACCCTCGCGCGCCTTCGCACCAGTGAACGCGCCTGCCTCCGCGCCGAACAGCTCGCTCTCGAGCAGCTCGGAGGGCAGCGCGCCCGTGTTGACGCGCACGAACGGCCCCGAACTCGCCGCGGAATTCGCCTGGATGATCTCGGCGAGGATCTCCTTGCCGACGCCGTTCGGGCCGGTGATCAGCACCGGCACGTCCGCCCGCGCCACCTGCGTGGCCATCTGCACCACGGCGTGCATCGCCGCGCTGCGATAGACGATGCCCCGCAGGTCGAACTTCGCCGCGAGCTCGGCGTGCGACCGGTCCACGCGCGCGAGGCGCTCGCGCTCGGCCGCGAGCGCGGCCCGGAGCTCGAGCAGGTTGCGGACGGTCGTGACCAGCCGCGCGTTGTCCCAGGGCTTGGCGAGGTAGTCGGCCGCGCCGGCCTTGACGAGCTCGACCGCCGTCTCGAGGTGCGTCCAGGCGGTGAGCAGCACCACGGGCAGGTCCGGCTGCGCCGCCCGCAGGGCCCGGAACAGTGCGATGCCTTCGTCGCCCGAGGTGGCCTCGCGCTGGAAGTTCATGTCCTGGATCACGAGGTCGATGCCGCCACGCGCCACGCGCTCGAGGCCCTCGCGGGCCGTGGCGACGCACTCGACGCGGGCGCCCTCCAGCGTCAGCAGCACGTCGAGCGCCGTGCGCACGGCGTCGTTGTCGTCGATGACGAGTAGCGTTCGACCGTGCATCCGTCGCCCTTCGACCTGCCCCTGCGTGACCTCAGACCGTGCGGGTCGCGATTGCCGGCGAGACCATCGACGCGCGGCGTGCAGGCCGCAACGCCGCGGCCAGGCTGACCACCCAGAGCACCACCACCCCGCCCACCAGATAATAGAGGTTCAGGCGCGGGAGTTCGAACGTCGTGCTGAGCCAGTAGCCGAGCAGCAGCGCGAGCACGCAACCGACGAGGACCCCGACCGTCGTGATCAGCCAGTTCTCGGCGAGGAAGTAACGCAGGATGTCGCTCCGTCGCGCGCCGACGGCCCTGCGCGTGCCGATCTGCTTGGTGCGCGTGCTGACGTTGAAGGCCGCGAGCCCGAAGATGCCGAGCGCGGCGATCCCGAGCAGCAGCGCGACCACGACGCCGAGGTACACCGCCATCGCCCGGTCGCTCGCGTAGGTCGAGGCCGCGACGTACTCGAGCGAGCGCACGCGCAGGATGACGCGGCCGTTGTCGACTTTGCCGAGCGCTTCCTCCGCCGCCCGCATGGCCTCGTCGCGCCGGCCGGGCTTGGCGCGCACCATGTAGCGGGCCTGCTGCTCGTCGGCGATCACCGGGAACAGCGCGACGTTGCCGACCTTGTCCCAGCTAGGCCACGAACCGTGCATGTGGTCGATGACGCCGATGACGGTGACCGGCTGGCTCAGGGCGGTGTAGAGCGTCTTGCCGACGGCGGACTCGCCCGGGAAGAACTCGTCAGCGACCTCGCGGGTGAGCATCATCTCGGGCGGCCCATCGGAAGTGTTGCGCGGAAACTTGCGCACCACGGAAGCGTCGAAGTTGCGGCCTTCGGCGAGCTTCACGCCAAGGGTCTGCACCCCCTGCTCGTCCACCTGGAAAAAGTTGATGTCGCCGCGCCGGCCCTTCTCGCCGGGCTCCGTGTACATCGACGTCGCCGAGCCGCCGCCCGACAGCGGCACGGCATTGATCGTGGTCGCGGCCTCGACGTCCGGCAGGCCGCGCAGCACCTGCAGGTCCTCGCGCATCGTCGCCTCGCCCTGGAAGCGGTCGCTGGAGGGCACCCAGCCCACGAAGAAAATGTTCGCCACGTCCATGCCGGGGTCGCGGCCGATCAGGTCGAGACGCTGCTTGATGATGTAGAGCGAGTTCACCGTGATGGCGAGCGCGAGCGCGATCTGCAGCGCCACCAGGATGGCGCCCGTCGGGCTGCGGCGCAGCGAACTGAGGATGGGCTGGATGTCCATGTGCGTGTCCTTGGTGCTACTGCGTCTTGAGGTAGACGGCGGGCGCCGTCCGGCCGATGCGCCACGAGGGATACAGTCCGGCCACGGCGCCGGCGAGCAGCGACAGGCCGAGCGTCACGAGCACGACCACCGGGTCGATCTCGGTGAGCCGCTCGTACGCGCCGCGGTCGAAGTCCGAGCCGTAGAGGGCGCGGATGCCGGCGAGGCCGCCCATCGCGAGCAGCAACCCGAGCACGCCGCCGGCGAGGCCGATCAGCAGCACCTCGGTCATGTGCTGGCGCACGATGTCGCGGCGGCTGGCGCCGAGGGCGCGACGGAGGCCGGTGAGCGGCGCCGCGTTCAGGAACTTGGCGAGCAGCAGGCCGACGACGTTCACGAGGCAGACGCCGAGGAACAGCAGCGCGATGCCGATCAGCACGCGGTTGTCGCGCTGCACGACCTCGTTTCGGTCGAGCCACTGCTCGACGTCGTAGAGCCGGTTGTTGAGCGGTCGCGGCATGCGGCCGGCCGCCTTCTGGCTGCGGGCGTAATTGTCGAGGAAGGCCTGGTACCGGTCGCGGCCGGCCGCGTCGGGCAGCTCGACCCAGAACTGCAGCCAGACGCACTCCGAGTTGAGGAAGTCCTGGTAGGAATCGCCCGCCTCGGCCTTCCAGCAGTTGGTGTTGCCATAGACGGGCAGCTCGAGCGTGCGCCCCCATCCATAGGGGATGTAGGCGTCCTCGGGATCCTCGAACGAGCCGTTGTTGAGGTCGAAGAACTTCGGGCTCGGCGCCCAGTCCTCGAGCACGCCGACGACGCGGTAGTCCACCTTGCCGAGCCGGATCGTGAAGCCCACGCTGTTCTCGCCGCCGAACACCTTCTCGTTGGTCTCGTGGCTCAGCACGACCACCGGCTCCGGCCCCTGGTCCGCCGCCGCGTCCCAGCCCTGGCCGTACTGGAACGGCACGTCGAACATCGGGAAGAACTCGTGCGAGGTGACCCGCAGCGTCGCGTTGAACGGCTTGACGCCGACGCGCTCGGGCAGCAGCAGCGCGCCCGACTTGTACATGACGAGGCTGCGCGAGGCGACCTTCGCCGCATACAGGGCCGTGGCGTCGCGGTAGGTCAGGAGCTGCGGCGGATTCTCGGGCTTGTCGTCGTCGTAGGGACGCTCCGCGCTCCAGGTGTCGAGCGTCACGGCGTGCAGCCGGTCGCTCTTCTCGGGAATCGGGTTCGTCGCCATGGCGTGGTAGATCGTGAACGTGACCGTGCACACGGCGATGCCGAGGGCGATCGCGAGCACCATCAGCGACGACAGCCCCGGGTGGCGCTTGAGGCTGTCGAGGGCGAGGCGCAGGTCGTAGGAAAACATGTCGGGGCCTCCTCAGGGTGTCGATCAGGCCCGTGCCAGCGCGTCGGCCGCCGGCGGATGCAGCACCGTGACCGACGCCGAGTGCGACTCGTACGGCTTGTAGTCCGTGATCTGCCCGTCGATCACCTGCACGTTGCGGTGGGCGCGGCGGGCGAGCTCGGGGTCGTGGGTGACCATGACGATGGTGGCGCCCATGCCGTTGATCTGCTCGAGCAGGTCCATGACCTGCCGCGCCATCAGCGAGTCGAGGTTGCCGGTCGGCTCGTCCGCGAGCAGCAGCGCGGGATCGCCGGCGAGCGCGCGTGCGATCGCCACCCGCTGCTGCTGGCCGCCCGAGAGCTGCGACGGCAGGTGCTTGACGCGCGAGGTCAGGCCGACGAGGTCGAGCGCGGCGTTGATGCGCTCGCGGCGCTCCGCGGCCGGCATCCGGCGATAGCGCAGCGGCACGTCGACGTTGTCGAACACGTTCAGGTCCGGGATCAGGTTGAAGCTCTGGAAGATGAACCCGATCCTGTGGTTGCGGACCCGCGACCGCGCGTCGTCGTCGAGCCGGCTCACGTCCTCGCCGTCGAGGCGGTAGCTGCCGGCGTCGAAGGTCTCGAGCAGCCCGGCCACGTTGAGGAACGTGGTCTTGCCGGAGCCCGAGGGCCCGGTCACCGCGACGAACTCGCCCTTCTCGACCTTGAGGCTGAACTCGCGCAGCGCGTGCGTCTCGAGCAGGTCCGTCCGGTAGGCCTTGGTCACCTGGGTCATTTCGAGCATCGGTACTTACCTCTTGCAGTGTTCGTTCAGTCCGCGAGCATCACGCGCGGCACGTTCCTGAAATCCTCGGTGTCGGAGATGACGACCTGCTCGCCCTCGGCGAGTCCGCCCGTGATCTCGATCTCCCGCACGCTGACCGCGCCGGTCGTGATGGGGCGCCGCTCGGCGACGTCGCCCTTCACCACGTAGGCCGTGGCGCCGCCGCCGGCCTCGTAGAAGCCGCCGCGCTCGACCTTCAGCACGTCGTCGCGCCGGTCCATCAGGATGCGCACCGACACGCGCTGGTTCTGGCGCAGTCCCGCCGGCACCTCGCGAAGGCGGACGCGGCCCGTCACCTCGCCCTGGCGCACCTCGGGCGAGATGGCGCTCACCTCGCCCGCGTAGGTCTTGCCGCCGAACGACACCTCCGAGGCCATGCCCGGCGCGATCGTGCCGGCGTAGGTCTCGGCCACGCGGAACTCGATCTCGAGCGCCGAGAGGTCCACCACCGTCAGCAGCGCGGCGTCCTGCTGGACGGAGGCCTTCTGCGTCACGGCGAGGTCGCCCACGATTCCGTCCACCGGCGACTTCACCTCGAGCTCGCCGACGCGCCGCTCGAGGTCCCCGACCAGCAGCTGCTGGCGATCGCGCTGCAGGCGGCGCGTCTGCAGCTCGAACTCGAGGCTCTCCTTCTCGAGGCCCGCGGTCGCGACGGCGTGCTTGTGCGTCAGCCGGGCCTCGTCGAGCTCGTCGCGGGCGCGCTGGAAGTCCCGCTCGCTGATGACCTTCTGGGCCCAAGCCTGCTCGGCACGCGCGAACTCGCGCTCGGCGGCCCGGATCGCCACACCCGCCATGTCGCTGGTCTGCTGGCCCTGCAGGACTTTGCGGCCCACGTCGATCTCCTGGCGCTTGAGGTCCACGCGCAGGCTCTCGAGCGTCGCCTGTTCGCGCTCGAACTCGTTGCGCAGGCCCGGGCTCTCCACCGTGGCGAGCAGATCGCCCTTCTGGACCGCGTCACCCGCGTTGCGCGCGTAGGTCACGGTACCCGCCGCCGGCGCATAGAGCGTCGGGCTGACCGCGGCGACCACCGTGGCCTGTGCGGCCACGTCGCTGACGAACTCGCCGCGCATGACCGTCGCGATGCGCACGCGCTCGCGCGACACCGTGGCGTCGCTCGAACTCCACGCCTTCAGCAGCGAGGCGAGCACGACGAGGCCGAGCACGACCAGCAGCCCGGCCGCGGCCAGCCAGACCCGCCGGTCGTGCCGCCAGCCCCTTGGGGTCGCGATCTCGCGATCCTGGCCGGCGGTGCCGCGCATGCCGGTCGGGCCGGAGCGGTCGGGAATGCGGGTGATCGGGGCGAGCGACATCGGTACTGTCCGGAGGGCTGTGGCACAGTCCTGTTGCAGGGATCGTGCCAAGCGACGCCAAAACGCCGCCCGCGCTTGGAATCAACGACTTGCGGTCTCCGTGTCGGAGGATGGCCGACCGCGAGTCTGTCCGATCGCGGACAGCGGACGGGTCCGCGGACACTTTCCCCCGGCCGGGCCGAAGTGACATAGTTCCGGCCCCGAGGGAGGAAACGAACCATGGATATCCGCGGACGCCGCCAGAGCAGCAACATCGAGGACCGCCGCGGCATGCGCCCCGTGCGCACCGGCGTCGGGCTGAGCCTCGGCGGCGTGCTGTTCCTGGTGGTGCTGAGCCTGTTCGGCATCAACCCCCTGCCCTTCATCGGCGTCGCCACCAAGGCGCCCGAGGTGCAGATGCAGGACACCGGCCAGCCCTACCAGGAATCACCGCAGGAGGCGGAGGCACGCGAACTGACCGCCGTCGTGTTGGCGGACACCGAGGAAACCTGGAGTCAGCTGCTGCCCAAGTACGGTCTCCAGTACGTCGAGCCGAAGCTCGTGCTGTTCAGCGGCATGACGCCCTCGGCCTGCGGCACGGGCCAGTCAGCGATGGGGCCGTTCTACTGCCCGCTGGACCAGAAGGTGTACCTCGACACGTCGTTCTTCGACGACCTGTCGCAGCGCTTCGGCGCGCCCGGCGACTTCGCGCAGGCCTATGTGATCGCGCACGAAGTGGGCCACCACGTGCAGACGCTCGTCGGCACCTCCGAGAAGGTCCGCGCCGCGCAGCAACGCATGAGCCAGGCGGACGCGAACGCGCTGTCCGTCCGCATGGAACTGCAGGCCGACTGCTACGCCGGCGTGTGGGCCCACAACGCCGCCCGCTCGCGGCAACTGCTCGAGGCCGGCGATCTCGAGGAGGGCCTGCGGGCCGCCAGCGCGATCGGCGACGACCGCATCCAGAAGCAGACGCAGGGCCGCGT
>Ga0079037_100002416_pt1 | contig 10263 bp, 8 predicted proteins | sample Mud3Dept4metaG_FD_71479 | JGI IMG/M metagenome (GOLD analysis project Ga0079037, IMG submission 71479) | Freshwater wetland microbial communities from Ohio, USA, analyzing the effect of biotic and abiotic controls - Mud 3 Core 4 Depth 4 metaG | ecosystem: Environmental > Aquatic > Freshwater >... | reverse complement strand
TTTTCCCCAGCGCCTTGAGAGCTTCGGCCTGGGCCAGGTAGCTCGGCTCTTTACGGAAGCGCTCGATGAGAAATGCCGCGATTCCGGGTTCGCGGAGCTCGCCGAGAGCGGAGAGGGCGGCCGCCCGCGGCCGCGAATGAGGATCGGCGCATCTCTTTTTGAGAAAGGGGATAAGGCTCTTTTCCTTGGCTTGGCCGAGCGCCTGCAACGCGGCCTCCCGGACCGCCCAGAACGGATCCCGCTCGGCGGCCTTCATAAGCGCTTCCTCTACCCCGCTGACCTTGGCCAGGCCGGCGAGTGAGGAGGCTGCTTCCATCCGGCCGATGACATCGTCTTTTTGGAGCTGAAAAAGAAGCTCGGAGGCGGACTTCGGAAACGTCAGCTCCTTGAGCAGGAAATGGCCGTCGTCAAAGCGGACGAGGAGCGGCCGGCCGGAGGCCGGGAATGCTAAGGCCTCGTCCTCATCCTCGATCCAGACCTCGTGGATACGCTTTCCGGACTCATCCGTGACGCTGATTCTTGCGGGCGTCCGGTAGACGGGGATTCCCCGGGACCTGTCCTGGACCTGCCTCACCCGAAGGCGAAGCAAACCGGCCGTCTGGTCCCACTCGGAGCTTGCGTCAAAGACCGGATGGCCGGGTTTGTACAGCCACTGGTCGAAGAACCAGTCCAGGTTCTGGCCCGTGACCGTTTTCACCGTCCTTTTAAAATCGTGGGTGTCGGCGACGTCGAAATCGTAATCGTGAAGGAAGGCGCTCAGGGTTCGGAAGAAGGCGTCGTCCCCCAGGATGAAACGCAGCATATGGAGGACGAGGGCGCCTTTTGGGTAGGAGTGGGAATCGAAGAGATCCGACGGTCCCTCGTAGCGGTCGAAGACGATCGGCCGGATGTAACGCTCCCGGGCTTCCCGGAGGTAGGCCGTCTTTTTATTGAGAAGGTTGACCGCCCCCTCGTCCGGGCCGAGGGCGTGCTCGAAGTAAAGGTAATCGCTGTAGGTCGCGAAACTCTCGTTGATCCAGGCCTCGGACCACGTCCTCAACGTCACCAGGTCTCCCCACCATTGGTGGGCCAGCTCGTGGGAGACGATCCCGAGGCTGGGGAAATCGATCTCGGCCCGCTCGTCGACGATCACCCGCTCGCCCATGGCCGTGGCCGACGTGCTTTCCGCCCCGCCGCCGAAGGGGACCTCGACCTGGTCGTACTTGTCCCAGGGGTAATCATAGCCGAAGAGCGCCCCGAAATAGGCCATCATCTCCGGCGTTTTTCCGTAGGTACGGCGGGCGTCGGCGGCGTGCCGGGCGTAAACCCAATAATTTACGGGTACGGCGCCGAAGCGGTCCTCGACGACCTCGTAGGGCGCGGCCGCCAGGAAGATGAGATAGGTCGAATGGGGCTTGTCCTGGAGCCAATGGAAGGTGACCGTGGCGGCGTCCTCATTTTCCTTAACGGATATCAATCGCCCGTTGGCGACCACCTTATTGCCCGCGGCGACGGTGGCGATGATCTCGCTCGTGGCCTTGTCGTTGGGATAGTCATAGCCGGGAAACCAGTGGCGCACGCCGTAGGGCCAGGAATCGGAAGCGGCCATGGCCGGGCGCTCGGCGGAAGCCTCGTAAAAGCGGAGGCCCTTTTTGGGGTCCCGGCCGTCATACCCGACGGTCACGGAGAATTTTTCGTCGTGACGGAAGGCCCGCGGGAGCTTCACCGTGAGCCGGCCCGGAGCCTGCTCGAAGGCCAGGGCCTCTCCCGATTCGTCCCGGACTTCCCTGACTGTGAACTCCTCGGCGTCGAGGATGACTTTCTTCAGGCCGTCCCGGAGGGGCCGGAGGGTGGCCGTCATCCGGCCGTTGAAGGACTTTCCGGCGATGTCGATATCCAGGCGGATGAGGTAGTGGATGAAGTCGAAGTCCCGGCTCCGCTCGACTTGGACTGGCCGCTTATAAACATCGATAGCTTGAGGATTGAGCGGGATGGTCAGTATGATGATCCCCAATAACGACCGGACGGCGTCGATTCTCATGCGGGTTTCTCCTTCGTGATCGCGGAGAAGATCTCTTTACGAAATTCGCTGAGGAATGAATCCTTCTGACACCGGATGGCTAGTCGGCCAGTCCCTCGGTCGATTCCGTCTTTCCGCCCTTGACGCCTCCGGAGGGAAGGGGATGGTGGACCTCGGGAACGTGGACGTGTTTTTTAACGACCTCCGTCGTGCCTGAGACCCCCAGCTGCCCGAGCAGGAACGAAAAGCTCTTCTCGAGGCCGGCCCCGATGGCTTCAAGGGCAGGCTCCGGCAGCGACCAGAACTGCTTCTTGAACGGGCCGACCGCCTTTTTCCGGGTCTTGTAGAGGAACTGGGCCTCGGTATCCTTGGCCTTCCGTTCGTCGGCGGCATGGGTGCGCACCCACGCGTACATCTCTTCGCGCAGGGGCTCGGGAACGGCCGGGTGCTCGATGATCTGGTTCTGGAAGGCCGTGGCCAGGTGGACCTCGCACGTCCCGGCTTCGACGAACTTGTGGAAGGCGGCGTCGGGCAGCGTGCTGGCGCCGTGCTGCACGGCCCCGCCGAGGCCGTATTCGCGCCGGGCCTTCTCCCCGACATGGCGCAGCGTTTCGAAATCGATGGCCACCTGGGCCAGCGTGCCGTCGGGCAGGACGACACCGCCGTGGCTCGTTCCGGTCTGGATGCTGATCTTGCTGATCCCGGTGAGCCCGCCGCGCCGGGCGTTATACCCTTTCATGAAGGCGTCCAGGTCCTCGGGCGTGCTGTTCTTCAGGCCGACCTCGCCGATCTCGCCGCCGACGGAGACGGTCACCTCCCTGGGCTCGAGGCTGCGGATGAAGCGGGTAAAATCGGCGCAAACCTCCGTGTTCAGGTGCTGCTGCTCTTCGAGCGTCGGCCGGCTCAGGTCGACGAGCGTCGAGCTGTCGATATCGATATTGTAGAACCCGGCCGCCAGCGCCTCGGTGATGAGGTCGCGGATGGCCTGGGTTTCGGCGTGGGCGTTGACAGCGTACTTTTTGGCCGATGTCTGGAAGTGGTCGCCCTGAATGAAAAGAGGGCCGCGGAAGCCCTCCCGGAGGGCGGCGGCCAGAACCGCCGAGGCGTATTCCGAAGGGCGCTGGTCGGTGTAGCTGATCTCGGAACGGGCGATTTCAAAGATCAAGGCGCCGGCGTCCAGCCTCCGGGCGGCCCGGAAGACGGCCCGGGCCGAGTCGTAGGCGAGCATGCGCAGGTTGATGGCCGGGACGGTGAAAACCTTGGCGATCTCGCCGCGGCCCCGGGCCATGTAGAGGTCATGGATGGAGGCGGGCCGGACGCCGAGGGCCTGGGCCGTTTCCCAGATCAGCCAGCGGGCCGCGGAGCGGGTATCGGCGTCGCCGAAGACGGCTTCCCGGATGAGGGAGTCCAGCTTCGCGGAGAGGGATTTCTCATCTTTGACGATGATGCGGGCGTCCTTGATTTCCAGGATCCCCTGGAACGGGGTCATAAGACGGTCGAGGGAGTTCGCTGCCATGGGCGGTTCTCCTTTTTTGGTATGTAATCGGTCCGACAGGTGCCCAGTATATCAAAAATCGCCCTTCGCCTCTATTGAATTTCCTTGGCGCAGGGGAGTTCGTCCCTAGTCGGAAATTGCCTTTTTTATTGAAATTGTCCAAAATCTGCACTGTTGGAATCGATGCGAGCCTGTCACCGGATGGTGGTTTTCAAGAGGCCGCACCGCGAGACCGAGGGCGATTGAGAAAACCGAGGTGAGACCATGAAGCTTTCTTTTCGGATCGGAATCGGACTGCTGGTCTTAGGTTTATTGGTGTCCGCCGTGGGCTTTTCGTATCTCTGGGGGCGAGGCGATGTTTCCCGGCCGCAAAAGCCCTATGATGACCTTGTTCAGCTTTTCAAGGAATGGCGGGAATTCGTGAAGCCGAAGGTGGCCGACGGCGTCCCCGATTATTCGGCCGCGGCGATGAAAAAACAGAAGGACGAGCTTCCTGCTTTTCAAAAGCGCCTGGCGGCCATTGACTCGAGCCGCTGGCCGGCTGTACAGAAGGTCGACTATGAGCTCGTCCGCGCCGAGATGAACGGCCTCGATTTTGACCACCGCGTCCTCCGGCCGTGGTCGCGGATGCCCTCTTTCTATATGTCCGTCACCGATTCCGAGCACGATGTGCCTCTGCGGGAGGGTCCCGAGATCCACAACGCCCTTGAGATCTGGAAGCATAAGTTTCCTCTTGAAGAGAATGAACGGGCCGAATTCCGAATCAAGCTGCTTGCCGTCCCGGCTATTCTCGCTCAGGGCAAAAAGAACCTGACCGAGGAGGGAAAGGACCTCTGGAAAGTCAGCCTTCCGGTCATTCGAGGCGAGGTCGGCGCACTCGAGAGTTTGGCCAAGCTCCTGGCGAAGCACCATCCCGAGCTTGTCCCCGCGGCCGAGCAAGCCAGGACCGCCGTAGGGGAATTCCTTTCCTGGGCCGAAAAGAAAGAGGCGGGGATGCCGCCGGCGCCGTGTGGCGTCGGGGTCGAGAACTTCGACTGGTACATGAGGAACGTCCACCTTGTCCCCTATACCTGGAAAGAGCAGCGCCGGATCCTCGAGCGCGAGTGGGAGAGGTCCATGGCCGTCCTGAAGCTCGAGGAGCACCGGAACCGCCATCGGCCCGCGCTTTCTCCTCCGGCGACCGAGGAAGAAGCGCGCCGGAGGCATAACCAGGCGGTCGACGAGTTCATGAAATTCCTGCGGGACGAACCGGTCTTTACCGTGCCGGATTATCTGGGCCTGGATTATTTCCAGGGTGGCTTCCAGCCGCCGGGCGGCCGGCTTGATTTCTTTGCCCGGGTTGAGTCGCTCGACCCGATGCCCCTGAAATGCCACAGCATGCACTGGCTGGATAAACAGATGATGGCCCGGGATCCGAATAAGAGCCAGATCCGCAGGGTCCCGCTTCTCTACAATATCTGGGATTCGCGCTCCGAAGGCTTGGCCACGGCGATGGAGGAGCTGCTGCTCCAGGCCGGTCTTTTCGACAAGCGGCCGCGCGGCAAGGAGCTCGTCTATATCCTGGTGGCCATGCGCTGCGCCCGGGCGATGGGCGACCTGATGATGCACAGCAACGAGTGGGATCTTGAGCGCGCCATCAAGGCCGGCGTCGAATTGACTCCCTACGGCTGGCTTTTGCCGGATGGGGATACGGTCTGGACGGACCTGCGCATCTATCTCCAGCAGCCCGGCTACGGGACGAGCTATGTCGTGGGCAAGGTCCAGATTGACAAGCTCATGGCCGAGCGGGCGGCGCAGATGGGCAAAGGCTTCACCCTTCAGAAGTTCATGGACGAGTTCCTGGGCTGCGGCATGATTCCGGTTTCGTTCAGCCGCTGGGAATTGACCGGCCTTGATGACGAGCTCAGGAAGATGCGGTGATTTTTTCCGGGCTAAAACTCGATCCCGATCAGAAACTTAAGATAGTCGGTGGTGTAACCTTCGTGCTCTCCCGGATTCATCAGATGGACGATAGCTCCGCCTATGTTGAGGGCAAGGTCGGGGTGCGATCTTGACACATAGATTTTCATGCCCATTCCCGCCGTCAGATTGAAATACGTGCCCCAGAACTGCTCCCACTCTCCTCGGTCGATGCCACCGCCTCCCAGAAAATAGAGGGCTGTCCTCTGCCATCGTACCGCCGTAATAACTCCGTTGAGGTTCGCGGAGACAATGCTGAATTTGTCAGTCCCCTCGTCATAGGGAAATCCTGGATATGTGAAGGTCCAAGGATTTGTTCCATGCTGATAGTTTACATTTGCCTGCAGGCTCAGAAAGTCCGATATGTTGTATTGGATATAGGCTCCCAGATGGACGTCGAGATTATAATCATCCGACCGGGAAGGTCGGGAATGCCAGCCAAACGCATACCCCAAGCCCTGTGACCAGCCCCCATAGAAGCCGACGGTGAGCCGCTTGGGCGGCGAAGTCCCCGATAAGACGCCCGGAAGAAGGAATAGACACAATGCGAGGGCCGAGTGCGCCCGCCTCTTCCTCATAGCTGCTCTCTCTTCCCTAAATTCCGGCCCAGTTGCCGCTTCTCCCATTCCTCGAATCATCATAGGCTCGCCGAAGTCCGGTTGTCAAGAAAGTCGGCGGCAGAGACCACCCCGCTTTTTATCCGGGCGTGTCCAGGGTGGGGGTGTTATTTCAGCAGTAAGGTGGGCGGCCATGAAATGGCCTTATGGCTATCGGATCGTGATCCGCCCGGTCAGTTCGGGAAGGGGCCTTTTTTTGTTTGGGAAGACGAGAAGGCGATAGGTCAGGTCCGTGCCGGGTTTGATGGCCGGGTTGCCCGAAAGCGGAAGGACAGACTGGAGGAGCACGCTCTCCGTCTTCCCCGGTTTAAGCTCTCCATAGTCGCGGTCGATCCGGGCAAGCTCCTGCAGGTTTTTCTCGATGACGAGCCGGAAGTGGGTTTTTCCGACAGGCAGGCGTCCCGAGTTCGTATAGGCGACGAGAAGCGCCGGAGGAAACCGGGGGTCGGTGTTGATGACCTCGACCCTGCAGTTCCTCAGGATTTCCCGGTCCACGGCTTTGCCGTGCCTCCAGCCGAGATAGATGCTGGTCACCTGGGCGATCAGGACGAGAGAAGCGAGGGTTATGAACCCGACCTCGACGACTCTCTTCAGCTTGGCCATGCCTGCATGCTTTTGGACAAATAATCAGCCCGTTTATTCCAGTTATATTATTTCTATCATCACGTCTTTTGTAAAGAAGCGGTTTTATCCCTGATTCAGGGACCCGGTTTTATCCGAACTCTTCAGGAAACCCCCGGCACCGACGGGCGGACCTGTGCCAAATTCAAGCCCTTGAGAGTTTTCTTTAGGGCAAAGCGTCTCTCTTTATATTTTGGAACTGACGGTGAGCTGCGCCCATAAAGAGCTTGACCTTAAATGCTTTACATATTATAATTAGTAAAGAATATGAAAAAAGTAAAGGATGACTTATGACAGTTGCAACAATTTCATCCAAAAACCAGATTACCCTTCCGGCGGCAGCCTGCCGAACGATCGGCATCAAGCCCCACGACCGAGTTCTGATTGAAGTCAAGGAAGGCGAAATTGTGGTTCGGCCGGCCCCGGATATCGTGAGTTTGGAGGGTTTCCTCGGCAGAGCGCTGCCCCGCGAAAAGGAGAAGGAGGCCATGGCCAGGTTTATCATGGAGGAGAAAAAGAAGCAGGGATGAGTACCTGGTTTATTGACGCCAACGTTTTTCTCCGGTTCTTTACCGTCGATGAGCAGGGCCAGCACGAACGGGCCGTCCGTCTTATCTCCAAGGCACGAGAAGGAAAGATTCGGCTCGTCTGCGGGCCTCCGGTGCTCTTTGATCTCTCCTGGACCTTGCGATCAGCCTATAAAGTAGCGAGAGGAAAAGTCCTTGAGATCCTCAGCGCTGTCTATTCAATGCCGGGTCTCATCATGACCGATTCCCGTCTTGTTGAAACAGCCCTGACCCTTGCGGATACTGGCGGCGTCGAGTTCCCGGACGCCTACATCGCCGCCAGTGCCTTGGCCGAAGAGTGTGATGGCGTGGCCTCCTTCAATAGAAAGGACTTTGCCAGGATGAAGATCAGGCTGGCCGATTTTGAAGTCTGAACTTCGGCAAGCACGATGATAAGGCCCCAATCCAAATCCATATCACCCCAGAAAGAGAGAGGCTATCGGAGTCGGCGGGAGCCTTGACCGGGATTCTCGTCCCGTAATAAGATTGCGCCGATAAGATTATCCAGGAGGGAAGAAACATGGCCAAGATACTCGCCTATTGCGGGATTGAGTGCGGAGAGTGCGAAGCCTATATCGCCACCCAGAATAATGACCTGGCCGGCCTTGAGGCCACTGCCAAGAAATGGGCCGAGCAGTTCGGCGCCAAAGAGTTCAGCGCGGATATGTGCATCTGCGACGGCTGCTCGACGGGCAAGAGAACGAGCAAGGCCCACGCCGTCACTTGCGGGATCAGGGTCTGCGCGTCCGCCCGCGGGGTCGTAACCTGCGCGCATTGCGCGGATTACGGCTGCGCGACATTACAGCAATTCTTTGCTTTCGCCCCCGTGCTTAAAGATAAGCTGGAAGCGATCCGGAAGGAGATTGGAAAGTAGACCGGCCATACCGGAAATCTACAGGTTCCAGCCCTCGCGATAGGGACGGCGGACGAGCGGCTCCGCCTCCGGGTTATTGGTCACCTTCATGTTTTCGGAATCCCAATAGATCCGTGTATCGAGACGCTTGGCGACATTCCCCAGGAGACAGACCTCGGTCAGGGGGCCGGAATACTCGAAGCTCGCTCCCGCCTTGGTCCCGGCCTTGCATGCCCTCGCCCATTCCTGCTCGTGGGTGCCCTCCACGCGCGGGATCGTCTTTGGCGGCCGCGGCGCTTCCTGCATCAACTTCTCCGGGATAATCCGGGGCGCGTCTCCGTAAACTCCGGCCATGATTTTCCCCTTGTCGCCTTTGAAAATCAGGCCGCCTTCTGAGGGCATGCGGCGTCCCTCTTCGAGCTCCTCGGGCCGGGGAGCCCTCAGGCCGTCATACCAGGTCAGCTTGACCGGCGGCAGCTCCCCCCGGGCCGGAAAGCGGTAGGTCACGATATTGGATAAGGGGTGCGTCTCGGTGTTCAGGGCGCAGCTCGTGGCCTCGATCGTCTCCGGCGCCCCGAGACGGAGAGGCCAGAAGATCGGATCAAACGTATGGACTCCCCGGTCGCCCATCATGCCGACCCCGAAATCCCACCAGCAGCGCCAGACGAGAGGATGATAGGCTGGATGGTACGGCCGCATCGGCGCGGGGCCTATCCAAAGGTCCCAGTCCATCCCGGCCGGCAGGGGAGGGGTGTCCTGCGGGCGCGTCCCCCACTTGGAGCTCCAATAGGCGTGCCCCCAAGGGTAATATGAAAGATCGCACCAGGCATCCACCTCATTCACCCCGCCGATAAGTCCGGCCCGGATCCACTCGCAGATAAGGCGGATGCCCTCGTCCGAGTGGCCCTGGATTCCCATCTGGGTTGTGACCTTGGATTCTTCGGCCGCCCGGGTCAGCATCCGCGCTTCCCAGACGCTGTGGGTGAGAGGTTTCTGGGTGTAGACATGTTTCCCGAGCTTCATGGCCGCAATGGTGATGACGGCGTGGGTGTGGTCGGGCGTCGCAATGACGACGGCGTCGATGTCCTTTTGCTTCTCCAGCATTATGCGATAATCGGTGTAGAATTTGGCGCTGGGATAGCGTTTGACCGTCTCGGCGGCGTAGTTCGGGTCGACATCGCACAAAGCGACGATATTCTCGCCCTCCAATTCACGGAGATTCGAGGCCCCCATTCCGCCGACCCCGATCCCGGCGATGTTCAGCTTGTCGCTCGGCGGCGCATAACCCCGGCCTAGGACATAGCGCGGGACGATATGGAGAAGGGAAGGCGCCGCCGACACGGCCGCGGCCGATTTCAGGAAATCGCGCCGGGTTACTTTATTCTCGGACATGCGAGGCTCCTCTCTCCGATATTATGAACACTTTATGACCCGGAGTCCATCGAACGCCGGCGCAGCTTGACAACCGGTGAGGGGCGATTTATCTTCACGGGCGTTGATAAAGAGGCTGAGGAGAACACAATGAAGAAAATTGCAGTCGTCCTTAGCGGCATAATCGGACTTGCTGTTTCTGTTTGGGCCGCGGAAGTCCACGTGGCCATAAAGGGCAATGATTCCAACGTCGGAACGGCGGCCGCGCCGCTTCGGACGATCCAGCGGGCCGCCGACCTCGCCCAGCCGGGTGATGTCATCACGGTCCATGAGGGTGTTTATCGTGAACGGATCAGTCCGCCGCGGGGCGGGGAGTCCGATGCGAAGAGGATCGTCTATCAGGCTGCTCCCGGGGAGAGAGTCGAGATCAAGGGGTCGGAGGTTATCAAGAACTGGGTGAAGGTTCAAGATGGAGTCTGGAAGGCGACGATCCAAAACTCGTTCTTCGGCGGTTTCAACCCTTACAGCGACCTCATCCGCGGCGACTGGTTCGAGCCCAAGGGCCGCGAGCACCACACGGGCGCGGTCTATCTCAACGGCGGGTGGCTGGCCGAGGCGGCGAAGCTCGAGGAAGTCCTGGGACCCGCCGGCCCGACGCCGCTTTGGTTTGGGCGGGTGGACAAAGACAGCACAACGATCTGGGCTCAGGTCAAGGGCTTAAACCCCAACGACGAGCTCGTGGAGATCAATGTCCGCCGGACGGTCTTCTTTCCGGAAAAGAC
>Ga0079037_100002414_pt1 | contig 10263 bp, 9 predicted proteins | sample Mud3Dept4metaG_FD_71479 | JGI IMG/M metagenome (GOLD analysis project Ga0079037, IMG submission 71479) | Freshwater wetland microbial communities from Ohio, USA, analyzing the effect of biotic and abiotic controls - Mud 3 Core 4 Depth 4 metaG | ecosystem: Environmental > Aquatic > Freshwater >... | reverse complement strand
CGCCCTCGGCGCCCGCCCCCTCCGCCGCCTCCGCCTCAGTGGGCTCGGGCAGCGTGATGCCCATGCGCTCGGCCAAGTAGCGCTTGATGCGGTCGCGGCGCGTCGAGGGGATGCCGAAGTACTCGAGGAACCGCTGCGTGGTCGTCAGGGACTTGGTGCTCGCCTTCGGCACCGCGACCACGAGCCCCAGCTCGACGAGCTCGCGCACCTGGTCGTAGACCTTGGGCCCCACCATCTCCATCAGGTCGGACTGCCTCATGGGCTGGTGGTAGGCGATGAGCGCGAGGGTCTTCAGGAGGCGCGGCGGTATCTCGGGCGGCGCGACCGAGCGGGCCTGGGGCGTGAGCTCGACCTTCAGCTGCATCGTCCACTTGCTGCCCACCTTCGCGACCTCCATCGAGGTGTTGCGGCGCTTGTACTCGGAGGCGAGCTTGCGCAGCTGCCGCAGCACCTCGCGGCGCTCCAGGCCGGTCGCCTGCTCGAGCTCGACGACCTGCATCGCGTGGCCGGCGGAGAAGAGCATGCCCTCGACGAGCAGCTTGGGGTCGGAGGTGGGCTTGGGCTCGCTCGGGACCGCGTCCTTGCCGCCGTCCTCGTCGCCGCCCTCGTCCGCGTCCTCGGCGGGCTCCTCCTCGGTCCCCTGCTCCGGCTCCTCGTCAGGCATGGCCATCCCTTGGGCCGGCGGATGAGGTGGCGCGCTAATGAAGGTTGCGGTGGGAGTTCTGGGCCAGGGACCTTCTAGGGGGACTGTGCCGACCCCAGGGGTCACAAAACGCCTAGCTATAAATATCGCCAGCTCGCATCCATGGCATGATGAGGGGCACACGGTCGATACGCGTCATGCCCGTCCCCATCGTGGTCCTTCTGCTGGTCCTGGCGACACCGGGAATGCCCACGGTCCGCGGCGTCGGGCCCGAGGAATCATCCTGGTCGACGTTCCGTGGGGACGTGCGCCGGACCGGTCTGAGCGATCAGAACGCGAGCATGAACCTTGGAGGACTACAATGGAGCTATTCGCTCAAAGAGACGTTTAGTTGGGATGATCCGTACGAATACTATAATGGGGGGTCGGGCATCCCCGCCGTTGGAAGGGATGGAACAGTCTACTTCTCATTCTCGAACACAAACAGGACAAATGCCGTTAGCGCCAATGGGTCCCTTCTTTGGGCTTTTGAGATGGGTACTGCTCGATCGGATGACCTTGCACCAGCTGTGTCCGATGAGGGAATCGTGCACATTGCTGCGGGAGGGTGCCTCTTCGCATTGTGGCCGAATGGGACCATGAGGTGGCGCTACGATGTTGACGGGAAGTTTCTGTCGAACCCGGCCATTGGCATGGACGGTACAATCTACATCGGATGCGATGACGAATGCCTGCATGCGATCGGCAGCAACGGTATACAAAAATGGACCTTTGCGACGAATGATTCGGTCCGGTCATCGCCCGCGGTCAGCCTCGACGGGCACATCACGTTCATGGCGAAGATGGGGACAGAAGCTCAGCTCCTGTCGCTGTTCCCGAACGGGAGCGTGAGATGGGCCATCACCATACCTGACGGATATATCAGTCTGTCTCCCTGCGTTCGTGCGGACGGGTCGGTGCTGGTCTATGATAGGGCCGAGAACCTCCTGTGCTTCCATTCCAATGGTACGCTCGACTGGACCTACCCCATCGTCCACACCGAACCCGGGCTTCGCGCTCGAGTGCGCCCAATCGAGGTGGCGATAGGCCCGGACGGGACGATATACTCGGGCTCGCTGGACTACCTCTACGCGCTCACGCCAGAAGGGGCTCTCAAATGGCAGTTGGAGACGAACTGGAGAACTCACTCACCTGTGGTGAGCGCCGACGGCATCATCTTCGTCGTGGTCTACTCGACCATCTTCGCTGTTGATCCTCAGGGCAATGAAATATGGACCTCCCATTCCATCAGCTACGGGCCGCGAGGGAATGTCCCGGACACCATAACAATCGGCCTCAATGGTAGCATCCTCTTCATGATGGATTACACCCTCGTCTCCGTGAACGGCGCACCACCAAAGGAACCGGTTGGTGAGGAAGATGGCTCGATGATTGCCTCTTGGGCCGTCGTGGTCGGTTGTGTCGCGATAATGCTCATCCAGGGTCCTGTCCGCAAGGCTCTTGGTGCTCAGAAGGGGAAGAGGATCGCCTGAGGAGCGAAGACCGCAGGTGGCCGTGCCAGGGATAGCTCTAGAAGCAGTGTCGCGCCTACGCGCCCTCGACCTTGTCCGCCTGCTTCTTTATCTTCTGCAGGTAGACGAGCAGGGAGCTCACGTCCAAGTTGCGGGGAACGACGAACGCCACGAGCGTGTTCTGGTCCACGCCCACCACGAGCACGCGGTAGCGCCCCGCCTCGACGACGATGCGCTCTATCTCGCCCTCGGGGAACTCCGAGTTGAGCGTGTGGGCGGCGCCGAGCATGGTGGCGCACATGATGGCGAACGTCTCGTGGTGCACGCCCTCGGGAAGCTCCTGCGTGATGACCACGCCGTCCCTCGTCAGGAAGGCCCAGTGGACGGAGGCGTTCTCCTGCCTCAGGTCCCTCAGGCCCTTCTCGAACACCTTTGGGTTCACCGCTTGCCCCCCGAGGGTCGGGCCACCCAGCGCGCGCGGCACGGCCGGCTGCCGGAGGCTCATTCCCAGCCAATCATAACCATCTGGCTATGGCTTAGGCCGCATTCTGGATTAATCGACTTGCTCATATACCTTTGCGTCCGCTTCTCACGCAAGGCCATGGAAAGCCACATCTACGTGGGCGGGCCCTTCAGGTGCCGATGACGGACATCCCGGCCTCGCATCCCCGGCGCGCCTCCCTCCTCGCCAGGGAGCGGCTCGTCGAGGGCGTGCGCGCGGGCATCGTCTCCGAGGCCGGGCTGATCGCGCACGGCCGCGGCGAGGCGTTCGACTACCTGCTCGGCGAGCGCACGACCGACGAGGCCGTGGCGGCGTGCCGCGCCGCGGCCGCCCTCCTGCTGATGGCGCGCCGGCCCGTCATGTCGGTGAACGGCAACGTAGCCGCGCTCGCGGCCGAGCGGGCGGTCGCGCTCGCGGCGGCCGTTGGGGGGGCGAGGGCCTCCCGCGGGGCGGCCGAGGGCGCGATGCGCCTGGAGGTGAACCTCTTCCACCGCACCGAGGGGCGCGTGCGTCTCGTCGCGGACCGGCTGCGCGCGGCGGGGGCGCGCGACGTGCTGGGGGAGGCGCCCGACGCGCGCGTGCCGGGCCTGGACCACGCCCGCGCGATGTGCAGCTCGCAGGGGGTGGGGACCGCCGACGTGGTGCTCATCCCCCTCGAGGACGGCGACCGCGCCGAGGCCCTGCGCCGGTGGGGCCGGACGGTCATCGCGGTGGACCTCAACCCCATGTCACGGACGGCCCGCGCCGCCCACGTGACGGTCGTCGACGAGCTCACGCGCGCGCTCCCGGTCCTGGCCAGGGAGACGGTCGCGCTCGCCGGGGAGCCGGACGGGCGGCTGCGCGCCGTGAAGGAGGGCTTCGACAACGCCGCCTGCCTCAGGGCCGTGCTCGGGCGCATGGTCGCGAGGGTGCCAGAGCTCGACCTGGGGCCGCCCTGCTGACGGGCGGGCCGGGACGTTCCATATGCATTTATATATCGGGGCGTTTATGGATGAGGCGATGCGACCGGGGGCGGTTCTGGCATTGACAATGGTCCTGGCGGTGCTCGCCGCGGGCTGCCTTTTAGACGGTGGCGGCTCGCCCATCTCCAGGATACCCAAAGTCATCCTCGACTCGGTCGACAACTCCACCCTCGTGACCGTGCTCGCCCTTGGCGAGGTCCGCTACGACACCATCTGCATCAACTACACGGCCGACGGGGTGCGCCACGACCTGTGCGCGCAGGACAGGTACGTCATGGACATCCTCGTGGCCAACGCGACCTTCACGCTCAACATCACGGTCATCGACCGCTTGGACGTGTACATGCTCAACTCCACCGTCAGGCTGGACCTCACGGACCCCCAGGACCCCGTGTTCTGGGTGCAGGAGGAGGACCAGACCAAGGAGGGGGACCACGCCTCGCCCTACAGCGTCATGGTCGAGTTCCGATGGAAGGTCGGGGAGGAGGAGTGAGCCGATGGAGCCCACCACGAGAGTGAGGATCCCTCGGTTGTACGTCTTCATCATCCTCATAGCAGTACTGTTCAGCGTTGTGAACATCATCGTTCTGTACTATGCCGAGAACCTGGTCCTGTACATAGGTGCTGTCTGGGGATGGATAAGTCTCCTGATCATGAGCCTGGTTGGCACTCTGCTCATCGGGATGTACATCGCCTACAGGCTCCTTGCGATGAGGTCGTTCACCCCCTTCGAGCGCGAGATGATGGAGATGCGCGTCGACGTCGCGGACATGAAGAAGTCCCTCGAGGAGGTCCGTGAGCGGCTCGATGCCAAGGGCGCGAGCGCCGGCGGGAGCGCGCAGACCACCGTGCCCCCTGGCCAGGGCGAGAGGGAGCGCCCCTCGTCCGAGGGGAAGGTCTGACCGCCCCCCACGGCGGTGGGACGGCCACCCCCGTCATCCAAGCCCGCGCATCGCCGACTTGAGCTCCTCCATGGGCGCGTCGGTCTTCACGCCCTGGGGGTTGGTGTGCGCGCGGCCGGCCCTGAAGCCCCTCGACCTCAGCTCCTCCACCAGCCTCGCCAGGGGCGGGCTGGGCGTGCCGACGTCGCCCGAGAGCCGGTTGACGTCGACGAGCAGCGGCGGGAGGTCGGCCTCCTCGAGCCAGAGCTCGCGCAGCCTGGCGAGCCTCACGCGGGTGCCCATGGCCTCGGTCGGCGCGAGGCGCTCGACGACCGCGCGGTCGTGCAGCGGCCCCAGCCAGAGCGGCCCCGCCCAGTGCGTGGCCCCGTGGGGGTGGTGCGGCCCCGTGGCGACGCCCCCGTCCTCGCCCCTCCACGCGAAGCCCACCAGCCTGAGGGCGGCGTCGGCGCGCTGCGCGCCCTTGGCCACCCGGAGGAACACGCGCATGTAGTGGTCCTCGGCCATGGCCAGCATCGGGGACGCGGCCAGGTCGGTCCTCGCGGCCTCGCGCACGACCGCGCCCATGAGGATGCGCAGCCCCACCTCGTGCATCGCGTCGCCGCGCCATGGGCGCGCGCCGTACCTGCGCAGGCAGGGCCTCTGCTCGGAGCCGCACAGCGCGGGCGTGTCGGTGGCGGTGAGCGCGAGGACGCCCCCGCGGCGCACAGCGCGCACCGCGCCCGCGAGGAACCGCGCGGGCGAGCCGAAGGGGTCGAGGTCCACGAGGTCGAACCGCTCCTCGTGCAGCAGCGGCTCGAGCTTGCGCTCCGTCACTCTGCAGCCCCCGAGCCCGTTGCGGGCCGCGTTGCGCCGGCACAGCGCCGCGGCCACCGGGTCCGCGTCGTTGAGCGTGAGCTCCAGGCCGGGGGGGCCCTCCACGGCGTACCTGATGCCCCTGATGCCGGAGCCCGCGAGGCCGTCGAGCGCGCTCATGCCCTCCCTGCCCGCTGCCCGCAGGACCGCCACGCTCGCGTCGCGCCCCAGCTCGGTCGCCTGGTTGTAGAACACGGGCGCGTCGCGCGCGGCCGGGCCCCGCCGCCGGACCGCGGAGGCGACCGGGACCTCGACCTCGACGGCGCCCTCCCGCACGAGCGCCAGGGCCAGCCCCTCGAGGACGTCCCCGGCCATGGGCATCAGCCCGAGGGAGCCTTGAGCTCGGACTTGAGCAGGGAGATGATCTTGTAGGGCAGCAGGTTCCGGTTGATGGGCGTGACCTCGAGGATGCGCACGTCGTCGCGCCGGCGGATGTCCTGGAGGAGGGGGTTGCGCGACTTCTTGTGGAGCGTGAGGATGAGGGGCTTGGGGGTCTCGAGCGCGGACTTGACGGCCTTGATGAAGGTGTCGGACTCGACCTCCATCTTTCCCACCTCGTCGATGATGATGATGGAGGCGTTGGCGGTCGCCCACTCGATGGAGGGCACGCCGATCTCGTTGAGCACCTCGGTGTCGACGAACAGAGGCCCTATCTTGATGGGCGTCTCGTAGTCCCTGTGCGCGAAGATGCCCGTGCGCTTGGAGTGCCAGTCGACGACCTCGAAGCCGATCTTGCGCCCGTGCTCGTAGATGGGGGTGGTGACCATGCCCCCGACGATGTGGCCGTCGGCCTCGAGCATCTCGATGACCTTGAGCAGGGCCTCTGTCTTACCGGCGCCCGGGAGGCCCGTGATGCCTATCTTGACGGACTTGGCCATGGTCGAACGCACGCTCACAGGCCGGGGCGGCAGTCTGGCTCATCGGGACTCCAGCATGGGCCGCCCTGGCCAATTGGGGGGGTAATGCCGTTCATGGTAATATGGCTTTCATAGGGGCGTGGGGGCCGTGCCACCGTGCGCCGGGCTCACCTCGGGGGCGTGGCGCAGCCGTCGGCGCCGTCCGGGGGCTCGGGCGACGACGGGTCCGGGATGAGGCCGCGCGAGACGAGCACGCGCACCGCGAACGGGCCGACGAGGATGTACATGAGCGTCCAGAACAGCCCAAGGGCGGCGAGCGCGCCCGCGATGCGCCCGAGCCCGTCGACGTAGGGGTCGCCGAGCCGCGCCACGACCAGCAGGAGCGCAAGGATGCCCGTCACCCCGCCGACCGCGCCCAAGGGCTTGGGCCAGTAGAGGTCGGACACCATGCAGCCGCTCGCGACCAGGACGAGCGCGACCACCGCGAGGCCAGGGACCCCCACCATGATGCTCATCACGACCATCAGCGCCGCCGCCGGGATGGGGAGGCCCAGGAACGTGCGCTTGTCGGCGCGCGACTCGAAGCAGAACCGCGCGAGGCGCAGCACTCCCGCGGCGATGAGCGCGCCGCCCCCGACGAGCACGAGCGCGCGCCCCGCGGCGCCGCTGATGCCGAGGTCCGGGTGGCCCAGGGCGTCGCCGTACGTGGCGTAGAGGATGACCGCGGGCGCGAGGCCGAACGAGGCCGAGTCGGCCATGATGTCCAGGAAGTCGCCCAGGTTCCACCTGCGCGAGAACCTGCGCGCGACGATGCCGTCGAGCCCGTCCGCGAGCACGCACATGACCAGGAGGGTGTAGGCCCACTCGAGCTCCCCCTCGAGGGCCGCCACGACGGCGAGGAAGCCCAGGATGGCGTTGAGCACGGTGAACACGTCCGCGATGGACATCAGGTCAACGACGCGCGTCGGCCCTCACCCCCAGGGACGTCTCCCCCGCGCGCACGCGCTGCCCCCTCCTGGCCGAGATGGCGAACATCCCCCTGGGCACGAGCACGTCGACGCGGCTGCCGAACCTGATGAGCGCGATGCGCTCGCCCCTCGCGACCCTGTCGCCCACCGCCACGTAGGGCACGATGCGCCGCGCGAAGTAGCCCGAGACCAGCACCACGCGGTGGTGCTCCCCCAGGCGCCTCGGGTCCATCGTGAGGGTGAGATGGACGTTGTGCCTCGCGCCGGGCGCGTCCGCGCGCGCGAAGCCCGAGCCCGCGCGCTCCATGGCCGCCACCCTGCCGTCGAGGGGGGCTCGCACCACGTGCACGTCGAACGGCCCCATGAAGGTGCTCACTCGCGTCCAAGCGTCCCCGTCGTCAACGTCCTCCACGGCCAGCACGCGGCCGTGCGCGGGCGCGAGCAGCCCCTCGGCGCACTCGCGCTCGGGGTCGCGGAAGAACAGGAGGCCGAAGGCCGAGGCGACCGCCAGGACCGCGACCAGGGCCCAGGCCCCCCACCCCACCGGGACGGGCGACACGAGCATGGTGGCGACGACAGCGATCGTCACCGCCGGGGGGACGATGATGAACCAGGGCATGCCCCTTGCAAGCATCGTGGTCCACTGTGATTGCCTAACGGGTACATCTAGCTTGCCGTGGCCCATGGCCGGGGGCCAGGCCCGAGGGGACCCGCGAGGTACACCAGGGCGCAAGCCTTATCTGCCCTGCCATACACTTGGAGTGGGCCCGGGAGCAGGACGATGCCCGACCGGACGAGTTACCGCGATGCGTCGGTCGCCACCCCAGCGACCGCGCTCGCGGCCGTCGCCGCCCTCGCGCTCGTCGCCGTGCTGTTGGCCGTCGCGCCGGCCGCCTCCGCCGTCGGCGAGGACGAGGTCGCCGTCGTCATCGACACGGACTTCCACCACCTCGGCGACCACTTCGTGCCGACGTACCAGCCGCAGCTGTTCGAGGGCCTAGAGCACCACTTCGAATTCCAGGTGCAGGGCACGGTCGAGAACCCCGCCATCCAGCTCTGGATGCGGGGGCAGGTCCCGTCTCAGTGGATACCGGAGGAGGACCAGATCAGGCTCGTCCTCAACGACAGGCTGCTGGGATACCTGAACGAGTACGCGGTCGGGGACGGCTCCATCTACACGACCGACGACGAGGTCGAGATAGAGGTCTCCATCGAGGAGGGCGTCCTGCTGCAGGGCGGCAACCGGTTGTCGATCTACACTGGCTGGGGCACGTCCGGCCACACCGACCGCGACGACATCATGTTCTGGAACATCAGGCTCGTCAAGGCGCGGCCCATCGAGGTGTCGTGCGACCTGCTCTCGCCCGTGCCTGGCACGGCCGCGAACGCGGGGCTCGACGGCACGACCGTGCAGCTCCTGGTGTGGAACGACAGGCACGTCGACGCCATCCAGTGGGCCACCGTCACCGTCGACCCTGGCGGCGCGGCGACGGCCTACACGTGGACGCAGCGCACCGACACGATGGCCCTCGGGGCCGGCGCGACCGCCCACGCCGACTTCCTCCCGCTGTGGTGGCAGACCGACAAGGACATCGTCGAGCGGACGTGGACGCTCACGGCCGACATGGCCTTCAGGTGGAGCTTCCCGACCGAGGGCCCCGTGGACATCGTCGTCGTGGTCAGGGACGACCAGACCCGGCTCCACACCTTCACGTTCTCCTCGGTGCTCACGGTGCGCACGCGGCTCGCGCTCGAGGGCCCCGTCCAGGTCGTGGCGGACGGCGCGCGCCCCCTCGGTCCGGGCTCCTGGACCAAGGGCGGCTCCAACATCTCGGTCGTGGTCCCTCCCGTGGTCTACGAGGGCTCTGACGGCATGAGGCCCAGGCCAGGGACCGCCCAGCTCAGCGTCGTGTGGGACGCCGTCCTGGTGGCCCACGGGGCTCCCTCGGACGGGGGGTGGTGGGACGCGACCACCGTCGCGCCCTACGTCTCGCGCGCGTCCTCCGTCCTCGAGGTCCGCGTCGTCGGCCTTCCCGACGGCGCGCGCGGGCCCCCTGCGGTGGTCGTGCCGCTGGAGGTGGACGGCAGGGGCCCGGCCTTCACGTCGCTCGCCCCCGCGAGCGACGGACGGTGGCTGCGGGAGCGCGTCGCGGAGGTCCGCGCGAACGTGACCGACTGGGACGGCATCGGCGTCGACCCGTTCACGGTCGAGTACCAGCTCTGGCCGGCGGGCGCGACCGGATGGGGCCCCTGGCTCCAGGCCGGCACGCTGCCGGGCGCACCGGCCGGCGGGGCGGTCGGGGTGACCTACGTCACGCTCCCCGAGGGCAGTGGCAGCCGCGTGAGGTGGAGGGCCCTCGACCGCGTGGGGAACGGCCCCACGGTCTCTCCCGAGACCGTCCTGAACGTGGACGCCACCCCCGTGACCGTGCAGGGCGCCGCCGTGCCCGGATGGCAGCGCGCCCGCGAGGTCCTCATGTCATGCTCGGTCGTCGACTCGGTCCCGTCGGCCGGGGTCGAGGGCTCGGGCGTGGCGATAGCCTCCGTCGAGTGGTCCGCGCTCGCCGCGGGCGCTACCGTGTGGACGCCGTGGCGCGTCGCCGACAGGGTCCTCCTGACGGGCGGCCCCGACGACCCGCGCTCGGCCGTGGAGGCGTTCGCCAACGTGAGCCTGGAGGAGGGGGCGGAGAACCTGGTCGTCTGGCGCGCCACCGACGCCGCCCTCAACAGGGTGGTCGTCTCCGACCCCGTGAGGGTCCTCGTCGACGTCACGGCGCCCCAGCGCGTCGAGCTGTGGCCCCGCGACGACCACACCTTCCCCAGGTCCGCGGACGTGGGCTGCGCCCTGGTGCTGACGGACGGGGACGGCGGCTCGGGCATCGACCCCGGCGCCGTGCAGTGGGCGCTGTCGGTGGGCTCTCAGGGCGCGTGGGGCGAGTGGGCGGCCGCCGGCGTGGCCATGCTCGGGGGCGCGCTCGCGCGCGCGAGCTGCTCGCCCTCCTTGGCCGGGCACGACAACTGGGTTAGGTGGCGCGCGACCGACGTCGCGGGCAACGGCCCCGTGGA
>Ga0079037_100002413_pt1 | contig 10265 bp, 7 predicted proteins | sample Mud3Dept4metaG_FD_71479 | JGI IMG/M metagenome (GOLD analysis project Ga0079037, IMG submission 71479) | Freshwater wetland microbial communities from Ohio, USA, analyzing the effect of biotic and abiotic controls - Mud 3 Core 4 Depth 4 metaG | ecosystem: Environmental > Aquatic > Freshwater >... | reverse complement strand
CTGAATCCGGCCCGAATAAGCAAATGGGTCATCGTGGATTCCCAGCCCCAACACTATGAGGCCCTGAGCAAGTTTCGTTTTGATATCATCATCGACCACCATCCCCCGTCCCCCGGCTCTGTTGCGGCCTTTGTGGACATCCGGGAGGATTACGGCGCGACCGCCACGATGATGACGGAATACCTGAGAGCGGCGAAGATCAAACCCTCCCCAAGGCTTGCGACTGCCCTGTTTTACGGGATCAAAACGGATACGGACAACTTTGTCCGAGCCTCCATCCCGAACGACATCAATGCCTTCCGATATCTCTACCCCTATACCAACATCCATATCGTCAAGATGATCGAATCCTCGGAGATGACGAGGAAAACCTTGACCAGTTTTAGAGCGGCTCTGGAAAACCTGGTGTTCTTTAAGGACAAGGCATGGATCCACATGGGGAAAGTGAATGACTCGGACATTCTGGTCATCCTCGCCGACTTTTTTCTAAAGCTGGTGGAATCCCCATGGTGCATCGTTTCCGGAGTCTATGGCCAGAGGCTTATTGTCATCTTCAGAAATGCAGGCTTCCGCTTGGACGCCGGAAAAGTAGCCGAGAAGCTTTTCGGGCAATGGGGCCCTGCCGGCGGGCACAAGAGCGCTGCGCGGGCCGAGATCCCTGTTGAGGCGATTCCGGCCCCTTCTCAGGGGGAAGCGGAGCTCAGAGAGTTTGTACTGAACCGGATCAAAGGAATGTGATGGCTAGCCCTGAGCCTACCAGCCGCGATCTTCTGTTTGGGGCAGCTATGAGGCGGGCGGGAAATAGACGGTGAAGATCGTGCCGCCGGATTGGTGGCAGTCCTCTGTTTTGGAGCAGAAAGGGCATTGGCTGATCCGGCCGGGGCAAACATCGGTCTCCTTGGGAAGGCGCTTGCACCGGGTGGAGGCCATGTGGATCTGAAAGTGGTATCTTTCCGAAAAGATCTTCATCCGGAGCAGATCGGCGCCCTTGCCTCCGGCATTGAAATCAAAAGGCCTCTTGGAAGAGTAGGCCATCATGTCCCTGGTTGTGAAAAAGCCTTCAAAAATTCTCTTCTGCGCCTCTTCAGGAATTCCGACTCCGTAATCCCGCACGACCAGCAGAGCCCCTTCTCCTTTTTTCCGGACCGCCACCTCGACCTTTCCTTCATCGGGAGTGTTCTCGATCGCGTTTCGGAGGAGGCCGTCGACGACTTTCTGCAAGACCTCCGGCGGCACAAGAATCGAGGGAGCTGAATCAAGTTGTGCCAGGACAGCCACTTCACGGTGGGAGTAGAGGGGATTCAAGGAATCGAGTCTCGCGCGCACCTCTTGATCCAGATGAAGGACCTTGGGTTCCGCCTCCTTGGGGCCGAAGGTCTTTTCCAGCTGATCCTTGATACGCTGGAAGAGCGGCTCCCGGCCGGTCTCTTCCGCGACAAGGCTTGAGAGTTCTTCCACGCATTGATCGAGCAGCAGCGTCAGGAGGCCGTAAGTCCTCTGCTGCTTATCTTCCATAATGTCGTCCACCTCATACTGGATCTCCAGGATGCGCTCCAGGTTGCGCTTGACCCGGTCCAGGGTGGGCTTCCATGTCTCATCCGGCAGAACGGCCATTCTCTTGGTGAGCAGGTTCAGGGAGCTCGACAGGATGGCGACAGGGGTCTTGAGTTCGTGGGAGAGATGGTTGATCGCTTTATCCTTGGCCCTGTTGAGGCTGGTCACTTCCTGGTAGGCCTTTCTCAGTTCTTCGGAGACCCTGGCATTTTCAATCGAAAGCGCCACCGTCCCCGTGATCGCGTTCAGGGACTCCAGGTCGGTCTGCTCAAATTCTCCCGTCTTCTTGTTGATGGCGCATAGAACGCCGGTGATGCGCTCGCGAGTTCTCAGTGGAACGAGCGCGAGATTTTTTGTTATGTAACCCAGCTTCTTGTCTCTTTCTTCGTGAATGCGGCGATCCACAGCGGTATCTGAGACAATCATGGACTCTCCCGTCTTGACCACCTTGCCGGCAATGAGCTGGTCAAGGGGGAACCGGATCTCCTTGATCCGTTTCTCCATCTCCGTCGCGTCATAGGCGGCACCGAGGACTAGAAATTCCTGTTTCTTTTCGTCCAGGAGCAGCACCACGGAACCCTCTGCATCAACGAGCCGTTTCACCTCATTGTTCACATAGTCGATGAGGTCCTCGAGCACAGGGTGACTGGGAAGGGCCAGGCTGATTCTGAGAAGAGCGTCGTTGTTGCGCAGGGCTTTCTTAAGGTCTTCAGAGAACCTCGCATTCTCAATGGACAGGGCCACGGTTCCCGCCACCATGTTGAGCAGTTCGAGGTCCGTCTCATCAAAGGGTCCCACCTTCTTGTTAATGGCGCAGAGGGCGCCGATGATCCGGTCGCTGCTCTTCAGGGGCACCTGGGCCAGGTTCCGGGTCCTGTACCCCAGCCGTTTGTCTCTCTCCTCGTGAAGCTCACGGTCCGCAGAAGTATCTGAAAGGATAAGGGGCTCCCCGGTCGTGATCACGCGGCCGGCGATCAGCTGTTCCATGGAAAAGCGGATCTCTTCAATCCTTTTCTGGGTGTCCCGATCGTCATAGGCGGCGCCCAGAACAAAAAGATCCCCTTTGATTTCATCGTGGAGCACAGCCATAGCCCCTTCGGTTCCCAGAAGGACTTTGACTTCGCTGTTCACATAATAGAGAAGATCTCCCAGATCCGGATGCTCTGGAAGAGCCATGCTGATCCTCAGCATCGCCTCGTTGTTTCGTGCGATCCTTTTTTCCTGAGTCACGTCTCTGAGGATCACGATGATGCCTGCAGGTTCATCCTTGGATTCAAAAAAGACCGCCGCCCGGATGACCACATCGAGGATTCGGCCGTGCTTGGTGAGGCGCCGGGTCTCGAAATGCATAATGACCCTTTCAGCATAAAGCCTCTTGGTCACCCCTCGCGTTTCCTGCTCAAAACCTGGCGGGATAAAGGGAATCCTCTTTCCTTCGAGCTCATCTTGTGTCCACCCGAAGGTTTCCGTGAAGGCCGGATTCAGGTAGGACACGCGGCCGTCAAGACTCAACACAATGATCGGGTAGGGCTCAAAATTGAGAAGGGCTCTTTGCCGTCTCTCGGACACACGCAGAGCCTCTTCCGCCTTTTTCCTGTCACTGATGTCCTGAAGGGTTTCAATGGCTCCCACCACTTTACCCTTGTCGTCGATCAGGGGAGCGGCGGTGAAGAAGAGCCATTTCCCTCCGCCCTTGAGATTCGGGAAAAAATCCTCAGCTTCGTAGGCCCCCTCGATGAGCGATGATTTCCTGTACTTGTCTGCGTAGTAAGTGGCAATCTCCTTTTCAGAAGCGCCATGAACAATGAAATCTGCGAGGATGGGTCTTTGGCTGGGATAAAAGGTCTTCCACTGATTCTGCGTTCCCACGAGGACTTCTGCGGAAAATCCCGTCAGATTTTCAAAAGCCTTGTTGCAGTGGGTGATGACGTGATTCTCGTCAATGACAAAGGCCGCGATGGAAAGCCCCTGCACGATTTCGCTGAGACGCTTTTCACTCTCTTTCAGGGAGGGTTGTCCTCTTGCTCCTTTGAGAGGTTTCTTTTCTGCCTTGGATTTCGGGTTTTGAGAAGGAAGTTTCTTGTTCATGGGGAATCCCTGAAAGCGCTCTCCTAAATGAAAAAGAATAGTACAGCCGGGTTGAAATCTCAAGGCCCTTCTGCTATTGGTTCACCTATCTCTGGACAATAACCGCCGAACTCCGCGGTGAAGGAGAGTTATGGATCGATTCATGAACCCGAAAAGCGTCGCGGTCATTGGGGCCTCGGAAGATCCACGCAAAGGGGGGTATGCCCTCGTCCGCAACCTGAAGGAGAAGATCCCTGAGCACCTGTATCCGATCAATCCCGGATCTTCAGAGATCTGCGGCCTTCCGGCATTCAAGAGCATCAAAGATCTTCCCGGGCCTGTGGATCTCGGAATTGTTTTTATCCCCGCGGCGGCGGTTCCAGAGGTGATGGATGAGTGCGGGAAAAAGGGAATCTCGAGGATCATGATTCAGAGCGCCGGTTTTGCCGAAACAGGCCCCCAGGGCCTTGCCCTTCAAGAGGCCTGTGTCCGGGTGGCCAAGAAATACCGGATGCGCGTCTGGGGCCCGAACTGTATGGGCATGGTCAACGGCTCGACAGGCATGGTCGCTTCTTTTATGAGGCCGGATATCTGGCGAGGCTACCTAAAGCCGGGCAAGGTCTCCCTCGTTGTACAGAGCGGAATGCTCTCCGCAGGGTTTATGATCCAAATTTTGAAAGAAGGGTATTTCGGCCTTAGCAAGGCTTGCTCCATTGGAAACCGTTGCGATGTCAATGAAAGCGATCTCCTGGAGTACCTTGCGGAAGATCCTCAGACAGAAGTCATCGCCATGTACCTGGAATCCATCATCGATGCTTCCCGTTTTCGCAAGGCCATGTCACGTTTGCAAAAGCCCGTTGTGATCCTGAAAGGGGGAGTCAGCGAAGAAGGAGCCCAGGCAGCACGAAGCCACACCGGCAGCCTTGCAGGCGACGGTCGGCTTACAGAAGGATTCTTTCGTCAGATGAAGATCCACAGGGCTGCGGATTTTTTCGAGATGGTTGACATGGCTCGGGGCCTGAGCCTCTGGAAGGGGAGAGAAGGGGGAAGGCGAATGGGGATCGTCACGTTCAGCGGGGCTTCCGGCATTGTGGCCTCCGACCATATTGCCGGCCTGGGCATGAGCCTGGCGCTTCTTTCGCCGGAGACCGTCCGAACCTTGCAGACGATTTTTCCACCCTGGCTGGCTCCTCAGAATCCCGTTGATGTGTGGCCTGCCATTGAACGAGTGGGAGAAAAGGCTTTTGAGGTTGCCATAAAGGCGATCCTGGCAGACCCCCAGGTCGATGCACTTTACCTCCATCTCTATATGGACGGGAGGGTCCTTAAGGGAGGAGTGAAGTTCCTGGAGGTCCTGAGGGGTGCTTCCAAGCCTGCCGCGATCTGGGTTATGGGGGACCCCCAGTGTTTCCGCAAGCTTCGAGACATAGTGGAACCCTTTGGAGTTCCTGTCTTCACTGAGGTGGGTCGGGGCGCGCGAGTCCTCAGTATGAAACTCGCCTCACCACACCCTTGACCCTTGGACGGCTGTCAAGCCCCGCCCCTCGATTTCCCCCCTCGATTTTACTCGGGGCGGTGAGCGTGTCGAACCGCTCAGGACCGTGAGCCTCTCGAACGGGCTCTCGAAACGCTCCTGCTGACGGATCAAAATTCTGGGTGGAGGGAAAGGCACTAAGAAAAGTATCTCAAGATCCCCGTTGAATCGATTTCATTTTTATCAATCCCCAGTGTCTTTGCATCAATTCCCAATGCAAGCCCAATCAACTGGGTATAGAGGATGGACGGAATGGTGTGATCGGTGCCTCGCCGGGAGTGAAGAATCCTTTGAACCCTGTCGAATTGAAGCTGACAAAAGGGGCATGCCACGCAGAGATAGTCTGCCCCGGAGCGCTTCGCATCCAAAATCTTGCTCTCCGTGAGATCAAGGGATAGCTCGTCATTGACTCCCCAGAGCGGTGCCCCGCAGCATTCGAGCTTGGTCGCCCACGAAATGCTTCTTGCACCTGTCACTTCCACAAGGTCGTCAAATTTGGAGGGATCTGCAGGTCTATCGAACTGCGCCACCTGCCTGGGTCTCAGCAGATGGCATCCGTAGTGGGTGGCTATGGGGAGGCCGTCAAGCCTCTTCTTGATTTTTTCCCTGATGCCTTCGATGGCGATCTCCGTATAGAGGATATCCAGAACATGCCGGACTGTGACCTCGCCGGTGTATTCCAGGCCCTCTTTATTGAGCGAGGCATTGATCTCCTTTCTTTCGGGGAGATGGTCCTTCAAGATCTGGTCTGCATGCTTGAGGCTGCCGTAACAGCAGTTGCACATCGTCATGATATTCAGGTGTTCTTTTTCCGCCAAGGCCAGATTGTGTGCCGAAGAAAGGAGATAGGCGCGGTAACGGAAGTTCTTGAGAGGATATCCACAACAGCTAAATTGCTTGATGTCCACCAGCTCCACACCCAGCGCCTTGAGCACGGCGTCTGTGGACGACTCGTACTGTTTGAGATAAATCGATGTGGCGCAACAGCGCTGCAATGCGAATTTCATGAAGGATGATCCGCCGAGTTTGTATTTTTCAGGCGTTCCATGGCCATGTTCTTGATTTTATAGAGGACGTCGGTGACACGGACCCCCTGGGGGCACGCCTCTTGGCACTGATAACAGCCCAAACAAGACCAGAGCATATTGGATTTGAAAATGGGATCGCTGAAACCTGTGATGGCGGCGTGGATGATCTGGTGCGGTGTCAGCCCCAAGGCTTCAGGCGGATTCGGATAGCGCTGGACCACAGGGCATGCGACCGAGCAGGTCGTGCAGGTGAAGCAGGCGGAATAACTCTCGCCCCAGTCGGACAGTCCGAGGTCCTTCCTGAACTGCGTGTCAGCCTTTTGAATGTCCAACAAGCTGTCCTGAAGGTTGATTCCTTTGCAGGCCTCCTCAAGCGCCGCCCGTATTGAGGCGAGGGGCTTTTCATAACCTTTTTCTTCCAGTTCTTCGCGTCTTAAACCACGATAGAAGGAAAGGGGGGAGAGGATAAGCACCTCTGGGATCTCTCTCCCGAGCACCGCCTCCCTCCCCTTGAACCACAATTCCTGAAGGTTGATTCCCACAGGGCAAACGCCTGTACAGCGATAGCAGTTGCTGCAAAGGTAGAGGCCTTCCTGAAGGCTTCGGATCTTTTCTTTGTCCAGATTTTTTCCCCGGGCAAAGGCCATGAGAGGAGCCAGTTTTTCAGACGGCAGAATCTTCGTGTTCAGGATTTCTTCCTCCCAGATTCTGACTGCGCACCGGCTGGTACAGGTCCCGCAATGAGTGCACGCATCCAGTTCGATGAGTTGCTTGGTCATGAGATTGGCCGGGTCGGATTCCTCCGCATCCATCACCGCATTGGCAAGAAGGCTCAAAGGGCTCGCAATGAGGTGAAACATTCTGCTGAAGGGCAAATAGGCCAGGCCGACAAAGCAGGCCAGGAAATGAACATACCATAGGATGACAGGAAATCGCACACTGTCCAACAGGCCCCCCAAAGGTCTCATGACCGTCGCCATACTGTAGCTGATGAAGGCCCACTGTGGTTTCGAATGGCAGCTGATGCAGGCCACTTCATGGACTTCTTTTCCTTGCGCCAGGATTTCCTTTTCAAAAGGGCCTTTCACCGCAGAGGAGACAATGCCGAATTCTTCAACCCAGTAGCTTTCCAGAGCCTTGAGTTCTTCCTTGCTTGCGGTGACCGCGTATTCCTCCACCATCGACTGGTAAGCCGTGTGAGAGCCGATTTTGCCTCCTTCAAGAAGAAAGCCGGAGAGCATGACTACGGCCAGGATAATGAGGGCATACCGATCCATCCGGTTCGTGAAAAGAGGCACCTTGAGAAAAAAGCGTCGGTAGATAGAAATTCCGATCCCCACCAGCACCATGAGGCCGAACACATTCCTCAAGAAGAGAAAGGGATTCAGGGTGGCGGAGTAATCCTTAAACAGAGAATAGGAGATGTATTTTTCCAGAGCATGCATCAGGAGAAGCAGGATGAATCCCCAGAAGAGACACATGTGCATCACCCAGCGAAGCAGACTCTCCCGGAGAATCCTTGACTGGAAAAGGATGTCGTAGAAGAAGGCCTTTACCAATCTGAAGATCTTGCCGCTGAACAGGGTCAGGAGGACCCCTTTCAACGCGGCTGAAACCCGCGTGCCGGGCTTAGATGCTTTAGTTTCTCCATCAAGCGTCAACCGAAACCAGGAGGACACCTTGTAGATCAGGCCCAGTGCAAAAATGACCAGAGAGATGTAAAGGCTGACGGTGAAGAACATACGAGATTTCTTTCAGGGTAGTGATACGGCACTGTGGCGAATACCTCACACATTTCTTGTCGCATTTCAAGAAAAATCATCTCAAAGGGTGAACTACCCTGAATCGTCCTGCTCACGGAATGTTAAGCAGGCCAACCATTCCCCTACCCCGGAATGCACTTTCTCCTTGCCTCGGGGCGCTATATCGGTTATGTAAGTGGCGGCTACTCTTGGGGGAACTCCCGAGGTCTCACCCGTTCCATCGAGCTAGGCAGAGAATCAAAGACCTGCGGGTTCGCCCATAAAGAAGGGGGATGCTCTCAGTGGACAGAAGCAGGAGAGAGATGAAGGACAAAAGGACTCTTTTGGAAATGTCCAGGGGGAAGGTGAAATTCGAGGCCTTCGGTGAAGAGATGATTGAAAAGAAGGTTAGCCTGAGCGGGAACAGCGGAAGAATTTATCTTCCACCCGACTGGGTCGGCCATCACGTCAAAATCATCCGAATTGACTGACTCTTTGAACGAAAGGGGTTGTACGGTGGGAAGAGATAAGATCCTAATCAGACGAATGAAAAAAACGGATGCCGAAGCCATAGGCAAGATTGCTGCGGCCATTGAAAAGAAGCCTTCCCTGTTAGACTTCAAACAGATTGTGTCCGAAGAAGTCAAGAGAAGAGTGAATACCAGTTATGTTGCCGAGATCAAAGGCAAGGTCGTGGGGTTTATGATCAGCTACATAACGTACGGGAGTTTCGGGGCAGACCGGTGCGCCTGGATTGCCATGTTTGGGGTGGACCCCAAGCTCATGGGACAGGGGATTGGAAAAAGGCTTGCTGAGGAAATATTCAAGGTCTACAAGGAAAAGGGCGTCACGGAAGTCTTCACTTCGGTGCGATGGGATGCAACCGATATTCTCTCGTTTTTCAAGACCCTCGGCTTTGAAAGAAGCAACTTCATCAATCTTTGGAAGATGCTTGAATGAGAAGGGCCGCGCCTTCGCAGGCTGAGATCCCTTCTCGTTTGCGCAACAAAAGGCGGCACCCTGAAGCGGCTCTGACAATTCGTTCAACGAGAAAGGAAGCGTCATGATCTATATAGGGAATTTTCTTCATACCACCAACCAGGAGCAAACACAGGAGATGGACAGACGGCATGGGGAATTTACCCTGATTGTGGAGGCGCCTGACGCGGAGACAGCGCTCCACCTGTTCAGAGAAAAGCTCCTCGCCTATAGAAGGATCAGGGATTTTTTCCAGGGGGAGTGCTCTGTTTTTCTGAGCCAGTTCTATGAACTGAAGACTTTTCCCAAGAAAGAAGCTCTCATGCTGAACTACAGTTCCTACGCCGGAGACCCGGCCATGCCTTTCATCGGATGCACACTCCCGTCGGCCATGTCGGATGAATGCAGAATCTATGAGTGGAACGAAAATGAGCCCCAGATCGATGGAATGAAAGGCAAACCTTTTGTGGAGTTCAAGCCATAAAATCTTCGTGAAAAGCACTTCTTTTCGCGGGAGTGCCGCCTCTGTTCAAAAGCCCTTTCTACTGAGTGGAACAATCCCCTTGACTTCTCTGCGATTCCGCTCCTCCACCCCAGCGATTCCTTCATTCAGGGAGAAAAGACTGAGCAGGCGCGTTTAAGGAGTTCATGGATATGCGGTTTTACAAGTATCACGCCCTGGGAAATGACTACCTTGTCCTCGATCCCTCGAATTTTGCATGGGAGTTGAACTCCTTTAAGATCCAGCGGATCTGTCATCGCAATTTTGGTGTCGGCTCGGACGGCATTCTCCTGGGTCCTCTGGAGACCAAAGAGGGCGACTTCGGGCTTCGCATTTTCAACCCTGACGGCAGCGAGGCGGAAAAGAGCGGAAACGGTCTACGAATTTTTTCGCGATACCTCTGGGATCAAGGCCTTGTCAAAGACAAACCCTTCACCGTCATGACCTCGGGCGGGAGGGTCGAATCAACGGTGCAGGACAGAGGCCGAAGTGTCACGGTTGAGATGGGACAAGTCAGCTTCGATAGCGCACGGATCCCCGTGAAGGGAGAGCCCCGTGAAGTGTTGAATGAAACCATGATTTTGGAAGGCAAAGCTCTGCGCTTCTGCGCGGCCACGGTAGGCAACCCGCACTGTGTGGTGCTGAGAGAGCAAGTGTCCGAAGAAGAGGCAAGAAGATTGGGGCCTCTGATCGAGAACGATTCCAGGTTTCCAAACCGGACGAACGTTCAATTCATGAAGGTGCTGGATCGTTCCCATATTCAGATAGAGATATGGGAACGCGGAGCGGGTTACACCCTTGCTTCCGGAAGCAGCAGCAGCGCGGCTGCTGCTGTGGCTCACCGGCTAGGGCTTTGCGAG
>Ga0079037_100002411_pt1 | contig 10267 bp, 8 predicted proteins | sample Mud3Dept4metaG_FD_71479 | JGI IMG/M metagenome (GOLD analysis project Ga0079037, IMG submission 71479) | Freshwater wetland microbial communities from Ohio, USA, analyzing the effect of biotic and abiotic controls - Mud 3 Core 4 Depth 4 metaG | ecosystem: Environmental > Aquatic > Freshwater >... | reverse complement strand
ACACGTCGATGACCGTGCCGGGCATCGGTGCCGCAAGGGCGCCGTGCGCGGCGCGCTGCCGCGGGGCTCGCGTCTGGCCCTCCGGCTGCACCTCGAGGCACGCGCCGGCACCCTCGACGGCCACCCAGCGTGCTTCGGGTGGTCCCGCTGCGGCCACCCGCCACGTGTGTGCACCGCTGGAGACGAGGTACTCGCCAGGAGAGACGGCCGTCACGAGGAACACATCGCCCGGATCTCCCACCCGCACGCGGCCGTCCGAACGCACCTCGACCGGCGTCGCCGCGAGGCCCTGCCGCACGATGAATCGACGCGTCCCTGGCACCTCAGCCGCTCCACCCCGGTAGTGAGGCCCATGGATCACGGCGCGGCTCCGAGCGATCGGCTGAGACGGCACGCGCGGACTCGCTGTGGGCGGCCGCCGCCGCGAGTGCGGCAGCAGGCAGCGGCTTCGACGCGGCCAGTCCCGATCCCTCTTCGTCGAGGTAAGCCGTGTCGACATGGCCGGCTCGAAACGTCTGGCTGTCGAGGACGGCCAGAAGGAACGGGATGTTGGTAGGCAGCCCCAGGATGCGAAACTCAGCGAGGGCCGCGCGCAGGCGATCGATTGCGGCGTCGCGCGTCTCGGCGTGCGCGATGACCTTCGCAATCATGGGGTCGTAGTGCACGGAGACTTCCGAGCCTTCGACCACGCCGGCGTCGACGCGTATGCCGGGGCGCTCCGGCTGGCGGTAGCGCAGGATGCGGCCGGCCTGCGGCAGATATCCGGCCGACGGATCCTCGGCGTACACGCGGCATTCGATCGCGTGCCCTCGCTGGTGAAGGTCCGCCTGCGTCCAGGGCAACTCGTGTCCCTCAGCCACCCGCAGCTGCGCGTGCACCAGATCGACGCCCGCGATGGCCTCGGTCACCGGGTGCTCGACCTGCAGCCGCGTGTTCATCTCGAGGAAGTAGAAGCGGGCCTGGTCGCCCGCGCCCTCGAGCAGGAATTCGATGGTGCCCGCGTTGCGGTAGCCCACGGCCCTGGCCGCCGCCACCGCGGCGTCGCCCATAAGCGCGCGGAGGGCTGGCGTCAGGGCGGGCGACGGGCTTTCCTCGATGATCTTCTGGTGGCGCCGCTGCGTCGAGCAGTCGCGTTCGAACAGATGCACCGCTCGGCCGTGGGCGTCGGCGAACACCTGGATCTCGACGTGGCGGGGCCTCGTGACGACCCGCTCGACGTACAGCGTACCGTCGCCAAATGCGGCCGTCGCCTCGTGGCGCGCCCCCGAGATGGCCGCCGCGAGACCGGCATCGCCGCGGACCATCCGCATGCCCTTTCCGCCGCCGCCGGCGGATGCCTTGATGAGCAGCGGGAACCCGGCGCGCCTCGCGGCCGCCTCGATTGACGCGTCGGACTGATCGGCTGGCGTCTCGCCCGGCACGACGGGCACCCCGGCGCGTTCCATCAGCCGGCGTGCGGAGATCTTCGAGCCCATCGCGGCGATCGCCGCTGGCGGCGGGCCGACGAAAATCAGTCCCGCGCCCTGGCACGCGGACGCGAACGCCGCGTTCTCGGCGAGGAAGCCGTAGCCGGGATGGATCGCATCGGCGCCGGCGGTTCGGGCGGCTTCGATGATCCGATCACCTGCCAGGTAGCTCTCGGCCGGAGGCGGAGCGCCGAGGCGCACCGCGCGTCCGGCGGCCAGCACGTGCGGTGCGTCGGCGTCGGCGTCCGAGTACACGGCAATCGTGTCGATGCCGAGTTCGTCGCATGCGCGCATGATGCGGAGGGCAATCTCTCCCCGGTTGGCGACCAGGACGTTTCGGATCATCGCTGCCCTCGATCCTCCCCGACGTCCTCACGCCAGGCGGCCCGCCGCTTCTCGAGGAACGCGCGGAGCCCCTCCTGGCCCTCGGGCGACACCCTGGCATCGGCCAGCGTTTCGGCGGCCAGTCCGGCGGATTCGGACGAGGGGCCTGCCGAGACGCGGCCGATGAGCGCCTTGGCGGTCGACACCGCCTGCGGACCGCAGGCGAGAATGCCGTCCACCACGCGGCGCACCTCGTCTTCGAGCGCGTCGGGTTCGACGACGGCGTGCACCAGGCCGATGTCTCGTGCGCGCTCGGCGGAGAACCGCGCGCCGGTCAGGAACAGTTCGCGCGCGGCCGACCGGCCGATCTTCGCCACGACAAACGGCGAAATCACCGCCGGCACGATGCCCAGCCGGACCTCGGTGAATCCAAAAACGGCATCGCGTGCCGCGACGACGATGTCGCACACGGCGGCGAGGCCGGAGCCGCCGCCCAGCGCGGCGCCATGCACGCAGCCGACAAGCGGGAACGGCAGCGCGTCGAGCCGGCCGTACATCCGGGCGAGCGCCTCGGCGTCGCGAAGGTTCTGGTCCCGTGTGTAGTCCACCGTCCGGGCCATCCAAGAGAGGTCGCCGCCGGCAGAGAACACAACGCCCGCGCCACGCAGGACGGCGGCACGGACGCTGAGGCCGGCGTGCCGGGAAAGCGCCCACTCGGAGATTTCTTCGATCATCCCCTCGTTGAAGGCGTTGCGGACGTCCGGGCGGTTGAGCGTAAGGTGCTCGACCGAGCCCTCGCGGCGGGTCAGGAGGTGGGTGAATGCCATGGCTACATCCGGAAGGCCCCGAAGCGCGCCTCGGGGATCGGAGCGTTGTAGGCTGCCGAGAGGCCGAGCGCCAGCGTGTCCCTCGTTTCGACGGGATCGAGCAGCCCATCGTCCCAGAGCCGCGCGGTGGCGTAGTACGGCGAGCCTTCGCGCTCGTACTTCTCGATGATCGGCCGCCGGATCTCTTCCTCTTCGGCCTCGGTGAGCGCCCTGCCCTCACGCGCGTACTGATCGCGCTTGACCGTTGTGAGGACGCCCGCCGCCTGTTCGGCGCCCATCACGGAAATCCGGGCGTTCGGCCACATCCAGAGCAGCCGGGGATCGTACGCCCGGCCGCACATTCCATAGTTGCCTGCGCCGAAGGACCCGCCCATGAGCACGGTGAACGTCGGCACGACGGAGTTCGCGACGGCATGCACCATCTTGGCGCCGTCCTTGGCGATGCCGGCCTGCTCGTACTGCCGTCCGACGATGAAGCCCGTGATGTTCTGCAGGAAGACGAGCGGGACGCCGCGGAGATTGCAGAGCTCCATGAAATGCGTGGCCTTGAGAGCCGACTCCGAGAAGAGCACGCCATTGTTGGCGACCAGCCCCACGAGGAACCCGTGCAGACGGGCAAACCCCGTCACCAGCGTGACGCCGTAGCGCTCCTTGAACTCGTCGAATCGCGAGCCGTCCACCATTCGGGCGATGATTTCTCGGACGTCGTACGGCCGGCGGGCGTCCCTCGGCACGATGCCGTAGATCTCGGCCGGGTCGTAAAGCGGCGGTTCGGGGCTGGTCATGTCGTCCGGCAGGGCCTTTGCCGTGTTCAGCGTCGAGACCACCGTTCTCGCCAGCCTGATGGCGTGGCCGTCATCGTCGGCAAAGTAGTCAGCCACGCCTGACAGCCGGGTGTGCACGTCGGCGCCGCCCAGCTCTTCGGCCGTCACATCCTCGCCCGTCGCGGCTCTTACGAGCGGCGGGCCTGCCAGGAAGATCGTCCCGGTGCCGGTGACGATGATCGTCTCGTCCGACATGGCGGGGACGTACGCGCCGCCGGCGGTGCACGAGCCCATCACGACCGCGATCTGGGGAATGCGCGCGGCGGACATGCGGGCCTGGTTGAAGAATATCCGGCCGAAGTGATCCCGGTCGGGGAACACCTCCGCCTGGAGCGGCAGAAAGGCCCCGCCCGAGTCCACCAGGTAGAGGCACGGCAGCCGGTTCTGAAGGGCGATATCCTGTGCCCGCAGGTGTTTCTTCACCGTGATGGGGAAGTAGGTGCCGCCTTTGACCGTGGCGTCGTTGGCCACGATCATCACTTCACGGCCCGAGACCCGGCCGATTCCGGTGACTAAGCCGGCACCGGGCGCGTCACCCTCGTACATGCCCCAGGCCGCCAGGGGCGACAGTTCGAGAAAGGGCGAGGCCGGGTCGAGCAACCGCGCGATGCGCTCGCGGACGGGCAGTTTGCCCTGCTCACGATGGCGCGACAGGTAGCGGGGCCCTCCGCCGGCACGGGCGATGGCCAGCCGCTCTCGCATTTCGGCCACCAGGCCCTCGAAGTAACGGCGGTTTTCCGCGAATTCGGCGCTGCGCGGGTCGATGTGCGTCGGGAGGATGTCCATAGGAGTAGCGCGATTATACCGGTTGCGGTATGTTGTCGGCACGCGGCGGTGCGCACCGCGTGAGGAGGCGGCGTGGAAGACCGGGCGCGGGTATTGATCTCGGCGTGTATCGGCGCGCTCATTGGAGGCGTAGCCGGCTACCTCTTTCTGACCGAGGACGGGCACCGCCTGCGGGAGCGCCTCGAGCCGGGGATGGAAGACCTGCTGCGCGAGATGCGGCACCTCCGGTCGGCGGCGGAAAAGGCCAGGCTGGCGGCGGCCGAGGGCGTGGCGACCGTCAGCGAGCTCCGGCGAGGCGTGTCCCACAAGGCGGAACAGAGCTGGAGCGGCCGGCCGCCGGTCGCCTACTAGTCGAATGCCTGCGGGCTCCGGTTGTGGCTGACGCTCCGATGATCCCGACCGGCGTGGGCTGGATGACCTGGCGCCCGCGGCGCCTGGCCGAGCAGCTGCGCGACGGCATCATCCTGATGGGTCGCGCCGCCTGGCGAGGCATCCACGAAGTGGCCTTCGGGAGCGACGACCTGACGCATGCCGCAGCCATCGCCTATTACGCGCTGCTGTCGTTCCTGCCATTCCTCCTGTTGTCGATGTCCCTGCTCGGCACCTTCGAGACGGGACGCGAGATCCGCGGCGACGTGCTCCAGTTCGTCCTGCGCTACTTTCCGGCGCAGCCCGATTTCGTCAACCTGGACGCCTTCACGCAGACCCGGATTCGGCTCGGGATCGGCGGCGCGCTGGGCCTGCTGTGGGCGTCGCAGGGCGTCTTCGGCGCCATCAGCACCGCCGTGAACCACGCGTGGGCGGTCGAACGGCCACGCTCCTTCTGGCATCACCGCTGGTTCTCGCTGCTGATGATGTCGACCGCGGTGATGCTCCTCTTCATCGCGCTGCTCGTGCTGAGCGCGTCGAAAGCGAGCGGCACGCCGTGGTCGGTGATCCTGTTTTCGCAGATGCCGGCCCTCCAGGCGCTCTCGGACTGGGGGAACAAGCTGACGACGTTCCTCCTCTTCGTCCTGATCGTCGGGCTCATCTTCTACTTCGTGCCCAATACACCGGTGCGGCTTCGCGACGTCTGGCCGGGCGCCGTCCTGACCGCCGTGCTCTGGCGCGTGGCGTACGAGGGCTTTTCCTGGTACTTGCGCGCCTGGGCCCGCGCGAGCGTCCACGGGTCCATCGCCACGGTGGTGTGGTTCCTGATCTGGATCTACATCTCCGCCGTCATCCTGCTGTACGGCGTGGAGTTCACCGCGGCCATCGCGCGCATCCGGCGCGAGCGGCACGGACCCGCCGCGCCGCTCAACGCGTCATAAACAAACCGTGCCGAACCGCCTCGCGTCAGAGAAGAGCCCGTACCTCCTGCAGCACGCATCCAATCCCGTCGATTGGTACCCGTGGGGCGAAGAGGCGTTCGCCGCGGCCCGGCGGGAGGACAGGCCGATCTTCCTGTCAATCGGCTACGCGACCTGTCACTGGTGCCACGTGATGGAGCACGAGTCGTTCGAGGATGCGGCGATTGCCCGGGTGCTCAACGCGCGCTTTGTCCCGATCAAGGTGGATCGGGAAGAGCGCCCCGACGTGGACCGCGTCTACATGCTGTTCGTGCAGGCGACGACGGGATCCGGTGGCTGGCCGATGAGCGTGTGGCTCACGCCGGGCCTGCAGCCGTTTTACGGCGGCACCTACTTTCCGCCGGACGGGCGGTACGGGCGGCCGGGCTTCGCGGCCGTCCTCGACGAGATCAGCCGGGCGTGGCAGGAGAACCGAGATGGCGTCGTGCGCTCGGCCGCTGGCCTGACCGAGCGCCTCCGCGGTTTCGCGGCGGCAGGGCCGCCTCAGCAGGCCGCGGTACCGGGCCCTGAAGCCCTCGAGGCTGCGGTGCGGGAGTTCGAGTCGTCGTTCGACAGCCGGCGCGGCGGTTTCGGCGGCGCGCCGAAGTTCCCGCGGCCGGCGGAGTTGTTCTTCCTGCTGCGCGAGTCGAGGCGCACGCGCCACGCGGCCGCTCTGGACATGGTGGTGCGGACCCTGCGCGCGATGGCCGACGGCGGGATGCGCGACCACGTCGGCGGGGGATTTCATCGCTACTCGGTGGATGCCGACTGGCGGGTGCCGCACTTCGAGAAGATGCTCTACGACCAGGCGCAGTTGACGCTGGCGTACCTCGAAGCGTACCAGGCGGCGGGCGACCCGGACCTCGCCGCTGTGGCCCACGACACGCTGCGCTACGTGTCGCGCGAGATGACGGACCCGGGCGGAGGGTTCTACTCGGCCGAGGATGCCGACAGCCTGCCGCCGGAGGATGCAGCCCGGCCCGGCGCGCGCGCGTCGGAAGGCGCCTTCTATCTGTGGTCGGCGGACGAGATCCATTCGCTGCTGGGCGACGACGCCCCGCTGGCGCGGGCGCGGTTCGGCATCGAACCGCACGGCAATGCGCCGTTCGATCCGCACGGCGAGTTCACGGGGAGAAACCTGCTCTATCTCGCGGCGCCTGCCGGGCAGGTCGCCTTGGACCACGGGCTCGAAACGGATGATGCCGAGGGCCGACTTGAGCGGGCCCGCCAGGCGATGTACGAGGCGCGCGCGAGGCGCCCGCGTCCCCTGCGCGACGACAAGATCCTCACGGCGTGGAACGGCCTGATGATTGCCGCCTTCGCCAGAGCGTTCCGCGTGTTGCGGCACGCGGCCCATCTCGAGTCGGCCAGGCGGGCGGCGTCGTTCCTCAGGGACACCATGTGGCACAGCGCCAGCCGGACCCTGTTCCGCCGCTACCGCGAGGGCGATGTGGCCATCGAAGGGTATGCCGAAGACTACGCGTGCATCGTATGGGGCGTGCTCGAGCTCTTCCAGGCCGATGGCGACCCGGCGTGGCTCGAGTGGGCGATGGAGCTTCAGCGCCGGCAGGACGAACTCTTCTGGGACGACGGCGCCGGCGGCTGGTATGCCACGACGGGCGAAGACCCCTCCGTCATCGTCCGCATGAAGGAGGACTACGACGGGGCGGAGCCGTCGGCGACGTCGGTGGCGCTGCTCAACCTGATCGTGCTTGCGCATCTGACCGGCAACACCACCTGGCGAGCGCGCGTCGAACGGACGTTCCAGGGCGCGGCGGCCCGAATAACCGGATCAGGGCGCAGCGTCCCGATGATGCTGGCCGGCCTCTCGGCGTGGCACGCCGGCGTGCAGCAGGTGGCGATTGTGGGCGTGGCCGGCGACCGGGCCAGAGAGGCGCTCGAGCGCGTGACGGCGGCTCGTTTCCTACCGTTTGCCGTTGTCGTGCCTGTCGCCCCTGGAGAGCGGCAGCAGCGTCTAGGCGCCGTGGCGCCGTTTGTCGCCGCGATGGGAACGATGGACGGGCAGGCGACGGCGTATGTCTGCCGCGACTTCGCGTGCCAGACGCCCACCGCAGATCCGGATGAATTGGCCATTCAACTGTCCCCGTGAGTACCAGAGACTCGGAAGAGACACCGGCCGGTCCGGGTGCGAGAGCGGTATGATCAAGCGAGCCCTATGATCTGCCGCCTTCTGCACGCCTCAATGCCGCCGGTTGCCGCCGCGATCGTGCTCGTCTCGGTGGCGGCCGCGGGGGCGTCCGCGCAATCCCTCTCGCTCGTCGTCCCACCGGCCGGCGCCGCGCGCGAGGCGTTCCAGGCCCTGGAGGAGGGGCGCTACAAGGATGCGGACGCCGCCTTCGAACGCGCGCTTGCCGCGGCGCCTGACGACCCTGCCATCCTCCTTGGCGCGGGCATCGCGGCCAGGCGCGTCAGCAACACCGCGCGTGCCCGTCAGTTGCTGGCCCGCGCGCTCCAGATCGATCCTGCCCTCACGCCCGCGTCTCAGTTGCTGGGCACGATGCTGTACGAAACCGGGGACATCGAAGGCGCGATTCGCGTTTACGACGCCGCCCTCGTGCGCGCGCCCGACCAGGCCCGCATGCAGGCGAAGGTGGAGGAGTGGCGCAAGGAGGCCGCCCTTCACGACGGCTTCCGGCGCGCCCTGGGGGGCCACTTCACGGTGCTGTTCGAAGGGCCGGCGGAGGAAGATGCGGCCGCAGCGGCCGTGGAGATACTGGAGGGTGCGTACGGCCGCGTCGGCGACTTCCTGCAGGCGTTTCCCCCTGAGCCGATCACGGTCGTCCTGTATACGCAGCAGCAGTTTCGCGACGTCACGAGGACGCCAGGATGGAGCGGCGGACTCTTCGACGGCCGCATCCGTCTGCCGATCCGGGGCGGGTTGGCGGACCGGAGCGAGTTCGAGCGCGTCCTGACCCACGAGTACGTGCACGCGCTCGTGCACAGCGTGGCGGCGGGTGGAGTGCCGGCGTGGCTCAACGAGGGGCTGGCGGCCGCGCTGGAAACGAGGGGGATGGAACGCGCCCGCCGCGACATCGTGCGGGGGCCGGTGGTGCCGCTGAGCCAGCTCGGCCGGTCGTTTGCCTCGCTGTCCGCATCAGCCGTGCCGTCGGCCTATGCCGGCAGCGCGCTGGCGGTGTGGGAGATCATCGAGCGAGCTGGGGCGTCTCGCCTGATGGGTCTGCTCGCGGACCTCGGCTCCGGCGCAGATTTCGACCGGGCCTTCACGTCCTGGGTGCAGATGCCCTTTGCCGACTTCGAGCGAGAGTGGCTCGAAACCGTGCGCGCCGCGAGCCCGCGCCGCTGACGCGGACCGGCGGTGTCCGCGAAACCTCGCGTCGAGAAGGAACGTGGACGGCGACCTGCATGCAGTGCCCCGGCCGGCGACGAAACACACTCGCGCGTACTCGTCGTCCGGCGCACTGACTGGAGGGTCGAACGACCGTGGCATTGGCGGGCCGGGAGCTGGTAGATTCTCGGCGAGCCTGCGCCTCACCCCGGCCAGGACGTGCCCGTTCCCGCTCAGCGCGCTGTCGCGAAGCCCTGAAGTCAAAACCTGGCAATGGTGACGCTCGCGTCGGCGAGCAGGTCGAGCACGAGGGGATCGTTGCCGTAGTCGAAGTGGTACTTGATCACCTGCACGCCGGCGGCCGCCAGGATCTTGGCGCAGTTGACGCACGGGAAGTGCGAGATATAGGCCGTCGAGCCTGCGACGCTGACGCCCCGGCGGGCGGCGTCGGCAATGGCATTCTGCTCGGCATGAACGGTCGCCTGTTCGTGGCCGTCGCGCAGGCGCGAGTGGTGCGGCGTCCCCGGCAGGAAACCGTTGTAGCCCGCCGCGACGATGCGGTTTCGGTGCTCGCCGCCTGAGACGAGTACGCATCCGACGTGCAGGCGCCCGCAGGCAGAGCGCGACGCCATCAGCACGGCCGTCGCCATGAAGTAGTCGTCCCACGAGGGGCGGTCCCCGGACGATTCCAGTGCCTGGGCGAGTTGGTCGACGAGCGAAGCTGACGAGTCGGTCACGGGCGGCACCTGTTGAGGGTCTGCGCTATCGTTCAGGCCGCTCGATGCGGTCATAGCCCAAGCCGTTCCAGCGTAGCACGGGCCAGAGTTGTGCCGACTCCCGCCCGGCGTCGAAACGGTGGTCCAGGCTGCCTGTCGACGCATAGAAGTCGTGCGCGGCCACGTACTGCGCGAAGTACTCCGCGTCATGAACCCGAAATCCGGCGTCGAGGCGGTAGTTGGTGAGCGCAAGCGAGTAGCTGTCCTCGCCCGGCAGCAGTGCGCTGTGCTGCTGAACGGACACCACGATTTCGCCGGACGGCTGCACGGCGAATTCCGCGACGACCGGCATGCCTCCCATCAGGTGCGACACGTCGGTTTGCGGAAAGACCACGTAGTGGTCCGGCTGGCCCGGCGTGCAGTTGTGGCAGCGGTACTTCGGCGTCTGGGCCGGCGCGGCGCCGCCGAACCGCTCGACGTCGAATACCGCCATCGCGGCGGTCTTTCGCTCGTTGTTGACGCCTCCCAGCAAGGCGAACTGCCGCCCACGGGCTGAGGTAGAACGGATTTTGTTGACGCGGCCATTGCTCCCATAGCGCCCCAAGCCTCCCCCGACGCGTCGAGGCGGCAGACCCACGTCGGGAACCACGTGCCGTGCTCCGCGGAGACCCAGATGCTCCGCGCCCCGC
>Ga0079037_100002409_pt1 | contig 10271 bp, 5 predicted proteins | sample Mud3Dept4metaG_FD_71479 | JGI IMG/M metagenome (GOLD analysis project Ga0079037, IMG submission 71479) | Freshwater wetland microbial communities from Ohio, USA, analyzing the effect of biotic and abiotic controls - Mud 3 Core 4 Depth 4 metaG | ecosystem: Environmental > Aquatic > Freshwater >... | reverse complement strand
GAGCCGGACGGCATCGTGGTGATCGACTACGACTGGTGCATCGGCTGCCGCTGCTGCACCGCCGCCTGCCCCTACGGGGCGCGCAAGTTCAACTGGGCCGAGCCCCAGCTCCCGTCCGAGGAGATGAACCCGGTCACCCATTACCTCGGCAACCGGCCGCGCATGCGCGGGGTGGTGGAGAAGTGCACCTTCTGCATCCAGCGCTCCCGCGTCGGCCGCTACCCGGCCTGCGTGGAGATCTGCCCGGTGGGCGCCCGCAAGTTCGGGAACCTCCTCGACCCGAAGAGCGAGATCCGCGAGGTGATGGACCGGAAGCGGGTCTTCGTCTTCAAGGAGGATCTCGCCACCGAGCCGCGCTTCTACTACTTCTACGCCACCTAGGGTACGAGGACGCCAACCATGGGATTCCTCAGGTTCCTCCAGGGCAGCGGCAAGCTCCTCATCCGGGGCAACAGGGCCTACTGGCTGTGGGTGGGAGCGCTGCTCGTCGCCATCGCCATCGGCCTGGCCGGCTACGCCAAGCAGTACCGCGTGGGCCTCATCGCCACCAACATGCGGGACCAGATCACCTGGGCCTTCTACGTCGGCAACTTCACGTTCCTGGTGGGGGTGGCCGCGGCGGCGGTGCTGCTGGTCGTCCCCGCCTACGTGTACCAGTGGAAGCCGCTCAAGGAGGTGGTGGTGCTGGGCGAGCTGCTCGCCATCAGCGCGCTCACCATGTGCCTGCTCTTCATCCTGGTGGACATGGGCCGGCCCGACCGGCTGCTTCACATCTTGCCCATCCCCGGCATCGGCACGCCCAACTGGCCCCGCTCGCTGCTCGCCTGGGACGCGCTGGTCCTCAACCTGTACCTGGCGGTGAACCTGGTGGTGGCGGCACACGTGCTCTACAAGCAGTTCCAGGGACAGCCGTACAACAAGAAGCTGTTCGTCCCGCTGGTGCTCCTCTCCATCCCCATGGCGGTGGGCATCCACACCGTGACCGCCTTCCTCTACAACGGCATGGCGGCGCGTCCCTACTGGAACGCCTCCATCCTGGCGCCGCGCTTCATCGCCTCGGCCTTCTGCTCCGGGCCGGCGGTGCTGCTCATCCTCTTCCAGATCCTCCGCAAGACCACCGGCCTGGAGATCAAGGACGAGGCCTTCTTCAAGATCGCCGAGCTCATGGCCTACGCCATGTTCTTCAACCTGTTCCTGCTCGGGGCCGAGCTCTTCAAGGAGTACTACTCGTCCACCGAGCACCTCCTCTACACCCGCTACTACTGGCAGGGCATCGGGGAGCACAAGGCGCTCGTCCCCTTCGCCTGGCTGGCGCTCGGCTGCAGCGTGGCCTCCTTCCTGCTCTTCCTCATCCCCGCGACCCGCCGGAACTGGGTGACCCTCAACATCGGCGCGGTCCTCATCTGGGCCGGCGTCTACATCGAGAAGGGCATGGGGCTGGTGGTGCCGGGGATGACGCCGGACACGCTCGGCGAGATCTACGAGTACACCCCCACCGCCAACGAGTGGATGGTGGCCCTGGGAGTCTTCGGCGTGGGCTTCCTGGTGTTCACCGTGCTGGTGAAGATCGCGGTGCCCATCCTGCAGGGCACCTTCTCGGCGGCCTCGTCGGGCCCGGCCCCGGGCCTCACCCGGTGATGGACTCCGCCGCGGCCCTCGGGTATCCAATGGCCGCAAACGTCAACGCCTGAAAAGGGAGGGTGCCCAATGAGGGGAATGCTCGCCACCGCCGTGCTCGCCGCCCTGGTCCTGGCCGGAACCGCCCGAGCCGACGCCGCCGCCACCTACGGCGCCAAGTGCGCCGTTTGCCACGGCAAGGACGGCAAGGGCACTCCGTCCGGCCTCAAGCTGGGCGCCAAGGATCTCAGCCTGACCAAGCTCTCGGCCGCCGACATCGAGAAGCTCATCGCCGAAGGCAAGCCGCCGAAGATGACCGCCTTCCGCGGCAAGATCTCCGACGCCGAGATCAAGGCGCTGGCCGCCTACGTCAAGGCCGGCCTGAAGTAGCCGCCGCCTCCGGGCCGATCCGCTGCGGCGGGCCGAATGCGCCCGCCGGCCGGGCGCCCCGCCTCCCTCGCGGGGCTCAGCCGCCCCCGGCCCTGCGGTCGGGGCGGGGCTCGGCCGCCGGGGAGTCCTCGCCCTCGCCGGCAGGCGCCAGCTCGGGCGCCTGCAGGCGGCGCGGGACGTGGTCCACCGGCCCGACCGCCTCGATCGACTCCCCCGGGCCGGCCGCCTCGAGATCCTTGAAGCGCCGGGCCGACACCAGCACCCGCGACTCGATGGTGCCGACCGCCGCGTTGTAGGCCTCCACCGAGGCCGAGAGGGATCGCCCGAGCTTGGCGAGGTGCCCGCCCATGTCGGCCAGGCGCTTGTGCAGCTCCCGGCCGAGCTGGCTCACCTCCCGCGCGTTCTCGGCCACCTTCTCCTCCTTCCAGCCGTACGCCACCGCCTTGAGCAGGGCGATGAGGGTGGTCGGGGTGGCCAGCACCACGTTCTGGGCTGCGCCCGCCTCGAGCAGGCTCGGGTCCTGCTCCAGCGCGGCGCTGAAGAAGGACTCGCCGGGAAGGAACAGCACCACGAACTCGGGGGTCGGCTGGAACTGCTCGAAGTAGGCCTTCTGGCCGAGGCGGCGCACGTGCTCGCGCACCTGGCGGGCGTGCTCGGCCAGCCGCTCCCTCCGTACCGCCTCCTCCTGGGCCTCCATCGCCTCCAGGTAGGCCGAGAGCGGCGCCTTGGCGTCCACCACCACGCTCTTGCCGCCGGGGAGCCGCACCACCAGGTCCGGCCGCAGCCGCCCGGCATCGCCGCCGGCGGTCTCCTGCTCGGTGAAGTCGCAGTAGTTCACCATTCCGGCGATCTCCACCACCCGGCGCAGCTGCACCTCGCCCCAGCGCCCGCGCACGTGCGGCGCCCGCAGCGCCTTCACCAGGTTGGCGGCCTCGGCCCGCAGCACCTGCTGCGCCTCGCCCAGGGACCGCACCTGCTGGGTCAGCGAGGCGTAGGCGTCGATGCGGCCCTTCTCCACCTCGCCGACCTTGACCTCGAAGCGCTGCAACGAGTCGCGGACCGGAGCCAGCAGCTCGGCGATGGCCGCCTGGCGCTTCTCCAGATCCCCGCGCGCCCCCTCCTGGTACTTCTCCAGCGAGGTCCGTGCCAGCTCGAGGAACTGGCGGCTCGAGGCCTGCAATGCCTCGGCGGAGAGCGATCGGAAGGCGTCGGCCAGCTTCTCCCGCGCCTCGTCGAGCAGCCGCAGCTTCTCCTCGGCGGCGCGCCGCTCCTCCCGCTGGGTCGCCTCGAGCGCGGCCCGCCGCGCGCCCTCGGACGCCAGCTCGCGCGCGGCGCCGGCGAGCTCCGCCTCCCGCTCCTCCAGCTCGGCCTGGACGAGCGCCAGCTGCCGCGCGCGCTCCTCGAGGCGGGTCTCCAGGGCGGACCGCTCCGCCTGGGCCTGGGCGGCCGCGGTCTCCCGCGCTGCGGCCAGGCGGCCGCGGAGCGCGAGCCAGGCGCCCGCGGCGCCGAGCGCCATGCCGGCCAGGCAGGCCAGAAGGAGGTTCAGGTCCAAGGTCGCTTCCCGCGAAGCCCCGGAGCGGGGCGCCGTCCCGGGATCCCTACCATCCCGGACCGACACGCCCCCCCGGCCGGGAGTGCCGGGCGCGCCACCCCGGACCCCGGCCAGGACCGCAATCGGCCGGCCAGCGCTGCGCTTGACGCTATGCGTTGGCATTTGCCAAACTGCGCCTCCCGCGGTGCGAGGCGAGCGGAGGGCCCGGCCGATCCCGGCCCGGTACCGGCTCGCCTCCAGCCGGGAGCCGAGCGCGCGCGACCCGCGCCGGATAGAGATCGTTTTCCCAGGGCGCCGTCCAGGAAGGGCGATGAGACACAAGGGTCATCCGCGGAAGCAGGGCCTCTACGATCCCTGGAACGAGCACGACGCCTGCGGTTTCGGATTCGTGGTCGACATCAAGGGCCGCCGCTCCCACGACATCGTGGCGCAGGCGCTCCAGGTGCTGCTCAACCTCGAGCACCGTGGGGCCGCCGGCGCGGAGAAGAACACCGGAGACGGCGCCGGCATCCTGCTGCAGACCCCGCACGCCTTCCTGCAGCGGGAGTGCGAGAAGCTCGGGGTGACGCTGCCCGCCCCGGGCCGCTACGCGGCCGGCATGGTCTTCCTGCCCACCGACGCCCCCACCCGCCAGACCTTCGAGCAGACCGTCGAGAAGGTGGTGCGCGACGAGGGCCAGACCTTCCTCGGCTGGCGAGACGTCCCCTTCGACAACGCCACCCTCGGGCCCACCGCCCAGGCGAGCCAGCCGGCGATCCGGCAGTTCTTCGTGGGACGCGGCGAGGGGCTGGTCGACGCCATGTCCTTCGAGCGCAAGCTCTACGTCATCCGCCGGCTGGTGGAGAAGGCGGTGGCGCGCTCCAACCTCCCCGGGCGCCGCGACTTCTACGTCCCGAGCCTGTCCCACAAGACCATCGTCTACAAGGGGATGCTCAACGCCGGCCAGCTGCGGGAGTTCTACCCGGACCTGGTGGACCCGGCCTTCACCTCCGCCATCGCCCTGGTGCACGCCCGCTTCTCCACCAACACCTTCCCATCCTGGGCCCGGGCGCACCCGTACCGCTACATCTCGCACAACGGCGAGATCAACACCCTGCGCGGGAACATCAACTGGATGCACGCCCGCCAGAGCCAGATGGCCTCCCGGCTCTTCGGCGATGACCTGCGCAAGGTCCTGACCGTCATCGACACCGAGGGATCCGACTCGGGGATGTTCGACAACGTGCTGGAGCTGCTGCACCTCGCCGGCCGCTCGCTGCCGCATGCCATCATGATGATGGTCCCCGAGCCATGGGCCCGGCACGAGTCGATGAGCCCGGAGAAGCGGGCCTTCTACGAGTTCCACTCCTGCCTCATGGAGCCGTGGGACGGGCCGGCCTCCATCGCCTTCACCGACGGCGTCCGGGTGGGCGCGGTGCTGGACCGCAACGGCCTTCGGCCGGCCCGCTACTACGTCACCAAGGACGATCTGGTGGTGATGGCCTCCGAGGTCGGCGTCCTCGACATCCCGCCGGAGCGGGTGGTGCGCAAGGGCCGCCTGCAGCCGGGGCGGATCTTCCTGGTCGACACCGCCGAGGCGCGGATCGTCGCCGATCAGGAGCTGAAGCAGCGGGTGGCCTTCGAGAAGCCGTACGGCGAGTGGCTCGAGTCGCACCTGGTGAAGATCGACGACCTGCCGCGCCCGCCGCGCGTGCTCGAGCCGGACCACGAGACGGTGCTGCGGCGCCAGGAGACCTTCGGCTACACCACCGAGGACGTGAAGATCCTGGTGAACCCCATGGCCACCACCGGCACCGAGCCGCTCGGCTCGATGGGGACCGACACCCCGCTGGCGGTGCTCTCGGAGAAGCCGCAGCTCCTCTACAACTACTTCAAGCAGCTCTTCGCCCAGGTGACCAACCCTCCGGTCGACGCCATCCGCGAGGAGATCATCATGGGCGTCGAGACGGCCACCGGCCCGGAGGGAAACCTGCTCGAGCCGGGGCCGGAGGCCAGCCGCCAGCTGGAGCTCAAGACCCCGGTGCTGCGCAACGAGGACCTGGAGAAGATCCGCGCCCTCGACGGCGGCCCCAGGTCGCACGGCTTCAAGGCCATCACCCTGCCCATGCTCTTCAAGGTGAACGACGGCGGGGCGGGGCTGCGCAAGGCCATCGAGGACCTGCGCAACCAGGCCAGCGAGGCCATCGCCGAGGGCTTCAACCTCATCATCCTCTCCGACCGCGGCCACGACCAGACCGACGCGCCCATCCCGGCGCTCCTGGCGGTCTCGGCGGTGCAGCACCACCTGCTGCGGGAGGGCTCCCGGACGCGGGTGGGGCTCATCCTCGAGTCGGGTGAGCCCCGCGAGGTGCACCACTTCGCCCTGCTCATCGGCTACGGCGCCTCGGCGGTGAACCCCTACCTGGCCTTCGAGACCATCCACGACCAGGTCGCCCAGGGCCTCATCCCCGGCCCGGCCGACCAGGCCGAGAAGAAGTACGTCAAGGCCATCGCCAAGGGCATCGTCAAGGTGATCTCCAAGATGGGGATCTCCACCATCCAGAGCTACCACGGGGCGCAGGTCTTCGAGGCGGTGGGGCTGAACCAGGACTTCGTCGACGAGTACTTCACCTGGACCGCCAGCCGCATCGGCGGCGTGGGCATCGACGTGGTGGCCCGCGAGGTGAAGGCGCGCCACTACCGCGCTTACCCGCCGCGCGCCGTGCGCCACACCACCCTGGGCACCGGCGGCCAGTACCAGTACCGGGCCGACGGCGAGCACCACCTCTTCAATCCGGAGACCATCCACAAGCTGCAGTACGCCTGCCGCACCGGCGACTACAAGGTCTTCAAGGAGTACTCGGCGCTGGTGGACAACCAGGCCCGCAACCTGGCCACCCTGCGCGGGCTGATGGACCTCAAGTCCAGCGGGAAGCCGGTGCCGCTCGCCGAGGTGGAGCCGGTCGAGTCCATCATGCGCCGCTTCAAGACCGGCGCCATGAGCTACGGCTCCATCTCGCAGGAGGCCCACGAGGCGCTGGCCGTCGCCATGAACCGCATCGGCGGCAAGTCGAACACCGGCGAGGGCGGCGAGGACCCGGCGCGGTACACGCGCCTGCCCAACGGCGACTCCAAGAACAGCGCCATCAAGCAGGTGGCCTCCGGGCGCTTCGGCGTCACCAGCGAGTACCTGGTCAACGCCCTGGAGCTCCAGATCAAGATCGCCCAGGGCGCCAAGCCGGGAGAGGGCGGGCAGCTCCCCGGTCACAAGGTGTACCCCTGGATCGCCAAGGTGCGGCACGCCACCCCCGGGGTGGGGCTCATCTCCCCGCCGCCGCACCACGACATCTACTCCATCGAGGACCTGGCCCAGCTCATCCACGATCTCAAGAACGCCAACCACCGGGCCCGCATCTCGGTGAAGCTGGTGGCGGAGGTCGGCGTCGGCACCATCGCCGCCGGCGTGGCCAAGGCCCACGCCGACGTGGTGCTCATCTCCGGCCACGACGGCGGCACCGGTGCCTCGCCGCTCACCAGCATCAAGCACGCCGGCATCCCCTGGGAGCTGGGCCTGGCCGAGACCCACCAGGTCCTGGTGATGAACAACCTGCGCAGCCGCATCGCGGTCGAGTGCGACGGCCAGCTCAAGACCGGCCGCGACGTGCTGGTGGCGGCGCTGCTCGGCGCCGAGGAGTTCGGATTCGCCACCGCCCCCCTGGTGGTGCTCGGCTGCATCATGATGCGCGTGTGCCACCTCAACACCTGTCCGGTGGGGGTGGCCACACAGGACCCGGAGCTTCGCAAGAAGTTCACCGGGGATCCGGCGCACGTCGTCAACTTCATGCGCTTCATCGCCATGGAGCTGCGGGAGTACATGGCGGAGCTCGGCTACCGCAACGTCGACGAGATGGTCGGGCGCTCGGAGCGGCTGGAGATGCGGCGGGCGGTGGACCACTGGAAGGCCCGCAACCTCGACTTCGGCCGCATCTTCTACAAGCCGACCGTGCCCCGGCACTACGGCCGCACCTGCCAGATCCCGCAGGACCACGGGCTGGATCAGTCGCTCGACGCCACCCGGCTGCTCGAGCTGTGCCGGCCGGCCATCGAATCGCGCAAGCCGGTGCAGGCCAAGCTGCCGGTCCGCAACGTCAACCGGGTGGTGGGCACCATGGTGGGCAGCGAGGTGACCCGGCGCCACGGGCCCCAGGGCCTGCCCGAGGACACCATCCGGCTGCATTTCCAGGGCTCGGCCGGCCAGAGCTTCGGCGCCTTCGTCCCGCCGGGCATGACCCTGACGCTGGAGGGGGACGCCAACGACTACCTCGGCAAGGGGCTCTCCGGCGGCAAGATCATCGTCTTCCCCCCGCGCGAGTCGGCCTTCGTGGCGGAGGAGAACGTGATCGTGGGCAACGTGGCCTTCTACGGAGCCACCGCCGGGGAGGCCTACGTCCGCGGCGTCGCCGGCGAGCGCTTCTGCGTCCGCAACAGCGGCGTCAACGCGGTGGTCGAGGGAGTCGGAGACCACGGCTGCGAGTACATGACCGGCGGCCGGGTGGTGGTGCTCGGGCCGACGGGGCGCAACTTCGCCGCCGGAATGTCGGGCGGCATCGCCTACGTGCTCGACGAGGGCGGCGTCTTCTCCCGCGTCTGCAACCCGGAGATGGTGGGGACCGGCCAGCTCGACGATCCGGAGGAGATCGCGCTGGTGCGCCGCATGATCGAGCGACACGCCCAGTACACCCAGTCCAAGCGGGCCCGGCTGGTCCTCGACGCCTGGACCGACTTCCTGCCCCGCTTCGTACGCGTCATCCCCAACGACTACCGGCGCGTGCTCGAGGCCCAGCGGAAGATGAGGCAGTCCGGCCTGACGCCCGAGCAGGCCGAGATGGCCGCCTTCCAGCAGAACGCCCAGGACGCCATGCGCGCGGGTGGGAACTAGCCATGGGCAAGCCCACCGGGTTCATGGAGTACCAGCGGGAGACCACCCACGATCGGCCTGCGGCCGAGCGGGTCAAGGACTGGCTGGAGTTCCACCCGCCGCTCTCCGAGGAGCGGCTGCGGCTGCAGGGGGCGCGCTGCATGGACTGCGGCGTGCCCTTCTGCCACACCGGCAAGCTCATGGCCGGGATGGCCTCCGGCTGCCCCATCAACAACCTCATCCCGGAGTGGAACGACCTCGTCTACCGCGGGCAGTGGCGGGAGGCGATCATCCGCCTCCACAAGACCAACAACTTCCCGGAGTTCACCGGCCGCGTCTGCCCGGCTCCGTGCGAGGGGTCCTGCACCCTGGGCATCAGCGATCCGCCGGTGGCCATCAAGCTCATCGAGTGCGCCATCGTGGACCGCGCCTTCGAGGAGGGGTGGGTGACGCCCGAGAAGCCGGTCACCCGCACCGGCCGGAAGGTGGCGGTGGTGGGGTCGGGACCGGCGGGCCTGGCCTGCGCGGCGCAGCTCAACAAGGCCGGGCACACCGTCACCGTCTTCGAGCGGGCCGACCGCATCGGCGGGCTCCTCATGTACGGCATCCCCAACATGAAGCTCGACAAGACCATCGTCGAGCGGCGGGTGCGGCTCATGGCCGACGCCGGCATCCGCTTCATCACCCAGGCCGAGGTGGGCCGGCACATCCCCTCCAAGGTGCTGGTGAACGACTACGACGCGGCGGTCCTCTGCGGCGGGGCCACCAGGGCCCGCGACCTCGCGGTGGAGGGCCGGCAGCTCCAGGGCGTGCACCTGGCCATGGAGTTCCTCCACCGGAACACCAAGAGCCTGCTCGACTCGAACCACGAGGACGGCGCGTTCATCTCCGCCAAGGGGAAGCGGGTGGTGGTCATCGGCGGCGGCGACACCGGCACCGACTGCGTCGGGACCTCGCTGCGGCACGGGGCGAAGAGCGTCGTCCAGTTCGAGATCCTGCCCCGGCCGCCCGATGCGCGGCCGGCCGACAACCCCTGGCCCCAGTGGCCGCGAATCTTCCGGACCGACTACGGCCAGGAGGAGGCGGCGACGCTGCAGGGGTCCGACCCGCGCGTCTTCTGCATCAACACCAAGCGGATGGCGGGCGACGCGGAGGGCAGGGTGAGGGAGCTCCACACCGTGCAGGTGGAATGGGTGCGCGGCGCCGACGGTCGCTTCGGGCCGAAGGAGATCCCGGGCACCGACCAGGTCTACCCGGCCGACCTGGTCCTGCTGGCCCTCGGCTTCGTCGGCCCCGAGAAGGAAGGCCTGCTCGCCGACCTGGGCGTGCGCCTCGACGAGCGGGGCAACGTCTGGACCGACGAGGACAAGATGACGAGCGTCCCCGGCATCTTCGCCGCCGGCGACATGGCCCGGGGCCAGTCGCTGGTGGTCTGGGCCATCCACGAGGGGCGGCGCGCCGCCCGCGGGGTCGACAAGTACCTCATGCACGGCGAGAGCTACCTGCCGGGATAGCCGCAGCCCGCCTTCGGCGCGAGAGGACGGCGGCGAAGGCCCGCAGGACGATCGCGGCCGCCCTGGCCCGGGTTGGGGTGCGGCGAAGGCCGCCTGCGCAGCGCGCGAGCCACGCACCCGCCGAGGCGCGCGCATCGGCCCCTTCGCGGCGGCGAACACGCCCCGGGCCGCCGCCCGAAGCCGAATGCCGCGGAGGCCTTTCGCCGCCGCGCGGCACCGCGCGCCTGCGCGCCGAGGCCCGGAACCATCTGCGGCGCGCGAACACCAGCGGCCGCAGCCGAACCCCAACCCGGGCCGGCCG
>Ga0079037_100002408_pt1 | contig 10272 bp, 9 predicted proteins | sample Mud3Dept4metaG_FD_71479 | JGI IMG/M metagenome (GOLD analysis project Ga0079037, IMG submission 71479) | Freshwater wetland microbial communities from Ohio, USA, analyzing the effect of biotic and abiotic controls - Mud 3 Core 4 Depth 4 metaG | ecosystem: Environmental > Aquatic > Freshwater >... | reverse complement strand
CGGCGCCATCCACTGGAACCAGGGGATGCCGGAGCCGCAGCACTTCGAAACCGGGCAGGCGCGCATGGACGTGCCGTTCTGGGTGGACCTGCCGGCCTACATCCGCAACTCGCCGACGCTGTTCGTCGACAAGCTGCGGACGCCGATGCTGATCTTCTTCGGCGACAAGGACGGCACGGTGGACTTCCGGCAGGGCGTGGAGATGTACAACTACGCCAGGCGGGCAGGCAAGCAGCTGGTGATGCTCGTGTACGCGAACGAAAATCACAGCGCCCAGGAGAAACCGAACCAGATCGATTACCATCGGCGTATCCTCCAGTGGTTCGGGCACTACCTGAAGGGGGAGGACGCGCCGGCCTGGATCACGAAGGGCGTGACGGTTGTCGACAGCGAGCGGGCTGCGAAGACACGTTGAGGGACATGCATATGAAGGACACGACAGTGCGGGACGACCTGAACGGGATCGGCACGCTTCCCGGCATCAGCCGGCGGGTATTTCTCTTGACGGCCGGCGCCCTGCCCATCGGCTGGACCGTGGCACAGGCGTTCCCGGCCCTGGCCGCGGCCCGGATCCCGGTTGCGCTGCAGCTCTACTCGGTGCGGGAAGACTGCAAGCAGAACTTCGATGGCGCCCTCGAACAGGTGGCCGCCATGGGTTTCGAAGGCGTGGAGTTCGCCGGTTACTACGGGTACACCAACAACGCGGCGGGCCTCGCGGCGAAGCTCAAGTCGTTGACACTCAAGGCCGCTGGCACCCACGTTCGCATGGACATGCTTCGCGGTGACGCGCTGAAGGCCACCATCGAATTCCACCAGGCGATCGGCTGCCGCTTCCTCGTCGTGCCGGGCGATCAGGCGTTCACCGATCCCGAGAAGAGCAAGGCGCTCGCCGACGAAATGAACAAGGTGGCGGCGGCGCTCAAGCCCCTGGGCATGGCAACCGGGTACCACAACCATGTCAACGAGTTCAAAATGGACGGCGGCAAGACGTTCTGGGACCTCTTCGCCGAGCGGACGACCAACGACGTCATCCTGCAGCAGGACTGTGGGTGGACGATGGTCGCCGGCCAGGACCCGGCGGCCTACATCCGGAAGTACCCGGGCCGCACGAGAACCACGCATTTCAAGCCGACCGTGCGCGAGGGCGACACCGGAAAGAGAGCCATCTTCGGGCAAGATTCCGTGGACTGGAGGTCGGTCTACGAGGCGTGCCAGTCGGCTGGCGGGACCGAGTGGATCGTGTTGGAGCAGGAAGAGTATCCTGATGGGGCGTCCCCGATGGACTGCACGAAGCAGTCGTTCGCGGGGCTCAAGGCATTGCTCGGGTAGGCAGCAAGGAGAGGATCATGGTCGATCTCGAAACGCTCAAGAAGAAGTACGGCTCGGTCATCGACTACGGCCAGAAGCGTGGCGTCAGCTGGAAGAATATCCACATCGAGAACAACAAGCTGCTCATCAGGGGGGCGGCGCCGAACGATGCCATCAAGAACGAGGTGTGGATCAAGATCAAGGACATCGACCCGCTCTACCAGGATCTGACGGCGGACGTCACGATCGATGCGTCGCTCAAGGCGCCTGAAACGACGTACACCGTCGCCGCCGGCGACTCCCTCTCGAAGATCGCGAAGCAGTTCTACGGCGACGCGAATAAGTACATGAAGATCTTCGAAGCGAACAAAGACCAGCTGAAGAACCCGGACCTCATCAAGCCCGGACAGACGCTGCGGATTCCCGACTAGCGGCCAGACCGGAGATCATGATGGGTATCCTCGACGATCTGCTCGGACAAAACCTCGGTGCCGTCGCCAACACCGCCCTGAAGAATCCGCAGGTGGTCTCGGCGTTGTTCAGCCTGCTCAGCTCCAAAGACGCGTCGGTCGGCGGCACTGGCGGTCTCGGCGGCCTGGTCCAGGCCTTCCAGGGCCAGGGCCTCGGCGACATGATCGGGTCCTGGATCTCGACCGGGCCGAATCCGCCGGCCACCGCGGATCAGATCACGAAGGTGCTGGGCCCGCAGACCCTGTCTCAGTTCGCCGCCAAAGCCGGGGTCTCACACGGCGAGGCGGGCGGGCTGCTGGCGAGCCTGTTGCCGGCCGTAATTGACCAGTTGACGCCGCAGGGACAAGTGCCGGAGTCGAACGCCCTCGAGTCGTCGCTCGGCAGCCTGCTATCGGGCTTCATGAAGTAGCGCGTGAGGGCGTAGCGGGCCCCGGCGCCCGCTGCGCCCATCGCGATGTCACGCTACCAGATGCCGGGGAACAGCCGGTACCTGACCCTTTCGCAGTAGTCCCCGTAGCCCGCCAGATCGCGCCGAAGCACGTCTTCCTCGTTGCGGATTCTCATGATCAGCGGGACGATGGTCGAGAGCGTAAGGGCCGCGGACCACCACGATCCGAGCGCCACCATCAGCGCGGGCAGCAGCACGAGCTGCGAGGAGTACATCGGGTGCCGGACCACCGCGTACGGCCCTGTGGAGATCACTGTCTGGCCAGGCTGCACCTCGACTATGCGGGAGGCATACCGGTTGGTCCTGAACACCCACAGCACGAACGCATAGGCCGTGAGCATCACGGCGTATCCAGCCAAGCAGGCGAACACGGGTGCGCGCGACCAGCCGAATCGCACGTCCACCGCCGGGAGCACGAGCGTGCCGATGCTCAGCATGCTCCAGATGCGCATCACTTTGCGCTGAGCCATCTCCTTTTCCCGGAATTGGACGCGGCGAAGGAGGAACTCGGGGTCCCTCGCGATGAGGAACGTCCCGACGGTCAGCAGCAGGATCAGGAAGGTGCACGCCACCAGCCAGGCCTGCCAGTAGCGCACCGTTCCCGCCACGATCAGCCAGATTGCAAGCAGCGCGGCCAGGGCGACCGGAAGCCGCCCGTACACCAGCCGGCGAAGCCTGGCGATGTCCTTCGCCTCGACCATGGAACTGCTCCAGTCACGCCGCGTGGCAGCCGGGCTAGCGCCCGGCGCCGAGTCTCTAGCCCCTGCTGGCTACGCCCAGTACGCCTCCCCCGCCGGCTCCGTGATCACGACTTCCTTCAGGAACGCGATCGCCTTCTTGAGGCCCTCGGTGCCCGACATCAGGCTGTCCTCGTGCTCGATGCTGAGCACGTGGTCGTAGCCGACCAGCCGCAGGCTGCTGACCATCGCTTTCCACACCTCCGCGCCGTTGCCGTAGCCGACCGTGCGGAAGATCCACGACCGCTCGAGCTCGCGCGTGTACGATTTCGCGTCGAGCACGCCGTTCACCGTGATGTTGGCCGCGTCGAGCTTGCAGTCTTTCGCATGCACGTGGAAGACGCCGTCGCCGATGGCGCGTATCGCTGCGACCGGGTCGATGCCCTGCCAGAACATGTGCGACGGATCGAAGTTGCAACCGATCACCGCCGGGGACAGCGCCCGGAGCCTGTTCATCGTCTCGGGGTTGTAGACGACGAAGTTCGGGTGCATCTCGATCGCCACACGAACGCCGACCTTTCGGCAGAGCGACGCCGTCTGTTTCCAGTACGGGATCACGCGCTCGCTCCACTGCCACTCGAGGGCCTTCGAGAACTCCGGCGGCCACGGCGACACGATCCAGCTGGGCGCCGCGGCCTTCGCATCGGACCCCGGGCAGCCGCTGAACGTGATGACGGTCTCCACGCCGAGCTTCGCGGCCAGTTCCACGGTCTGCTCGAAGACGCGATGGTGGGCCCTCGCCGTCGGCGCGTGAGGATGCAGGGGGTTGCCGTGGCAGCTCAGCGCGCTGAGGATCAGGCTGCGGCGCTCGATGGCCTCCTTGAATGCCTTCAGCCGTCTATCGCTCGCCAATAGCGCCGCCGGGTTGGCCAGCGCGTTGCCCGGGTACGCCCCGGTGCCGATCTCGAGGGCACCGAGACCCAGGTCGACGATATAGTCCAGTGTTTCTTCGAACGGCTTCTGACCGAACAGGACGGCGAACACCCCGATCTTCATGCGACCCCCTTCACGCGCACCCAGCGGCGCGATTGCGACGCGCGCCCGACGGCGTCGAGCACGCGTTGATTCATGACTCCGTCGTGGAAGCTGGGCGCCGGCACCGCGCCGGCAGCCATGGCCTCGAGCAGAGCGTGCACCATGTGGGTGAACGAGTGCTCCCAGCCGATGATGTGCCCCGGCGGCCACCAGGGCGCCAGATATGGGTGCGTCCGCTCGGTCACCAGGATTGTCCTGAAGCCCCGAAGCGCCGGCGGGTCGGACTCGAAGTAGACGTCGAGCTCGTTCAGACGTTCGAGGTCGAACCTGAGGCTTCCGAGGCTCCCGTTGATTTCGAACGCGCACGAGCTCTTGCGCCCCGGCGCGAACCGCGTCGCTTCAATCGACCCGATGGCTCCGTTCGCGAACCTCACCACCGCGACCGCCGCATCGTCGACGGTGACCCCGCCCTTGCGCGCTGGACTCGCCGGAAGCGGACGCGTCCGGACAAACGTGTCCATGGCCGCCGACACCTCCGCGATTTCACCAACGAGCATGCGCGCGAGGTCGATGACGTGCGAGCCGATGTCGCCGAGAGATCCCGACCCGGCGAGCGTCCGATCGAGGCGCCACATGAGCGGGACGGCGGGATCGTTGAGCCAGTCTTCCAGGTACGCGCCTCGGAAATGGCGGAGTGCGCCGAGGCGCCCTTCCCGGATGACCCGATCCGCCAGGCAGATCGCCGGGATGCGCCGGAAGTTATGGCACACCATGTGGGCGATGCCCGCGCGCTCGGCCGCCGCGAGCATCCGTTCGGCGTCTCTGACGCTGTTGGCGAGCGGCTTCTCGCAGATGACCGCCTTGCCGGCCCGTGCGGCGGCAATGGCTATGTCGGCGTGGCTGTCGTTCGGCGTGCTGACGTCGACGATGTGGATGTCGGGGCGGCGGACGACCTGGCGCCAGTCGGTGGCGGATTCCTCCCAGCCGAATGCCCGCGCGGCGGCCTCGGTCCTTTCCCGGGAGCGCCCGCAGATGACTTTGAGGCGGGGTGTCAGCCGCGGCGAACAGAAGGCCGCCACCTGGCGCCAGGCATTGCTGTGTGCCCGGCCCATGAAGGCGGTGCCGATGAGCGCCACGCCGACCTCCGGCATGCCGCGCATTGTACAGCTAGAACAAGCCCTCCACCGACAAGTAGCGCTCACCGGTGTCGTAGCAGAAGGTCAGCACCCGGGAACCCTCGGCCATGCCGGGCAGCTTCGCGGCGACCGCCGCAAGCGATGCGCCCGAGGAGATGCCGATGAAGATGCCTTCTTCCTTCGCCGCGCGGGCGGCGTACGCGAACGCGTCTTCTTCGGCGACGAGGATGACGCCATCGAGCACCTCAGGGTGGAGGTTCGCCGGCACGAACCCGGCGCCGATGCCCTGGATGCGGTGCGGCGACGGAGATCCGCCCGAGATCACGGGCGACTTCGTCGGCTCGACCGCGAAGACCTTCAGGTGCGGCATGACGGGCTTGAGCACCTCGGCGACGCCGGTGATGTGCCCTCCCGTGCCGACGCCCGTGACCAGGAAGTCGAGGCCCTCCGGAAAGGCGTCCAGGATCTCCCGCGCCGTCGTGCGTTGGTGCACCGCGACGTTCGACGGGTTGTCGAACTGCTGGGGCATCCAGCCCCGCGGCGTGTCGCGGAGGAGCTCCGCTGCGCGCGCGATGGCCCCCTTCATGCCGAGTTCGCGTGGCGTCAGCACGAGTTCGGCGCCGTAGGCCGCCATGATCCGTCGGCGCTCGACCGACATCGACTCCGGCATGACGAGGATGAGCCGGTACCCCTTCACCGCCGCGACCATCGCCAGGCCGATTCCGGTATTGCCGCTCGTCGGCTCGACGATCACCGAGCCGGGGCCGATCACGCCCCGCGCCTCGGCGTCTTCGATCATGGCGTGCGCGATCCGGTCCTTGATGCTCCCCCCGGGGTTGGCCCGCTCGAGTTTCATCCACACCTCGACGCGGGAATCGAACAGGCGGCGAATCCGGACGTGTGGCGTGTTCCCGATGGTGTCCAGTATGGTGTCCGCCCTCATAGCTGCTCCTTATCGACCGCGGTGGCGGTCAGAGTCTCGTGCCGAGAGGCATGTCGGGCTCGGCGCTGTGTCGTTCCGACACCGCCACGTTGGTGACGACCGAATGCGGCGCCACGCTGTGCGTCAGCCAGACGTTGCCGCCAACGACGCTCGAGTGCCCAACGACGGTGTCGCCGCCGAGGATCGTGGCGTTGGCGTAGATGACGACGTCATGTTCAATCGTCGGATGCCGGCGCGTCAGGGCCAGGTCTTTCCGGACGCTCAGGGCGCCGAGCGTCACGCCCTGGTAGAGGCGCACGCGGTCGCCGATCACGCTCGTTTCGCCGATAACGATGCCGGTGCCGTGGTCGATCGCGACGGCGCGGCCGATCGCGGCGCCTGGGTGAATGTCGATGCCGGTGGTCCGATGGGAGGTCTCGCTGATCAGCCTGGCAAGCAGCGGCACGCCCGACGTCCACAGTTGATGGGCCAACCGGTGGCACGCCAGGGCATAGAGGCCCGGATACGCGAGGACGACCTCGTCGAGGCTTCTCGCCGCCGGGTCCGCCTCGAATGTGGCGGTCGCGTCCATGACCAGCGCGTCGTGGACCTCGGGGAGCGTGTTCACGAAGGCCGCCGCCACGGCCTGGCCGTCCTGCCCGAACCCGTCGACACACCGAGCGAGCAGCGCCTTGAGCTGCTGGACTTCCGATCGTACCGCGTGCGGGTCGGACCGTCCATGCGGTGCGAACTGGGGAAACAGGAGCGCCAGCGCCGAGGCCACGAACTCGTCGGCCGCAGCCTGAGCCCACGCCGGGAGCCGGTACGCCTTCCGGGCAGCGCTCACGGTGCTGACCCAGCGGTCGAACGGTGGGGACATGGGGGGCCTCATCCCCTTAGACGGCGAAGGCCCCTCGGCAGGTCCAGGAATCCCAGGGCGGCGCGGGAGCGTGGCCCCGCCCTTCGGGGATCAGGCCGTGGCGGTCCGGCGCGTCGCCAGAGCGGCCACGTAGGAGGCCGCGACGAGCAGGAGCAGGAACTGGAAGCCCATCAGCGGCGACAGGTACTCCGCCACGCCCCCGACCATCGCGCCGAGCAGCCTTCGTGTTCGGGGAAGGATGATAGCCATGAAGGACCAGATTATGGTCCATATTATGCTAGATTAATGGACATGGAACAGATGTCTATTCAGGACCTGAAAGCTCGGCTCTCCGGAGCGGTCGCGGCGGCGGAGTCCGGGGCGACGATCCTCATCACGCGTCACCGCGAACCGGTCGCCCGATTGGGTCCCGCGCAGCCTCCGGGCGTGCACCGGGGCGCGCGCGTGGGCACCGGCCGACTCGTCCCGGCGATGGCGAAGGGAACCGGCGGACGCTCGCTGGCGCTGCTGCTCGAGGGCGGTTCCTCCTTCGTGGATGGCTCTGTTACGCTTCAACCGGACGGGAATGGCAACACGGAAGACGCAGTGGTCCAGCCAGCCGATCCGGGGCGGCCTGGCCGTCGCGCGTACTGGCGCGGAGCGCGGCGACAGATCGGGCTGCGCGACCCTATCGTTCCTGGACGACGACTGCCACGCGGTTGCTCGTGCCAGCGTTCGTGACGACGGCGAGGTCGTATGGGCCGGGCGTGAGGATCAGGGCTGGTGCGATGCAGGCCCGTTCGGGACCTGGAGGGCAGACGCCGAGCGCTGCTGGAACCGTGACGGTGATGGTGGCGCCGTCGGCGGACGCCGTCAGGGCGAAGAGGAAGAGCGACACAACGGCGATCGTCGGCCTCACAACGACCTCCCAGGCCACCAGGCAGAGGCGAAGAGTCAGTGTACGCCGACGGGCCGGAGCGCGGGGAGTACGGCATACTGTCTGGAATGACTGATCCGACCAGTTCACGACCGGGGCGTAATCAGCCCTGTTACTGCGGCTCCGGCCGTAAGTACAAGTACTGTTGCCTCGCGAAGGACGAGGCGCAGGCGGATGCCGCGCGGGCCAAGGCCGAAGCCGAGGCGCCTGCCCAAACGCCGGAGACGACCACGGCGCCTCCCGCTCGAGTTCCGAAGACGCAGACGCCTCAGCCGTGGAAGACGGCGACGGCTCGAGGCTTCACCCCGCGCATGCGATCGCCGCGCAAGGCCGGTGGCAGTTGATCGAACAGCGGATTGGCGCCCAACTCCTCGCGATGAGCTGCTGATTGAGACAATAAGAAGCATTAGCGGGATCTGCCGGGCCGGGTTGACGTAACGCTCCTGTTCGGACGACCCGGGGCCGGATGCCTTGCGTACCCGGGCGGCCCGGACACAGCAAAGGCGGGACCGGAACCCGGACCCGGTCAGGCCGCGGCGGTGCGGCGCGTCGCCAGGGCGGCCACGTAGAACGCCGCGACGAGCAGCAGCAGGAACTGGAAGCCCATCAGCAGCGACAGGTACTCGGCCACGCCGCCCACCATCGCCCCCAGCAGGTTCGCGCCGTAGTCGACCGTGACGTCCTCGGACCGCTTGATGCTCGATCCGAACAGGAGCCCGGCACAGAAGATCGGGCTGAAGACAAGGAGGCTGTACACCACCGACTCGACCAGACGGCTATCGAAGGCCAGCGTGCCCACGGGGACGAGGTAGTTGACGGCCAGCAGCGCCAGCAGGGCGGCGCCCACGACGCGCGGCCGCCGGATCTCGACGTGCGCCACGGTCCAGTTCGCGACGAGCGCCATCACGAGGACGGCCGCGATGGTCAACGACGCCACGACCCAGGTCGAGCCCCAGAGCAGGGCAAACTGGATGATCGATTTCGTCTCGAGCAGCATGAAGCCGGCGCCCAGGAAGAAGAACTCCCATGACCACTTCCGGGCGGCGCCGCGCACGACCGCGAACACGGAGAGGATCGACACCAGCAGCACCACCGCGAGCGCGTTCACGTAATGGGACGGCAGGTGCGGCTCCCGCATGTACAGGAACGGCCAGTTGTCGGTGGCCGGCACGATCGAGGCGTCGCGAGCGTGCTTCACCGGCGGAGCGAGCGGCGAGCCCTGGTTGAACGCGGTCACCTCGGAGGGCGGCACGGGATACTCGGCGAGCGTCTTCAGCCTCGGGCCCACCACCAGCACGCCAAGCTGGTCCTTGGCCGGATGGACGTACACCATCGGCTCCTCGCCGAAGGCCGCTGCGGCCGTGTTCGCGAGCCGATCCACGAGCCAGGGCTCACGGAAGTAGTTGTAGACCACCAGCACCCCGTCCGGTCTCAGCACGTCCCGGACGGCGCGGAACGACTCCTCGGTGAACATGTAGCTCTCGAGGCGCACGCCCGAGAAGGCGGACTGCAGCGTCAGCGAGTCGATCAGCGCGAAGACGACCAGGTCGTACTTCTTCGTCGCCGTCCTGAGGAAGTGGCGGGCGTCATCGGCGACGGGGTGCACGCGCGGGTCGGAGTACGGGCGGTCGGGATGGTTCCGGCGGCCGAGCCGAAGGATGGCCGGATCGATCTCGACCGCGTCGACGCTCGCGACGTTGTGCTTGAGCGCCGCCGCAACGTCCGTGCCCGTACCGGCGCCGAGGATCAGGACGTCTTTGAAGGAGTCGCCGAACACCATGTACGGCCACTGGTAGAAGTACTCCTTCGAGTCGACCGGTGCCATCGACTGGTGCCAGATGTTGTTCACTTCGACCACGGTCTCGCGGCCGAGCGGCTTCACGGTGATCTTGTAGTACGGCGACCAGATGGTCCCGCGCTGCATGTCGAAGACGAGCCCGCCGGACGCCGCGAGGCATAGGATGGCGGCGAGCGCCCCGGCGGTCCAGCGCCGGTTACGCAGCAGCGGGGCCGCCGCTACGAAGGCGACGATGAACCAGGCGCTGGGCGGCGCCTCTAACCACGACACCGCGGCGAAGGCCGCCACGCCGGCGAGGCTCCCCGCGAGGTTGATCGTGTAGGCCCGCAGCGGCGGCAGCGCCGTCATCTCGGCCGCCATCCGCTGCGCCAGCGTGACGAAGAGCGCCGCCACGCCGACGAACACCACCGGCAGCAGCAGCGTGGTTTCGACCGCCGTCACCGGGTCGACCGTGCCGCTGGTGAAGTAGATGCTGCCCGGCGCGTTGATGCGGACTTCCAGGCGAAGAAAGTACACCACCGCGACGACGCCCAGCAGCAGCGCCGGGTACCACAGGAACAGCGACCGCTTCATCCGGCCCAGCAGCGCGCCGATGCCGATCCCCAGGAACGCCGCCAGCAGGATGAAGTTCGAGAAGTACGAGAGGAGACGGATCTGGGAAGGCAGCCACCGGATCAGGGC
>Ga0079037_100002407_pt1 | contig 10273 bp, 9 predicted proteins | sample Mud3Dept4metaG_FD_71479 | JGI IMG/M metagenome (GOLD analysis project Ga0079037, IMG submission 71479) | Freshwater wetland microbial communities from Ohio, USA, analyzing the effect of biotic and abiotic controls - Mud 3 Core 4 Depth 4 metaG | ecosystem: Environmental > Aquatic > Freshwater >... | reverse complement strand
CGAGTGGGTGGTGCTGAAGACGTTCTGCCCGTGGTGCTTCATCTCGTTCGTCTCCATCCACGCCTGCCTCGTCCTGGCCATCCTGGACCGACGGCGGCTGCTGCGGCGGGGCCCGGCGCCGGACAAGGAACCCTCCACCCTGCCGCTCGCGGCATGAGGACGGCCGGGGGTGCACAAAGGCTGGACGGTGTGTACATTCTCGCCGAGCGAAACGCGCCCCTGGCCGGGCGCGCGACAGGTTCCGGATGACCTTCGGGGGCTCTGCGTTCGCGCCGGGCCCCCATCTTGCTGAGTATCCCGGTCTCGGCGGCAGGAGCCGCCAACCCCCGCCGTGAGGGACGGTTCACGGCATCACGTAGTCGGTACGCACGGCCTGCCGCGCTCCGATTACACCTGACAGGAGCATGCTGCAATGCGTACCACCGGCACCGTGAAGTGGTTCAACGACGCCAAGGGCTTCGGTTTCATCACCCCCGAGGGCGGCCAGAAGGACTGCTTCGTGCACCACTCGGCCATCAAGGCCCAGGGCTTCCGCACCCTCGCCGAAGGCGACAAGGTGGAGTTCGACATCGTCCAGGGCCAGAAGGGCCCGGCGGCCGAGAACGTCGTGAAGCTCTAAGCAGGACGCCGAAGTTCTTCACGGTGTGAGGAGGCCGGATTCCCCCAGGGGAATCCGGCCTCTTCGTCATGCCGGGCGATCGCGATGAGCCGCGTGGCCTACCCGCCGGACGCCAGCTTCTCGAAGCGCGGATTCCCCCGCAGCGGATCGAACGTCGGATCCACCCGCAGCCAACCCGGCGACAGGTGATACGGCACCTCGAGCAGCGGCTCCAGCAGGTCGAGCGCCTTCTCCTTGTTGCCGAGCAGGATGTGGATGCGGGCGAGCTGATGCTGGTAGTAGGGCCCGCTCCACGCGTCGCGGGAGAGGGGGGAGAGGCCGGCACCCCGCTCGCCGGCGGCGAGCGCCTCGGCATGGCGGCCGAGGTAGGCCAGCGAGAGGCCGTGGAAGACGTTGGCCTGCGGGTCGTTCGGCGAGCCGCGCAGCTGCTGCTCGTAGGCCATGCGCGCGGAGTCGGCGTACGCCCGCGCGCGCGCCTCGTGGCCCATCAGGTGATGCACCTGCGTCTGCACGATCGCCCAGACGGCGCGCTCGCCGCCGAAGCGCTCCGGACCAAGCGTGGTGAGCACCTCCCGGTCCGCCGAGTCGAGCACCCAGTAGGTGTCGTAGTAGTTGGCCACGTACGGCAGCATTGTCGGGCGGCCGAACCGGTCGTCGCCCTCGGCGAGGTAGCTGCGGGCGCGAGGCAGGTCGCCTTCCGCCAGCGACAGCAGGATCAGCTCGTGCAGGTTCGACACATCCTGCCCGAGGGCGTAGGCGCGCTCTGCCGTGACGCGCGCGGACGGATAGTCGCGCAGGCGGATCAGGTACCGGCTCAGGCGCGCGGCCGCGACGGCCGAGCGGGGATCGAGGGCGGCCGCCTGCTGCAGGTGACGGCGGGCATTCAGCGTGTCGCCGACGACGCGCTCGATATAGCCCACGGCCCCCACGAGTTCGGCGTCGGAGGGCGCGCGGGCGAGCCCGGCCCGCAGCGTGGCCAGCGAACGCTCGAAGTCGCGGTCGAGGATCCGTTCCTGGAATCCCTTGGCGATCACCGTGGCGGGATCGTCGGGGGCGAGCGCCACGGCGCGGGCCACCGCGTCGCGCGCGGCCTCGGCGTCTTCCGGCCGCGGGGCCACGTCGGCGTACAGCAGCAGGTGCGCCCGGGCGAGCCGGGCCCAGGCCAGCGCGAACGAGCTGTCGCGGCGCGCCGCCTCCTCGAACAGCACCTGTGCCCGGCGGATCGCTTCGGGCGACCCGTTGTTTCCGTTGCCCCACGCCGCCTCGCCGCGCAGGTAGGTGTCCCAGGCCTGCAGGTCCCTGGTCGGGCGGGACGCCAGGGTCTTCTGGGTGGCGGCGCCGAGGGCCATGTCGAGCGCGCTGGCCACCTGGGAGGCGATGCCCGACTGCACCTGGAACACGTCGGTGAGCGCCGCGTCGAACGGCTGCTGCCACTTGGTGGCCGGGGCGCCACTGGCGCTCACCTCGATCAGCTCGGGGCTCACGCGCACGCGGCCCTGCCGGTCGGCCCGCTTCTCCCAGCGCACCGTGCCGGTGAGCAGGTAGCGGACACCGAGTTCCTTGGCGACCTCCTGCGGCGGCTTCGTGGTGCCGCGATACTGCACCGAGCTCGAGCGGGCGATGACCTCGAGCCCGGGCACCGTGCTCAGCTTGCCGCGCAACTCGTCGGCGATGCCGTCGGCGAAGTACGCGTCGGCCGTGTCGCCCAGGTTCTCGAAAGGGAGCACCGCGAGACGGGTGACGCCGGACGGCGCGCCCCCGGTGGCGGCCACCGTGCCGCGTCGCAGCAGGAACGTGCCACCCGCGCCGAGCGCGAGCAGCAGCGCCGCCCCCGCGAGCATGGCGCGCCGGCGCCCCCGGAGCGCCGAGGCGTCCGCCGCGCTCGCGAGCGCGGTCGCGAACTCCATCACGCTGCCGAACCGGTCGCCGGCCTTCACCGCCATCGCGCGCTGCAGCGCCTGGTCCACCCCCGGCGGCACCTCCGGCCGCTTCGCCCGCGAGCTGGGCGGTGCGTCGGTGAAGCGCTTCGCCATGAGCGCGGCGGTCGTGGCGCCGGTCCAGGGGGGCTCGCCGGTGAGCATCTCGTACAGGGTCACCGCGAGCGCGTACTGGTCGGCGCGCGCGTCGATGTGCTCGTCGCCCGTCGCCTGCTCGGGCGACATGTAGGCCGGCGTGCCGATCGCGGTGCCGACCTGGGTGAGCTGCGCCGTGCCCGCGGCCTCGTTGCCCACGATGCGCGCCAGGCCGAAGTCGGCGACGAGCGTGGAGCCGTCCGTCGTCAGCAGCAGGTTCTCGGGCTTGATGTCCCGGTGCACCACGTCGTGCTCGTGGGCGTACTGCAGCGCCTGCGCCGCCTCGCGCACGATGCGGAGCGCCTCGGCCACGGGGAGCCGGCGCTCGCGCACCAGCCGCTGGCGGACGCTCTCGCCCTCCACGTACGGCATCGTGAACCAGAACAGCCCGGCCGTCTCGCCGGAGTCGTGCACCGAGAGGATGTGCGGGTGCTGCAGGCGGGCGGCCGTGGTGATCTCGCGGCGGAAGCGCTCGGAGCCGAGGTTCTTCGCCAGCTCGGGCTTGAGCACCTTGAGCGCCACCGGGCGCTCGTGCTTGACGTCCTGTGCCAGCCACACGTTGGACATCCCCCCGTCGCCGAGCGAACGCTCGAGGGTGTACCTGCCGCTCAGTCCCTGGGCCAGCGCGTTGGTCGTATCGGCCATGGGGTGGGGAGGAGGGGGGAGATGGTGTCTCTGGAACTCAATCTATGCTCGGCAGCCGGGGCGGGAAGCGGGGGTCGCCATGGCCGTGCCGCAGCCGCTCCCGCGCCGCCCCCGGTCAGCGCCGTCGGCCGAACCGGAGGGTCGAAGTGGCCAGGTAGGTCTCCCGCAGGAACCCCGCGAGGGCCGCGATGAAGCACACCATCGCGGCGATGAAGAGCAGTGCGATCGCCCGCGAGTTGTCGAGCTGCAGCACCGCCCCGGCGAAGAGCATCACGATCACTCCGCAGACGCACAGCGCGCAGAGCACGGCCAGCGTGATCCCGCCGTTCACCAGGCGCGCGCGATGCGCGAGCACCACCAGGTCCTCGCGCACCTGTTCCCGGTGCGAGTCGTCCACCGTCTCGACCTGTTCGTCGAGCACGCGGGCCCGGTCCACGATGCGTGCCAGCCGATTGGTGAGCACGATCAGCACGCTCGCCACCGCCATGAGCAGGAACACCGGCGCCACCGCGACCTGGATGACGTGGGAGATGTCGCTGATGCCGTTCACGACGGTGCGCTCGCGCCGCCGTCGCGCGTGGGGCGGGCCTCGCCTGCCCTCACGACCCCGCCCCGAGCGAGAACCCCGACTCGATGTCCGCCCGCGAATAGGCCCGGAACGCGATCAGCGTCTCGGTGTGCGTGATGCCCGGCAGCGCGACCATGCGCTCGGTCACCAGCTCGGCGAGATCCTCGTTTCGTGCCACCCGCACGGTCGCGACGAGGTCGAACTTGCCGGCCACGGAATAGACCGAGGCGGCCTCGGGAAAGGCGGCCAGCGCCTCGCCGACGGCCTTGATCTGGGAGCGCTCGACGTTGAGCAGGATGACGGCAGTGACCATGGGCTGGACCGGAAAGAGGATGCGGAATCTTAAGTGTCTGCCAAGCAACGCGTTAGGGCCGGCGCGCGTCTCCCCAGCGAAACTCCCGGCGCCCCGCGCCCGTCCCGGCACGGGTAGCCTGCGACGCTCCCGCGGGCCAGGGCATCTTAGAACACGCTATGACCAGGATCGCCGTGATGGAATCGTACCCGCTCGCCAACGCCGAGTCGGTCGTCGCCAGGGCCCGGTCGGGGGATCCCGCCGCGTTCGAGGCGCTCTATCGCGCGTTCGAGTCCCCGGCCTACAACCTCGCCCGGCGCATCTGCCGCACCACCGAGGACGCGGAGGACGTGCTGCAGGAGACCTTCTTCGAGGTCTGCCGCAGCATCGGCCAGTTCCGCGCCGAGGGGAGTCTCTGGGCCTGGATCCGCACCATCACGGCGAGCAAGGCGCTGATGCGCCTCCGCCGCAACAAGTATCGCGACGCCGACGAGCTGCCCGACGAGGTCCCGTCGGTGCGGCGCGAGGACACGGCGCTGCGCATGGATCTCGAAGCCGCCCTCGAGCGCCTTGGCGAGACGTCGCGGGCGGTGGTGTGGCTGCACGACGTGGAGGGCTACACCCACGAGGAGATCGCCGGCATGATGGGGAAGTCGGTGAGCTTCTCGAAGTCGCAGCTGGCGCGCGCCCACGTGCGCCTCAGGCGGTGGCTGGGCGAGGAGGCCGTCTCATGACGCACCTGACGATGGAGCAGCTGCTGGCCCTGGACGAGCCGGGCCTCGAGCCCGGCACGGCGCAGGCCCGCGCGCACGCCGAGCAGTGCGCCGCCTGTCGCGCCGAGTACGAGCGACTCCGGCAGCGCCAGGCGCGGCTGCGCGCGCTGCCGACGCTCCGTCCGGGGCGGGACCAGTGGCCGGTAGTGGCACGGCGCGTGGCGGCCGAGCGGCGCCGGCGGATGGTGCAGCGGGCGGTGATGACGATCTCGGCCGTCGCCGCCCTGCTGCTGCTCGCGGTGGCCGTGCGGACGCAGGCACCCGCCCGCGACGCGGATGCGCTCGCCGCCGAGCAGCAGCTGGCCGAGCTCATGGAGCGTTCACAGGCGCTGGAGGCGGCCATCGGGGCCACGCGACCGGACCAGCGCATGGTGGACGGGCGCACGGTGCGGGTGGCGTCGGACCTCGAGTCGCGCATCGCCGACCTCGACCGGATGCTGGAAGTGCAGGAGCTCGACGCGCCGCCGGGCCGCGGCGGAATGCAGCGCGTCGAGCTGTGGCGGGAGCGGGTGGGGCTGCTGAACGCGTTGGTGGACGTCCACGTCACCAACGCCCGCAACGTCGGGCTCTGAGCCCGCAAAGGAGAACGAAGATGTCTCGTTGGCAGTGGTTGGCGACGGCCGGCAGCCTCGCCATGGCAGCGCCCCTCATGGCACAGGGATGGACCGAACGCAGCGCGCCTGCGGCCCCCGAGCGGCGCGAGGTGGAGATGGTGATCGCGCGCCGCGCGCGCCTCGGCGTGAAGGTGAACCTGCAGGCGCGCGAGACCGACTCGCTGGGCGCCTACGTCGAGGCGGTGACGCCCGGCGGGCCCGCGGACAAGGCAGGCCTCAAGTCGGGTGACGTGATCACGAAGCTCGACGGCACGTCGCTCCTCGGCGGCGGCGACCGGGTGCCGGAAGGGCGCTCGCTCCCGGGCACGCGGCTCATCGAGCTTGCGGCGCGCCTCGCCCCGAACGACACCATCGAGCTGCAGTACCGCCGCGGCAAGGACATGCGCAGCGCGACGATCGTGACGCAGGGCGACGACGACATGCTCTTCCGCTCGGGGCCGGGTGGCCGCGCCTTCGCCTTCCGCTTCGATGACGACCTGCCCGGTGCCGAGGGCATGCGGCGCCAGTTCGACCGGATGCGCGTCGAGGGCGGCCCGGGCGGCCAGATGCGGGTGTGGGTGGGCGGCCCGCTCGCCGATCTCGAACTCGCGCCGCTCAACCCCGACCTCGGCCAGTACTTCGGCGCGACCGAGGGCGTCCTCGTCATCGACGCCCCGAAGGACTCGCCCCTCGGCCTCAAGGGCGGGGACGTGCTCCTGTCGATCGACGGCCGGAAGGCCGCCTCGCCGGGCCAGGCACACCGCATCCTGCAGAGCTACGATGGCGAAGAGGCGGTGAAGTTCGAGGTGCTGCGCAACCGCAAGAAGACCAGCGTCTCGGGCAAGATGCCCAAGGGGCGCGACGTGATGCGGGAGCCGATGCCCGCGCCCGGCTCCGTGCAGATGCGACGCGTGCCGGTGCCGAAGGGAGAGAAGACGCACTTCTGGTTCGGCTCGCCCGATGAGGCGCAGGTCATCGAGATTCGCGAGAGCTGAGCGGCAGACGCACCGCGCGCGCGAACGGGGTCCCGGCACGGCCGGGACCCCGTTTCACTTGCGCCGCGCGTGGTTAGCTTGGGACACGACAGCAGGCCCGGAGGCGAGGACGCCGGAGCCGACTCCCGGGGATCCGTGGTCCCCGTGAACCGGCTCCGGCCGCAGACAATCACCCTTGCACCTCATGAGTGCATTTCATAATAAGTAAATGCATATTTATTTGCAATGTCAGTGACCAAGCCACTTTCCGACAACACTTTAGGTGGTGAGGACGGCGCCCCGCGCTGGCGCCGGCGGCGCGAAGCGCGCCCGTCGGAGATCATTTCCGCCGCGCTCGAGAGCTTTGCCGCCCACGGCTATGCCGGCACCCGCATCGAGGACATTGCCCGTCAGGCCGGCGTCACCGTCGGGACAGTGTACCGCTACTTCGACGGCAAGGCGGCCCTCTTCGAGGCCGTCATCACCCAGAGCATCGCCCCCACGCTGACCCGGGGCGAGGTGCTCGCGCGCCGGCGCGGCGAACAGGCCGACCGGCTGCTCAAGCGGCTGGTGCTGGGCTGGTGGCGACTGGTGCACCGGCGCGCGCGCGCCGGCATCGTGCGGATGGTGGTGTCCGAGGCGGCCAACTTCCCCGACCTCACCCGGGTGTACGTGCGCGAGATCGTCGCGCGCGCCGAGGACATCCTGGCGCGCGCCCTCGCACTGGGCGTGTCGCGCGGCGAGTTCCGGTCGCACGACGTGCAGGCCACGGCGCGCGCGCTGTGCCACCTGGTGCTGTTCGGCGTCCTCTACGACCACGCCCTGCAGCCGTTCGACGAGCGGAACGTCGACGCCACCCGCAGCCTCGAGGCGATGCTCGACGTCGTGCTCGACGGCATCCGCGTCCGCCCGCCGGCGCCGCTCCCCTAGGCCAACGCCGGATCGCGCTCCGCCGCGGCCCGGACCTTCCGCCCCAGCGCCTCGAACGTGGGAATGTCGAGGCTCTGCAGGCCGTCGCTCATCGCGTGCGCCGGGTCGGGGTGCACTTCCACGATGAGGCCCGCCGCGCCCGCCGCGATCGAGGCCACGCTGAGTGCCGTGACCAGGCTGGCCACGCCCGCGGCATGGCTCGGGTCCACGATCACCGGCAGGTGCGAGCGCTCCTGCACCAGGGCCACCGCGTTCAGGTCGAGCGTGTGGCGGGTGGCGCGCTCGAAGGTGCGGATGCCGCGCTCGCACAGCACCACGTTCGGGTTGCCCTCGGCGAGGACGTACTCGGCCGCCATGAGCCACTCCTCGATGGTCGCGCCCGCGCCGCGCTTGAGGAGCACGGGCACGCCGCTGCGCGCCGCGGCCCGCAGCAGGCTGAAGTTCTGCATGTTGCGGGCGCCGATCTGCAGCATGTCGGCGAAGCGCGCCACCAGCGGCACCTCCTCCCAACTCAGCACCTCCGTCACCACCGGCAACCCCGTGCGCTCGCGCGCTTCGGCGAGGTAGCGGAGCCCCTTCACGCCGAGCCCCTGGAAGTCGTAGGGCGAGGTGCGTGGCTTGAAGGCACCGCCGCGGATCATGTCGCCGCCCGCGGCCGCGACCGCGTCCGCCGTCGCGAGGATCATCTCCCGGCTCTCCACCGAGCACGGCCCCGCGATGAGCACCGGTGCCGGTCCGCCGAACGCCACGTGCCGCACGTGCACGACCGTGCCCTCGGGACGGCGGCGCCGGTCGACCAGCGGGATCTCGGGCTTCCGCACGTGGTGCGCCGGCGTCGGGTGCGTCACCTGGAAGCTCGGCACGCCCTCCGTCCACGCCTCGTAGCTGCCGAGGATGATCAGCCGTGCCGCGAGCGCCTCGACCTCCTCGATCGCCTCCGCCACCCGCGGCTCGTGCGCCGCGCCCTCGACGTCGACGTAGAAGCGGTAGGTCCACGGGGCCGACGGCTCCGGCCGCGACTGCAGCGCCGTGAGGTTGACGCCCCGCGCGCTGAAGGCGAGCAGCGTGTGCGCCAGCATGCCGGGCCGGTGGTCGAGCGAGACGATGAGCGACGTCTTGTACGGACCGGTGGGCGAGGCCGCGAGCGGGCCGTCGCTCTTCTGGAAGACGAGGAAGCGCGTCTGGTTGGTCGGGTCGTCCTCGATGCGCGTCGCAAGGAGTTCGAGGCCGTGCGCTGCCGCTGCCGGCTCGGCCGCGATCGCGGCCCAGCTCGGGTCGCCCTGCTCGGCGACGAGCTCGGCGCTGCCCGCCGTGTCCCATGCGCTCACCAGCTCCACCCCGGGCAGGTGTTCCGCCAGCCACTTGCGGCACTGGCCGAGTGCCACCGGGTGCGAGAGCACGCGCCTGATCCCCGACACGGTGGCCCCGGGAGGCGCCATGATGCAGTGGTGCACCGGGTGCAGCGTCTCGTGCGTGAGCTTGAGGTCGCCCGAGCCGAACGACTCGTGCAGCGAGTCGTAGGTGGCCGTCACCGAGCCGATGAGCGAGTTCTCGATGGGCAGGCAGCCCGCGTCGGCGCGGCCCTCCCGAACGGCGGCCACGACGTCCTTGACCTCGCGGCACGGTACGACCTCGAGCGCGGGCCAGCGCCGGCGGGCCGCGGCCTCGCTGAACGCTCCATGGGTTCCCTGAATCGCAACGCGCATCTGGTGGCTCCTGAGTGTGACAAGCGAAACGCCCCGTCGGCAGCTGCCGGCGGGGCGTCGAGGGTCCGTTCGGGTGTCGCGCTAGCGCACGCTACCTGAACCGGACGCAGCTCGAGCCGCGCCGGTGCCGGTAAAGTAGAAGAAGAACGGGGTCTGGGTGCGCATGGTCAGTGAGGATCGCCGGGTGGGGCGGGGGTTGTCAAGGGCCGCTCGAGCCCCCGCGTCATTCCGAGCGCAGCGAGGAATCGGGTCGCAACGGTAAGAAGCGTGACGCGGGTGCGGCGTCGGCATCAGGCGAGGTCGCGACCCGATTCCTCGCTGCGCTCGGAATGACAACGGGTGCTATGGCACCTTGCGCCGCAGCTCCTCCACCCACGCCACCTCCTCCGCATCGCTCGGTGCCCGCCAGTCCCCGCGCGGCGAGAGCGAGCCGCCCGATCCCACCTTGGGCCCGTTCGGCATCGCGGTCCGCTTGAACTGGCTGGTGCGGAAGAACCGCACCAGGAACACCTCGAGCCAGCGCTTGATGGTGGGCAGGTCGTACGCGTGGCGGCGATCGGGCGGCACCAGATCGGGCCAGCTGCCGCGCGACGCGTCGCCCCACGCCTGCAGGGCCAGGTAGGCCACCTTGCTCGGCCGGAACCCGAAGCGGCTCACGTAGTAGAGCGTGAAGTCCTGCAGCTCGTACGGCCCCACCACCGACTCCGAGTGCTGCGCCGGGTGCGCGCTGTCGTGGCCGGGCACGAGCTCGGGCGAGATGGTCGTGCCCAGGATGTCCCGCAGCACCGCGGCGGTCGCCGCGTCCACCTGCCCGGCGGCGATGCACCAGCGGAGCAGGTGCTGGATGAGCGTCTTCGGCACCGAGGCGTTCACGTTGTAGTGCGACATCTGGTCGCCCACGCCGTAGGTGGACCAGCCCAGCGCGATCTCGCTCAGGTCGCCGGTGCCGACCACGAGGCCGCGGTGCAGGTTGGCGAGGCGGAAGAGGTGCGAGGTGCGCTCGCCTGCCTGCACGTTCTCGAAGGTGGTGTCGTAGACGCGCTCGCCCTTCGCGTACGGATGGCCGATGTCGGCGAGCATCTGCATGCACGACGGGCGGAT
>Ga0079037_100002405_pt1 | contig 10275 bp, 10 predicted proteins | sample Mud3Dept4metaG_FD_71479 | JGI IMG/M metagenome (GOLD analysis project Ga0079037, IMG submission 71479) | Freshwater wetland microbial communities from Ohio, USA, analyzing the effect of biotic and abiotic controls - Mud 3 Core 4 Depth 4 metaG | ecosystem: Environmental > Aquatic > Freshwater >... | reverse complement strand
TGAAAAAGATCTATAACTATATGAATGACTTTCCCTCAATGGACCTGATTGGTCCTGCAAGGAGGGGTATATTAAACCGCGAACTCTATAACTACCGCGGTGTCCAGATGGTTGATCTGGTCCACGCGTCACGGGGCTGCAGGTTTGACTGCTTCCCGTGCTGTACCGGGTTTCTTGGAGGGCGCAAGTTCAGACCGAGGCCTATGAAAGCGGTTATTGAGGAGATTTCACGTATTGATAATAACAGGCTATTCTTTGTGGACAACTCACTCGCACAGGATGACGAATGGGAAAAGGAGCTGTTCAGGGCGCTGATACCTCTTAAGAAGAAGTGGGTGTCCCATCCTATCAGGGACAAGGATGAAATACTGGATCTCGCGGCTGAAGCCGGCTGCTGGTATGTTTATCAGGCTGTCTTTGACACCTCTGATGTTATAAGGAACCGCATCAGGAGACTGAAGGAGCGTGGCATCGGCGTTGAGGGGACGATTATCCTTGGGACGGATGACCATGACGAAGATTATATAAAGCGCCTTGTGGATTTTCTCCTTGAGGTCGAGCTTGATCTCGCGGAATTTACGATACTCACGCCGTTCCCCCATACCCCGATCCGCGCGACCCTGGAAAAACAGGGGAGGATACTGCATAATGACTGGACACGGTATACGGGCGGAGAGGTGGTCTTCAGACCCGCCAGGATGAGCATTGACAGGCTGCAGGAACTGTACCACTACGCGTGGGACACGTTTTACGCGGACTTTCCCCAGAAGGTGAAAATGGCGAAGCTCTTCATGAAGGTCATTGAAAAAGAGATAGCGTCGGGCACGTACACTCCGCAGAGGCTAACGAAGAAGTCCTGGGGACCAAAAGAGGGCGTCCGCAGATGAAGATCATGATGATTTCATCTAACACAGCGATGTCTCCCTACCCCATCTATCCCCTTGGTCTCAGCGTTGTCTCCGGAGCTCTGAGGGCAGCAGGCCACGAGGTCCGTCAGTATGATTTCCTCGCAGAGAACAGTTCGGTCGAATCGGTCATGCGCGCTGTCAGGGAATTCGGGCCTGGCATGATAGGCATATCCATCCGCAATATCGACAATGTGAACTTCATGAACATGCAGTTCTACATCGATACGGTCCGGGATATCGTGAGCGCTGTGAGGAAGGTAACGGACAGCAGGGTCGTTCTGGGCGGGGCAGGGTTTTCTCTCATGCCTGAACTGATCCTGCAGAGGACAGGAGCTGATTTCGGCATCGCGGGCGAAGGCGAAGAACTGATGGTCGAATTCGTGGAAAACGCGGCGAAGGGCATGTGGCCGGAGACCAGCATTATCGGTCCCCGGGGCCATTTGTCCGGAAACAGGATAGGGGGACCGTACTATGACGATGTCCTGATGCGCTACTATCTGAAAAGCGGCAACATCGCATCGGTGCAGACAAAAAGAGGATGCACCCATGGATGCGTCTATTGCTCGTATCCCGTGCTGGAAGGACATAAAATACGGCAGCGGGACCACGCTGCCGTTATCGAAGACATAAAACTGCTTTCGGAGAAACACGGCGCGGAATACATCTTTTTCGTTGACTCGGTCTTTAATGACGATGAGGGCAGGTACCTTGGTCTCCTTGAGGAAATGGCCCGGCAAGGAGTGAACGTGCCATGGACTGGTTTTTTCAGGCCCGGGGGGCTCACGGATGATATCGTCAGACTGATGAAGCGGACCGGCCTCATTGCTGTTGAGATCGGCTCTGACGCGGCCTGTGACACCACCCTCCAGAAAATGGGCAAAGGATTTACCTTTCAGGACATTACCGCGTGCAATGAACTTTTCGCGAGGCACGATATCGCCGCATCTCACTTCATCATGATGGGAGGGCCGGGGGAAACCGAGGAAACGGTCAGGGAGGGGATCGATAACATCAAAAGTCTCCGGAAATGCGTTGTGTTCATTTTCATGGGTATCCGTATCCTGCCCAGTACCGTGCTTGAGCGGATCGCCCTGCGTGAGAAGGTCATCACTGCAGACGCGGACATGCTGGATCCTCTCTATTACATTTCTCCCCATGTCGGGAAGGACTGGCTCGAGAAGACCCTCACCGGGGCCTTTTCAGAGACACGAAACTGCATTTTCCCCCCTGATGCGTACGATAATAACCTGAGAATGCTCCATAAGCTCGGGTATCCCGGCACGCTGTGGAACCTGATCCTTGTGGACAAGAAGCGCCATGCGAAAAAACGACATGCGGCAAATTGACCCGGTTCCGGCACAGCGCGTCTGGTGTGCGGTGCCTGTCCACAATAACAGGGAGACGGTCAGGGACGTTGTTGCTGAATGCCGTTCTATCCTGGATCATGTCGTCGTCGTTGATGACGGCAGCACCGACGCGGACCTCTCTGCCCTCCTGTCCGGGATAGACGTGAGGATACTGAAACACGAAAAGAACCTGGGAAAGGGGAAGGCCATACTGACTGCCTCGCGGTACATTGAGGCGCAGGGCGGTCATTACATGATAACCATTGACGCTGACGGACAGCACCTGCCCGGGGACATTAAGAAATTCATTCCCCTGCTGGATGACAAGGCCCCCGGCATAATCATTGGCTCCAGAAACTTCGATACTGAAAATGTCCCCGGCAAGAGCGTGTTCGGCAGGAAGTTCGCCAATTTCTGGCTGCATGTCGAGACTGGGGTGCACATAGACGACTGCCAAAGCGGTTTCCGCGCTTATCCTGTTACTTACCTGAACAGGATGAAGTTCAGGGGCTCGCATTATGATTTTGAGGCCGAAGTGCTTGCAAGGGCCGTGTGGGCGGGCCTGAGTTTGAAGACCGTAAATATAGATGTGGTGTACCCTGAACCCGGCAAAAGGGTGTCCAGTTTCAGGCCCTTTCTTGACAACTTGCGTCTAACCCATACGCACGCGATGCTGGTGCTCAGCAGGCTTGTGCCGTTCAGGCACAAACAGCTGGTTGAGCGGCCGAAGACCGATTTCAGGATGCTGCGCCATCCGGGCAAGTTTCTCATCCAGCTGCTGAAGGAGAACGCTACCCCGGCAGGGCTTGCGATGTCTGCTGCGGTAGGGATCTTTCTGGCCGTGCTTCCGCTGATGTTTCTCCATACATTTGTAATCTTATATGTTGCGGCGCGGCTGAACCTGAACAAGATCGTCGCTGTGAATGTCCAGCATCTCTGCATGCCTCCTTTAGTACCTGCGATCTGCATTGAAATAGGATTTTTTATACGGAACGGGCAATGGCTGACAAATATATCATATGAAACAGTGTTCACCCAGTTTTCGGACCGCCTGCTCGAATGGCTTCTTGGTTCGCTGATAATTGCTCCTATAGGGGCCGTGCTGATAGCGGTTGTTACTTTTTTTTCAGCGTCATTTATAAAAAGGCAGGTCGCTGCTGATGGGTAATCCCCGTTTGCTGCGGTTGTATGAACTGATATAAATCAATGGCAGAGAAAAAAAGAGGTAATAAATTAGGCTTCTGGTTCTTCCGGACCGCCCTGAGATGGACCGGGCTGTCAGGGGCTTACGGACTGCTTTATTTCGTTTGTCTGTATTATCTGATATTTGACCGGACAGCAGTGTCTGCTTCAATGGCTTACATACAGAGACGCTTCAGGGGATTAAACAGCTTCAGTAAATATCGTGCCGTCTACCGCCTGTTCATCAGTCAGGGCAGGAGCCTTATCGACCGTTATTATGTAGTTTCAGGGCTCGGTCAGTTTGACATAGAACTTCGGGGATATGATAGAATAAAAAGCCTTTTAAGAGATTCAGATAAGGGTATAATTCTGCTTACGGCCCATGTTGGCAACTGGCAGGTTACAATGACAGCCCTGGAAAAACTGGGCAAGACGGTTTATCTTTTGATGTCCCCGGAAGAAAATGCCGCGGTCAAGAATTCTTTGAACATTGACAGCGCTAACGAAAAGGTAAAGATCATTTCACCGGACAACTTTCTCGGAGGGGTCATTGAAATAATGAAGGCCATAGATGAAGGCAGTATTGTTTCCATAATGGGAGACCGCAGCTACGGACACAGCACATCGAACGCGGTTTTACTGGGAGACAGGGCATATTTCCCGCACAGCGCCTTTAGTATCGCAGCCGCAGCCCAGTGCCCGGTTGTGGTCCTTCTTTCAGCCAAGGTGTCCACAAAAAAATATTTTGTCGATGTTTCACATGTGATTGAGCCTCGATTGAGTTCAAGGGCCAGAAAGAAGGAAGAGATGGCAGGTTTTATCCAGGAATATGCCAAGGTCCTGGAAGAATATTCATCTGAATATCCGTACCAGTGGTTCATGTTTCATGACATATGGGATGGTGTAAATTAATAAACGTATGGCGGGTCATCTTGCTGTGTCATTTCGACCAAAGGGAGAAATCTTGGAATGTCGGCTGGCAAGTATTATGTTTATTTACTCACTAATTGGAATGATAAGGTTATGTATGTAGGAGTGACCAATAATCTTGAGAAACGGATTTATGAACATAAAAACAAGCTCGTTAAAGGATTTACTGAAAAATATAATGTACATAAACTGGTTTATTATGAAGAAAGCAATGATATAATGGCAGCTATCGAGAGAGAAAAAGAAATTAAAAAGTGGCGAAGAGAGAAAAAAGATTATTTGGTGAATCAAGCTAACTCAGAATGGAAAGACCTGAGTTCAGAGTGGCAAGATTTCTCCTGACGTCGAAATGACAATTCAGAGATATGATCAATTAAATACAAGCTGTATGAAGGAGAACATAAAATGCAGTCACAAGATGCGCAGGATTTGGCCCAGATAAAGAAGACACTGAAGGAACTCCTTGTAGCGGATTTGTCCCTTGAAGATATTAAGCCGGAGGAAATACGTGACGATGAAGTCCTGTTTGGTGAAGGCCTCGGACTGGATTCCCTGGACGCCGTTGAAATTGTCGTCATATTGCAGCGCAAATTCGGACTCGAAGTCAAGAACCTGGAAAACAGAAAAGATGTATTTTACTCTATAGACTCCCTCGCGAAATATATTTACGAGAACAAAAAAAATATTTCCTGAAATCTGATGTCAGGCAAACTTAATGCAGCATACATCCGGCAGGCCTTCTGCCTTGCACTTCTATTAATTATTACTTCATCGTGCAGCACAGCACCTGTTACCGACCCTGCAGTCATGGCCAACTCAAAACCCCTCGTTACGTTTGTCTTTGATGACGGCAATGAAACGGATTATACGGTTGCGAGGGATATTTTTAAGGCGCAGGGCGAAGTCGCCTGTACTGCTGTTGTTACAAGCTGGGTCAATACTAAAAATTATCTGAACGTATCACAGCTTCATGAACTCCGGCAGGATGGTTGGGAAATTATGGGCCATACAGTGTCTCATCCCAACCTGAGGTCTTTGTCCGCGGACCAGATCGAGGACGAATTGTCTCGTTCTAAGGCAGCCCTTGAAAGCTGGGGCCTGCCTGTAAGAAATCTGGTTTATCCCTATAATAAAAGCAATGAGACGGTCAGACGCATTGCAGGAAAATATTTCAGGGCAGGTAGAGAGGGAGGAAAACAACTGAATGCCCCTGATTTAGACAGATATGATCTGAAATCTTTCTCAAGTGAACTTTCTTTCCGGCACAAAATGAGTGACATCAAGAGGCATATTGACCGGGCTTATTCTGAAAAGAAATGGCTGATTCTCTATCAGCACCTGATTGACGCGAAGATAAAGATATCAGATAGAAGCGGCCCTTTTGTTAAGGATGAACAACTGAGGTTTATGCCATCAGGGGCCATCGCCAAAGTTACTGAAAGCGGCCTTTGGTCAATGGAATTTGTCCCTTTGTCCGGGGACCCCCAGATCGGTGATACTGTCACTGGTGAATTAAGCGGAGCTGTCGCAAGAATGACTGAAAAGTATTACAATGAGCGGGAAGCTATTAATGAGATGATCGAATATATACACGGTAACTATCCCGATATGCGGATCGTCACAGTCGATCAGGGGTTGGACCTGATGGGGATACCGTGATAAGCATAACGGGTGTTGGTGCAGTTTCAGCCGCAGGCAGTAATCTTTCTGAAACGCTTGAATCATTCAGGCATGGGATGAGAAACGCGGGCCCGGTGACCTTATTTGAAACCCCTCTGCAATATCCAGTCTTTGCAGTAAAACACATTCCTGATAAATTTTATCTGGAAGGCCAAAGGACCCTGAGTCTTGCCCTTATAGCAGCGGATGAGGCGCTCAGGGACGCAGGGCTTGGGAATGACCTGTCCGGCCTTCGTGTCGGTGTTTGCATGGGGACCACAGTCGCATGCCAGCTTAATGATCTTGCATTCTACCAGGCATACCGCAATACCGGTTCAGCTTCCATGATACCTGTTGACAGATATTTGAAAGGGAACCTTGCTGAATTTATCTCGCGCAAATTCAGGGCGCGGGGGCCTGCGCTTACGGTAGTCAATGCCTGCTCCTCCGGAACTGATGCGATAGGGGTCGCGCTCTCATGGCTTAAAAACGGCCTTTGTGACATAGCAATCGCCGGAGGTGCGGATGAATTAAACCGCATTCCCTTGTGTGGCTTTGGTTCACTCGGGATTGTGAGCGGTGAACTGTGCGCGCCTTTTGACAGGGACCGGAATGGCCTGAATCTGGGTGAAGGGGCGGGGGTCATGGTCCTTGAGACAAAAAAATCTGCCGCAAGGCGCGGAAGATCATCTGACTTATATTTATTAGGCTATGGCTCGGCCAGTGACGCGTATCATCTTACGGCGCCCCATCCCGAGGGAGCGGGACTCGGGCGGGCAATCCACAAGGCGCTGTCTGACTCCGGCATTTCCCCCGGGGAGATCAGTTATGTAAATGCCCACGGCACTGCAACACAGGACAACGACCTTGTGGAAGGTAATACACTGGCAAGGATATTCGGGACTGAACTGAAGATGTTATCAACCAAGGGATATACCGGCCACACCCTGGGCGCCGCCGGAGGACTTGAGGCCGTATTCACCGCAGCCGCGCTCAGGGAGGGGTGGATACCTGCGAGCGCGGGGTTTTGCCACAGAGATGAGAATATTAGGCTGTTGCCGGTCAGGGAATGGACGGACATCACGGGAGACTATGCGCTTTCGACTTCTCTGGCGTTTGGCGGGAATAACGCGGCGGTTGTGATCGGAAGGAAATGAACCAATATGCAGGTATTGCTCAACCAAATTATTAACTCGATTACACATTGAAATAAATATGCATATGGTTTTCAATATAAAACGTGCGCACCCGGGTTGTTTTGTATTGCGTCTGTGGTATCGAAAATTATTTGGTTTCACAATACCTGCTACTTCTGATTGCAGGAAAGGTATATAATGAACATCAATGGGATTGGCATAGTATTTTCGCGCGGCAGGGGCATTGACAGTTTCACGAGGTCGCTAGAGCAGGGGTGGCAGAGACCGGCAGAGGTCGAGCTAAGGGGCAGGAAATCGGTTGGCTATGCCGTCGCCCAGGCGTCTCTGTCTGACAGGACTTTGATGAAAAATATGCGGCGTTCGGACAAGCTGAGCAAGATGGCACTCATTGCGGCAGGCGACGCCCTACAGAACAGCGGCATTCATAACGGAGTCCCCTCTGCCGACGTCGCGGAGTTCCCGACGATAGGCGTTGTCCTTGCCACGGGGCTCGGCGCGCATGTTACCACATCCGATTTTCTTGATGACATTCTCCAATACGGTGACGCCAATGTTTCGCCTACGACATTTTCTAATTCCGTTCACAATGCCGCCGCGTCCTACATATCTTTAGCCCTTGGGATTGAAGGGCCGACTCTGACGGTTACGCAATTTTTCTTTGCATTTCACAGCGCGCTCCAGCTCGCTCAGGTGTGGCTGAACGAGGGCCGGTGTGATTATGTCCTGGCAGGCGCCGTCGAACAGTTAGGTGATGTGCAGGCTTATATTCATGACAGCAAGCTGACACCTGCACCTGACGGCAGGATCATGCCATTTCATTTCAGCCCCGCCTATCAGGTACCGGGAGAAGGCTCTGTGTTTTTCCTGCTGAGCAATAATAGACAGGACAACACATTCTGTGAAATCCATAATGTATCAGCAAATACCGATGAACAGGAAAAATTGTCGCCTGCGGACCTGAATATCATTGATGCCGACGGGCTGCTGGCAGATGAGTCGATTTATAAAAAATGTTTGTCTCCTGCAATTCCTGCTGCTTCTTATTCTCCCCTGTTCGGGAGCATGCTGACCGGCAGCGCCTTTAACTGTGCAGCAGGGGCATTAATGCTCAGGAACCAGACGACATACGCAAACCCGGTAATGGACAATCCCTATGGCCTTAATATAGTGAATAATCCAGGGCCATGCAATATTGAATTAATAAGGTGTGTCAGATATAATTGCTTTAACGAAAAGGCCGCAGTGTATCTCAGGGAAGCAAGGGATTAATCCATATGGCAAAGCCCCGTGAGCTTCATCCTGACCATGAAAAATACTATGACACTACAGGATATTCAAAATACACTCGTACAGGGAATAGCCTCGATAACTTCTAAAGAAGAAGCGGCTATATCATCTGATGTGCCCTTTCATGAACTGGGCATTGATTCCCTGGGCTTTGTTGAAATCCTTGTATTCATAGAGAAGACCTTCAAACTGCAGTTGATAGAAACAGGACTGGACAAGAAGGATTTTGCTACCATACGCTCACTGGCGTCTTTTCTTCACAGCAAACTCTAATCGTGCGGTTCGTTATCCCATCATCAAAAAAAAGGCGTTATCTCTCCGGCTGTGACTGGGTCATCAGCGCCCTCGATTATATGATGAAACAAACGACCTGCGCAGGGAATATGTCCCAGGTTGTACTCGCTCTGGATTCCGCAATAAGCCCTTCGGAACTTCAAAAGCACCTAAAACGGTTTATCGCTGAATTCCCGGTAGTGAACGGCAGCATAGGGCGTGATATAAATATATGTCCATACTGGCAGATGCACGGAAAGACAGATGGTGATTTAAACCTGTCTACTTATAATTGTAACGATGAAAGTCAGCTGTTGCCATTGCTGGCAGAATGCGCCAATAGACCTTTTAAGGACGACACCGAGCATCTCGCATTTCATTTTATTAATATGCAGAACCAAAAGAGCTGTCTGGCAATGACCTTTGACCACCGCCTGTTTGACGCCCGCGGAGCGGAGTCCTTTCTCGGACTGTTTCAGCACTATCTTGAAAACAATAACGGGTCTGCTGTATCCTCAGGCGTTGCCCTGACAGCCCCTGCCCACCTCTCGGAGTGGATGAAGAAATTTCTTGCAGGAAGGAATGTCAACCGCAAGATAATCTCTCTGTCTAAAAATCCGCTGGCTGTGTTGCCTGTGCCTGACGGTAAAAACAAGGAGTTCAGGTTCAGATTAATCAGGTTCAGTGAGCAGGAGACACAGACAATTTATGACAACGCTTACAGGACAGCGGGATATTTAATGGAAACGCCATATCTGCTTTCGGTCATCATGCAGGCGGTGAACCGGCTTTTTGAAAAGAGAAAGGCGGAGGAAGGGAGTTATCTGGCCGCGGTGTCAGTTGATATGAGAGCCAGTGAAGATATTAAGCAGGAGTTGTTTTTTAATCATGTGTCATATCTTTTCTTCCAGGCCCATCATGATCTTGTGAATGACCGGAAGGGACTCGTAAACAGTATCAAGATGCAGATGTATGATCAGATAAAGACAGGTGTCCCGCGCGATATTATGGAGGCGAGCCACCTGACCCGGATTGCGCCCCTGTCTTTCTTTAAGAAGATTATTGACGGGCCGTTAAAGGGAAAGATCGCGACATTTATTTTTTCGCATGTAAGCAGAAACCCTCTGGCCCCTGAACTTATGGGGGCAAGGATCGAAGATGTCTTTCACATGCCGAGGGTCCCTGTGCCTCCGGGCCTCGGGTTCTTTTCCAATTACTTTAACGGCAGGCTCAATCTGGTTATATCGTATATTGACGGCCTGATGAGTGATGATGAGGTGGATATGCTGGGAAGAACTATTACTGAAACGATGTTAGAAAGAAATACATAATGCAGACATTGGAAAATAACTTATTTAACTCGATGAATTTATAATCAAATTATGCATCTGTCTTTGAATTTAATTTTATATTATAACCCTGATTGAGAATGCGTTTATGGTATCGAAAAACAAATTATTTTCCAATACCTGCATTATATAAAATACTTCTTATAGGTTGAGAAGTTAAGAGGATGGGGAATAAAAAGTCAGA
>Ga0079037_100002404_pt1 | contig 10276 bp, 12 predicted proteins | sample Mud3Dept4metaG_FD_71479 | JGI IMG/M metagenome (GOLD analysis project Ga0079037, IMG submission 71479) | Freshwater wetland microbial communities from Ohio, USA, analyzing the effect of biotic and abiotic controls - Mud 3 Core 4 Depth 4 metaG | ecosystem: Environmental > Aquatic > Freshwater >... | reverse complement strand
GCGCTGCCGAACTTCGTCCGCGACCTGACCCGTCCGTGACGCCGGGCCGCTCGCCCAGGGAGCCCGCGTCGTCGGTCAACCGTGGCCCCGGTCGCGGCGTTTTGGGAAGTGTCATCCGTCCATTGCCCGTGGGCGGGTGGGGTTGAACGGCGCCGGCTCGCCCGCATCTTCTGTCTCGATCCCGGCCCCCGGGCTCGGGACGTCGCCCGGGCGGATGCCGTGGCGGCAGGAGGCTTCAAGGTGATCAAGCTGACCGATGCGATGCACGACGCCGACTTCGTCCTGGTCGACGGCGAGATGTTCGAGACGGAGTACCTGCGCGTCCCGGACGAGTACACGGTCGTCGACGACGTCGTGCTCGAAGCCAGGCGCGGCGAGGACGAGATCGCCTTCACCCGCGGCGACGTCGACGGCGCCGAATCGCTCGGCGACGGCGTCTATCGGCTGAAATCCGGCGCCCTGCTGCGCTTTCTTACCGGCGCCACGGTCCACTGAAATTGGTGAAATTGGGGTCAGAGCCGTAACAATCGGTGCGTGGCCAATCGCGTGCGATGGTCACCTCTCCACCGATTGTTACGGCTCTGACCCCAATTTCACCGCGCGCAGTTGCGCCGTGATGGCGGCGAGGCGCGCGAGCGGAAACCCGCGGACGATGTCCTCCTTCCCGGGGACCAGCACGCGCGCCAGCGACCACGGCCGCGCCGGGGCGGGGGCCGGCAGCACGCCGCGGTGCTTGGCCGCGAAGCGCTCGCCGTAGCGCGCCCATTCCGCTCCGTATCCGCCCGGCGACTCGTGGATCAGCGCGATCTCGGCGGTGGTGCCGACGCGGAATCCGGCGCGGCTCGCCGCAAAGCTGAAATCCACGTCGTACGCATGAAAGCCGTCGAACGTGGCGGCGTCGAACGCGACCTGCGCCAGCACCGCCCGGCGAGCCGCGAAGAACATCCCGTCGACCGCCTCGAGGCCGGCGGTGACGGCGGCGTCGACGCCGTAGACGTGAACGAAATACCCGGCCCCGTCGCGGTTGGGCATGCTCATCCAGCCGTGCAGCCACGGGTGGCCTGCCGCAGGCCAGAAGGCGCTGACGAGCTTCGACGTGCCGACGATGCCGACGATGTCGAGCCGCTCGGCCGCGCGCGCCAGCGCGCCCGGCAGGTCGGTCGACGCGATGTCGACGTCGTCGTGGCTGAACACCACCAGCTCGCCGCGCGCCTGCCGTGCCGCCCGGTTGTAGGCCTCCGCGAGCGAGCGCGCGTCGTGGATGCCGATGATCTCGTGGTCGACGGCGGCGAGCAGCCGCCGGTACGTCGCCGTGACCCGCGCGTACTTGGCGGGGTCGACGCTGCAGATGACGACCGAGCAGGCGGGCGTGCCCATGCGGCGACCCGGGACCGCGTCCTGCCGTCAGGTCACGCTGACGCGCGCGAACTTGCGCTTGCCCGCCTGGACGACCACGGTCGTGCCGGCGGCGATCACCAGACCCTTGTCGGCGACGACATCTCCGTTCACCTTGAGCCCGTGCTGGGCGATGAGGCGCAGCGCTTCCGACGTCGAAGCGACGATCCCCGCCTGCTTCGCCAGTTGCGCGACGGGCATCCCCGCGCCCGCCGTGGCCAGCGTCACCTCCGGCATGGACTCGGGCAGGGCGCCGCCGCGGAACCGCGCCTCGAACTCGGCCAGCGCGTGCTCGGCCGCGGCCGGCGAGTGGAAGCGGGCGACGATCTCCTGCGCCAGCATCACCTTGGCGTCGCGCGGGTTGCGGCCGTCGGCGCACTCGCTCCGGAGCCTGGCGATCTCGTCGAGCGGGCGGAACGACAGCAGCTCGAAGTAGCGCCACATGAGCACGTCGGAGATCGACATCAGCTTGCCGAACATCTCGTTCGGCGGCTCGGTGATCCCCACGTAGTTGTCGAGCGACTTCGACATCTTGTTGACGCCGTCGAGGCCCTCCAGCAGCGGCAGCGTCAGGATGCACTGCGGCTCCTGCCCGTAGTGCCGCTGCAGCTCGCGCCCGACCAGCAGGTTGAACTTCTGGTCGGTGCCGCCCAGCTCGACGTCGGTCTTGAGCGCCACCGAGTCGTAGCCCTGCGCCAGCGGGTACAGGAACTCGTGGATCGCGATCGGCTGGCCGCCCTGGTAGCGCTTGGCGAAGTCGTCGCGCTCGAGCATCCGCGCCACCGTGTAGCGCGCGGCCAGCTTGATCATCCCGTCGGCGCCGAGCGGCGACAGCCACTTCGAGTTGAACGCGACCTCGGTCTGCTCGCGGTCGAGGATCAGGAACACCTGGTCGGTGTAGGTCTTGGCGTTGGCCGCGATCTCCTCGGGCGACAGCGCCGGCCGGGTCACGTTGCGGCCGGTGGGGTCGCCGATGAGGCCGGTGAAGTCGCCGATCAGGAACGTGATGTGGTGGCCCAGCTCCTGCAGCTGGCGCAGCTTGTTGAACTGCACCGTGTGGCCGAGGTGCAGGTCCGGCCGGGTCGGGTCGAAGCCCTCCTTGATCCGCAGCGGCTTGCCGCGCGCGAGCTTGGCGGCGAGCTCGCTCTCGACGAGCAGCTCGTCGGCGCCGCGCTTGAACACGGCGAGGTGGTGCGCTACGTCGACGGTCATGGTGGGTAGGCGGTGGGTCGCTTCGCGCCCCTGGCGGCGCCGGCGGGCAGGCCGGGACAGCCGGGCAGGGTGACGGGAAGGCAGGGTTTGGTAGAATCGCGGCTTCGCAGGTTCTTCCCTTGGCGATGGCCACGACCGAAGTCCGAATTCTAACGCAAAGCATCGGCCGGACCCTGGCCCGCGCCCTCGGGGCCTGGTCCGCCGGCCAGTGGCTCGCCGTCGCCGTGCTGGGCATGTCCGGCGTGGCGGCGTTCGGCATCGCGCCGGACGCGACGCAGGAAACGGTGCCCGTGCACGCGATCCTGCGCGAGCTGCCGAATCCGGTGGTCGACGCGCTGGACGCGCCGGAGGCCGCCGCGCCGGCCGAGCGCTACTGGCGCGAGGAGCGCGTGCGCCGCGGCGACACCATCGGCAGCGTGCTCGCGCGCCTGGGCGTCGACGATCCCGAGGCGGCGCTCTTCCTGCGCACGGACCCGGCCGCGCGGCCCCTCTTCCAGCTGCGGCCCGGCAAGGCGCTGCGGGTCGAGACCGACGGGGCGGGCCGGCTCGAGACGCTGCGCTTCGTCGCCGGCAAAGGCGCGCTCCTGTCCATCGAGCGCCGCGACGGCGGCTTCGCCGCGGCGTCGAGCCCGGCGCCGGTCGAGGTGCGCTGGGAGATGGCGTCGGGGGTGATCGCCTCGTCGCTGTTCGCGGCCGCCGACGCGAGCGGCCTGCCCGACGCGGTCACGCTGCAGCTCGCCGACGTCTTCGGCGCCGACATCGACTTCTATCACGACCTGCGCCGCGGCGACCGCTTCGCCGTCGTCTACGAGATGCGCTACCTCGACGGCGAGCCGCTCGGCGCCGGCCGCATCGTCGCCGCCGAGTTCGCCCACCGCGGCGACGTCGCGCGGGCGTTCCTTTGGCGCGACGCCACCGGCGTGGAGTCGTACTACACCGCCGAGGGCGCGGCGCTGCGCAAGGCGTTCCTGCGCTCGCCGATGGAGCTCTCGCGGGTCACCTCGGGCTTCTCCGGCGCGCGCTTCCATCCGATCCTGCAGACCTGGCGCGCGCACAAGGGCGTCGACTATGCGGCGCCGGTCGGCACCCCGATCCGGGCCACCGCCAGCGGCAAGGTGCTGTTCGCGGGCGTCCAGAACGGCTACGGGAACACCGTCCACATCCAGCATCGGGGCGCCTTCTCGACGCTCTACGCGCACCTGTCACGGATCGCGCCGGACGTGAAGCCGGGGGCGCGCGTGGTCCAGGGCGACGTGATCGGCTCTGTCGGGCAGACCGGCTGGGCCACCGGTCCGCACCTGCACTACGAGTTCCGCGTCGACAACGAGCCGCGCGACCCGCTGACCGTCGCCTTGCCCAACGGCGAGCCGCTGTCGCCGGCGAGCCGGTCCGCGTTCGTCGCCGGCGTCGAGCCGGCCGCCGCGCAGCTCGCGCTGGCGCGCTCGTACGCCGGCTCGCCGCTTGCCTACGCCCGCTAGCGGAGGGGAGCCCTCGGCCCTCCCGCCGCGGCCCGCGCGCGGAGACCGCTGCGTCGGGGTGATGTCGGGCACGAGCCTGGACGGCGTCGATGCGGTGCTCGCCCTGTTCGACGGGGACGCGTGCCGCGTGCTGGCGGCCGCCCACCGGCCGTTTCCCGCAGGTCTGCGCACCGAACTGCTGGCCCTCCAGGCGCCGGGACAAGACGAGCTCGCGCGCGCGGCCCGGACCGCGAACGCCTTGGCCGACGCCTATGCCGAGGCCATCGCCGAGGTGCTGGCCGCGGCGGGCGTGCGAGCCGCCGACGTTCTGGCCGCGGGCGTGCACGGGCAGACCGTCCGCCATTGCCCGGAACAGAGCTGGACGCTGCAGCTCAACAACGCCGCGCAGGTTGCGGAGCGCGCCGGGGTCACCGTCGTCGCCGATTTCCGGGCGCGGGACGTCGCCGCCGGCGGGCAGGGCGCGCCGCTCGTCCCGGCGTTTCATGCCGCGCTGTTCGCGCGCACGGACCGCGACCGCGTCGTCGTCAACGTCGGGGGCATCGCCAATCTCACCATCCTGCCGGCGGGCGGCGACGTCGCGGCGGTCCGCGGCTTCGACACCGGCCCGGGCAACGTGCTCATGGACCTGTGGTGCGCGCGCCAGCGCGGGGAGGATTACGACCGCGACGGCGCGTGGGCGCGGTCGGGCCGGGTCGACGCGGCGCTGCTCGAAATCCTGCTCGCCGAACCCTATTTCGCCGCGCCAGCGCCGAAAAGCACCGGCCGGGACCTCTTCAATGCCGACTGGCTCGCGGCGAAGCTCGCGCGGCGCAACGACCTCGCGCCGCCGGCGCCGGACGCCGCTGCCGTCCAGGCCACGCTGCTCGCGCTGACCGCGCGCACCATCGCCGCCGCCGCGGCCGCGGCCTCGGCGGCGTCCGCGAACACCGAAGTGCTGGTCTGCGGTGGCGGGGCGAACAATTCCGCCCTGATGGCGGCGCTCGCGGCCGAGCTCGCGCCGCGCCGCGTGTCCACGACGGCGACGGATGGCGTTGCCGTGGAGCACGTCGAAGCGCTGGCGTTCGCGTGGCTCGCCCGGCAGGCCCTCGCCGGCCAACCCGGCAATCTTCCGGCCGTCACCGGGGCGCGCGGCCTGCGCGTTCTGGGCGCGATCCATCCGCGGTAGGCACGCGCCAAAACAAACGGGGCCGCGCGGGCCCCGTTGGCATCGACGCGAAAGCTGCGTCAGGCGGAGAACGACGAGCCGCAGCCGCAGGTGGTCGTCGCGTTCGGGTTCTTGATCACGAACTGCGCGCCTTCGAGGCCTTCCTGGTAGTCGATCTCGGCACCGACGAGGTACTGGTAGCTCATCGGGTCGATCAGCAGCGTCACGCCGCCCTTGACCAGCGACGTGTCGTCGTCGTTCGCCACTTCGTCGAACGTGAACCCGTACTGGAAGCCGGAGCAGCCGCCGCCCGTGACGAACACGCGCAGCTTGAGCTCGGGGTTGCCTTCCTCTTCGATCAGGGACTTCACCTTCTCCACGGCGCTGTCGGTGAAGAGCAGCGGGGCGGGCATCTCGGTCATCGCATTCATTGGCGCTCCTGGCGTACGGTTACGGAATTATCGACGCTTTCGCCGCGGCTCGGCAACCCTTTTGCGATCAGGGAAGCTCGTGTCACCCGGCACGGCAGGCGGGTCAGCCGCCGCCGACTCTCTTCAATTCGACCACCGAAGCACTTCCCGGTTCGCTGTGGCAGAGGCGCCCCTGGATGACGGCGCCGACGTGCATCTCCAGCGTGCGGTACGCGACGTCGCCGGCGACCCGCGCCTTCGCCTGCAGCTCGAGATGGTCGCCGGCGGTGACCGGGCCGTTGACCGTGCCGTTGATCACGACGTGCGAGACGCGGATCTCGCCGTCGATGCGCGCCGGCTCGCTCACGACCAGCGTTCCCGGCTCGCCATCGGCGGCGATCACGTTGCCCTGGACCTGGCCGTCGATGCGCAAGCCCCCGGTGAAGGTGACGTCGCCGCGAACCACGGTGCCGGCGCCGATCAGGCTGTCGATCCGCTTGAGCGGCGAGTGCTTCTTGCGTTTCCACATGGAGGCACCTCAGGGGAAATTCAAACTCCGCGTGGCCCTCGGGTTGGCGTGGCCGTCTTCGAAGGCGCGCGCCGTCAACGACCGCAGCTGGGTCCCGGGCAAGACCCGGAAGCTGCCCTCAACCCGCTGATAATACTTGAAATTGAGCTTGAGCGGCGCGGCGAGCTCGGGCTGGTCGTCCGGCAGCGACAGCACCACCGGCCGGCCGCTGCCGCCATCGGCATCGCCGGCGGCGGGGGGCTGGAGCGTCACCTGCAGGCCGAGATTGCCCGCGAACTCGGCCGCCGGGTTGCCGCCGCGCACCACCAGCATGCTGTAGCGGAACAGGTCGTCGCGGACGCGCTCGACCGCGAGGCGCTGGATCGACAACCCGACCTGCCGGTTCGAATCGGCGACCAGCTTCTGCAGGAACACGAGCTCCTCCTTGAGCTGGGAGTTCTCGCCCTGCAGTTCGGCCGCCTGCTTCGACAGCGTCGACTGCGCGCCCTCGCGCATCGCCAGCTCGCTCTCGAGCCGCGCGCTCTTCGCCCGCAGCTCCCCGGTCTCGGCGCGCAGCCGCACGGCCTCCGCCTCGAGGGTCGTGACCTTCTCCTCGATCTCCCGCCGGTTGAGGCCGCCCAGGATCTGGCCGAAGTCGAAGCCCCACCACCACATGCCGCCGATGACCGCGACCAGCCCCAGGACGACCACGGCGCGCCAGGGCCACGACAGGTGGGTGCGCACCGCCATCCGCGGCGCGCTGATGCCGAAATGCCGACGCAGCCGGCGCCACCAGGCGGGCATCGGCACCCCGGGCGCTCCCTAGGGCAGGACCGGCAGCGCGGTGAGGCCGGTGGCTTCGGGCAGGCCGCACATCAGGTTCATGTTCTGGATGGCCTGGCCCGCAGCGCCCTTGACCAGGTTGTCCTCCACCGCGAGGATCAGCGCCATGTCGCCGCCCTGCGGCCGGTGCACGGCGATCCGGCAGACGTTGGCGGCCCGCACCGAGCGCGTGTCCGGCGTGCTTCCCGGCGGCATCACGTCGACGAACGGCTCCCCGGCGTAGCGCTTTTCGTAGAGGGCCTGCAGGTCGGCGGCGGGATCGGTGAGCCGCGCGTACAGCGTGGCGTGGATGCCGCGGATCATCGGCGTCAGGTGCGGCGTGAAGACGAGCTTGACCGGCGCGGCGGTGGCGGCCTGCAGTCCCTGGACGATTTCCGGGTGATGGCGGTGGCCCTTGACGCTGTAGGCCTTGAAGTTGTCGCTGGCCTCGGCGAACAGGAGGCCGACCTCGGCCTTGCGCCCCGCGCCCGAGACGCCCGACTTGCAGTCGGCGACCAGATGCTCGGTGTCCACGAGGCCCGCTTCGAGCAGCGGCAGGAAACCGAGCTGGACGGCGGTCGGGTAGCACCCGGGATTGCCGACGATGCGCGCGCCGCGGATCGCCTCGCGGTTGACCTCCGGCAGGCCGTACACCGATTCGGCCAGCAGATCCGGGCAGGCGTGCGGCATGCCGTACCACTGCTCGAAGATCGCCGGATCCTTCAGCCGGAAGTCGGCGGCGAGGTCGATGATCTTCACGCCGCGCGCGGTCAGGGCGCGCGCCTCCGCCATCGCGACCCCGTGCGGCGTGGCGAAGAACACCACATCGCAGCCCGCGAGATCGGCGTCGGCCGGGTCGGCGAAAGCGAGGTCGTAGCGGCCGCGCAGGCTGGGGAACATGTCGGCGACGCGCGTGCCGGCGTCCTTGCGCGACGTGATCGCGCGCACGTCGGCCTGCGGGTGCGCGGCCAGCAGCCGCAGCAATTCGACCCCGGTGTAACCGGTGCCGCCGACGATGCCGATGGTGATCATGGGTTGCCTCGCAGGCGCGACGCTCGCGCGCGTTCCAGGGGAAATCGATTCTAGCACCGGCCCCCGAGGCCACCCCGCAAACGCAAAGGCCGCCTGGTCGGCGGCCCGTGCGGCGAAAACTGCGGTCGTCCGGTCAGCGCTTGGAGAACTGCTTGCGCCGGCGCGCCTTGTGGAAGCCGACCTTCTTGCGCTCGACCTCGCGCGCGTCGCGCGTCACCAGCCCGGCCTTGGACAGCGTGGGCTTCAGCGCCGCGTCGTAGTCGATCAGCGCGCGGGTGATGCCGTGGCGCACGGCGCCCGCCTGGCCCGACTCGCCGCCGCCGGCGACGTTGACCATGATGTCGAACGTCGTGTCGTGGTTGGTGAGCTTCAACGGCTGGCGGACGACCATGCGGCCCGTCTCGCGGCCGAAGAACACGTCGACCGGCTTGTCGTTGACGACGATGTTGCCGGTGCCCTTCTTGAGGAACACGCGTGCCACCGAGCTCTTGCGGCGGCCCGTGCCGTAGTAGTAGTTGCCGATCATGGGGGCGTCAGATATCGAGAGGTTTGGGTTGCTGGGCCGAATGCGGATGCGCGTCGCCGGCATAGCACTTCAGCTTTTTCAGCATCTTGTAGCCAAGAGGACCCTTGGGCAGCATCCCCTTGACCGCCTTTTCCAGCGCGCGGCCGGGAAAGCGTTCCTGCATCTTGGCGAAGTTCGTCGTCGAAATGCCGCCCGGATAACCGCTGTGGCGGTGGTAGAGCTTGTCCTGCGCCTTGTTGCCGGTGACGCGGATGGCCTCGACGTGGGTGACGATGATGAAGTCGCCGGTGTCCATGTGCGGCGTGTAGATCGGCTTGTGCTTGCCGCGCAGGCGCAGCGCGATCTGGCTGGCGAGGCGGCCGAGCACCTTGTCCGTGGCGTCGACCACGAACCAATCCCGCTGGATGTCCTGCGGCTTGGCGGAAAAGGTTTTCATTGGGGCGTTCCGAAGGGGTCAAATCAGCAAAGCATTGGATAATAATACGTTTGCGCCGCGGATGTCAAACCGCGGCCGGCTTCCGGCACGCGTCGCCGGGGCAAAAAAAGCGCGACCACTGGGGATCGCGCTGGAGGATTCCGCCATAGGAGGAGGATGGAGGAATGGCCCGCGGGAGGAGAAGGAGGGCTCCGCGACCGCGAACGTGCCATGATATTGGCATGGTGCGATGCACAATGCAAGTGCCGCCGCCTTCGCCGTTTGGATGGCGCCTTGGCGCGCCGTCACCGCCCGGCAGTCGTCCCGCGGCGCGGCAAGAACGGGCGGCAGGGACGGCAGGCGGGCCGGGGCGACGGTGGCGGCAGTGGGCGACGGCGCCCGCGGGTGGGGCAGGAACGGTTCGGACGGGGGAAGGCGATGAAAGCAAGGGTGAAGTGGGTCGAAGGCATGAGCTTCGTCGGCGAGACGGGAAGCGGCCATGCGCTGGTGATCGACGGGGCGCCGGAGCACGGCGGGCGCAACCTGGGAGCGCGGCCGATGGAGCTCGTGCTGACCGGCACGGCGGCGTGCACCGCGTTCGACGTCGTGCTGATCCTGCGCAAGGCCCGCCAGCCGATCGCGGATTGCGTCGTGGAAGCCGAGGGCGAGCGCGCTGCCGTCGAGCCGAAGGTGTTCACGCGGATCCACCTGCGCTACCGGGTCGCGGGCCGCGGGCTCGACCCGCGCCAGGTCGAGCGCGCCGTCAAGCTGTCGAAGGAGAAATACTGCTCGGCGACGCTGATGCTGGCGAAGACCGCCGAGATCACCTACGAGATCGCGATCGTCGAAGGCGACGCGGTGCCGGCGCCGGCCGAGGCGCCGGATTGACCCCCGCGTTCCGGGCGGCGCCGCTCATGGCGTAGCCCGGGTTGAGCGCCAGCGAAACCCGGGTGGGCCGTGCCCTATCGCGCATCCCCCCGGGTTTCGCTGGCGCTCAACCCGGGCTACGCGTGACCCGGACCACGTTCTGCGCTGGCCACCGCGTTCATTGGCCGTCGCGCAGCAGGCGGATGAGGCTGGAGGTGTCCCAACGCCCGCCGCCCTTCGCCTGGAGCCGCGCGTAGAACTGGTCGACCAGCGCCGTCACCGGCAGCGCCGCCCCGTTGGACCGGCCCTCGGCGATGCAGATGCCGAGATCCTTGCGCATCCAGTCGACGGCGAAGCCGAAATCGAACTTGTCGGCGACCATCGTCTTGCCGCGATTCTCCATCTGCCAGGACTGGGCGGCGCCCTTGCTGATCACGTCCAGCACCTTCTCGACGTCGAGCCCGGCC
>Ga0079037_100002403_pt1 | contig 10278 bp, 12 predicted proteins | sample Mud3Dept4metaG_FD_71479 | JGI IMG/M metagenome (GOLD analysis project Ga0079037, IMG submission 71479) | Freshwater wetland microbial communities from Ohio, USA, analyzing the effect of biotic and abiotic controls - Mud 3 Core 4 Depth 4 metaG | ecosystem: Environmental > Aquatic > Freshwater >... | reverse complement strand
CGGAACTGACAACCTGGCCGGCAAGCGATGTTCCTGCAGCTCTGATAGTTATGCTGATACCTTCATTTGAGGCAAGTGCAAGGATCTTCTTCAGGTCAGAATCTCCTTTCGGCCAGGCTACAGCAAGAGGGATCTCCCTGTAGACAGAAGCGTCGGTTGCATAAATTGTTCTGGTGATCCTGTCATATTTAAGCTCACCATCCAGACTTCTTGCCAGAGTATCCAGCTTTGATAGTATTGTGTCAGATTTCATATCTACTTTTCGAGCTGCTAATTTAGAAAAATGATTTGATCGGTATTTTGAATTGGATTTTTATGGAGAATATTTCGTTAAAAATTATGCCGATGACAATATTCCTGTATTACATGATTGTAAATTCGGACTTTTTTTTCGTACATTTAGGAAGAAATTTCGAATTAACTAAACAACTGATATACAATGGAATTATTGGATCGCATAAAAATAAATGCCCGAAAACATAATAAGCGGATCGTACTTCCTGAAGGGTATGAGGAAAGGACGATCAGAGCCGCTGATATTGCTCTGGCGGAAAATCTTGCTCAGATAATCCTGATAGGCGATCCTGCAGAAATAAGATCGCACGCCGCAAAGCTGGGTTTAAAGAACCTGGAAAAGGCAACCCTGGTCAATCCAAAATCCCATTCTAAAAAAGAGCATTATATAAGCATGATGGTCGAACTTCGGAAAGACAAGGGAATGACCAGTGAGGAAGCTTCCAGGCTGATTGAGGATCCACTTTACCTGGGTGTTCTGATGATCAAAAATGGTGATGCTGATGGTGAAGTTTCAGGAGCTGACCATGCCACGGGAGATGTCTTACGTCCTGCATTCCAGTATGTCAAGACCGCTCCGGGGATCTCGGTTGTGTCGGGTGCATTCATAATGATCCTGCCCGATAAGAGCTTCGGCGAAAATGGGGTGCTGATATTTGCAGATGGTGGCGTCCACCCGGATCCGACAGATAAGGAACTGGCTGAGATTGCCATCGCGTCAGCCAATACTGCCAGAGCCCTCGGGGGCTTTGAACCCAGGGTTGCCCTGCTAAGCTTCTCAACCAAAGGAAGTGCAAAACATGAAATGGTAGATAAGGTAATAAGCGCAACCAGAATTGCTCAGGAGATGGCTCCTGATCTTATATTAGATGGTGAATTGCAGGGCGATGCAGCCCTTGTAGAAGCTATCTGTCTTAAAAAAGCACCCGGAAGCAAAATTGCAGGAAAAGCCAATGTGCTGATCTTTCCTGACCTTAATTGCGGGAATATCGCTTATAAGCTGGTTCAACGCCTGGCTCATGCCGAAGCTATCGGCCCTATCCTTCAGGGGATGGCGGCTCCGATAAACGACCTGTCAAGGGGTTGTTCCATAAACGATATAGTTAGTATGATAGCAATTGCAGCCAATCAGGCTGCAGGTATAAAATAATAGTTAAGTTCTAATAGAATTTCAGACCATGATCGTTCTAGTACTGAATTGCGGAAGCTCGTCGATAAAATACCAGGTTTTCAGGATGTCCAATGGCTGCAATATGCTTGCCAAAGGGCTGTTGGAACGTATTGGGTTGAATGAGAGCATCTTAACACATAAGCCTACTGGGCGTGAACCCTATAAGGTGATAACCGATATTCCCGACCATACTACCGGTATAAATATGGTCATGGAGGTCTTATGTAATCCACGCCATGGAGTAATCAGGAATATTAACGAAATAAAAGCTGTCGGTCACAGGGTGGTCAACGGAGGAGAAAACTATAAGGAGAGTGTTTTGATTGACAACGATGTTAAAAGAGATATCGAAGCATGCAGCGAACTGGCTCCTCTTCACAATCCGGCAAACCTGAAAGGGATACTGTCGGTAGAAAAGCTCATCCCCGGAGTGCCACAAGTCGCAGTTTTTGATACATCATTCCATCAGACTATGCCCGATTATGCATACATGTACGCAATACCGTACGAATATTACGAAAAATACAGGATAAGGAAATACGGGTACCACGGGACGAGCCATAAATTTGTTGCTAATAAAGCTGCCAGGATTCTGGGAAAAGAAATTGGGAATCTTAAAATCATTACCTGCCATCTTGGAAACGGTGCCTCAATTACAGCTGTGCTGAATGGAAAATCAGTTGATACATCAATGGGCTTCACACCGGTAGACGGACTCATAATGGGAACCCGTACCGGGGAAGTCGATCCCGGAGTTCTAGTATATATTGCTGATAAAGAGCATCTTAACGTTACAGGTGTTAATAACATGATTAACAAGAAAAGCGGTGTTTTCGGGATCTCACAGATCTCATCAGATATGCGTGACCTTGAAACCGCGGCTGAAGCAGGCAATAAAAAGGCAATACTTGCTCTGAAAATGTACGCTTATAAAGTGAAGAAATTCATAGGTTCTTATATGGCTGCAATGAACGGTGCTGACCTCCTGGTCTTTACAGGAGGAATCGGCGAAAATGATTTCAATATGAGGAAGATGATCTGTTCAGACATGGAAAACCTTGGAATTCTCTTTGACGATGAGGCCAATAACGGATCAAGATGTAAAGATGTGGTCATTTCCAAACCGAACTCAAGAGTGACGATAATGGCAGTAACCACGGACGAAGAGTATGTTATTGCTTTTGATACACATATGATCGTCGAAAAACAAACCGTCTGAACTGCTGACTAAAACCTTAAATAATATGGTGTTAAAGAGCCTTGCCGACCTTAAGGATATAGTTGCCGGAGGACCAAAAAAAAAGCTTATTGTGGCTGCTGCCCAGGATCAGCATTCCATGGCAGCTGTTGTCCGTGCATGGAAGGACAACGTCATTGAACCTATCCTCGTCGGTGATAAGGAAAGTATTCTTAATATCTGTGCAACAAATAATTATGACATTACGGGAGTAAGGATCATTCATGAACCAGATACTGACATGGCAGTGGAAATGTCGGTCAAAATGATCAACAGCAGGCAGGGAGATGTCCTGATGAAGGGGAAGATCGGAACATCCACATTGCTTAAGGCTGTTCTGAACAGGGAGTGGGGTTTGAGAACAGGTAACCTTCTTTCTCATTTCGCTCTTTTTGAGGTGGAGACTTACCCGAAGGTGATTGCCGTGACAGACGTAGCAATGAATATAGCCCCGAACCTGCAGGACAAAATTGCAATTATTAACAACTCTGTCGGATGTCTTATCAAGCTGGGCTATAAAATGCCGAAGGTGGCAGTCCTTGGTGCAGTTGAAATGGTGAACGAAAGTATGGAAGCAACCCTCCATGCAGCACTGCTTTCCAAGATGAACCAGCGCGACCAGATCAAGAACTGCATAATTGACGGTCCCCTGGCTTTCGACAATGCGGTGAGTCTTGAAAGTGCCAGGCGTAAGGGGATAAGGAGTGAAGTTGCAGGTGATACTGACCTGCTGCTAATGCCTGATATTGAAGTGGGCAATGTTCTGTATAAATCCCTTGTTTTCTTCGCCAGGGCAAAAGTTGCTGCGGTCATACTTGGTGCCAGGGTACCCATTGTCCTGACATCAAGGTCTGACTCGGAACAGGCAAAATACTACAGTATACTTCTCTCCGCCGCCGCAAGCAAATAAAATTAGTATGATCAAATCCCTTGATCAGATGGTCGACAGGGTGCTTTCGCTGAGGAATAAGCACCGCATCGCCGTTGCCTGGGCCCAGGATATCAATACCATTGGCGCAATTCACAGATCGGTAAAGAATGGATTAACTGAAGCCATAATGATCGGCCAGACCGGCAGGATCAATAATGTTTGTTCTGAACATGGCATAGACTCGGGCCTGTTCAATATTATTGATTCGGAAAATGAAACAGATTCCTCTGAAAAAGCCGTCAGACTGGTAAAAACAGGTGAAGCCGATATAGTAATGAAGGGGCTCGTGGGAACAGATAAGTTCCTTAAAGCGGTTATGGACAAGGATCATGGACTCATGCTGCCGGACGCGGTACTGAGCTATGTCGGCGCCATCGAAATACCTGCATACCATAAGCTATTGTTTATAACCGATCCCGCAGTGATTCCGTATCCTGATCTGAGGCAGAAAACCGCAATGGCAGGCTATGCAATAAGTATGGTAAAGAAATTCGGGATTGATAAACCTAAAATTGCGCTTATCGGGGCTTCCGAAAAAATGAGTACGCATTTTCCTTATTCTGCCGATTATGCAGAAATGAAGAGGTTGGCAGAGCAGGGACTTTTCGGCAGTTGCATAATGGACGGCCCTCTCGACCTTTTCCTGGCATGCGATGCAAAAAGTGTGGAGATAAAAGGAGTCAGGACTCCGGTGGATGGTGATGCCGATATACTGCTCTTTCCTTCTCTCGAATCCTGCAATCCTTTTTATAAAGCTCTTATGTTGTTCGCTGACAGTGAACTGGGCGGACTTATTATGGGGACCAGTAAACCCGTAATCCTGATGTCAAGAAGTGAAAGCGAGAAATCAAAATATTATTGTATTGCCCTCTCATGCCTGATGGCATAAGGCTGCTCAGGTTAAGATTTTAAATTTATTCTGCCGCTTATGTTAAAAAGACTCATCCTGGCTGTAAATCCCGGGTCAACATCAACCAAGTTCGCTCTTTATGAAGAGGAGACTTTGATTTTCGAGAAAAGCCTGGTGCATTCATATGAGGATATCTCCGGCTATGAGAAGATAACCGATCAGTTCAGTTTCAGGAAAGACCTGATCATGAAAGAGCTTGAGGAGCGGAAAGCTGACCTCGCAGATATTTCTGCAGTTGTCGGAAGAGGCGGACTGATAAAACCCATCGAATCGGGAATATACGAAGTGAACGACAAAATGATCGGAGACCTTAAGTCAGGTCTTTTAGGCCAGCATGCCAGTAATCTTGGCGGACTTATTGCAGATGCCATTGCCTCAGAACTGCCAAATGCTAAGGCATATATAGTTGATCCTGTGGTAGTTGATGAGCTACAGCCCATGGCAAGGATTTCGGGTCACCCTGAAATTGAAAGGATCTCAATTTTTCATGCACTTAACCAGAAGGCGGTTGCAAGGATGTACGCTGAATCGGTTGGCAAAAAGTATGAAGAACTCAACCTGATCATCGCTCACATGGGTGGTGGGATCAGTGTTGGAGTCCACCGGAAAGGCAGGGTGGTCGACGTCAATAATGCTCTTGACGGAGATGGCCCTTTCTCTCCTGAGCGCTCCGGAAGTCTTCCCGCCGGTCAGCTTGCAGATCTCTGCTTCAGCAACAGATTCACCCACAAGGAGATAAAATCCATGATAACCGGAAAAGGAGGGATGGTGGCTTACCTTGGGACAAACAGCTTCAGGGATGTCTGCAAAAGAGCCGATAATGGTGATCACAAAGCCATCCTTATCAGGGATGCTGCAGCATACCAGATGGGAAAGGAAATTGGGGCTGCAGCCGCAGTTCTCGAAGGAAATGTCGATGCAATTATCCTGACCGGTGGTATGGCACACAATACCGGCCATGTGAATAAAATAAAATCAATGGTTGAGTTCATTACCGGGGTGGTTGTCTATCCTGGCGAAGATGAAATTAAATCTCTGGCTTTCAACGGATTGCTGGCTCTGGATGGGAAGATAGAGATCAGAATATATTATTAGGGATTGCTGAACGCCACAGGGATTACCTTCCCGTTATAGAACTTTTTCCCCCTTATCGCAAAATCAACGATCAGTTCTGCCATCTCTCTTGCAGTGACCGGAGCCTTCAATCCGGGAAATGCTTTCCTGAACATCTCTGTCCGGACCGAACCGAGAGCAAGGCAGTTCACCACGATTCCAGCCTCACGAAACTCCATTGAAAGACACTCCGATAAACAAGCCAGTGCGGCTTTTGATGCACTGTAATAGGAGAGTCCCCTGTATTTTGAGCTACCCTGGAAACCTCCCATGCTTGCAATATTTACAATGTGTGATCCTCTTGTCATCAAAGGTTTCAACGTCCGGATAACAGCTGCCGTTCCTATAAAATTCGTTTCCATTATCTCCCTGGCTTCTCCGGATGTAAAATCCATGAAATCTTTGGTTATCAGGGATCCTGCAGTATTTATAAGAATATCGACATGTTTAAAACATGAAACGACACTTTTCCTGAAATCCTTCTCCTGTTCATCAAACGATGCCAGGTCGATGCTGTAAGTGATAATATTGCCCGATCCGTCAAGTGATGACAACTGTTTTAAGGCTTTTTTGTTTCTGCCTGTGACAATAACGCGGTTACTCTCATTTTCAGCAAGTAAAAGAACTATTTCTTTTCCAATACCCCTTGTGCCTCCGTTAACAATGATGTTCATTTTAATGTCAGATATATAAAAAGTCAGTTTTTTTCGTTTATTTGTAGCACTACTCCAAAGTTAAACAAATGGTAAGAATTATTATATCCCCGTCCTATCCGAGAACTATCCGGACATCCCGCATGATTTTAAGAAAGCGGGTCATCCTCAGACTACTTTCACTTTTCTTATTTACTGTTTTTCTCCTGATTAACTCATTTTCAGTAACATACGGTCAGAAGACCAGGGAAGAACCGCCTCCTTTCAAGGAAAGGTTGTTTTTTGGTGGAAACTTTGGGCTTCAGTTCGGTACTTATACAAATATTGAGATCTCCCCGATTGTGGGTTTATGGGTACTGCCCCGATTTGCAGTTGCTGTGGGTCCCAAATACTGGTACTATAGTGAGAAGTATGTTGGCAGTACTACAATTTATGGTGGAAGAGCATATATTCAATTTGATGTAATAAAGGACCTTAACAATATTATTCCGGCCGGTCTGCATATTGGATTCTTTCTTCATGCCGAGGATGAACTGTTAAGCCTTCAGGCTAAAACTCCATTCTGGAACAATACAGAGGTAAATACAGACAGGTTTGCCATGAATACAATACTTGCCGGCGCAGGCATGAGCCAGCCAACGGGAAGGAGATCATCGTTTAACATAATGTTCCTCTGGGCACTCAACGAATCACAGTATGGTCTTTACAGCAGCCCGGAGATCCGGGTCAGTTTTATATTTTAAGCGATTTTTCCGTCTGATCACACCTTCAGAGTTTCTCCTTCTGACCTGGCAACAATGACAGCACAGCATGTATCACCATAAACATTTATTGTTGTCCGGAACATATCAAGAATCCGGTCAACTGCCAGGATAAGACCAATACCCTCAAGGGGCAGACCAACCGCGTTCAGCACAACAGCCATCATGAAAATCCCGGCAGGTGTGAATTTTATAACAAACATCGTGATCTTCATCATCACTTCGAGTGTAATGATCGCAGCCAGGATTGAAATATAATCTGAATGATAAATCCTCTTAAATCGAATAATTTTTTAAACTGAACTCCATGAGAATTGAATATTTGAATTAAAAGGGGGGGAGGCAGGGAAAAATTCAATTTTAGCTGATTTTGATTTTTCCATTTATTTCAAACAACAACACCGGCAACTAAAAATTCTGTTAAAAGGGTCGGTTTACATTTGTAAACCATGTCAATTTGGGCTGAATATACATTTGTAACCAGTATTTTAATGATCTGTCAATTACAGATGTAAATTATTTTTATATCTGGTTTAATTACTTCATAATTTAAATAAAATCAGCATATTACATTATATTACCTGACAGATTTAATGAAACACTTATAATCATTATGCGTAAAATGTTTTAAATATCTTTAGAAATCCTTTTTAATAGCTTATTTTCCAGTTAAATACAAATCTAAACTCCAGTATAACATTAGATAATTATCTTACTTAATACACTGAAATACAATAATATATAGCAATTAGCAAATCAGGGATTAACATTTATGTTTCTGTAAGTTACATATGTAACTAATTTAAGTTACATTGGTAATTATTTTAATATTTACATTTGTAAAACACATACTTTTCCATGAAAGAACGCATTCTTAAGTTTTTAAAAGCTGAAAATAAAACTTCAGCTCAGTTTGCTGAAGAGATCGGTGTACAGCCATCCGGTATTTCACATATTTTATCGGGAAGAAATAACCCCAGCCTGGATTTTGTCCTGAAAATGCTTGAAAAATACAGATTTTTATCAACTGACTGGCTGCTGTTCGGAAAAGGAAACATGTATAAAGAGCCTGGTATGCAAAATCTTTTCGAAGCGTCTGCAGAAAATCATGAAATCGTCGCCGAAATCAGCAAAAAATTGAAAGAGAATGATAATGGAAGCAGCGCAATAGCTGAAGCAGGCCGTCAAACTGAAATACTGACACCGAAAAGTGAACCGGAAGTCGAAAAGATTGTCTGGTTCTATAATAATAACAGCTTCAGGGAATACTACCCTGATAAAGATTGAACAACAGGTATAAACGATCTGGTGGTGGTCTTAAATACAATGAATATTTTCAGGAATCCTCTATTAAAAGTATATTTGCGGGAAACTCTCTTCAAGGATGGCTAAACAGATCGAATCCCTGCGAATAGTTGAAAACAAGAAACTTATAAAAGATCTTTTTACCCTTGAACTTTCAGGTTCAGGAAGAATTCCTGAAATGAAACCGGGTCAATTTGTTCAGATTAAGATCGATGGTAGTCCCGGAACCTTCCTGAGGCGTCCTTTCTCAGTTCATGATGTTAATTATCCTCAGAATACCTTTAAACTCCTTATTCAGATTGCAGGCAAGGGCAGCGAAGCGCTTTCACGTCTCGGCAACGGTGATTTTCTGAATCTGATCTATCCTCTTGGCAATTCATTTTCCATGCCGGAAAAGGGCGAACGGATTTTGCTTGTGGGTGGAGGTTGCGGCGTAGCTCCACTGTTGTTTCTTGGTAAACACTTGAAATACAATGGATTCAAACCCGATATTTTACTCGGTTTCCGTAACAGTAAACGCATTATCGAACTTGATGAATATTCTGACCTGGGAAAGGTTTTCGTGACAACAGAAGACGGATCAAGGGGGAAAAAGGGATTTGTGACTGAACATCCGGTTCTTTCATCAGAGGGATATGATGTAATCTATTGTTGTGGTCCGGAACCTATGATGAAAACAGTTGCAAAATACTGCAAAGTGAAGCGGATAAAATGTGAGGTATCGCTTGAGAACCTGATGGGATGCGGATTCGGAGTCTGCCTCTGTTGCGTGGTTGATACTATAAAGGGCAATCTGTGCGTATGTATTGACGGACCGGTCTTCAATATAAACGATTTGAAATGGTAAAGCTTGATTTTTCAATCGGTGATCTTCATTTTAAAAATCCGGTTATTGCAGCCTCAGGAACCTTCGGATATGGTTCCGAATTCGATGATTTCCTCGACGTGTCAAGCCTGGGTGGAATAATCGTCAAGGGAACCACCCTTGAACCCAGGGAAGGCAATGCTTATCCAAGAATGGCGGAGACAGCTTCAGGGATGCTTAATTCTGTCGGGTTGCAGAACAAGGGGATTGATTACTTCGAGAAGTATATCTATCCCCGCATATCAGCTTACGACACAAATGTAATTGTCAACATCAATGGAAGCTATATTGATGATTATGTGGCTCTTGCAGAGAGGATAAGTCAGCTTGAGAAGATCCCGGCAGTTGAACTGAATGTCTCCTGCCCGAATGTGAAGAAAGGCGGAATGGCGTTTGGAACAGATCTCAGATCTTTGAGGGAGGTTACCAGGGAAGCAAGGGCGGTCTATACCAAAAAACTAATTGTCAAGCTATCACCCAATGTTACGAATATTGTCGATTTTGCCCGGGTAGTAGAAGAGGAGGGAGCAGACTCGGTCTCACTAATCAACACATTGCTGGGGATGGCTGTCAGTGTGAAGAAGATGAAGCCGTCACTCTCGACAATAACCGGAGGATTATCCGGCCCGGCGATTAAGCCCATCGCATTGAGGATGGTCTGGCAGGTTGCTCTGGCTGTTAAAATTCCTGTGATTGGAATAGGCGGAATAATGAGCACTGAAGATGCTCTTGAATTCTTTCTTGCCGGAGCAGCTGCTATTCAGGTCGGTACCGCTAATTTTATTGATCCGCAGACATCTGTCAGGATAATTGAAGGAATCGGGATCTGGCTCGAAAGTAAAGGTTATTCTGACATCCGGGAAATCATAGGCTATATCAATAAATGATACTGATATATTAATTCCTTAAATAACGGGAATCTTTTCCGGTTAAAACTTATTGTTATTCCGGATAATTATTGTTATCTTTTGCTTGAATTTTATTAGTAAAAGCGTCAGATTATTTCATTCTATTAATCAAACTGTCTAAAAATGTCTG
>Ga0079037_100002402_pt1 | contig 10278 bp, 10 predicted proteins | sample Mud3Dept4metaG_FD_71479 | JGI IMG/M metagenome (GOLD analysis project Ga0079037, IMG submission 71479) | Freshwater wetland microbial communities from Ohio, USA, analyzing the effect of biotic and abiotic controls - Mud 3 Core 4 Depth 4 metaG | ecosystem: Environmental > Aquatic > Freshwater >... | reverse complement strand
CCCCGGGGCACGTGGACTTCTCCTACGAGGTCTCGCGCTCGCTGGCGGCCTGCGAGGGGGCGCTGCTCGTGGTCGACGCCTCGCAGGGCGTCGAGGCGCAGACGGTGGCCAACTGCTATACCGCGATCGAGCAGCGCGTGGAGGTGGTGCCCGTCCTCAACAAGATCGACCTGCCCTCGGCCGAGCCGGCGCGCGTCATCGCCGAGATCGAGGACATCATCGGCATCCCGGCCGAGGACGCGATCCGCGCCAGCGCCAAGACCGGGGAGGGCGTGGAGGACATCCTCGAGGGCGTGATCGCCCGCATTCCGCCGCCCGCGGGCGACCGGGCGGCGCCGCTGCAGGCGCTCATCATCGACTCATGGTTCGACAACTACGTGGGCGTGGTCATGCTGGTGCGGGTCTTCGCGGGCACGCTGCGCCCGAAGGACACCATCCAGCTCATGTCGACCAAGACGAATTATCTGTGCGAGCAGGTCGGCGTCTTCACCCCCAAGTCGAAGGCGAGGGAGAGCCTCGGCGCCGGTGAAGTGGGCTTCATCATCGCCGGCATCAAGGAGCTCAAGGGGGCGCGCGTCGGCGACACGGTCACCCTCGCGTCCCGGCCGGCGGCCGAGCCGCTGCCGGGGTTCAAGGAGATCAAGCCGCAGGTCTTCGCCGGCCTCTACCCGGTGGAGTCGAACCAGTACGACGCGCTGCGCGAGGCGCTCACCAAGCTGCAGCTGAACGACTCCTCGCTGCGCTTCGAGCCCGAGTCCTCGCAGGCGCTGGGCTTCGGGTTCCGCTGCGGCTTCCTCGGGCTGCTGCACATGGACATCGTGCAGGAGCGGCTCGAGCGCGAGTACGGCATGGAGCTCATCACGACCGCGCCCACCGTCGTCTACCAGGTGCAGATGCGCGACGGCGAGGTGCTCGAGGTCGAGAACCCGTCGCGGCTGCCCGAGCTCGCGAAGATCGAGGAGATCCGCGAGCCCATCATCACGGCCTCCATCCTCGTGCCGCAGGACTACCTCGGCCCCGTGCTCACGCTGTGCAACCAGAAGCGCGGGGCGCAGCGCAACATGCAGTACCTCGGGCGGCAGGTGATGCTCACCTACGAGCTGCCGCTCAACGAGGTCGTGATGGATTTCTTCGACAAGCTGAAGTCGGTCTCGCGCGGCTACGCCTCGCTCGACTACGACTTCAAGGAGTACCGGGCCGACGACCTCGTCAAGCTCGACATCCTGATCAACGGCGACCGCGTGGACGCGCTCTCGCTCATCGTGCACCGCACGAACTCGCAGCACCGCGGCCGCGAGCTCGCCTCCAAGATGCGCGAGCTCATTCCGCGCCAGATGTTCGACGTCGCGATCCAGGCGGCCATCGGCTCGCAGATCATCGCGCGCGAGAACGTGAAGGCGCTGCGCAAGAACGTGCTGGCCAAGTGCTATGGCGGGGACATCTCGCGCAAGCGGAAGCTGCTCGAGAAGCAGAAGGCGGGCAAGAAGCGCATGAAGCAGGTGGGCACGGTCGAGATTCCGCAGGAGGCCTTCCTCGCCATCCTGCAGGTGGAGAAATAGCGAGATGAACTTTGCGCTGATCATGTTCCTGCTGCTGGTGGCCACCGGTGCGGTCGCGGCCGCCGACCGCTGGGTGTTCGCGAAGCGGCGTCCGGAGGGGGCGAAGGAGCCGTGGTGGATCGAGTACCCGAAGAGCTTCTTCCCGGTGATCCTGGTCGTGTTCATGCTGCGCTCGTTCCTCGTCGAGCCGTTCAAGATCCCGTCCGGCTCGATGCTGCCGACGCTGCTGGTGGGGGACTTCATCCTCGTCAACAAGTTCACCTGGGGCATCCGCATCCCCGTCGTGAACGTGAAGGTGATCGACGTGGGCACCCCGCAGCGCGGGGACGTGATGGTGTTCCGCTACCCGATGAACACCAGCCTCGACTACATCAAGCGCGTGGTCGCGCTGCCCGGCGACCGGATCGTCTACCGCGACAAGCGCCTGTCGATCAACGACCGGGAGGTGACGCTGACGCCCGACGGCAGCTACAGCTACCTGGAGGGCGGGCTGAACGTCGTGATGTCGCAGCGCTTCACCGAGCAGCTGGGCGAGCACATGCACGCGGTGCTCGTGCGGCCGGAGGCCTCCCCGCTGCATCTCGCCGGCGTGCGCACGTACCCGTTCCGCGAGAATTGCGCCTACAATGACGCCGGCTTCAGCTGCACGGTGCCCGCGGGGCATTATTTCCTGATGGGCGACAACCGCGACGCGAGCGACGACAGCCGCTACTGGGGCTTCGTGCCGGACCGCAACATCGTGGGCAAGGCGTTCATGATCTGGTGGAATTTCGACGAGCTGCAGCGCATCGGCCAGTCGATACGTTAGGGAGGAATGTCATGAAGCGACAGCGGGGTGTGACGCTCACCGGGTTCATCGCGTGGGCCGCGGTGGCGATGGTGGTCGTGATAGTCGGGACGAAAATGCTGCCCTCGTACATCGAGTACTGGCGGGTGCAGAGCATCCTCGGCAAGCTGGCGAAGAGCCCCGAACTGCGCGGCGGCTCGATCAACGACATACGCGTGGCGTTCGTCAAGCAGACCATGGTCGAGGACGTGAAGGCCATCGGCGCCAACGACATCGAGCTCACCAAGTTCGGCAACGGCTTCAAGCTGACCGCCAGCTGGTCGGTGAAGACCCCGATCTTCGGCAACGTCAGCGCGTGCATGGACTTCGAAGCGGTCGGGCAGAGCTTCTGACCGCCGGGGCACCCATGGGCAGCGCGGCCGTGGCCGGGCGTCTCGGCCACACCTTCCGCGAGCCGGCGCTGCTCGAACAGGCGCTCACGCACCGCAGCTTCGGCGCGGCGCACAACGAGCGGCTGGAGTTCCTTGGCGACGGCGTGCTCAACTGCGTCATCGCCAGCGAGCTCTATCGCCGCTTCCCCGAGCTGCCCGAGGGCGATCTGTCGCGGCTGCGGGCCCATCTCGTGAACCAGGCCGCGCTCGCGGAGATCGCGGGCGGGCTGGACATCGGGTCGTCGCTGCGGCTGGGTGACGGCGAGGCGCGCAGCGGCGGCCGCGAGCGGCCCTCCATCCTCGCCGACGCGCTCGAGGCGATCATCGGCGCCGTGTTCCTCGACGCGGGCTTTGCGGCGGCCCATGCCCTCGTCGCCGGCCTCTACGCGCCGCTCCTCGAGCGGGCCGACCCCGCGGTTCTGGGGAAGGACCCCAAGACGCTCCTGCAGGAGCTGCTGCAGGGCCGGAAGATGGCGCTCCCGGCGTACGAGGTGCTGGCGGTGCGCGGGCAGGCGCACGACCAGACCTTCGAGGTGGAATGCCGGATCCCGGCGCTCGACATCCGCACCGCGGGCGAGGGGCGCAGCCGCCGCGCCGCGGAGCAGGAGGCGGCGGCGCGCGCCTACGCGCTGGCCCGCGAGCGCTAGATGGCGGATCACCGCGCCGGCTACGTCGCGATCGTCGGACGGCCCAACGTCGGCAAATCCACGCTGCTCAACCGGCTCGTCGGCGCGAAGGTGAGCATCACCTCGCGCCGGCCGCAGACGACCCGCCACCGCGTCTCGGGCATCGTCACGCTACCGGACGCCCAGCTCGTGTTCGTGGACACGCCCGGCTTCCAGACCGAGCACCGCTCGCTGCTCAACCGCAAGATGAACCAGGTGGTCACCCGGACCCTCGAGGGCGTGGACGTCGTCGTGTTCGTGGTCGAGGCGCTGCGCTTCGATGCGCGCGACCGCGCGCTCGTGGAGCTGCTGCCCCGGCAGGTGCCGGTCGTGCTGGTCATCAACAAGGTCGATCGCGTCCGGCCGCGCAGCCAGCTGCTGCCATACCTCCAGCGCATGGCGACAGTCTTCGACTTCCGCGCGCTGATCCCGGTCTGCGCGGAGAGCGGGGACCAGGTCCCGGAGCTGGTCTCGGCGATCGTGCCGCTGCTGCCGGAGCAGCCGGCCCTCTACGGGGCCGACGAGATCACGGAGTCGAGCGAGCGGTTTCTCGCCGCGGAGCTCGTGCGCGAGAAGATCTTCCGCCTGCTCGGCGAGGAGCTCCCCTATGCGCTCACGGTCGAGATCGAGAAGTTCGAGACCGAAGGCAAGTTGCGGCGCATCCACGCCGCCATCATCGTCGACCGGCCCTCGCAGAAAGGCATCGTCATCGGTGCCGGCGGGGAGAAGCTGAAGGCGATCGGCTCACAGGCGCGCCGCGACATGGAGGAGCTCTTCGGGGGCAAGGTGCACCTCGAGCTGTGGGTGAAGATCCGCAGCGGCTGGGCGGACGACGAGATGGCGCTGAGGCAGCTGGGGTATGAGTAGCGGGGGCCGCGGGCGCTGCGACTCGGAGCGCGCTTACGTCCTGCACGCCTACCCGTTCCGCGAGACGAGCCTCGTGGTGGAGGTGTTCTCGCGCAACCACGGCCGGCTCGGCCTCGTGGCCCGCGGGGCGCGGCGGCCGCGCTCGGCGCTGCGCGGGCTGCTCCTCGCCTTCCAGCCGCTGCTCCTGTCGTGGGCGGGCAAGTCCGAGCTGCGCACGCTGCACAAGGCGGAGTGGCAGGGCGGCATGCCGCCGCTGCGCGGCACCGCGCTCATGTGCGGCTTCTACGTGAACGAGCTGCTGGTGAAGCTGCTCGCCCGGGACGACCCCCACGAGGCGCTGTTCGACCTCTATGATTCCGCGCTGCGCGACCTGGCCGCGGCGCCGAGCCCCGAGCCGGTGCTGCGCGGCTTCGAGCGCGCGCTGCTGCGCGAGCTGGGGTATGCGCTGCCGCTCGACCGCGACGCCGAGACCGGGAATCCCGTCGAGCCGGCGGCGAGCTACGTCTACCTCATCGAGCGCGGCCCCGTGAAGAGCGACCGCGGCGCCGGCGAAAACCGGCTAGAATTGGCCGGCCGCACGCTGCTGGCGATGACGCGCGACGACTACAGCGATCCGCTCACGCTGCAGCAGAGCAAGGCGCTCATGCGGTCCATCATCAATCACTACCTCGGCCAGCAGACGCTGCACACGCGGCAGCTGCTGATCGACCTGCACCAGCTTTGAGCACGGAAAGGCAGCGATGGCCACGCGGCTGTCCGTCAACCTGAACAAGGTCGCGCTTCTGCGCAACTCGCGCACGCTCGGCATTCCGAGCGTCACGCGCGCGGCGTCGGTCGCGATTACGGCCGGGGCGGCGGGGATCACGGTGCACCCGCGTCCGGACGGGCGCCACATCCGCACGCAGGACGTGCACGACCTCGCGGCGCTCCTGCAGGCGCATCCGGGCGTCGAGTTCAACATCGAGGGCAATCCCTTTCACGACGTGATGGCGCTCGTGCGCGAGGTGCGCCCGCACCAGTGCACGCTGGTGCCCGACGACCCGGCGGCATTCACCTCGGACCACGGGTGGGACCTCGGCCGTGACGCCGGGCGCCTGGGACCCGTGGTGGCCGAGCTGCGCGCGCTCGGGGTACGGGTGAGCCTCTTCATGGATCCGGTGCCGGAGGCGATGGCCGCGGCGCGGGAACTGGGCGCGGACCGCGTCGAGCTCTACACCGAGCCGTATGCCCGGGCCTTCGGCAGCTCGGAGCAGCCGGCCGTGCTCGCCCGGTACGTCGCCGCGGCGCGCGCCGCCGGGGCGGCCGGTCTCGGGGTGAATGCGGGACACGACCTCAACTGCGACAACCTCCCGGCATTCGTGGCGGCGGTCCCGGAGCTGCTGGAGGTTTCCATCGGCCATGCGCTGATTGCCGACGCCCTCGAGCTGGGGCTCGCGGCCGCGGTCCGGGCCTACCTTGCCGCCATCGCGGCCGGGGCGCGGAAATGATCGTCGGCCTGGGGATCGACGTCGTCGAGCCGCCGCGCGTGGCGCGGCTGCTCGAGGAGTACGGCGAGCGCTTCGTCCGGCGGGTGCTCACCGCCCGCGAATGGCCCGCGTTCGAGCGCTCGTCGCGGCCGGTGCTGTTCATCGCCAACCGCTTTGCCGCCAAGGAAGCATTCTCCAAGGCGATCGGGACCGGATTCCGCTATCCCGTGACGCTGCAGTCGATCAGCGTCGTCCAGGACCGGCTCGGCAAGCCCGGGTTCGAGTTCCATCCCGACCTCGCCGCGCTGCTTGCCGAGCGCGGTGTGGTCCAGCATCATCTGACCATGAGCGACGAAGCGAGCCTCGCCTGCGCCTGCGTCGTGCTGGAGCGATGAGCGCCCCGCGCACCATGCCGCTCGGCCCGGTGATGATCGACATCGCCGGCACCGCGCTCGACGACGACGACCGCCGGCGGCTGCTGCACCCGCTGACCGGCGGGATCATCCTGTTCACCCGCAACTACGCCTCGCCCGAGCAGCTGGCGCGGCTGACGGCGGACATCCACGCGCTGCGCGATCCCCCGCTGATCATTGCGGTGGACCACGAAGGCGGGCGGGTGCAGCGCTTCCGCGAGGGGTTCACCCAGATCCCGCCGATGCGGCAGCTCGGCGCGGTGTGGGACGAGAACCCCGAGCGCGCGCGCCACCTGGCGGTCGAGGCGGGAATGGTGCTCGCCGCGGAGCTGCGTGCCTGCGGGGTGGACCTCAGCTTTACCCCGGTGCTCGACGTCGACCACGGCGCGAGCAGCGTGATCGGCGACCGCGCCTTCCACCGCGACCCCGAAGTGGTGGCGGCGCTCGCCCAGAAGCTCATGCACGGCCTGCGCCGGGCGGGCATGGCGGCGGTGGGCAAGCATTTCCCCGGTCACGGGCATGTGCGCGCCGACTCCCATCTCGAAGTCCCCGTCGACGAGCGCAGCCTCGCCGACCTCGAGCTTTCCGACCTCGTCCCGTTCCGGCTGCTCATCGGCGAGGGCCTGGGCGGGATCATGCCGGCGCACGTCATCTATCCGCAGGTCGATGCGAAGCCGGCGGGGTTCTCCGAGATCTGGCTGAAGGAGATCCTGCGCCAGCGCCTCGGCTTCAGCGGCGTGATCTTCAGCGACGACCTGAGCATGGAGGGCGCCAGCGTGGCCGGCGGTATCGAAGCGCGTGCGCGTGCCGCGCTCGCGGCGGGCTGCGACATGGTGCTCGTCTGCAACAACCCGGCGGCCGTCGACGAGCTCTACGGCTGTCTCGATTACACCGCGCCGGCCGCCAGCCTGGCGCGCCTGATCCGGATGCACGGGCGGGGCGGCGCCCGCTCGCTGGCCGGCCTGCGCACCGATCCGGGCTACCAGCGCGCCGCGGCCGAGGTGCAGGCGATCGGCATGCGGCGCGGCGACCTGCCGCTCTACGGATGAGCCGCGGCCACTTTAATCTGCGCAGCGATCCGCGCACCACGCTGGCGGCAGCGCTGGCGCTGACGCTGGCCTTCGCGGGCGTCGAACTCGTCACCGGCTGGCTCTCCGGCTCGCTCGCCCTGGCGAGCGACGGCGTCCACATGGTGTCCGATGCCACGGCGCTGGCGGTCGCGCTGCTGGCGGTCACGATCGGCCGGCGCGGGGCCAGCGACCGGCACACCTTCGGCCTCCAGCGGGCCGAGGTCATCGGGGCACTCGCCAATGCCATGCTCATGCTGGCCGTGGTGGTGGTGATCGTGGTCGAGGCGACCGGCCGCATGCTCGATCCGCGGCCCGTGGCCAGCGTGCCCGTGATGCTCGTCGCGCTGCTCGGGCTCGCGGTGAACGGGGTCGTGGCCTGGATGCTGAGTCGCGGCCGCAGCTCGCTCTCGCAGCGCGCGGCGCTGCTGCACGTGCTCGGAGACCTGCTGGGCTCGCTCGCGGCGCTGACGGCGGGGGCGGTCATCTACTTCACCGGCTGGCTGCTCATCGACCCGATCCTTTCGCTCACCATCGTGGGCCTGATCCTGATATCGACGCTGCGCCTGCTGCGCGACGTCCTGCACGTGCTGATGGAAGGCGTGCCGCATCATCTGCGCATCGAGGACGTCGGCATCGCGATCGCCGAGATCGACGGCGTGCGCAACGTGCACGACCTGCACATCTGGGCGCTGTCGGCACAGCGGGTGGCGCTCTCGGCGCACCTCGAGGTCACGGACATGGTGCGCTGGCCCCAGATCCTCGCGCGGGCGCAGGCAGTGCTGCGGGGACGCTTCGACATCGAGCACATCACGCTCCAGCCCGAGGTCGCGCCGGCCGGAGAGCCGGTGCAGGTCGCGAGCGTGCACCTCATCCACGGGGCGCGGTCCGCCGAGGGCCACCCCCATCGCCACTGAGCCGCGGCCGGCCCGAGGGGGCTGCCGATGACCGACCACGCGGCATTCGATCCGGGCTGCTGCGCCTGCCCGCGGCTTGCGCGCTTTCTCGCCGAGATCCGCACGCGCCACCCCGGCTATCACGCGCGCCCGGTCCCGCCGTTCGGCGCCGGGCGGCCGCGGCTGCTCATCGTCGGTCTCGCACCCGGCATGCACGGCGCCAACCGCACGGGCCGGCCGTTCACCGGCGATTATGCGGGCGAGCTCCTCTACCACACGCTGCACCGCCACGGTCTCGGGACACTGCCGGTGTCGGTCGCCGCGGACGATCCGCTGCGCCTGAAAGGCTGCCGGATCACCAATGCGGTGAAGTGCGTGCCGCCGCAGAACAAGCCGCTGCCCGAGGAAGTGCGGCGCTGCAACGGCTATCTGCAGGCGGAGCTCGAGGCGCTGCCGCGCGGAGCGGTGGTGCTCGCGCTCGGCACGGTCGCGCATGCGGCGGTGCTCACGGCGCGGGGCCTGAAGCGCTCCGCGTACGCGTTCGCGCACGGCGCGCATCATCGTCTGCCCGGGCTCGAGCTCATCGATAGCTACCACTGCAGTCGCTACAATACGCAGACCCGCCGCCTGACCGCCGGGATGTTCGACGCGGTGGTGGCGGCCGCGGCGCGCCTGGCGCGCCGGCCCGTGTCCCCGTAACCGGAACCCGAACTGCCGTGGTGTTCGACCCGAGCGCCATCGTCGCGCGCCTGCCGCATCTTCCCGGCGTCTACCGCATGCTCGGCGGCGCGGGCGAGGTGCTCTACGTCGGCAAGGCGCGCGACCTGAAGAAGCGCGTGTCGTCCTACTTCCAGAAGGCCGGCGGCCTCTCGCCGCGCATCGAGCGGATGGTGGCGCAGGTGGCCGCCATCGAGACCACGGTGACCCGCTCGGAATCCGAGGCGCTGCTGCTCGAGAACAACCTCATCAAGTCCCTCGCGCCGCGCTACAACATCCTCTTTCGCGACGACAAGTCCTATCCCTACCTCCTGCTGACCGGCCACGCCTTTCCGCGGCTCGCGTTCTACCGCGGGGCGCTCGACCGGCGGCACCGCGCGTTCGGCCCGTTTCCCAACGCCGGCGCGGTGCGCGAGAGCATCCAGCTCCTGCAGAAGGTGTTCCGGCTGCGCACCTGCGAGGACACCGTATTTGCCAACCGGTCGCGTCCCTGCCTCCTGCACCAGATCCGCCGCTGCACGGCGCCGTGTGTCGGGCTCGTGAGTCCCGAGGCCTATGCCGACGACGTCAGGAGCGCGGAGCTGTTCCTGCGCGGCAAGGACGACGAGGTGGTCGACGCCCTCGCGTCCCGCATGCAGGCCGCCTCCGCCCGGCTCGACTACGAGGAGGCGGCGGTGCTGCGCGACCGCATCGGCGCGCTGCGGCGCGTGCGCGAGCGCCAGTTCGTCGACGGCGAGAGCGGCACCGATGCCGACGTGATCGCCGCGGCCGTGCACGAGGGCATCGTCTGCGTGAACCTGACGATGGTGCGGGGCGGCCGGCACCTCGGCGACCGCAACTACTTCCCCCGGAATGCCGAGGCGGCGGAGCCCGCGCAGGTGCTCGAGGCGTTCGTGTCGCAGCACTACGCGGATCACGACCTGCCGCCGCTGCTGGTGATCGGGGGGCTGGCGGCCGCGGACGAGCTTGCGGCCATGCTCGCCGAGCGGGCAGGGCACGCGGTCGCCATCGTCGAGCGCCCGATCGGCGAGCGGCGCGTCTGGCTGGAAATGGCGGGCCGCAATGCCGAGCTCGGCGCGGCGCGGGAGGCCGGGCTCGTGGCGAATCAGGAAAGCCGACTGAAGGCGCTGCAGGAGGCGCTCGGCCTGGCCGAGGCCGTGCGCCGCATCGAGTGCTTCGACGTGAGCCACACGCTGGGCGAGGCGACCGTCGCCTCCTGTGTCGTCTACGAGGACGGTGCGCTGCGCAAGGGCGAGTACCGGCGGTTCAACATCACCGGCGCGGCCGCGGGCGACGACTACGCCGCGATGCGCGAGGTGCTGACGCGGCGCTTCCGGCGGGTGGCCGAGGGGGAGGGCGCGCGGCCCGACCTCGTGCTCATCGACGGCGGGAAGGGGCAGCTCGGCATCG
>Ga0079037_100002400_pt1 | contig 10292 bp, 9 predicted proteins | sample Mud3Dept4metaG_FD_71479 | JGI IMG/M metagenome (GOLD analysis project Ga0079037, IMG submission 71479) | Freshwater wetland microbial communities from Ohio, USA, analyzing the effect of biotic and abiotic controls - Mud 3 Core 4 Depth 4 metaG | ecosystem: Environmental > Aquatic > Freshwater >... | reverse complement strand
TCCATATCGATCTCCTTTATGTTTTACAAATATCAGATCGATATGAAATTGTCAAGAGCCGAACTCGGGATGATCAGGCGAAAATGAGAAGTTATGTTTTTCATCAACGTCCCCAAAAAAGATGAGAAGAATGATTCCTACCTCGGCGAAATCATGGGCCATCTGGGCGTCGGCGACAAAGGTCGGAGTGTGCGGGCTGAGCACGATTCCCGCCAGCAAATATCCGATGATCGGTGAAAGGCGAAACCGTTTTGCAGAGATGCCCAGCACCAGGGCCAAACTCAGGCTGAATGACAGGTTTAGGAGAAAAAAAGATGCATGTTCCATCAATTTTCCAAGAGAAAAAGATATAAATTATATAATGGAGATTGTTACGATAAAAAATGAATACGCCAGATTACCTTTTGCTATTGTCTTAAAGTACTCAACAGCCCTTTCATGGGATTCTTCTATGGCGGAGAAAGCTAAGCCCCCTTGGATTCGATCACTGTCCGGATATTGGCGAGGTCATCTTTATTCGCCAGAAAAAGTAGTTGATCCCCAGCCTCAAGGATGGTTCCCCCATGTGGGGTAAGACATCCGTCAGCCTTGCTGACCAGAACAATTAAAGCGCCCTGAGGAAGCCCCAATTCCAAAATCTGCTTCCCGATAACCTGCGAAAATTGGGGAACCGCTATTTCAACCAATTCGCTTTTAAGATCACAGGAGGGGGTAAATTCTAATGGGGGTTGGGGTTTCGGGATCAAAGGGGCATCCACTTTAAGAAACCTCGAAACCAGCGGAATCCAAGTTCCCTGCAAAAGCACAGATGTTATGACGATGAAAAAGACAATATTGAACATCGTTTCGGCATTCGGTAAGCCTGCCAGAAGCGGGAAGGTGGCCAAAATGATGGGCACTGACCCCCGTAACCCAACCCAGGAGACCATCGTTTTTTCTCGCAAGCTGAAGGGGGAGAAGAAGAGGCAAAGCATGACGCTTACCGGGCGACCTACCAGCATTAGGAATGCGGTAACCAATAAACTGCTGCCCATAACCGGGATCAGGTGTGAAGGAAAAACCAATAGTCCCAAGGTCAAAAACATGGCGATTTGCATGAGCCAGGCAACCCCGTCATGGAACGAAATGAGACTCTTTTTATGGATAAAATTGCTGTTCCCCATGACCAAACCAACGAGATAAATTGCCAGGAACCCGTTTCCGCCAACCCAAACCGTGCCGCCATAAGTTAAGAGAACCAAAGAAAGAGTTAAGACCGGGTAAAGGCCCTCATATTCAAGCCTTATCCGGTTGATGATCAGAACGATAACCTTGCCCATGGAATATCCGGCAACGGCTCCCACTGCCATCTGCTGGAAAAACATTGGCACCAGGGTAAACATTGAGGCTGTCGGATTTTGAAGGAGCTGGATAAAACCTATGGTCAAGAAGACAGCCATGGGATCGTTACTGCCGGACTCGAACTCCAAGAGAGGTTTTAGATTTCCCTTTAAGGATATTTTTTTAGATCGCAGGACCGCGAATACCGCAGCGGCATCCGTGGAGGAGACAATGGAAGCAAGCAACAAACCTTCCAGGTAAGAAAGGCCGAGAAGCAGAGAGGAAAAAATCCCAACCAAAAGAGCCGTAATGAAGACCCCGAATGTTGAAAGAGCCAGCCCCTGCCAAAGTACCGGACGGATGCTCTTCCAGTTCGTGTCCAAGCCGCCTGCGAAAAGGATAAAAACCAGCGCCACGACCCCGAGAGATTGAGCCAACCAGGGGTCATCAAAATAAATTCCCCCCGGTCCATCCGAACCGGCAAGCATCCCAATGGCCAAAAACAACAAGAGGGAAGGCACACCCAATTTCCCAAAGGCGCGACTGATCAGAACGCTAAAAAGCAGGAGGATGGAAGCTCCGAGAAGGAGGTATTCAATCGCGATATTCATTTAAAGCTCTTCTTTTTCTAAATAGACAAAATCTCTGATGTCAAGATAATTGCCGAGCCAGGGTCAACTCATTTTTGGGCTATCCCCTTGTCCCCAGAGCTGTTTGCGAATATGGGCGACCATCTCCTCAGATCTATTTGCCTCCTTTTTTTTGCCCATTTGCCGATAGGCAGCAGCCAATCCCTCCCAAGCAGGAATGAAAAAAACATCCCTCCGGAGGCAATACTCAAACTGAGAGATAGCCTCTCCCATCTCCCCTTTACTCAGGTGCTCTTTCCCCTTTTTGAAATGCGTTTCTATGTTGAAGACTTCCTTTTCCAGAGGGAATTGGATAACAGACTCTTGTTTTATAGTCAAAACGGAACAAGGCATTTCTCGAACCACCTTCTCCGTGGTGCTACCCATGAGCAGGCGAGAGAGCCCTGCCTTGCCCTGGGAACCCATGACGAGCAGATCGGCTCCCTTTTCCCGAATTGCCCTGAGAATCTCTTCATGGGGTCTGCCTCTTCGGAATACTTTCTTCCAGGTGAATTTTTCAAATTCGAAGCCCCGAAGAAACCCATCATAATTCTCCTGATATCTTTGCACCATATCTGTTTCTTTTGACTCTTCCGGCCTCCAACTCGGGCCAAAAAGGTGGCTCAGCACCGATTCAAACACGGTCAATACGGTGAGATGGGCGCCAAGAGTTTTGGAAAGATGAATCGCATTGATAAGGCTGCGTCTTGATGCCTCTGAGAAGTCCACGGGACAAATTATCTTTTTAATGATCGGGGGTCCCCCGGGCTTCACCGCCAAAACCGGAATGTCAGCATGGATCATCACTCTCTCGGCGGAGGTCCCTAATGGATACTTTTTCCCCTTTTTACCAGACCCTAAAACGATAAGATTTACATCCAATTCTTCCGAGTGCTCAATAATCCGCTCAAAAGGAGGCCCGAACCTAAAAACGGTTTCCGAGATGGGAATCCTCTTGCTTTTTAGCTCAGTTTTCATCTCCTTTAATTTGCGTGCTGCAATTCTCCGTATCGCATCTCTCTCAATCCCAAGTCCCCGAATTTCAGGGACGACGTGAATCAAGGCTATTTCTGAATGGAATGCCTTAGCCAAAAGGATTGCCATTTGAAGCGCGTCTTTGGAATGCTTCGAAAAATCTGTTGCCACCATGATTTTCTTAAGCAATTTCATGGTATTCATTCCTTTCCCAAGAGGGTATAAAACTATTTCCGATTCGTCAGGCAGAACTGACAATCCTACCGATATTTACAGCACTCTGGATTTTATCATCCTTCGTTTTTGATTTAAGGGTATCCCGATTTATCAGAGGATTTGGCGAGGCTCACTTTTTTTCATCAAAACTGGAATAATGAAAGCTGTCCCCTTGTTAAATCGGAATCCTGCAAGGTTCATGACATAAAGGATTGGAGAAACTTTCGTTCCCCCTCGTGGGTGCCGATCAGGATCAGTTCCGTGTTTTCCCTGACTGGAATTTGGGGATCCGGATTGAACGACAAAACCCCATCGATTTTCATGGCGATTACGGAGCACTCGGTCATTTCTCGGACCCTCGAATGAGCAAGAGCTTTCCCTACCAAAGAGGTTGGAGCTTTCAGACGGAAAATATTCAATCCCTCGGCCAACATCAAGCTGTCCCCCCTTTCGAGGAAATTGAACATGGCATTCGCACCGAGAGAGGAATAGGACATCACGAAATCGGCGCCGGCACGATGAAGCGTAGAAACATTCCGATCCAAGGTCGCTCGGCTGATAATCTGCATATCCGGCCGGAGACTTCGCAAGTACTTCGTCAAATAGATGTTCGTGGCGTCGTCGTGAGTGGTAACCAGCGCGGCGGGGGCCTTTTCAATCCATGCCTTTTTTAACGTTCGAATATCGGCTGCATCGCCAAACACATACTCGCTTGACCCTTGGCCCTTTTTCGGACTTTTTTCAATAATGAGATAGGGAATCTCCCTTTCCTTGAACTTTTCAGCGATGGTATATCCCACCCGCCCTCCCCCCACGATGACCACCGGATCCCCAGGGTGATTGCAGATGTGATAAAAGGAGTACACCTCATCAAAGCCGTATAAATTCTTCTCCGAACCCGCCAGCACCAGAACGCTTGTGCGGTTAAGCTTTGTTTCAGGGTTAGGCACATTAAACCGTCCCCGCTCCCAGGTTCCCACAACGGTCACGCCGAAATTCTCGCGTAGTTTGCTCTCCGCCAAGGATTTTCCCACCAGGGGAGTTCCGATAATGGGAATCTCGGCAATCCTCAGTTCATCAAAACGAGCAATGACGTTGGCCCGGCAATCCCCGCCCATCGTCCACCCGGCCAGGGAACGGCCCAGAATATCATAGAGCTGCATAACCCGCGTGCTTCCAGCCATCTGTAAAATATCGACCGAGTAGGGAGAGTCGGCGGTGGTAAGGATGGGCACTTGCTCATTCATCTCCCGAACGGTAAAAGCGATATTGGTGTTGATCTCATCCCGGTTGGTGGCCACGACCAGGGCAGCATGATCGACCCGCATTTTCCGGTAGGTTTCCGGGTCATCGATATTCCCCACGGCAACCCGAACCCCCAAGTCATATAATTCCAGGGCCTGCTTGAATCCTCGATAATTACGACATAATCCCGTTTGTGAATTTTCAATTTATCGATGAAAGCCATGGTCACCGGATCATAACTGGTCAGAATGACGTGGCCCTGTGTTTCCGGGGGTAACTCCCGGGGAGCCCGGCTTCTCGCTTCGGCCTCCATCCAGGGCGCAAAAAAGAATTTAATAAACGTAAACGGCAGGAGGATGAGAAGAAAAATGACGCCGGAAAGAAGCACCAGGATGGAAAAAGCCCGCCCGGGGTCCCCCTCGAACGTGATGTCGCCGAAACCCAGGGTGGTCATCACTACCAGGGTCCAGTAAAACCCGGTGAGCCAGGAGTGATCCTTCCCTTCCGCGGCCATGAGAAAGTGAAACGTAACGCTGTATAGAAAAATCATGATCAACAGGACAAGCAAAAATTTTGATAGCAAACGAATATTTCGCTTAGTGGTTTTCTCTTGGATAAAATAACTGAGCAGGGAAGGGTAAAACTTCATTCGGTCGAACCTCCACGCAGAGTAGTGTTGGGCAGAGCGTCTTCCCGCAGAGGCTAAGGATAATTTTGTGATTGAAGACGCAGGAATGCAATATCCATCCGGGTTTGCATAACATGAAATTGCTTTTTGCCCCAGATTGATATTAAATTCCTAACACGTTTTTTATCAGCCCGTCAAGAATATAGAAGAAAATTAACAGCAATTTGACGACTCAACAATGATAGGATGTGCCAATAGGAATAATTATATATTCTTCCGGATTTTAGCAGATACGGTTCCCATATTGCAGCCTTTTGAGCCTGACGATTTCCAGGTAACAGATCCATACACCTCTCAAAAACTACGAGCACAGCTAAAACTTATTAGTTATACGCACTGTTCCAGGTGGAAGATTATGGGAAGAAATTGAATATCTCTGCCCGACCTGCATATAAAGGGTCTTGAGTTATCAGAAATTCAACAAAGATCTATTCGTTTGTTCATCGTTAGTCCTCATATAACGCATGTAGTAATCTTCAAGAATACATGATATTCTGCCACCAAGATTCAGCCCGATATACTTGGTGCTTCATCATAAAGAAGGAGGTTTTCTCATGAAAAGGATAAGCCTTTGTCTCGCCTTGGCCGCGAGTTTCTTGCTCAATTGCGCAGGACCGATGCCGGTTCCTTCAGAGCCAAAGGGATCCATTGAAGAGAAAAAGGTAGTGCCCAGTAAAGACCTCCCACCCTTGCCTGCTGATGATGAGGAGGAATTCGATCTCGCACAACGCGGCCTCATTGCCAGTGAACCAGTAGTTGACATCCGTACCCGCGAAGGAAAACCGGTTTGGGACATGAAAAGGTATGGGTTCCTTGGATTGGGAAAAGCGGCTCCCGAAACCGTCAATCTAGCTTTATGGCGCCATGCTCAGCGCAACACTATTCATGGGCTTTTTAAGGTAACCGAGCATATTTACCAGGTTCGGGGATATGACATTTCGGTCATTACTTTTATTGAGGGAACAACCGGTTATATTGTCATCGATCCTCTCATTTCAACCGAATCAGCCAAGGCAACCCTGGATTTATTTTACAGACATCTTCCGAAAAAGCCAATCGTAGCGGTAATTTATACCCATAGTCACGTGGACCACTGGGGAGGGGTGAAAGGGATCGTCTCGGATGAGGACGTTAAATCGGGGAGGGTCAGGATCATCGCCCCCGAGGGGTTCATGAAAGAAGCCATCAGCGAGAATATAATGGTTGGAAACGCCATGGGCCGCCGGGCCACCTACATGTTTGGAACGTTTCTGGAAAAAGGACCGAAGGGGCAGGTTGATGCAGGAATGGGAAAGACGGCTTCGAATGGGACCATCAGTCTTATTGCCCCCACTGAGGAAATAATCAAAACCGGACAGGAATTGACCATAGATGATGTCAAATTCATCTTTCAGTTGGTTCCGGGAACCGAGGCCCCTGTGGAAATGAATCTCTTTCTTCCCCAAATGAAAGCCCTTTGCCTGGCAGAGAACTGCACGGCCAGCCTCCATAATTTTCTAACTCCCCGCGGAGCTCTTGTCCGAGATGGAAAGGCATGGGCCCATTTTATTGATGAAGCAATTGAACTCTTTGGTGACAAGGCAGAGGTAGTTTTTAATACCCACCATTGGCCCCGGTGGGGAAATGAGAAAATCAACGGTTATCTAAAAAAGCAGAGAGATCTTTATAAATACATCCATGATCAGACGGTACGCCTCATTAACCATGGTTATACGATGCCGGAGTGTGCGGAAATGATTCAAATTCCGCCAAGCCTGGCGAAAGAAGCATACGCTCGTAACTTTTATGGCACGGTAAACTTCAATGTCAAGGCCGTTTACCAGAGGTACCTTGGCTGGTTCGATGCCAACCCTGCTAATCTCCATGCTCTGCCGCCAGAAGAGGCAAGCAGAAGATATGTTGAATTTATGGGAGGATCTGCCGCAGTTCTGGATAAAGCGCGGACTTATTTTCAAAAAGGGGAATACCGGTGGGTCGCCCAGGTGGTGAATCATGTTGTATTCGCGGAACCCGGAAACAGGGAGGCCCGCGAACTTCAGGCCCAGACTTTGGAGCAACTGGGTTTTCAGGCGGAATCCCCGATATGGCGGAACTTTTACCTTTCCGGGGCCAAAGACCTTCGTAAAGAGACTCCCGAAAGAGTACCTATGAGGTGGGGCAGCCTCGATGTGATTCGTTCTTTACCGCTCGATATGTATTTCGATTACCTATCCATTCTTCTCAATGGCCCCAAAGCCGCAGAGAAGAAAATCACGGTTGATTGGATCTTTACCGATACAAGACAGGAGTATTCCGTTTCCCTGGAGAACGGGGTTTTGAATTACAAGGCGGGGAAACGCGCTGCCAATCCCGATGCCACGATAATTCTCACCCGTAGCATACTTGACGCCATCTCGCTAAAGCAGGCCAGTTTCCCTGGAAGAATTCTTGCAGGGGAAATCAAAATTGAAGGAAGCATGAGGAAATTCTTTGAACTGATGTCTTGCATGGACGAATTTGAATTTTGGTTCAATATCGTCACGCCATAATAAAAAAAGATACTATGCAATGTGTCAATTTTTTAAATTGCACAGTGTGAACATACCACATCTTGGGGGTCCCAAGGGACTGCAAAAAGTGAATGATGTGCCAAACCCTGCAATCCGCAGATCATCCCGATTTTAGCAGAGATCAAAATATTATCAACACTTTTTAAGTGCATGGAATTAAAGCAAAATAGCAGCTTCATGCACCATGAGAAAACATCATGAAATAAGAGGGGCTGGGCCATTTCTGAATCTGCCTTCTGAAGGGAAAATCAGCCTTCATTTCGATCATTCAATGACCACTTTCATGCTGCGGCTATTCTCTTTCCCTATTTAATTAAACCTCGCTCCCAAATTAGGAGGGGGCGGAAAGATCTGTTCTCCCTTTGTAAGGATAGAAATTTAATATTTCGGGAAATGATCTTTGGCTAGGGCACGCAGCGGTGGCTGGTCTTCCTGACATCCGCAACTATTCTGTGAAACAGGAGGATGAGCCCCGCTGTCGCATTGACATATACCGTCGAGAATCTCCAGAGGAGGTTGTAGTAGGGAGCATAGCCGAGAGGAACGATATTTTGCATGATCCACAGCGAAGCCCCCTCCGCAATCCCGGCATTTCCGGGGGTGGGGGCGAGATAAATGAGGAAGATGAGGGTGATCTGGATTTCAAAGATCTCCCCCGGGGTGGAACCCCGGAGCCCAAGGAATCGAACACAAAAATAGGCCAGCAGGCAACGCAAGAAAAGGAAGGCCAGGCTGAGAAAACAAACGAAGACGAAATTCCATCTGCCATGCCGAAGATATCGGCGCAAGTTAGCCTGGTACATGTAGAATAGGTCAGCCAGCCTCCCGGAAAACAAATCCATCCGGTCCACAGGGGAGCCTGTCTGGGAATCTTCAGGGGGCCACCAGTCGTGGAGGGGAAATCTTTTCCCGCGGGCTCTCCAGACCGAACGAGAGACGAAAGCGACAACGGCCCGGAAAAGACCGGGCCAGAAGGCAAAAAGGATCATCAATCCGCTGATAGACGTAAGGAAGACTGCCGCCCCCGTGAAGAGCAAGCCGAATTGCGAGATATCGGATACGAGCAGGGAGAAAAGGCCAAAGCACAGCAGGGCCATCATCGTGCCGATAAAACCCAGCAGAGTAATGGTCAGAGCGTTCCCGAGCTGCACGCCGCCCTGGTTTAATATGTAAATCTGCCCGGGTCCTCCCCCGGCCTGCGCGGGGGTGAAGAGGGCCACTCCCGTATTGGCCAGATCCGCCTTGAAGAATGTCCAAAAATCGATCCCGGGCTGCAGGACTCGGCACATAGTCCACATCCGGAGTCCAAGAACCAGGGGTTCAACGGGAACAAGGCAGAGGATCAGGATCAGGTAGCCCCATCGCAGTTGGTCCAGTCGGGGAACATCATGCCCGGCTTGGATCAGATGGAACTGATACCAGAAGGTCGCTAGGGTAAGCAGGCTGAAGAGCAGGCCGCCCCAAAAAAGTTTGCCGCGCCCGGAGGGCGTTAATGAAGCGCCAGGTTGCATTTTTTTCCACTGCCGGATTAACCGATGCAGCTTAAGGTAGTTTGAAGCCTGCTCCTGTAAGCCGACTCCGAGGGGCCATCCCTCATCTCTTGCATAGTTACGCCCTACATCTATATCAACATGCGCTCCTGGCGCACAAGCGTGCCAGATCTACGCACCTTAGGAAAATAGCGAGTTCACCTACAAGTCGTTGGGGGGAGCGATATTCGAGAACTGAGGATTAGGACTTGAAAGCGAGGGGAACGTCCCGCAACACTGGCGCCGCATGGCGGCGTCCGCGTGCATGCGCTTGTTCGGCAACTCCCGCCCGATGACGTGCGCCACCTCAATCTTTCGCAATGGTTCTTACCTCCGCTCCGGCGCTCCAGATCCGATAACGCACTTCAACGCCTTCGGGCACATAGACCACGATCGGCAGACGGCTGTTGTAGCGGACGACGTAGGGATCGCCGCCAAGCGTGATGAACCGAGCCAATTTCGGCGCGTTCGGATCGATCGCCATCAGCGTGCCAGCCATCGGCCCGAGCTTGCTCACTTTGTATCGAGTGAATCCCCAGCCCTTGATCGTTTCCTTTTCAATCCTGCCGCCGAAGAAGTATCTGTTTTTTTCGTCAAGCTGCACTGTCTTGCCGACAATCAGCTCCACCTGGAAGGCAGATTCGTCATCCTGTTTCGGGAGCTGCAGGACATACCGAACCATTCCCTCCTCGGGCGGGGGGAACGCCTTCATGTTGTCCGCTGCCTTTACGCTTGGCGAAGTTAGAAGAAAAAGAGATAACCAAATACCGATTCCCAAAATAATAAATTTTCTTTGAGACAACATAGTCATTACCCCCTCCAGCAAAATTTAATTTTAAAATCAGATTTTGTCAATTATGGCCTTATGGAAAGGGAAAAAAGACTCCAAAGAGGTTTTCATCTCCCTGGAGATTTCACATTGGATCTTTCTGGAAAATCCGCTTCATATATCCCCAGAAGTGCGAGGTCAAACCGTTAGTTTAAAAGCAATGGTGAATTACGATAGCCGGAAAATAGCCCAAAATCGGACTGGTGTTAAGCGGGATTTTAGGCTTCCCTTTAGGACCATTTTTCAGACCCATGACCGTAACGAAACCACAACCTATTGGGGGTGGCTGCCGCCAGCCAAAAGTTGCGATTG
>Ga0079037_100002399_pt1 | contig 10292 bp, 8 predicted proteins | sample Mud3Dept4metaG_FD_71479 | JGI IMG/M metagenome (GOLD analysis project Ga0079037, IMG submission 71479) | Freshwater wetland microbial communities from Ohio, USA, analyzing the effect of biotic and abiotic controls - Mud 3 Core 4 Depth 4 metaG | ecosystem: Environmental > Aquatic > Freshwater >... | reverse complement strand
GGCGGGATACCGATAGCCTCACAGACCTCTCTCAGTCCTGGGCCGGCATATTCAAGGGCGGTCTCCGGCGTGAGAAATCCTGCGGTACCGCACGCAGCAGAGCCGCAGCCTGTCGAGACGATAAGCACATCGTTCTTGATCAGTTCGATCGCCAAAAAACGATGGAGTCCCTGCGAAGGAACCCTCGGATTATCACACCCTGCAAGACCCACCACACCGCGGATTCTCCCGGCCATAATGGCATCATTGAGGGGCCTAAATGACGCCCTCCATCTGCCACCCTGCATATACTCTATGTACTCATGTGAAAACCCAGCTATAACGGGGACAATGTCACTGATATGGCTGCCAACTGTCTTTCTGTTCGTAAAATTATCGATGGCAGTCCTGACAACCTGCCGCGCTATGTCCTTTGCCCTGTGTTCATCGTATTCAATATGGAGAGCACCCGGCATCTTTGCCTTATAAGATGTTGTAATCACTTTTGTATGGAACTTCTTCGACAGCTCGGTTAGTGCAGGCATGATGCATTGTACATCAACTGTTATTGCATCAACGAGGCCGGTCATGATTGCAAGTTCCTGATTGGTAAAACCACCCGCAGTCGGGATGCCATGTCTCATGAGTACTTCGTTTGCAGTACAGCACATCCCTCCGAGATTGATCCCCCTGGCGCCCTTTGACTGTGCATAGGCAATCATCTCAGGTTCGTTCACCACATCGACGATTGTCTCTGCAAGTGATGGTTCATGCCCGTGTACAACGAGGTTAACCTCATCCTCTTTAAATATGCCAAAGCTCGCTTCTGCCTTCACCGGCATAGGCGTGCCAAAGAGGATATCCGTAATATCTGTTGAGATCATCGAGCCACCCCACCCGTCTGCAAGCGAAACTTTCAGAGCACTTAAAAGAAGATTGTCGGGATCATGGTCAACCCCCATATGCGTGCGGTGCATAGCCTCTGTCATTTCTCTGTCTATGCCCCTCGGCATAATACCCCATTTTCTCCATCTTTCCTGTGTCTTTTTCGGAGCCCTTTTGAGGTAATTCAATTCGCCTTTCTGGCGTCCGAAGTCTTCTATAAGCTTCGTAGCTACGTCCCGGGCGACATCATTGACAGGACGATCTTGAAACCCTATTTCAAGAATTCCTGCAACCCTGTATAGTTTTTTGACATCGGTTATCCTGAAGTCAGGTGCTTCCCCGTTTGCTACTGCAAGTAAAGTAAATGCCATGTCCCTTGCATGATCAGAATGAGCTGCAGTCCCCGCCACCACCATCCTCAGGAGGTTTCTTGAAGCAATAGTAGGCAGTGTTGCACCGCACACTCCCCTTGCATCCTCCTCAGCATTCTGTCCAACTAAGCGGCATGGTCCCATATGACAGACCCTGCAACAGGCACCAGAAGCTCCTACAGGACATGGTTTCATCTTCTCTGCCCTATCAAAGCATGTCTCTATCTCATGGGATTCCCCCCACTCAATAATCTGTTCAGCAGCTTCATTTGCACTTTTGACAACCTTTTCCATATAACCTCCACCATCTCAAACAGGATTCAAGGATTCGAGGGGCCGAGTGACAAGAAATATTTTTCCTTGAACCCTTGAATCCTGTTTCTTAAAACATCGGTTCCATTTCAAGTGCGGGATGATTAACACCTGTAAGGAATTCGAGTAATTTTTCAGAATCCTCACAGATTGTTTCATCTGCTATCTTATCGAAAAGGTCCGGCACTCCTTCCTCGGCAGCTCTTTTTTCGAATGTCTCCCTGAGACTTTCTTTCAGGTTCTTTGTCATCCAGACGATTCTCCTGATTCCCCCGTCTCCGGCAAGAAATTTCTTGCTGACGATAAAATTCCTGCCGATTCCCATAAATCCCGGATTCTGAGTCCCGCCACCGACAGTTCCTGCTAATGTCGAGAATTTCATCCCCGCCGGCGTCATCCCGGTATGCCCGCGGTTCACGATCATAACACCGTTAGCCTCGGGAATGATTGCCACAATGCACTCGAAGCATCCGCATGAAGTCATGGGGTTTTCCATGATGGTGTAAAGATTCAGCGTCTCAACCGCACCACCTGATGCCTTTTTCAAATATTCATCAATGCCAGAGTATCTGCCGAACCGTGCATCGACGATCTCGCCCTTTGCAATCGGCTGATTCCCTCCTGTCGGATCTATCTCGAAAGCAGCCTTACAGTCCAGCCAGCTGTATGCACCGCAAAGGCCGAGCCGCTCAGGGCTTATGACACAGACATGACTCGGCGCAAATGACTGACAGAGGAGACATGAATAGAATGTATCCACTGCTTCATCCACCAGCCCGCCAAGCCTCTGGTCACGTTCCCTGTACGATTTCCGTGCCTCATCCTGGAGTCTCAGGACGTCCTCTTCATCCGTATAAATTGTGACCTGCACTTTATCGACAATGGATCTGAACCTGCTGTGGGTCATGGTTGCATTGATGATCCCGAGATGCTCCAAGGTGAAACCATCCTTCTTCGCATTATTGTTTATCCGTATCCAGTTGATATCGCGTTGACCCATGTGCCAGATACCCTGGGCCTCGTTGATATTTGCATGGACTTTCCTTTCAATAACCGGTTCAAAATCCTTCTGCATCTTTCTGCCACTAACATCTATGACAATGCCGAGCGGCATCTTTCCGCCCTTTTCATATCTTTCCTGCCAGTTGTTGCCGACTATTATTACTTTATTATCCTCGATCTCATCCATTTCTCTCATCCTTACCCATTCAAAAGAAGGTGTACGATTTCCGCCGAATTCTATAAACATGTCTTCTTTTCTTATCCTCTCACCTTCAAATGCAGGCCCATATGCAACTGGTATCGGAGGTTTCTCAACAGTAATTTTCAACCCTCTGACTTCAATCGCCTTCTGAACAATCTTGTTATGGTCAAACTCCTTATCAACTTCTTCATAAATACATACACCAGTCGGATGTATGACCGGTACATCTGTATCACAAATAGCAGGGAATCCCATATTTATCGCACCGGCTCCTGTTGACCATATAATGTCGTCTAACTCTCCAAGGACAATTGCTAATGCAAAAACCCTATCTTTTTGATACTTAAGATGTTCCTTAAAATCTCCCGGTTTTTTCCCGCCAAATATGAGTGATGCCCGTATCGCCCAATCAAGGGCATAAAGGGTATGTCTTGTATCATGGCCAAGAGGCACAATTCTCGTATCCCACCCGAGTTCAACACCCTTTCTGAGGAGCTGTTTCGTCACACTATTACCATTGTTGTGACCTGAGAGGAAGGTAAGAATATTCTTCTCCTGAAGTTCTCTTATGATCTTTACTGCAGTATCATCATCAGGTGCCGTTCCAATGACAGCAGCAAAACCAGGCATTGTACCGTCAACAAGCTGGATGCCTAAATTCCTCTGAATGGTATCGGTAATAAAACCATTGTAGACATAGCCGGTTTCGGGATCTACGGCCGGCTCGAGTCCGTTGATATAGCGTAATGCCATAATGATTTCTTCTGAGAAGAGAGTCGCCATACCCGAATCGAGCGCCTCTCCCAAGTATGGTTTCCATAAGTTCTCTTCGGGTTCCGGATGAAGCATTTCCTTTGTCATACTGAGTGCGACTTTCATGTCAGACAGTGTCTTCACAGGGAACCCGGTCAGTGCATAGATCATGGGCAGATAATACGCGGTATCCGGGAATTCAAATGAAAATTGTTTTCCCTTATCAGTAATAGCCTTTTCGAGCATTTCTTCAGCCTCTTTGGTAATTTTCTGAGCACCTCTTATCACCGCCGAGGCTATGAGCTTAGACATAATTACCCCCCTTTATCAGCAAGTAGCAGAGAGTAGGTAGTAGACCGGGAAAAAACCTCTCCGTAGACGTCTTATCACGATTTCTTGTGTTCAATCTCCTACCTACTGTCTACTGACTACTGTTTTTCGATTTCAGGAATGCAGGGATTCCGTTCGCCTCACGAGGACCAACCGTAATCTTCCATCCCTCAAGCTTATCCTCGATAGCACCGCTCAATATCGCTACATAACCGGGAATGATCAGTTCCCTGTGCCGGATCTGACTCTCTATGCCGCTCTCCTTTATGAACTGGGTAATCTTCGAGGCGGTAAATTTTCCTGCTGCCCATGCCGTCAACACCGAGAGGCCCTCACAGTCCATGACAGCTAAATACCCCGGCGTCTTACTGTTTTCTATCTCACCCGAGACAATAAAATAGGTGAGTGAAAAATTCGTCGTGACAAACAAGGGAGATTCCGCAGTTGGCTCACCGATCTTATAAATTTTCTGCTCCACCTGCATGGGGACCTGTGGATCAGTGTAAATATTCTGTCTAAGCGTAAAGAGAGCAAGGTTTTTCCATTTTGCGATGCTGCTCAGGACGATTATCGAAGAGTATTTAGCGATCCCGATCGATGCAATCAGTGTTTCAAAGAGACTGTCTTCACGCTGTGCGAATGTTATCACGGGATAACCGAGTGGCTTGAAATTTTTCTTTACGGCAGATCTTCTGATAAGCGTATTACGCTCGTGGATTTCCTTCGCCTTCCGTGCCCCCGAATCAATTACCATATCATCGATACCGATCGATTTTGCCTTTTCCGTAAGCTGTGCAAGTTCGTCCAGTCCCGTTGCAGATACGCCAAGCGTAGCTTTCCACGTCTTTGCAACAGCTGCCATGGGCTCCATATTTTCTGAATTTAGTCCATGGATGATCGGTTTCCTGTCAGCAAACATCTTGACCGCACCTTCAGCAGCCTGGGGGTTCGTCGTGCACAGGATTACAGGAACAGAGGATGCACTGGATGCCACAACCGAAGCTGCGCTCTCAAATCTCACCGCATCGTGAGAATCATTCACGAGCGCCAGTGCGTCAATCCTGAGTTTCTGCCCTACCCTGTCAATTTCTGACTGAAGGACCTCCTCAATTTTGTTCCTGATTTCTTCGTCTGTCAGCGTATCTTTCACTTCAAGCGCGAAAGCGCATGGGTTCACAAACCGTTTTTCATGTCTGAACAGCACAGTCTCTTCACCTATCTTCACCGCTCTTTCCCCGACACCGAGGACGATCGGCCGCACCGGCGGAGCTGATGCCTCACCAAGCTTCTGTCTTGCCTCATCAGAAACATCAGGACACAAATCAAGAGATGCCTGTCTCTGTGCAAGCTTCATTGCAAAGGCCAGACATGTGGGGAATCCGCATTTCTTGCAGTTTGTTTTCGGAAGGAGTTTGAATATCTCAACACCGGTTAAAGCCATGAACAACCTCCTCAGTAAATCCTAAATACGAAATCCTAATATCTAAACAATTTCAATATCTGAAAGTTTAAAAACAGCTTTGTCCTTTTTTTCACTATTGTTTAGAATTTGCATTTTGGATTTAGAGTATATTCCGTTACATCAATTCTTCGATCACTTTTTTCACTGCTTCAACTGCCTTCGGATGTCTCATGATAAGGAGATCGGCACCTGCCAAAAGAAGAGACATGGCTGTAACAGCCTCCCATGCAATACCCCGTTCTTCGAGGTTCCCCCATTGGGGCACATCGGCTTCAATCGCCTGTGTCTCCTTTACCTTCCATACATACATCCCGACATCACCGAGAATCGGCTCTTGCATGGTCTGGTCATTCTGGGCAAGGGCTGCAAGACGGATCCTCTCCATTACAGAATAGGTGTATTCAAGCCCGTACCCGAGAGCCGAACACATTGGATCAATGATAATTCTCTCTTTTTCAAACCCCATCTGTGTGATGAGGATGTTCAGCTGCTTAGAAAGATTAATATCCAGCTCCGACATTGCTACAAGCTTGTGATTGTTTGCCATCGCAGCAGCGGCGATAGTCTTATAATTCGCCTCCTGGGCTTTCCCAATAATGCAATTCCTGTCCTTGGCAGCCTCGGCTGCTGCCACAAGAACAGATGCATCCTTTTCTGCGTGGTTACTGCCGAGTATAATGCAGGGGATATCAATCGCTGAAAGCACTTCCCGCACCGTTGCAGCAGCATCTTCAGGCGAACGGTCTGCCCTGTCCGGATGGGTCCCTGCAAGCCTGAGAGCAATGGTCTCGGCCTTTAATGTATCCCGGCAATACGTTGCCCATGCAACAGGATTGTTCATGACATCTGCATACGGTTTCTGAACCTCCTGGGGCCAGTCGTCAGGAACAATATCCTGGACTTCATATGCTATAACCGGCTTATGTGGTGCCGAACCTTCATATATATGGAATGGCAGCACATTTTCGCCGCCAAAGGTGACCTCCCGGGGAGGTGAACCTATTGTGACAGGATAAACCTTACCGGTAAATGTCTCTTTTGGTGGTGTGAAGGACATGACACCTCCTCAAAATAAAAGATTCAGGGATTCGAGGGGTCAATGGGCCAAGTGTTTAAAGGCTCTTCCACGTGAATCCTCGCATCCTTAGACCCTGCTTGTTTACATTTCCAGATACGAATGGGCGTACAAGGTATTGCCCACTATCACATCAATCGTCTTTATCGTTTGTGAAATTTCGTGCGGGTCAGCTATTGCAGCAGTGAGACCTTCGTAGAGTAAGAGAGACAGATAGTAATTGTTCATGATCGGCCTCACATGCTTCGGACAGCCATTCGAGATATTGCTGAGTCCCACAACAGTCTTCATCGGTGGATCATTTAATTCCTGAAACATCCTGACAGCCTTCACGACTTTCAGGGCATGATCCTGGGACGTTGCTATCTGGAGCACGAGCGGATCCAGATATACATCCTCCAGCGGGACACCAAACTCTGCAGCACGCCCCATAATCTCAGCAGCAATGGCAGCCCTTTCTTCAGCATCCGCGGGAAGCCCCCCCTTACCCACCGTCAGACCGATAATCTGGGCATGATATTTTGCAGCAAGTTCAAGCATGGGAAATCGTTCCGGATCGTTCGATGTTGAATTGATCAGGGGTCTTCCCCACTGGTTGTTATGTACCGTGAGCCCGGCTTCGATGGCCCGGTAATTTGTTGTATCAAGGCACACCGGCAGCGGAACCGCTTCCTGAATTGTTGTGATTGCCCACTGCATTAATGCTTCTCCGCCATCCTCTGCAGGGCCAATATTCGCATCTATCATGCCCGCACCTGCCTTCCACTGCGCAATTGCGATATCCTGTATCGGTGATTTGTCTCTCTGCATCATTGCTTCGCGAACTCTTTTTGCTATAATGCTCAGCTTTTCACCGATGACCAGCATGTCGGGGCTCCTTTCTGACTATGAAGGGCGATTCGGAAAATTTCCGAATCGCCCTTCACTACGTATTCAGAACAGCAGTTCTTATATCATAAAAGAATCAACCTATCATAAAGCTTATATCACCTTAACACAAAATCTTTTTTCAGGTAAAGCAGTTTCTGTCCTCAGGCACAAATCTTCGTCAAAAACATCCTGTTTCTCGCATGCTGCAATTGACAAAACAGCTTTTTATAGTGTATAAAATTAATTCTTGGGCGGATAGCTCAGTTGGGAGAGCGCAGCCCTTACAAGGCTGATGTCACAGGTTCAAGCCCTGTTCCGCCTACCAGTGACAATATTTATACGGGGTGGTAGTTCAGCTTGGTTAGAACGCTGGCCTGTCAAGCCAGAGGTCGCGGGTTCAAGTCCCGTCCACCCCGCCATATAGTGTATTCATTGCGTCTGTTGAAGACAGAGGGACTCCTGATTGGAAAAATCAGATTTTCATTATAGACATAAGCCCTCACCGGTATCGTTTCTTTTTATGTATTGTATATGCTTTGGTCTTTCTTACTGGTTAATGAAGAATTCTCCCGTCATCTCCAAAAAAATTGTGGATCTCATCATGCTCCTGAATATTCCACGGATTAATTTTCTTCATAATCTGCCTTACGAGAAAATACTGTCAGTTCCTTTTCTGATCTATGGCATACGTGTATTGCTGTGGAATATTATGAGTTACTATGAAATAGATTCGACCCGGATACGCCTGCTGACCGGTCATCTGATCCGAAAAGAAAAGTTTATTCTGGTGTCGGATATTCACGAAGTCTCTTTTAAACAGAATATGATTGAGGCGCCTTTTCGCGTCGGGTCCCTCCTGCTGAAAACAAGGATGGGAGAATTCGACATCCGCGGGGTTTACCATATCAAGCAGGTGGTTGAAAACCTCAGGAAGACGTCTTCTTACTTCTGAGAAATCGATACATACATTCCGTGAACGTCAAAAAGTGCAATTCACGGTTCAAACAAATTCTACTTCAGAAACAATCTCCTTTTTAATCCTGGAAACAAGTTGCTCAAGTACAGGTATCACATATGTTCTGAATCTCCCCGCAACGAGTGCATACATGATGTCGTCTCCGACAGAGAGTTTCCCTTCATTTATCCAGACCTTTATTGCAGTGATGCCTTCCTTTCTCGTGAATTCGTCCACAAGGTGTGTTAATTTTTCTTTGTCATAAGAAAGATGCATTCCTTTGACAGGTTTCCCATCCTTCGAGGTAGCCCGAACGACCCCGTTGTGAACAAGAAGCATCCCGAGTTCCTGAAAATCAGAATTTGCCTTAATTTCCTTAATCCACTTGTCGACCATGTGATACCCTCCGATTACTTCATGGTAATACTTGTCTCAATTCTAACACATTGAGAGGGCTATCAGTTGTCAAAGAGAATTCTTCTGTTGTCTTATTGGCAGGCTGCTGAAAAAGTCTTTTCATGTCGTCGCGAACTTGTTTCTCCGCCCCGGCGAACTTGCCGAGGAGAGGGGATCTCTACCCTGTTGATTCTGTGAGATGCTGAAACAATTTAGAATTACAAGCGTTTCTCCAGAAACTTTTTCAGCACCCTGTTAGTTCAGGCTCAACAGTTCATTATTCAATTTTGCCCAGATTTTGGCCTGGACCTCGGAAAAGCTTGTCCCCAAAATAAGCACAACACCAACCACCATAATAATGAGCAGGAGATATTCAAGCAGTTCAAAGTGAGTCAGTCCTCTTTTGTTCTTCAGAAAATCTGAGAATCTTTTGCAGTACCTTTCGTACCACTCCCTTGTCAAAATCTTGCTCACTCTCACACCTCCCATATAACAATATTTACATATCTACAGCATTACATCATACATTACTTAAATTTGTCAATCTTTATTTATTGACATATATACATTATTGTGGATAAACTATTATCAATTACAAAAGGTTGGGAGATAATTATGGTTGCAGGCAAGAAAATGTTTACAACAAGACTCGACAGAGAGACGATAAAGGGGCTTAAAGTCCTGGCAGCATATCAGGAAAAATCAGTCAATAAACTTCTGGAAGAGGCGATCAGGGACCTGATTAAGAAGTACGGGCAGATGAAACAAACAGCCTGAGAGTCAATGCCTCTCTAACTCGGAACTTTTTTCATCAGTCCTTCATACTTCCTTCATTATTTCATCACATTTCTCAGGTAATCTACTATTAAATAAAAAAAGCGATTCTTCTTTTCACTCCTTCAGGCAGTCAGATACCCTCCCTGGCTGCCTTTCTCACCCTTTATGGTATAGTATCTCACGGTGTCTGTATCCATTGTAAAAGCATCCGGTCAGTCAGAAGATTTCGACATCCGAAAGCTTATCGAGTCCCTTGTCCGCTCGGGCGCATCTGAAGACATTGCACATACTATCGCACAGAGAGTTGCAGCCCAGATCACTCCACGGTTACGCACAAAACATATCTTCAGAATGGCGAGGAAACTACTGCGGAAATACAACCGTGCTGCGGATATGCGGTATTCCATCAAAAAAGGCATCTATGCTCTCGGCCCTGCCGGCTACCAGTTCGAGCAATATTTTGCTCGAATCCTCAGGGAGTATGGTTATTCCGTCGAAGTCAACAGGATTTTAAACGGATATTGCGTTACGCACGAAGTCGATGTGTTTGCAACCAAAGCCGATGAAGGATATGTCATAGAGTGCAAATATCATAGTAATGGCGGTATTCCTACTGACGTAAAAACAGCTCTCTACATCCATTCACGATTCACCGATATCAAAAGAGCCTACGAATCATCCACTCGGAATCCTGTCCTGATTCGGCAGGGATGGCTTGTCACAAATACGCGGTGTTCTTCCGATGCAATAAAGTTTGCAGAATGTATGGGACTCAAAATCGTGAGCTGGCGATATCCCGAAAAAGAAAGCCTCGAAAAGATGATTGAGAATAAGAGCTTGTATCCGGTAACCATCCTGACATCCGTAAAAAAACCTATCCTCGATATTCTGTTTCGCAACAATTTTATTCTTGCAAAGGATAT
>Ga0079037_100002398_pt1 | contig 10294 bp, 10 predicted proteins | sample Mud3Dept4metaG_FD_71479 | JGI IMG/M metagenome (GOLD analysis project Ga0079037, IMG submission 71479) | Freshwater wetland microbial communities from Ohio, USA, analyzing the effect of biotic and abiotic controls - Mud 3 Core 4 Depth 4 metaG | ecosystem: Environmental > Aquatic > Freshwater >... | reverse complement strand
CCTTTAAAATGCTCCGCCTTATGCAGTTCAATCCTGTCCAAGGCTCTCCCTCAGCGTCCGGGCTCTTTGGAATTCCCTGCTCAAAGATTCTGGATCATTATTCCTGAGATACTGACTCACCGTATCAAGATTCTTTTTAAAGAGCTCGATATAAGCAAGCAGGTTATCGCGATTGTGCATACAGATATCCCGCCATATGTCGGGATGGCTCGCCGCTATTCGTGTGATATCTTTGAAACCCTGTCCCGAGAATGAAAGATATGAGCTGTTTATATCTGCAACAGTATTAACAATTTCATATGCTAAAAGATGAGGCAGGTGGCTCACTGCCGCATAGATTCGGTCGTGTTCTTCAGGATCCATAAGCGTTGTAAAACAACCGAAGGTTCGCCATATGGCGATAATCTTCTCGAGGGCATTTTTATCCGTTTTTTGTGTCGGCGTAATAATGCACTGTGCTTTTTTAAAGATGAGTGCTGATGCGGTGTCTATCCCGGATCGCTCACTCCCGGCTATCGGGTGCGCTCCCACGAAAAAAACCTGGTGGGGCATTAAGCCCTCCATATCCCGCACAAGCTTCCCCTTAACACTGCCAACGTCGGTCACTATTGCATCTCTTTTCAGAACGTGGGATATTTGTTTTGCAATATCGAAAAAAATCCCCACGGGTGATGCAAACACGATAAGGTCGGAGTCGTCACATGCCTTTGCAGGATCAAGATCAAAGGAGTCAATAATGGCTTTCTCTTGTGCACGCATAAGGTTTGCCCGTGTTCTGCCATACCCGATGACTATATCGCAGAGGCCATACTGCTTGAGCGCGAGAGCAAACGAAGCACCGATGAGCCCGACACCCAGTATGGTTACCTTATGAAAATACATTCCGAAAGCGCCCTCTGTGTAAATGTTTCGTTATCACCTTATATTTCTCTTCCAACAGCCGCCGCAATAGGCTTCAGCTCTTTCATCAGCTTGTTGAAGTCCTGCGGCCGCAATGACTGCTCGCCGTCAGATAAAGCTTCTTCAGGGTTTGTATGAACCTCGATAATAAGCCCGTCTACTCCTGCTGCCACAGCTGCTTTTGCCATAGGAGCAACAAGGTCCCATCTCCCTACTCCATGGCTCGGATCAACAAAAATGGGCAGATGGGTGAGCTTCTTAAGAACAGGGACTGCACTTAAATCAAGGGTATTTCGTGTTGCAGTTTCGAACGTTCTGATTCCACGCTCACAGAGGATTACGTTTTGATTCCCTCTGGACATGATATATTCAGCCGCCATAAGCCATTCTTTGATGGTTGCCGACAAACCCCGTTTCAACAAGACCGGTTTCGAGGAGATACCGACTTCGAGGAGTAACCTGAAATTCTGCATATTCCGTGTACCTATCTGTATGATATCCGCGTATTTTGAAAGAATCTCCATGTCTCTCGGATCCATGATCTCGGTAACGACAGGGAGCCCTGTTTTTTTTCGGGCGTCTGCCAGATATTTCAGGCCCTCCTCGCCGAGCCCCTGAAAGGAATATGGAGATGTGCGCGGTTTAAAAGCGCCTCCACGAATAAATGTTGCCCCAGCTTCCTTGACTTTGGCTGCGATAGCCATCAAAACTGTCTTATTTTCGACGGCACACGGCCCTGCAATGACCTGTATTTTTCTGCCACCGATAAGACAACCACTCACATTAATCGTCGTATCTTTCCCCTTGAACTCCCTGCTCGCAAGCTTGTACGGCTTCAGGATTCTCATTACATCTTCAACACCGGGCATTACCCGTATGCCATTTTCTTCGTCTTCCGTAATCTTTGAAGTATCACCGATAACACCAATGATTGTTCTCTCAGTCCCTTTCGAGATGTTGACCTGAAGTCCGCGTCCTTCAAGCTTCTTGACAATATGTTTCAGTTCTTTTTCCGTTGCACCCGGACTTAAGACAATAATATCCATTTAATCCTCCATTTACTGATCGACAGTTTTTTCTGTTATTCGAATTTTTTGAGCCGAAAGACTACTGATCCATGACCTTTTTCAGGGCATTGATAAATCTCTTGTTATCTTCAGGCAAGCCGATGGTAACCCTTATTTCATGCTGACCCATGGGTCTGACAATAACGCCCTGTTGAAGCAACATTGTATATAGGGTTTGTGCATCATGTTCCAGCGGCATAAAAATAAAATTCGCTTCAGTCGGCACATACTTCATCCCGATGGAATCAAGTTCTTTATAAAGATAGGTCTTCCCCTGTTCGTTGATATCCCTTGTTCTCCGGAGATGCTCCTCATCTTGTAATGCCAAAAGCGCTGCTTTCTGAGCGATAGAACTTGTATTAAAGGGGGGCCTGAGTTTATTCATTTCAGCGATAATATCTCTTCGTCCAATCCCGTATCCAATCCTGAGCCCGGCAAGCCCATACATTTTTGAGAATGTTCTGAGTATCAGGATATCCCGCCCTTCCCTAAAATATTTCATGGTATCCGGATAATCAGGTTCTGTTACATATTCACAATATGCCTCATCACAGACGACCAATATCCCTTCAGGGATCCTCGTCATAAATTTTTCAAATTCTGCCTGGGTATTCATTGTTCCGGTCGGATTATTCGGATTCGCTATGAAGACTATTTTCGTGCCCGGTGTCAGTGCCTCTGCCATTGCCTCAAGATCATGCCTATACTGTTTTAATGGTATCTTGATCGCCCTGGCTCCCTGTGCCTGTGTTGCCATTGAATAAACAACGAACGACGGGTGAGCCATAACAGCTTCTTCTCCTAATTGAAGAAATGTTCGCACTGCAATATCAATGAGCTCATTTGACCCGTTTCCGAGGATTATCTCGTCTTCAGATACAGAAAGTCTCATAGACAATGCCTGTTTGAGATAGTAACCATTCCCATCAGGATACCGGTTCAAACTGAGCGAACTCCCTATATTTTTCAGATCATTGACGATTTCCTTCAGTACAAGTGGCGATGGGCCCAGGGGGTTTTCATTCGACGCAAGCTTAACAGAGTCCCTGATTCCCAGTTCACGTTCAAGTTCTTCCACGGGTTTCCCGGGCACATAGGGTTGTATTGCGGAGACATAGTGGGGTGGTTTAACCATTACAGACCTCCATGAGGATATGATCCGAGAATTTTCAGATAAAGACAGTTGTCTTTGATGGCATCAATTGCTTTTCTCACTTTCTTATCTTCAATATGACCCTCCATATCAACAAAAAAGATGTATTCCCACGCCTTTCTTTTCGAGGGCCTCGATTCAATTTTCGAAAGGTTGATCTTTGCTTTTTTGAAGGGTTCAAGGCTGTTATACAGGCTCCCCGGTTTATCCTTGAGTGAGAACATAATTGATGTCTTATCATGACCTGACTGTTGAGGGAAGTCCTTCGAAATGACAAGGAAGCGTGTGTAATTCTGTTTGCTGTCCTCAATATCCCTTTCTACAAATTGCAGCTGATAGATTTTTGCAGCAACATCACTTGCTATTGCCGCTGCTTCATCGTCTCGTGATGCAAGCTCTGCTGCATTGGCTGTGCTTGTTGCTTCAATAAGCGGGATACCGGTCAGATTCGTCTGAAGCCATCGCCTGCATTGAGCTGTTGCCGGCGTAAAAGAATACACCTTCCTGATCTTTGATTTTTCACCACTCCGTGAAAGGAGGTTATGGGTTATTTCAAGCATTACCTCCGCAGAGACCTTGAGATCGGAATCCATGAACATATCAAGGGTATAACTGATTACCCCTTCATTGGAGTTCTCAATCGGGACAACCCCGAATGCTGCCCTGCCTGTTTCAACAGTATCAAAGATATCCTTGATACTCTCAACGGGAATAAAATGCGCTGATGAACCAAAATGCCGCAGCGCTGCGAGATGGGTAAAAGTAGCCAAAGGCCCTAAACAGGCAACCTTCAGAGGTTCTTCAAGGGAAAGAGAAGCGGACAGTATTTCCCGGTAAATAACTTTTAGCGTCTCGTTAGGGAATGGACCTTGATTGCGCGATATAAGACGTTCTAAAATCTGCCTTTCACGCTCCGGAGAATAGAATTTTGCATTCTCATTCCGTTTAATGTGGGCGATTTCGAGAACAATATGTGACCGCTTGTTTAAAAGACTGAGGATTTCATCGTCGATTTTGTCGATTTCTCTCCGGAATTTTTCAACATTATGCATACGTTTGTTCAGCCATGATTCTCATATTTCTCTGATTAATCAAGAAGCTTGATCTTCCCCCTCTGATATTTAGAGATTAATATTACTCATTCCTGCGCATTTTTTCAATCGTCTGGCTGAGTTGATCCGTTGCGTTAATACAGAGATGCCCATAGATTCAGCAACGTCTTCCTTCCGCAAGGCATGTAATCAACATCATGTGTCAGGTTGATGAAAAAGTCCCCATAAAGACACTTTAAAATACTTTTTCAGCAACTTGTTATTAACCATAATGGTAGATATTGTATTTGAGCGGGTTTGAAGACTGCCGAAGATAGAATGAAGAACTCCGCGGCAAACAAACTCTTGAGAATTCAGCTAAACTATCAGATAGGAGGACAGAGTATGGGATATAAAAAACTTGCAATGACTGAAAAGAAGAAAATAGCTCTTGTCGCACACGATAATAAGAAAACTGATCTGCTTGAATGGGCAACCTTTAACAAGGAACTTCTCGCACAGCATGAACTGTATGCGACCGGGACAACAGGAAGCCTTCTTGAGAAGGCCCTCGGAGTCGAGATCAACAAGCTTCAGAGCGGTCCATTGGGCGGCGACCAGCAGATAGGTGCGAAAATCGCAGAGGGAGAGATTGATTTTATCATTTTTTTCTGGGATCCTCTTGAGCCTCACCCCCACGATCCCGACGTAAAAGCACTCCTGAGAATAGCGGTAGTCTGGAATATTCCCGTTGCCTGCAACCGGTCTTCGGCTGATTTTATGATCTCTTCTCCGTTAATGATGGGTGAATATGAGCGCTTCGTTCCTAATTACCGGGATTACAGGGAAAGATTCCAAAAGGAACATCCGGAGTAAGAGTATGTTTTCGCCATCTCACCAACCGGTGAGATAGTTATTTCATTCAGCAGCCGGGTTCCCCCGGGTGTCCGCAGCAGTTTTGCATCATTCTTATTTTGCGCGCAGAATTTTTTATGACGAGCCAGATCTTCCGGACAAAAGGTATCGGGCTTTTCAGGTTATCTAATACCGCTCTTGCGTTTGGACCTTTGTCAGCACACATACTTCAGCTGCCTGATCATTAGTATTTATAGTACAGTATAGTATATAACTGAGACCAATAACTGCATTTTCAAAGTGCAGATTTTGTGAGAAAAATTATTTTTTGAACAATGTCTGCACTTTTTGGGTAAATAGTAGTCATCCTTATAAAAAACTTCATGACATGAACAGCAAGCGGGTTCGGATTTTGAAGGACGGCTCAGTCAACTTTGGGCCTGTTGCCTTATGGATGAGCCGTGACCAGAGAGTGCATGATAATTGGGCACTTTTATTCGCTCAGAGTCTTGCCTTGAAACAGGGCATTCCTCTCTGTGTAATTTTTTGTCTTGCGCCCGATTTCCTTGGTGCAACAACAAGGCAGTATCGTTTTATGCTGAAAGGACTTTCCGAAGTTGAGGTAAATCTTGCGAAAAAAAATATCCCGTTTTTCCTGCTCGCCGGTCTCCCGGAGGACGAGATACCAAAATTCATCCGGAAATTCAGGATATCTGCTTTGGTCAAGGATTTCGATCCCTTGAGTGTTAAGAGAAAATGGTCAGATGCTGTCATAAAGAAAACCGATATCCCCGTTTATGAAGTTGATGCACATAATATCGTCCCCTGCTGGATAGCATCATCAAAGCGGGAGTTCGGTGCGTATACGATCAGACCAAAAATCCATCGGGTCCTTACAGAATTTCTTGATGAATTTCCGCAGCTCAAAAAACACACTGTCCCCTGGAGAGATGCAGTGACCCGACCTGACTGGGCAGGAAGTATACAAACCCTCCGAGTCACGTATATCCCTGAGATCAATTGGATAAAACCGGGAGAGAATGCAGCTTCCCGTCTGCTCAAGGATTTTATTCAAAAAAAGTTATCATCGTATCCTGTTCGGCGAAACGACCCAACAGAAGACGGCCAGTCAAATTTATCCCCCTACGTGCATTTCGGCCAAATTTCAGCCCAGAGGATTGCCCTTGAAGTATCAGAATCCCATATCGACAAAAATGCCAGGGAGGCTTTTCTCGAAGAGCTTATCATCCGCAGGGAACTCGCCGACAATTTCTGTTTCTATACTGATGGTTATGATAAATTTGAGGCATTTCCTGAATGGGCGAAAAAAACACTCCATGAACATCGGGAGGACAAAAGAGAGTATCTTTATACTTCCGATGAATTTGAGTGTGCGCTGACACATGATGATCTCTGGAATGCTGCTCAGATGGAAATGAGGGAAAGGGGCAAAATGCACGGTTACCTGAGAATGTACTGGGCAAAAAAAATTCTTGAATGGACCGAGTCGCCTGAACAGGCTATGGCGGTCGCAATTTATCTCAATGACAAATACGAGCTTGACGGGAGGGATCCAAACGGGTATGCAGGCATCGCCTGGAGTATTGGGGGAGTGCACGACCGCGCATGGGGTGAGCGTCACATCTTCGGTAAGATACGGTATATGAGCTATCAGGGTTGCAAATCGAAATTCGATGTGAAAAAATATATAGCATATGTACAAAAAAGTCTCAAATGAATGAATTGATATGAACCGATACCGTACCGCAATTCCTGATAAAGTTACGCAGGGGAAAATGTTTATTCCTGATAGGCTCCTCATCCTTGATGAAATACAGCTTCATGCAGTGCTTGCAACAGAATTTGCCGGACAGCCGTATACTTCACTGATAGCCTTTGCACTGACACCGGACATACAAGGCCTTATTTTTATCACACCAAAATCTACGCGCAAGTATAAGAACATGCAGCAAAACAAGCGGGTTTCTCTCCTTATTGATACGCGAACAAATTCTGCCCGGGACTACATGAGCGCTGAGTCTGTAACGCTTTTAGGGAATGCGCATCTCGTCAGAAGGGGTAAGAATTGGACGAGGCTGGCTGAAATATTTGCAAAAAAACATGCACGCCTCAAAAAAATCATATCTTCACCAGAAACAGCTTTGATCCTGGTTGAAATAACAGATTGCATCCATGTTACAAAATTTCAGCACGTTTCGATAATGAAGAAAAGGTAATGGACTATACCATCAGGCCGGTCACAGACGAAGACAGAAATACAGTAATCGATATTTTTAACTATTACATTGAAAATAGTTTTGCTGCGTTTTTTGAGAAAAAAGTGGGGGCCGATTTTTTTGACAACTTTAAGGATATTGCATATGGTAATGCATTTTACGTCCTTGAGAATGTTGATCGAGAAGTAATCGGGTTCGGTTTATTAAAAAATTTCCATCCATCAGATGTTTTTCAGGGCATTGCAGAGGTCGGATATTTTATTAAACAGGAATTCACGCATAAAGGATTGGGAGGGCTCCTTTTGAATACTCTCATTGCTGATGCTAAGAGAATGGGGATAAAAGCTTTGCTCGCGAGCATTTCCTCACTCAATGAGGAAAGCATAGAGTTTCATAAAAAACATGCCTTTGCTGAATGCGGAAGGTTCAAAAGTATCGGCCAGAAACACGGAAAAACATTCGATGTAATTTGGATGCAGAAATTTATCTGAGGATTTTCACCTTCTGCTGCTCTTCATTTTTTCTGCAAGATTAAACAGGACGGTTTCCAGCGGGATTGGGTCTCTCCCGGTAACCTCTTTGAATCGGTTTTTGGACGGAATAGTATTTGTTCTCAAGCCTTCTGCAAGAGCGACTCCAACACTGTTGGGTACCCCTGTGATCAATTCTATCCAACGGGCAGAAAGGTCTATCGCAAAGAATGGAACCGGGATAATAACATTCTTTGTACCACGTATTGAGTTGCCGCAGAGTGAAAGAAGATCACGATAACGGACAACGTCAGAACCTATTTCGAAAATCTCGTGTCCATCGATATCCCTGAGAACTAAAGCCGCAATACAACTTGCTGCATCATCAAGTGAAATGGGCGCGCAGAGAGCATTGAGCCACTGCGGTGTAACCATGACCGGCAGTCGTTTGGCAAGGTGATAAACAATAAGATAGGATGCGCTGCAGGTCTCTAAGAGAATACTCGCACGCACTTCCCCAACCGGAATACCATAAGACGCAAGTGCCTGTCCTGTTTTCATTCTGCTCGTTAAGTGGGGGGATGCTGTTTGCCCTTCAGGGATTATCCCCCCAAGGTAAATGATTTTCCTTACCCCAACATGTTGTGCAGCAGCTCCGGCAGCATGAGCCAGTTGGATGTCAAGCTGTTCAAAATTCTTTGCGCCGAGGGAATGAATAAGATAGATTATTACACCGGCTTCCTTGAGAAAATTCTCTGCACTAACAGGATCAAGGAGATTGACCTGCTTCCAGACAAGCCGGTCGTTTCGGATATTGTGCGGGATTTCACGTTCTGTCCGGTATGAAGCAGTGATGCTATACCCCGGGTTTTCGAGTAACTTCTTCACGAGGCTCTGTCCGACACAACCGGGAGCACCAAGAATAGCAATATTCATCGAATTAAATAATATTTCGTTACCTCAGCGGATTCGCCGGGGCGAAAACAATGTCTGCACTTTGTGGTACAGGTTAAGTTTTTCCTATAAGAACTGAGCATTCAGCAACGCTGAGTATATATCTCGATATGCTGCCGATTATTCCTCTGAATCCTACCATTCCCTTGCTGCCAATTGCAATGATGTCCGGTTGCAATTCATATGCGGTTTGCAGAATTTCATCCGTAGGCTCCCCAACCTTTGTCAGCGAATTAAAATGTGAAAATCGTTTATTGAGGTAATGTATCGTCTGTTCAAATATCTCTTCGGAGTCCTCAACTGCCTTATCCATCAGACTTCTCACATCTTCCTTCATTCCTGTGTCCATTTTCGTTTTGAACTTTTCAGGGATATCATAAAAAGCCGGCGTGATCACATGGAGTATGGTTATTTCCGTCGTATCATGAAATGGGAGTAACGCTAATATCTCTCCTGCCTTTCGTGCATATTCAGAGCCGTCTGTCGGGAAAAGTATTTTCATTGTTTTAAGAACTTCCGGCTGAGGAGGTTTAATAACCAGTACCGGTTTGGGAGAATTGATAGAGACCGATTTCGTTGTACTTCCAACGATATGGGACTGAATTCCCTTCACTCTTTTGGGACCCATGACAATCAGATCAACATTTAGTTCTTTTGCAGAGTTCACAATGCACTTATCAGGATAACCCGTCATGATACCAGTATCGATTTTTGCAGGGACTGAGTTCAGGATATGCATCGTGTTATCGAGTATTTTTGGAGCTATGAGGTGCTTTATATCCCGAATTTTTCTGGAGTAATAATCCTCACTGTCCTGAAATGGCTCATCACTTATGACATGAATGACCGTGATTGCATCATCAGAGGACAGATTGAGTCTGAGCAGAAAATGTGCTGCGGCTTCGGAATGTTCTGAACCGTCTGTGGGAAGTAATATTTTCATGAGAAAATCTTTCCCGGATTAAGGATTTTTTTAGAATCAAAGACATTTTTTATGGATTTCATGATGTCAAGCTCCCTTCTTGAAAGCTCCATTGTAATATATTCTGCTTTCGTTAGGCCAACACCGTGCTCTCCTGATAGTGTACCACCCAGTTCGAGCGTGTCACGGAATATCTGCTCAACAAGGCCTAATCCCCGCCGGTATTCGTCTGCATCCGCCTTGTCAACCATGATATTCACATGAATATTCCCGTCTCCTGCATGTCCAAAATTCACTATCGTAATACCGCTTTTTTCAGAAAGCGTCCTCAGTCGCCTCAGCATTTCTGTTACCCTGTTGCGGGGGACAACAATATCCTCGTTTATTTTAGAGGGTTTTATATGATAGAGGGCGGGGGAGAGAGCACGTCGTGATGCCCATAAATTATTTCTTGCAAATTCATCTTTTGCCATCTTGATTTCCGCACCAAGTTTAGAACAGAGATCAATAACCTTTTCTGCTTCTCTTGTTATGGTAGATGGTTGTCCGTCAAGTTCTATGAGCAGTATAGCATCGGCATCTCTTGGAAGTCCTATAGGCTTATAATTTTCAACTGCCTCTATGGCATTTCTATCCATAAATTCAAGAGTCCTGGGGATTATTTTTGAAGATATGATCTTCGTAACAGCATCGCCGGATGATTCC
>Ga0079037_100002397_pt1 | contig 10295 bp, 5 predicted proteins | sample Mud3Dept4metaG_FD_71479 | JGI IMG/M metagenome (GOLD analysis project Ga0079037, IMG submission 71479) | Freshwater wetland microbial communities from Ohio, USA, analyzing the effect of biotic and abiotic controls - Mud 3 Core 4 Depth 4 metaG | ecosystem: Environmental > Aquatic > Freshwater >... | reverse complement strand
ATGCGCGCGGTTCGATAGTCAGCCATGGCTGGTCTCCTTGCTGCTGTGCAGTCCGGCCGTGTCGGTGTACGGACTCCGGGGGGCCTCGGTCAAAGCGAGGTTCCGGCTCAGTGACACGAATCACGTTGTGGGTGCGGCCGGCGCAAAGCCCTCCATGAGTGGCTGTGGGGGTGGCCGCCGGTTCGCTCGGTCCGTTTAGGACGGGAACGTCGACCTGAAAGTTCCGGCGAAGCTACCAGAGTCGGCCAGGGCTGTTCCCTGGCCAACCTGTTAATCGTTATAAATCATGATGTTACGCGAACTTGACTCTGGACCAGGTCTCAGGCTGAGGGCTTGTTTCGGCGCGTGAAGAACCAGATCAGGCCGGCGGCGCAGGCAACCGACAGCACGAAACTCAGGGAGTCCGGGACATGCAGCAGCCGGCCGACCATGCCGCCCACGAACGAGCCGCCGATGCCGAAGAGGATCGTGCGTGGCCAGCTCATCGGATCGGGGCCGGGCAGCAGGAAACGGGCTATGCCGCCGACGATGAGACCGCTGATGGCGCCAACCACCACCAGGACCAGCAAAAAGATTCCGAATCCGGCCCCAACCGTGCCGGCTGCCGTCGATGCATCCATTTGAATCCCCTTTTGTTTTTCGATTCACCCGCGGTGCGCACGCTAGCAGCAATGGATAGACACGCGCTACCCCCGTCCAACCAAGGCGAAATGGCGTTTTGGCTGAGACTTAGACCACTTTGTTGCAGTGCATTGACGCAGCTGGCATCACATGTCATATCACTTAACGTATCCACGACCGTCGACAGGTTCAGGCGGGCCGGCTCCCAGCGAGCGGCGGCCACTCCTTGCCCCTGAGCGACGCCGGAGAACCACAGGCAGGGCCGACGATGAGCGTACAGCGACCGATTTCCTCTGCGACGGATGCGATCGACGGCGTTCCTGAGGACAAGCCCGTGCAGCTGTGCCCGCCCGCCAGGCAAGGCCTCTACGACCCGCGCTACGAACACGATGCCTGCGGCCAGGGGTTCGTCGTCAACATCAAGGGTCACAAGTCGCACCGGGTGCTGGAGCAGGCGATCCAGGTACTGAAGAACCTGGACCACCGCGGCGCCTGCGGCTGCGAGATCAACACGGGCGACGGCGCCGGCGTCCTGCTGCAGATGCCGCACGCGTTCAACGAGGAAATGTGCCGCAAGGCGCGCATCCAGCTGCCCGCGGCAGGGCAGTACGGCAGCGGCATCATTTTCCTGCCGCGCAACCCTACCGTCCGCCGGCAGGTCGAGCAGAAGTTCGAGCAGGTCGTGCAGTCCGAAGGCCTGGCCGTGCTCGGCTGGCGCACCGTGCCTACCAACAACGGCATGCTCGGCGAGACCGCGCGCTCCTGCGAGCCGTTCATGCGGCAGGTCTTCATCGCCCGCAGCCCCGACATCGCCGACGACCTGTCGTTCGAGCGCAAGCTTTACGTGATCCGCAAGCGCGCCTACAACGAAATCCGCACCTCGACGCTCTCGGGCGCCGAGTACTGGTACGTCGTGAGCCTCTCGGCGCGCACGATCGTCTACAAGGGCATGCTGCTAACGACGCAGCTCGACCAGTACTTCACCGACCTGCACAACCCGCTGCTGGAGACTGCGCTCGCGCTGGTCCATTCGCGTTTCAGCACCAACACGTTCCCGAGCTGGGACCGCGCGCACCCCTACCGCTACATCGCGCACAACGGCGAGATCAATACGGTCCGCGGCAATGCCAACTGGATGCACGCGCGCGAGGCCCGTTTCGAGGCCGAGGCGTTCGGCGACGACATCAGGAAGATACGGCCGATCATCAACCCGAACGGCAGCGACTCCGGCATGTTCGACAACACGCTCGAACTGCTCTATCTCTCCGGCCGCTCGCTCCCGCATGCCGTGATGATGATGATCCCCGAGCCGTGGTCGAACCACGCGTCGATGGACGACGAGAAACGCGCGTTCTACCAGTACCACTCGAGCCTGATGGAGCCGTGGGACGGTCCCGCCTCGATCTCGTTCACGGACGGCACGCAGATTGGCGCCGTGCTTGACCGCAATGGTTTGCGCCCGGGCCGCTACTACGTGACCAAGGACGACCTCGTCATCCTGGCTTCGGAAGCAGGCGTGCTCGACGTGCCGCCGGAGGACGTCGTGCGCAAGGGCCGGCTGCAGCCCGGCAAGATGTTCCTGGTCGACACCGCACAGGGCCGCATCGTCGAGGACGAAGAGATCAAGCGCACGCTCGCAACGGCGCGCCCGTACGGCGAGTGGCTCGAGGAATACCAGATCCACGTCGACGACCTGCCGCAGCCACCCGAGCTCCCGCAGCCCGACCCCGACTCACTGCTGCAGCGCCAGATCGCCTTCGGCTACACGTTCGAGGACCAGCGCATCATCCTGACGCCGATGGCGCGCGACGGCATCGAGGCCGTGGGCTCGATGGGCAACGACACGCCGCTGGCCGTGCTCTCAGCCAGGCCGCGCCTGCTGTACGACTACTTCAAGCAGCTGTTCGCGCAGGTCACGAACCCGCCGATCGACTGCATCCGCGAAGAAATCGTCACGTCGGCCGAGACGCGCCTCGGCTCGGAAGGCAACCTGCTGAACCCGCAGCCGGCGGATTGCCGCCGCCTCGAGCTCAAGTATCCGATCGTCACCAACGAAGAGTTCGCGCGCATCCGCCGCATGGACCTGCCGGGCCTGCGCGTTGGCGTGCTGCCGATCCTGTTCCGCGTGAGCCGCGGCGAGAAAGGCCTCGTGAAGTCGATGGAAGAGCTGCGCCTGATGGCGCGGCGCCTGATCGAGGAAGAGGAAGTCAACGTCATCGTCCTGAGCGACCGCGGTGTCAACAAGGATTTCGCTCCGATCCCGGCGCTGATGGCGGTGGCGGGCCTGCATCACTACCTGATCCGCGAAGGCCTGCGCACGCGCGCAAGCCTCGTGCTCGAGACCGGCGAAGCGCGCGAGGTGCATCACTTCGCGTTGCTGATCGGTTACGGGGTGAGCGCAATCAACCCGTATCTGGCCTTCGAAACGATCGATCACATGATCCACGAGGGCCTGCTGAACCACATCGACCACAGGACGGCCTGCAGGAACTTCGTCAAGGCCGCGTCCAAGGGCGTGATCAAGGTCGCCTCGAAGATGGGAATCTCGTCGCTGCAGAGTTATCGAGGCGCGCAGGTATTCGAGGCGCTCGGGCTGCGCCAGGACGTGATCGACGAATACTTCAGCTGGACCGCATCGCGTGTCGGCGGCATCGGCACGGACGTGATCGCGCAGGAGGTCCTGCTGCGGCACAACGCCGCATTCCCGGACCGTCCCGCCGCCGGTCGCCACACGTTGCCGGTGGGCGGCCAGTACCAGTGGCGCGCCGAAGGCGAGTACCACCTGTTCAACCCCGAGAGCATCCATCGCCTGCAGAAGTCGGTGCGCACGGGCAGCTTCGAGACGTTCAAGGCGTACTCGTCGCTGGTCAACGACCAGGCCACCAACCTCTGCACGCTGCGCGGCCTGCTCGACTTCAAGCCGTCGGACGCCGTGCCGATCGACGAGGTGGAGTCGATCGAGACCCTGATGCAGCGCTTCAAGACCGGCGCGATGTCCTACGGCTCGATCAGCAAGGAAGCGCACGAGACGCTCGCGATTGCGATGAACCGCATCGGCGGCAAGAGCAACACGGGCGAAGGCGGCGAAGATCCGGAACGCTACGTGCCGCTGCCGAACGGCGATTCGAAGTGCTCAGCCATCAAGCAGGTGGCCTCGGGCCGCTTCGGCGTGACGAGCGAGTACCTCGTCAGCGCCAGGGAAATCCAGATCAAGATGGCGCAGGGTGCGAAGCCCGGCGAGGGCGGGCAGTTGCCCGGCACCAAGGTGTACCCGTCGATCGCCAAGACCCGTCACACGACGGCGGGCGTCGGCCTGATTTCCCCGCCGCCGCACCACGACATCTATTCGATCGAGGACCTCGCGGAACTCATCCACGACCTCAAGAACGCCAACCGCCGCGCGCGCATCAGCGTGAAGCTCGTGGCCGAAGTTGGCGTGGGCACGATCGCGGCCGGCGTCGCGAAAGCGCATGCGGACGTGGTGCTGATCAGCGGCTACGACGGCGGCACCGGCGCATCGCCACAGACGTCGATCACGCATGCGGGTCTGCCGTGGGAACTAGGCCTCGCGGAGGCGCACCAGACGCTGGTGCTCAACAACCTGCGCAGCCGCATCGCGGTCGAGACCGACGGCCAGCTGAAGACTGGGCGCGACGTCGCGATCGCGGCGCTGCTGGGAGCCGAGGAATTCGGTTTCGCCACCGCGCCGCTCGTGGCGACGGGCTGCATCATGATGCGCGTCTGCCACCTGAACACCTGCCCCGCGGGTGTCGCGACGCAGGATCCGCGGCTGCGCGAGAAGTTCAAGGGCAAGCCCGAGCACGTCGTCAACTTCATGCGGTTCGTAGCGCAGGAACTGCGCGAGATCATGGCGCAGCTCGGTTTCCGCACGCTCGAGGAAATGGTCGGCCGTGTCGACAAGCTCGAAGCGCGCAGGGCCGTACAGCACTGGAAGGCGAAGGGCATCGACCTCTCGACCCTCCTCTACTCGCCCGAAGTGGACCCGGACTGGGGCCGGTTCCAGCAGGACGAGCAGGACCACGGCATCGAGCGGTCGCTCGACATGACCGTGCTGATGGACCTGTGCAGGCCGGCGATCGAGCGCAGCGAGGACGTCGTCGCCGAGCTGCCGATCCGCAACGTCAACCGCGTGACCGGCACCATTGTCGGCAGCGAGATCACGCGGCGGCACGGCGCAAAGGGCTTGCCGGTGGACACGATCCGCCTGCACTTCCGCGGTTCTGCCGGCCAGAGCTTCGGCGCGTTCATCCCGCCGGGCATGAGCCTGTCGCTCGAGGGCGATGCGAACGACTACGTCGGCAAGGGCCTCTCTGGCGGCAGGATCGCGGTGTTCCCGCCGACCGCCTCGAGGTTCCCGGCCGAGGACAACATCATCGTCGGCAACGTGGCGCTTTACGGCGCCACCAGTGGCGAGGCATACATCCGCGGCATGGCGGGCGAGCGCTTCTGCGTGCGCAACAGCGGCGCGAATGCGGTCGTCGAAGGCGTGGGCGATCACGGCTGCGAGTACATGACGGGCGGCCGCGTGGTCGTGCTCGGTGCGACGGGGCGCAACTTCGGCGCCGGCATGTCGGGCGGCATCGCTTACGTACTCGACGAACACGGCACGTTCGGTGCGCACGTGAACTCACAGATGGTCAACGTCGAGCAACTGACCGACGAAACAGAGATCACCGACATGCGGCGCATGATCGAGCGTCACCTGGACCACACGTCGAGCGACCGCGCGCGGCTCGTCCTCGACGGCTGGGACGACATGGTGCCGAAATTCGTGAAGGTCATTCCGAAGGATTACCAGCGCATGCTGGCAGCCATCGCTCGCGCCGAGGAACAAGGGCTCGTCGGCGACGAGGCGATCATGGTGGCCTTCGAGCAGAACGCACGCGACCTTGCGCGCGTCGGCGGCAACTGAGCGGAAGACGACGATGGGCAAGCCAACCGGATTCATCGAATACCTGCGCGAACTTCCTGTCGACCGCGCGCCGCTCGAGCGTATCGGCGACTGGAACGAGTTCCACCCGCACCTGGAGGAGAAGCGTCTCCGCCACCAGGGCGCCCGCTGCATGGACTGCGGCGTGCCGTTCTGCCACACAGGCAAGCTGATCAGCGGCATGGCCGCCGGCTGTCCGGTCAACAACGTGATTCCCGAGTGGAACGACCTTGTCTACCGCGGGCTGTGGCGCGAAGCGCTCGACCGCCTGCACATGACGAACAACTTCCCGGAATTCACCGGCCGCGTGTGCCCGGCACCGTGCGAAGGCTCGTGCGTGCTCGGCATCAACGAGCCCCCGGTCACGATCAAGAACATCGAGAACGAGATCATCGATCGGGGCTGGGACGAAGGCTGGGTGCTGCCGGAACCGCCGAGTGCGCGCACCGGCAAGAAGGTCGCCGTGATCGGCTCGGGCCCGGCCGGGCTCGCGGCCGCTCAGCAGTTGAACCGCTCTGGCCACCTGGTCACGGTGCTCGAGCGCGAGGACCGCCCGGGCGGACTGCTGATGTACGGCATCCCGAACATGAAGCTCGACAAGAAAGCAGTCGTCGAGCGTCGCATCCGGTTGCTAGAAGCCGAAGGCATCAAATTCCTCTGCAACGCGAACGTCGGAGAAAACGTCGAGGCACAGCTGCTGCTGCGCGATTTCGACGCGACGGTCATCTGCACGGGAGCGACGCAGCCGCGTGACCTGCCGGTCTCAGGCCGCGACCTGCGTGGCGTGCACTTTGCGATGGAATACCTCACGGCCAGCACGCGCGCGCTGCTCAATGGCGGCGCCGACCACAGTCCGATCCATGCGCGCGGCAAGGACGTCATCGTCATTGGCGGCGGCGACACCGGCACCGACTGTGTCGGCACGGCGCTGCGCCAGGGCTGCAGGAGCGTCACGCAGATCGAGATCATGGCGCGGCCGCCGGTCGAGCGCGCCAGCGACAACCCATGGCCGGAGTGGCCCAAGGTCTACAAGATGGACTACGGCCAGGAAGAGGCCGCGGCCAGGCATGGCGACGATCCGCGCGTGTACCTGACGACGGTCAGGAAATTCGCGGGCGGGGCCAGCGGCAGCCTCGAGTCGATCGTGACCGTCGAAGTGCAGTGGCAGCGCAACGACAAGGGCGCGGTCGTGCCGGTCGAAGTGCCGGGCACGGAGCAAGTGCGGCCGGCGCAGCTTGCGCTGCTCGCGATGGGTTTCCTCGGTCCCGAGCAGTCGCTGCTGAAGGACATCGGCGTCGCGTGCGACGCACGCAGCAACGTCCAGGCCGAGTACGGCCGCTACGCGACGAGCGTGAAGGGCGTCTTCTCCGCGGGTGATTGCCGGCGCGGCCAGTCGCTGGTCGTGTGGGCGATCAACGAGGGTCGCGGCGCGGCCGCGGCTTGCGACAGGTTCCTGTCGGGCAAGTAGTACGCAGACTCAGGCCATCGCGATGGTGTGCCGCTCGCCGCGCTCGTACACCACGTTGGCCCGCCCGACCAGCAACGGGTCGATCGGCCCGATCAGGTCGCTGTCCTTGTTCGAATACGGCAACCGGTGCAGGACGTACCGCATCGAGTTCAGCCGCGCTCGCTTCTTGCAGTCCGACTTGATTACGGTCCACGGCGAATCGGCGGTATCGGTGTAGAAGAACATCGATTCCTTGGCCGTCGTGTACTCGTCCCACTTGTCGAGCGAGGCCATGTCGATCGGACTGAGCTTCCAGTGCTTGAGCGGGTGCGACTTGCGCTCCTTGAAGCGACGGCGCTGCTCTTTCCGGCTGACCGAGAACCAGAACTTGATCACGTGGATGCCGCTGCGCACCAGGTTGCGCTCGAACTCCGGGCATTGGCGCATGAACTCGGCGTACTCGTCGTCCGTGCAGAACCCCATGACCCGCTCGACGCCCGCCCGGTTGTACCAGGAGCGGTCGAACAGGACGATTTCACCGGCGGTCGGCAGCTGGGAGACGTAGCGCTGGAAATACCACTGCCCACGCTCGACTTCGCTCGGCTTCTCCAGCGCGACGACGCGGGCGCCGCGGGGGTTCAGGTGCTCCATGAAGCGCTTGATCGTGCCGCCCTTGCCCGCTGCATCGCGCCCCTCGAACAGGATCACGACCCTGGCGCCAGTGTCCTTGACCCACGCCTGCAGTTTCAGCAACTCGACCTGCAGGCGGTACTTGTGCTGCTCATACGTCTTGCGCGACATCAGGTTGCGGTACGGGTAGCCGCCATCGCGCCACCCCTCGGAGAGCTCCGAGTCGTCGGTTGTACGACGCAGTGCGCGCGCCTCGTCGCCGTGACGGAGCAGCAGCTTGCGCAGCGCATCGACGTCGTCCGGAGAGGCTCCATCCAGAATCGCCTCGAGCGACTCGCTGGCCGATGCCGGACCCTCCTGCAACGCACGTCGCATGATGTCGCCGACGGCAAACGCCTTCGACTCGTGTGCCGCATCGACGGCCTCGCTGACGGAGAATCGCTCGATGCCACCCGCGGTCAGTCGCGGCGCGATGTCGCCCTTGGCGGCGGTGCGCGCCATCGCCCGGGGCGACCGGCTCGATTTCGGGTGAGATGAATCGGTGCGGGGCTTGTTGTGGGGGGAAGTCGGCTTCTTGGGGTCCATGACGGTGGGCTGGCAGGGAAGATATGGCTGTGAACCGTGGCCTTTTAGACTAAACCGCGAGGCCCCTTGCTGCCAACGTGGAATCCGCTACTGCCTCAGAGCGGAGCGAACTGTGCCGTGAAATGGCGCAGCTGCGCCGACTGCCGCTCGATCCGGAACCCGCGCAGCCGCTCGCGCTGCGTCACGATCTCCTGGAATACCTCGACGACGTAGTCGGCATGCGACTGCGTGTACACGCGGCGTGGCATCGCCAGGCGCACCAGCTCCGCCTCGGCCGGGGCCTCGGTACCATCGGGCTTGAGCCCGAACATCACGGTGCCGATCTCGCAGGCCCGGATGCCACCTCGCTCGTACAGCGCGACGGCCAGCGCCTGGCCCGGATACTGCAGCGGCGGGATATGCGGCAGGAACTGCTTCGCGTCGACGAACACCGCGTGCCCGCCGACCGGCTGGATGATCGGGACACCGAGCGCCATGAGCTTCTCGCCAATGTACTCGTTGGTGCGCACGCGATAACGCAGGTACTGCTCGTCGACGATCTCGCGCAGCCCGACGGCGATCGCGTCGAGGTCGCGGCCGGCCAGGCCGCCATAAGTGGGAAACCCCTCGGTCAGGATGAGCCGGTTGCGCGCTGCCACCGCAAGCGCGTCGTCATTGAGGGCGAGCCAGCCGCCGATATTGGCGAACGCGTCCTTCTTGGCGCTCATGGTCATGCCGTCCGCAGCGGCGAATACGTCACGCACGATGTCGGTGACCGGCCGTGCCGTCTGGCCCGGCTCCCGGCACTTGATGAACCACGCGTTCTCGGCGAAACGGCAGGCATCGATGAAGAGTGGCTTGCCGTGGCGGTGCGCCACCTCGGCCACGGCGCGAACGTTCTCCAGACTGACGGGCTGGCCGCCGCCCGCATTGTTGGTGAGTGTCAGCATCACGAGCGGCACGCGATCCGCGGACCTGGCGAGCAGTTCTTCGAGCCGGGCGACGTCCATGTTGCCCTTGAACGGGTGCCGGTTGGACGGGTCCTGGGCTGCGGCGATGACGAAGTCCACGGCTACGGCGCCGGTCGCCTCGATGTTGCCGCGCGTCGTGTCGAAGTGCGTGTTCGATGGCACGATCTTGCCGGGACCACCAACGATCGAGAACAGGATCGCCTCCGCCGCACGCCCCTGATGTGTCGGGATGATGTGGCGGTACGGCATCAACTCGCGCACCGCGGACTCGAAGCGATAGTAGGAAGGTGAGCCAGCGTAGGACTCGTCCCCGCGCATGACCGCGGCCCACTGTTCCGCGCTCATGGCGCTGGTGCCTGAATCGGTCAGCAGGTCGATGATCACGTCGTCCGAGTGGATCGCGAACAGGTTCCAGTGTGCGCGGCGCAGCAACTCGACGCGTTCGTCCCGCGTCGTGAGCCGGATCGGCTCGACCGTCTTGATGCGAAAGGGCTCGATGATTGTCTTCATGGGTGTCCCGGCCGTCGGGCGAGCCTAGGGCTTTGGCCGCCGGCGCGACCTCCGTGGAATCCGCACCGGACGTAGCCACCAGACGCCTTTCACGTCCGCGCGCCACTGCGGCAGCAAGGCCAGCAGCCAGAGCTCTTCGGCGGTCGCCAGGAGGCTGGCCGCGGCGGCCAGCCACAGCAGCCAGTTCCAATGGCCGAACAGGAACAGTATCCCGATGTACAAGCTGAGCAGTACGCCGGCGATTTTCGATAGCACGGTATGAAAGCTGGAGAGCCGGCGATAGCGCAGCCAGGCAAGCAGGTTCTCCAGCATCCAGACTGCGACCACCGCGCCAAACAACCAGCGATGAGCCGCAAGCACGTCGCGCTGAAACGCGACCAGCCCGGCCAGGGCCGCGCACCAGACGAGCGAATCCCCGAGCGAATCGAGCCGTGCCCCCAGCCTGGACTGCAGTCCGAAACGGCGGGCGATCCAACCATCCGCGGCGTCGGTCAGGAGTGCTGGCACCAGCACCCAGGTGTAGATCGACTGCTCGCCCGCCACCGCCATCAGCACGAGGACCGGCGCGCAGACGATCCGGGCCAGGCTCAGGGCATTCGGC
>Ga0079037_100002396_pt1 | contig 10296 bp, 8 predicted proteins | sample Mud3Dept4metaG_FD_71479 | JGI IMG/M metagenome (GOLD analysis project Ga0079037, IMG submission 71479) | Freshwater wetland microbial communities from Ohio, USA, analyzing the effect of biotic and abiotic controls - Mud 3 Core 4 Depth 4 metaG | ecosystem: Environmental > Aquatic > Freshwater >... | reverse complement strand
CCTCGTCCACGACCATGTGAAATTTCTCAGCGTCATAATGGATCACAGGAGGATCGACAGGGCAGGCCTTTTCACACTCCCGCTCCTGGTCCGAGCATTGACAGCAGAGGTTCTGTACGGATTTCGGAGCAGGCAGAAGGTAACGGTAGATGCGAATTCTCGAAAGCTCCCGGTTGATCGTCCCGTAATGGAACATGGAGCACGCGACCTCACAGTAGCCGCAGCCGATGCAGAGATCCCATCTCGCCTCGACCAGGGCTTCTCCTTTGGGAAAGGGAAGATTCTCTACCCCCCATCCCTTCTTGTTCTGCAAGGCCCGGATGTATTTTGATTTTGCAGCCTGTGTCAATGGACCTCCTTCTTCAGGACATGATTTCAGGATCAGAACAGCAAATGACGATACCACGTTAGGGCTTCTTGGTCATACCTTCCAGGAGATACGAATATTTTTCCTTGGCTTTGCGGGCCCTCTCAGGACTCGCCATGTTCACCTTTGGAAATTGATCCCGCCAATCATAGGGACGGGTGGCATCAATGATGGCGCGGGAATTGGTCAGCTTCCCTTTTGCCTTGTCCTCCGGCGGAATCCGGGGGTCGAGCGCGGTCGACCAGGCATGATGGATGATGTCGATCGAGGTGGCCGGGTCCGACCGCGTAATCACCGCCCACATCAGTTCCTCGAGATCGGAAACATCGACGTCATCGTCGACCACCATGACGTACTTTCCGGCGTAAGCTCCCACGTGACACTGAGACGCCACATGCCCCACCTGAGCCGCATGACCGCCGTAACGCTGCTCAATGGCAATGCCGAGGAGCATTCTCGCATTTCCCACCTCATGGGCCCAAACCGACTTGATCCCCGAGAGCCCTGCTTTCTCAAGCTCTTGTTTCAGGAAGCCTGATCGGAGGACAGCCCGGTAACGGCACATCTCATCCGGCGGCCTCTGAGGCGGAGCTCCGAGAATGATAGGATTGTTCCTGTAGTAGATCGCCTTCACATCCATCACGGGCTCCTCCCGCACATCGCTGGCGTAGTACCCGGTCCATTCCCCGAAGGGGCCTTCTCTTCTCCGTTTCTTGGGATCGACGAAACCCTCGAGGACGATCTCTGCATGGGCGGGGATCGGAAGGCCGGTGACTTTTCCCTTGATGACCTGGTAGGGTTTACCCCTCAACGCGCCTGCAAACTCATACTCGCTCACCCCGTAGGGCAATTCGGTGCACGCCAGGAGAAACAACAGGGGATCTCCGCCGACGACGATGGCGGTCGGCATCGGCTGGTTACGGGCCATATGCTTGTCGCGATGAACCCGGCCGTGCTTTCCGGGAGAGATGTAAAACCCTACGCTCTTCTCATCATGGACCATCACACGATAGGTCCCCAGGTTGATCCATTTCTCGTCGGGATCCTGTGTGATATCATAACTCCCCGTGCCGATGTAACGCCCTCCATCCAGCTCGTGCCAGAGAGGGGTTGGAAAGGAAAGGACGTTCACATCGTTGCCCGTCTGAACATTCTCAAGGATGGGCCCCTTCTCCACCACCTGATAGGGGATCGGTTTCGCCTCCATGAAATCTTCCAGAAAGGCATTGGAAAGTTCTACTTTCCGGAGGTTCGTGGGGAACCCGAGGGTCATATTCATTCGCTTCCCACCGAAGGAGTTGACCAACACCCGGTGTCCCTTCGGATAACCAGGAATCTTGTCAAAGACAGCAGCGGGAGCAGGGTCGGTTCGATTGATAAACTCCGTGGCCACCCCGATCTCTTCCTGCCACGACAATCCGTCCACTTCCCTCAGTTCACCCAGCTTGTTCGACTCCTCCATCCACCCTCGCAGGTCATCATACAGGTATTTCGCCTTCATCCTTTCCCTCCTTTATCTCGTGGTTGATCTCGGTCTCGATTCAGCCCAAGAGTATTCTGCATTTTGCCAATGAATTTCATTACCTTAACCCTCTTCGTTTTATCGTGTCAATACGGTTCTCATCTACAGTTTGTAAAGGCGAGGGGTCTGTTCCGTCAGCCGCCGTCGGCGAGCTCCAGCATGAAAATCTCTTCCGCTTCCGGGTCAAACTTTGTAAGGGGCACGCCCCGCTTCCCTCGATCGACGATCTTGCAGGCGATGAAGCCCTGCTTCATATACTGGTCAAATTTTTCCCGAACCTCCTGGGTTTCCGACGCCGACTCAGGACTCCAGGAGTACTTCTCCTCTTGATCCCCGTGTAATACCTTCAGCAAACCCATCTTCTATCAGTATCGGTCTTTCACTCGCAGCTTCACCGGCGGTTCGAGATTCTCTCTCGAGTTGTCGATGAGCACATCGACGACGGCTGGCTTCCCTGCAGCCAGAGCCCTTTCCAGGGCAGGGATGATCTCCCCGGGCTTCTCCACCCTCTCCCCGTGAGCCCCAAAGGATTGAGCCACCCTCGCGAGATCGGGAACGCAGAGCTCACTTCCGGCAAAGCGCGCCTCAAAATGCTCGTACTGCTTTCTCCGAACATTTCCATAGACATTGTTGTGGGGCACAATCACGACGACCGGAATCTTATACTTCACCGCCGTCGCCAGTTCATTCAAGGTCATCATGAAGGCGCCATCCCCTGTCACGGAGATCACGGGACGGCTCGGGTAGGCCAGTTTGGCGGCCATGGCCATGAGCCATGCGCTCCCCATGGCACTCAGATCCCCGGGCTCCAAGATCTGCGAATAAACCTTACACCCGTAATAGAACCATCCATGGGTGGCCCCCGATTCTGCGGAAAAGATGGCCTCCTTTCCCGCCACCTTGTTGAGATCCCTCAGGAGCCGAAGCCGGCGGATCGGCGCCGCATCAGACTCCGCCCCTTCGGAAATCAGCCTCTTCTCCCACTGTTCTTTCCCCGATCGCACCTCTTTGAATCGAACCTCTTTTGCCGGCCCTCTTCCTTTGGCCTCGGGCCGAAGCTTCTCGATCATTTCAAGGAGGACCCACTTGAGATCACCCACGATGCCGAGCTCAACCGCGAAGTTCTTTCCAAACTCGGCCGGATCGATATCGACCTGGATGATCTTCGCGTCTTTGGGAATAATGCGGTTCGTGTAGCTGGCCGTGGTCACCTGATTGAAGGTGCAACCCAGCGCGAGGATGAGATCCGCCTTGGAAACCTGATCCATGGCCGTTGGATAACCCACCATGCCGATCACCCCGAGAGACCAGGGATGGTCTTCCGTGATGAGCCCCTTATGCGAAACAGCGACGGGGATCCCCATCAGGTCCGCAAGGTCCAGCACCTCCTTCTGAGCCCTCGACCACAGAACGCCCCCTCCGACCAGCATCACAGGCGATTTGGCCTGCAACAAAAGCTGGCAGGCCTGGTCGATCGTCTTCCCGTCTCCCCGGACCGTGGCTTCGGATCGATACCGTTCTCTGGGCCACACCTCCTGAGCCGTCTTCTCCTTTTGCACATTCCTGGGGATCCCGAGGTAGACAGGACCTTTCCGGCCACTCTGGGCAACCCGGAAGGCCATGCGCATGAATTCGCCGATCCGATGCACCTGCTCGATCCGTTTGCTCAATTTGGTGATGGGCTTAAATAAGTTCTCCTGGTTAATCTCGTGAAAATTCGCAGGTCCCTTTCCGTAGTGATTGGTATGGATGTCGCCTATGACGGCTACCACAGGTGACGATTCATTGAAGGCACCGGCGATTCCGGTCATCATATTCGTAGCACCGGGTCCGCAGGTGGCGGTGCATACGCCTGTATCGCCCGTGATACGTGCATACCCGTCGGCCATGAAGGCAGCGGCCTGCTCGTGTTGCGTCGCGATGTAACGAATTTCCGGGGTCCGGTAAAGGACGTCCTGGAAATCGAGGATCGAACTCCCGATCACACCGAAGACGAACTTCACTCCCTCCGCCTTCAAGCAGTCGACCATGATTTCAGCACCGGTCTTCAGTTTCTCATCCGTTTCCATCAGGTCCTCCTAAGAATTAGAATCATAAGTGCGAGGGTTCAAGGATTCAAGGGTTCTAGGGGTCAAGGAGTCGAGGTCTTACGAGTAAAGCGAAACATTTGGTAAAAACTCCCTGAAGAAACCCAAAAACCCAAAAAATCTTTGTCTCTTCTTTCCCTTGACCCCTTGGACCCTTGAATCCCTGCCTGCCGGCAGGCAGGCTGGAACCCTCTTTCTCTTTACAGAAACCCCGGTTTCTGCAGCTCTTCACGGTCCATCTTCACATCGATCACGAAGAGCTTGCGACTCTTCAAGCCTGTGTGAATAGCTTTTTTCAGATCCTCCAGCCGTTCCACCTGGGCTCCGTCAGCTTTGAAAAGCCGAGCCATCTCCGCATAGGGAGGATTATCAAAATCACACATATACCGGCCGCCATATTTCTCTTTCTGATAGGCTCGCACATTTCCAAACCCGGAATCGTTGAAGATAACGACGATGATATTGATCCCCTCGCGGACGGCCGTCTCCAGATCCTGGGAATTGAGCAAAAACCCTCCATCGCCGATCATGCAAACCACGGGCCGGCCCGGGTTCGCCACTTTGACACCGAGGGCCATGGGGAAACTGGCCCCCACCGTTCCGAACTCATCGGGGTAGTGGAAGGTGTCATTCTGATAGAAATCGAAGTGACGCCTGATGCTCTTGGCGAAATTTCCCCCATCCACGACCACCACCGCATCCGGCGGGAGAAGGTCTCTGACGGTCCGTGCGATGACCTGAGGCTTGAGAGGAACGGCCCCATACTCGAGCTCTGAATCTCTCACCTTCTGGCTTTCACGCTTAATCTCCTCAATCTCCTTCTTCAAATCAAAGTAGATCTTCCTTTCTTTCACCCTTCGCAGAAGATCCCTGATGACGGATCCCACATCGCACACGATCCCCAGCTCAATCGGATAGACACGCCCGACCTCTTCGGGGTTGATGCTCACATGAACGATTTTCGCCTTCTCGGGAATGATGTCGAAATTGTGCCGGGTGGACTGATAGTCGAACTTGACTCCCAGGGCCAGGATCAGGTCTGCCTGCTTCATCACCCGATTGCCGGCCTCTCCCCTTCCCTTTCCGATCATTCCCATGCCCAGGGAATGCATGTTCGGGAACGCATCCGGATGGTCCCGTGTCGTGGCCACCGGAGTACCGAGAGTCTCAGCCAGTTCCACGAGGTTTTTCCCCGCTTTAGACCACAACACCTCACCGCCCACATAGAGGACAGGAAACTTGGCGCTCTCAAGCAGCTTTACTACCTGATCGACAAACTCTTCGGAGCACGCGGGTGGGATGACCGTTCGGTATTTCGAGGGCTCACTCTCTTTGAACTCGATCTCCCCTTCAGAGACATTGCTTGGGATCGCCAGGTGAACAGGCCCCTTACGGCCGGTCAAGGCCATGCGAAATGCTTTCCGCAGCATCTCCGGGATCTTCTCGGGCTGGTTGATGCAAACGCTCCATTTGGTGATAGGCTTGAACACAGCCACCTGATCGATCTCATGGAACGAATCCCGCTCCAGGATCTTTTGCTGGTGGACCCCTGTAATGGCCAGCACGGGAACAGAGGCCTTGTAAGAAGACGCAATTCCAGCCACCAGATTCATCGCACCGGGGCCGACGGTAGACATACAAACCCCGACTCCCCGGGTTGCCCGGGCGTAGCCATCCGCCATGAACGCCGCTCCCTGCTCATGTCGCGCCATGACGGGTTTGATGGGGCTTTGATAGATCTCATCCAGGATGTCCAGGATCTGTGAACCGGGGAGATGAAAAACATGAGAAATGCCTTCTTCCTTGAAAACTTCTACGATGGCCCTTGCCCCGGTTATTTTGGGCATGATTCCTCCTCTTTGAATACCGGTGTTACTCAAACAAACGACGTCCTGCCCTTCCTCCGTTCGTCCCTATCATTAAGAAGCCATCTTCCCGTGAAGTAGGAGAGGGGGAAAGGGAGAGGGGTTCGCAGGGCAAGGTCATCCAGGGGGCCTATTTTCACGTCTCTCGAGTCAGATAAATACTCTCCCAGGTCGCCGCATCGATCGATTCACCCGTAATACCCATGGGTCCCTGGCTCCCCAGAAAAACCGCCACCTTCTTGAGATCATCCGGGTGACGCATTTTGGCTCTCTTTTCCGGGGAGGTCTCCGCGTGGAATCGGGTATTCGTGGGGCCCGGCCTCAGGGCGTTGACATTGATATGATGCTGGCTCACCTGTCCGGCAAGGGCAAGCGTAAACCCCTCCACGCCGAACTTTGACACACTGTAAACGAGGCTCCGCGTAGGGGAAGTAAAAGAAGCTTCTTTTGTTCTCCTGCCCGCTCCTGAGGAAATATTGATGATATTCCCGCTCCTCTGTTTGATCATCTGGGGCAAAACGGATTTGGAGCAGAGGAAGACCCCTTTGAGATTGATATCGAAAGTCTGGTCCCAGTCCTTTTCCCTAATTTCAGTGATGAAGCCAGTGGGACCAGGAACTCCCGCATTGTTCACCAGTATATCAATGCTTCCGAAAGCATCCAACGTCCTTCTGACCATCTCTTCCACTTCTTCTTCCAAGGAAACATCGGCCCTGATGGCCAAGGAACCCCTCTGGAAATGGGATGCTTCCTTGGCCACCTGTTCGATGTCCGACGGCGTGCGGGACACGACCACGATATTGGATCCCTCTTCAGCAAAGGCGAGAGCGATCGATCTGCCGATCCCGACTCCAGCACCCGTGACGATCGCTGTCTTGCCTTCTAGTCTCTTCGGAGACATAAGCCCTTCCTTCGGTGCCATTTCCTTTGAGCTCGAGTGCACTCCTCACTCATTCTCAGGCCTTCTTCAATACCATCTTTTTCTTCATTCTAGCTTTCTGACTCTTCACGATGGGCCACAGAACGGGAATCAGAGTCAAGATGATCAGAACAACGCTCTGGGGCCTCGTGAAAAAGACCCAGAACCCATTATCAGAATATCTGAGTGCTTGAAAGAATCCGAACTCCGCAATCGGTCCCAGGATGAGACCGAGGACCATGGGAATAGGATGATAGCCATACTTCTGCATGAGATAGCCCACGATGCCGAAGATCACGGTGATCAGCATATCCTGAGGATATTCCCTGATCACATACGAACCGATCAGGCAAAAAACGATGATGATGGGAGAAAGGATTTCGGCCCGGGTGGTCGTCAGCTTCTCCATGGCACCGACGAAAAAGATCGAAATACCCACGCAGATAAAGTGGGCCAGGACGAGGCCCGCAATGATGAGATAGATAATATCCGGACGGGTCTTCACCAGTTGAGGACCCGGGCTGATCCCATGGATGATGAAGGCCCCCAAGAGGATGGCGCAGGCCTTGCTCCCGGGAATTCCCAGGATGAGCGTAGGAACCAGGTCACCTCCCTGGCAGGCATTCGTTGCCGTCTCCGCGGCGATCACACCGCGGATGTCCCCCTTGCCGAAATTCTCCGGGTTCTTGCTCGCCTTCACCGCCGAGGCATAAGCCAGGAAGGCGGCCACCGTGGCCCCCGCTCCGGGAGCAATCCCGACCACAATGGCAATGAGGGAACTTCTGACAAAAACCCCGAAGTGCTTAAAGCAGGCAGCCACGCCTTCCCAGATACTTCCTGTCAACTTGACACCCTTGGCCGCAATCGGGCTCCCCTCCATAAGGAGCGCGATGGCCTGACTCATGGCCAGGGTCCCGATGACCACGGTCACCATCTGAATGCCATCCTGGAGAAAATAGGATCCCATGGCGAACCGTGGCTTCCCCACCAAGGGATGGTATCCGATGGTCGAGATCATGATCCCGATCCCTCCCGAGATCAAGCCTTTGGTAAGTGATTTGGCTGAGACCGCCGCAATGGCTGTCAGCCCAAACAGGGCTAAGAGAAAATACTCTGCCGGACCGAGATGAAGGATGAGCCAGTACATCACTGGCAAAAACGCGACGATGGTGAGAGCGCTCACCCATCCTCCTAGAATGGAGACAACGGCTGAAGCCGCAATGGCCGTCCTGGCCTTTCCCTGGCGAGCCATGGGAAAGCCGTCCAGAAGCGTCGCCGCGTTCGGGTTATCCCCGGGAACGTTGAAGAGGATGGCGGTCAAGGACCCTCCGAATTTGCTCGTAGCGTAGATGCCGATGAGGAGAGAGAAGGCCGTCGTCACGTCCATCTTCCAGGTGAGAGGGATGAGAACCGCCATGAGTTCTCCTCCCCCGATTCCAGGAAGGACACCGAACACCATTCCTCCCATCACCCCGATCAGGAGGGCAATGAAGTTGTGCCATTGAAAGAGGGTCGCAAAGGCGGCGATGAAACTTTCCACGAGTTACCTCCAAATCCAATCCAGGACGAGGCCTTTATAGAGAGGGAAACCCATGAACTTGTAGCAGATCACGTAGACAAAAATATAGGCGGAAAGGAGCATCCAGAAGATACTCTTGATCTGCTTGAAACGGTAGAGCCAGGCCGAACCTACAAATCCCAGAAAGATTCCGATCCAGAAACCGAAGAGAAGGATTGCAAGGTAGTTCATGATCAGGAGGACATAGCCTTTCACTTCATCCAGCCAGGTGATTTTCTTCTCTACCTCCTGAATCCTTCCCTCCATGAATTCGGCCCTCAGATCACTCTTGATCTTATCGAAATCACCACCGATGCCTACCATCTCCCTCTGGCCCTTTCCCAAAAGGATCGATACAACTCTTGCGCCTGTTAAAAGCATGGTGGCAAAACCGATGAACATCGGGACAGCCCGCGCTTCGAATTTGTAGTAGAAACTCCCAAAGAAGATAAGAGCAGAGAAGATGAAGAAAGGCGTGAGAACGAGAAGTTCACCACTTCCTCCCTTTCCCTTCTTCGCGGTCAGTTTATGGGATTGGTTTTCGTTTTCCACTTTTTCCTCTCATTCGTCGACTCAGCCTCCCCTCTGAATCGTTTTGAACGACAGAAATCTGCAACCCCCCTCTCGGAAATGGAGCCAATCGAGTGAGGGAGGACGACCGTCCACGGACGAAACCTGGACAAACCACTCTCTGGGACCTTAGTAAGTCAGATACTTCTTCAAGGTCGGAGCCATGTCCGTATAGAACTTGATGTAACGGGCCATGAGATCCTCCACATCCTTACCCAGAAGCGGGGCAGGTGTGAGTCCGATCTTCTTGCAGAAAGCCAGATATTCGGGATCTGCCATTGCCTTTTTAGCTGCGGCAAGAAGAACCGTCTTTGCATTCGCATCAAAATTGGGGGGACCAATGGTCAAACGGTGATTTCCGACATAAGGGATCACCTGAGGATATCCTTTCTCCTTGATCGTTGGAACATCGGGAAAGAGCCTCTCCTCGGTGAAGCTCACCAGGACATTGACCTCTTTGGCCTCGGCCAGCGACTTCACCGAGTCTTCCGAAATCCAGGCCACCTGGACGTCTCCTCTCAGAATCGCGTTGATCTGCTCGGGGGGGCCTCCGGCGGGAAGGAATTTTGCCTGCAACCCCGCCGTCTCTGCCACAATCGCCGATTCAATGTGGCCGGAGGAGCCCATGGTCCCGACGGACCACTTGAGGGGTGCCTTTTTTGACGCGGCCACCATCTCCTCCCAGGTGGCGAGGCCCTTCTTGTTTGCGATCAGGAGACGCGTTGTCATGGCGGTCCTGATCAGCCAGGCAAATTTGGTCACGTCAAAGGGGGGCTTATCCGCATCGAAGATGAACTGTGAGATATGGCCGATGTTGATGTCCCCGATCGTGTAGCCATCGGGTTTGGCGTTGTAGATGTCGGTATAAGCTTTTCGGCCCATGGCCTGTGTCACATTTTTGACATTTATGTCTCCCCCCTTTCCCCCGGGAGCCACCTCCTTCAAGTATTTGGTGAGAAAAGGGACGAATCCCCGGGCATTAATGTCAAACCCGGAACCTGGTTTGGAATGACAGATCCAGGTTAAGGTATCCGATGGATACGTATCGGCCCTCGCCTCATCCAATAGACCGATTGAGCTCAGGATAAAAAAACCTGCCACGATTCCAGCCACCTTTACGAATTCTTTTCTGTTCATCTCTCTCCTCCTAGAGTGTCAAGGATTCTCTGACATTCTCTATCCCGGGCCTCTTTCATCATCGATACGCCGCCCGAAAATTGCAAGGTCCAATTTCCAAGATCTGAAGTGTATAGATACAGACCGAGTGTGGTCACAGCAAAGGTGTCTTTTATCTTCCCAGGACGGAGACTAATGTGCCAGGGACCCTTCATGAGTGAGGATTCCGGGATGGCTTCGCTTTAACAGGGGCAAGCCATCCCGGAAATATTGAGGTTCTTTCTCACTGTTC